>LSQX01213186.1_pt1 | contig 28105 bp, 27 predicted proteins | sample 654561 | NCBI WGS metagenome assembly LSQX01 (sample SAMN04489861, study PRJNA283612) | anaerobic digester metagenome | isolation source: 4 biogas reactors fed with cattle manure at either 37C or 55C with and... | place: Denmark: Kongens Lyngby | collected 2014
TCTTCTTTTTCAAGCCTTTCTTCGACTTGGGATAATCCTGTGGCTAATAATAACGGCATAGTATTCACTCCTGACTTTCTTTATTAAAAATGCCCTGTATTTTCTACAGGGCATTTTTGTTACAAACATCTTTTAATGTTATCGATAGTGGAATCAAAATCTATCCAATTGTATTTCCCTCTCACCATTTTTATATTTGCCTTGTCTTCTTCTAAGACGAAAACAGGCAAAAGTGCATAATACTGAACATTTAGTTCATTGGCTAACTTAATTATTTCTGACAGAGTACTATTGGGACACCTTCCCTTTTGCAACGTATCTGCTATAAACATTGATATTTTTCCAATAAATACTCCTAAAGGATGGCCTATCCCTTCTTGCAATAGAATGCTTTTTTCTGCATAAGCCACAGCTTCTTTCGGATTCTCCGAAAAAGATGAGGCAATGCTTAAGGCAGCATATGTTCTGCCTAATTCAATTTTGTTTTCCCCAATATGTTTTATTGATTCATTAGCACATTTAAAAGTTTTATCCGGATCGGTAAAACAATATAATTCTGCCAAGTCATTATACAATTTCCCCCGCAAAGATTGATATAAACCATCAGGGAGGAGCTGGAGGGCATCGGAATAAGCCTGGAAAGACTCATTATCCATGAAATTATAACGATAGATATGTCCTTTAATCCTTAGCAACTCTACTTGGTTAAGAATCTCCATGCTTTCGTTCTTAAGATTTTTATTAATTTGCTTCAAGGCTGCAGAAAAGTAACCCTTCATATAAAGCATATTAATATATTGATTATTTACTGTATGATATATAATATCGGGAATCACTTTATCACTGCTTTTTATCTCATCCTTCAATTCTTTGTATTCCCTTAATGACACATCATGAGATCCAGACAATTGCTGAAGCAATATTTTGTGATATTTATAGAGGCACTGGAATCTATCCAGTACCTCTACATCAATTTGTTTCTCGTTGATTATTTGGTTTGCTTTATCTAACTGTCCTGTATGAACAAAATAAAGCAAGTCAGTAAACAGACAAACTGTGGCTAGTTCTGCACTACTTCCATACGACTTGATAATTCCTTGCACTTCTTCGCCATGACCTATTTTAATAGAAACATACACTATTTCTAAAACTTTATTGGTCAGCAATGTAAATATCTGTGGCATTTTAGTTGCCAGGCAGAACAGTTGCTCAAATGTTTTTAATGCTTCAGAGGGCTGATATTCCAAGCTATCTTTTACAAGACAGGCAACACTAAGGAATTTTAAGTATTTCTCTGCATCCGTTGTTGCAACTTGCAAAGATTGGTTAAGGCTATTAATTTTTCTGCTTAAACTTATATTTAATCTTTCAGCTATCATATACTCACCACTATTAGAATAGTGGCCCTCCTTTCATCAACAATTAAGATAGTGTAACTTTTATACCTTTTCTCGCTTCTCCATCGATATCAATATCACAAAATGCAGGCACACAATAATTGATCCCTGCTTTGTCATTAACCAATGCTATTGCTTTAATTGATTGATTGACAGCCCCTGCCCCAATCGCAAACAATTCTACGCTTTTACCATCTTTAATGGATTTTATAATAGCACCAGCAAGGCGCGCGGGTGATGTATTAGAGGCAACATTCATTTTTATTTGCATTTATATCTTTCTCCTTTTCGATGTTTTAAAGTGGATTCTTAGCTTTGTTTAAGCTTCATCATGCGCTTTTGGTTTTCTTCCGTTGATATTAACCCTCTGTCTAAGAGAGTCTTAAGGGTCTTTTCCATTGTGATCATTCCCTGAGAGGAACCAGTCTGCATAACGGTGATGAGCTGATATGTCTTATTGTCGCGAACTAAATTCCTTACTGCAGGGTTGGCAACCAATACTTCACAAGCCAACACACGCCCTGCCCCATCTGCCCTGGGGATTAACTGTTGGGAGATTACACCTAGAAGTGTATCAGCCAACTGAACCCGTATTTGGGATTGCTGATGAGGCGGAAAAACATCCACGACTCTTTCTACGGTTTGCATTGCAGTAGAAGCATGTAAAGTTGCCATGACTAAATGACCTGTTTCTGCCGCTGTCATAGCAGTAGAAATAGTTTCCAGGTCTCTCAACTCACCGACTAAAATAATATCAGGGTCTTGCCTTAATGATGCTTTAAGCCCGGCTGCAAACGAAGAGCAGTCCGTACCAACTTCTCTTTGGTTAATAATGCAAGTCCCATGTTTGTGTAAATATTCTATTGGGTCTTCCAGTGTGATAATATTTGCCTCAACGGTTTGATTCAAAAGTTGTATCATGGCCGCAAGAGAGGTGGACTTCCCGCTGCCGGTGGGGCCGGTGACTAAAATCAATCCACTATTGCTTTTAATCAGTTCCTTACAAACAGGAGGCAGCCCTAGAGTATCTATGTCCGGCACATTAGGTGGTATTATACGAAGAGCCGCAGCATAAGATCCTCTTTGCTTATAGACATTAACCCTAACCCTTCCGACATTGGGCATCGATACAGAAAAGTCAGCATGCCCATCTTTTTCAAGATGCTGTCTCATGCTTTCATCTGGAACTAACTCATGAGCATATTTTTCGGTGTCGGTAGGAGTCAAGTCAGGATATCCTTCCAACCCGATCAGCTTTCCATCTACTCTTATAGAAGGAGGACGATTTACAGTTAAATGAATATCAGAAGCTTTTCTTTCGACTCCTATCCTCATTAATTCAACGACTTTTAAAACTTGTTCAAATCTGTCCAATTAATAATTTATACCTCCTTGATTGTTTTTCCCTCAGTAATTAAAAAAGGCACCTATTAAAGGTGCCTTGGGTTTATACTTGTATTGCCCCGCCTGGACTTGCAGGCAACATTCCTGCCAGTTTATTTTTCTTTTCCTCTGCTATCACCGGCTGTTTTTCTGCCATGTATTCCGAGTGGATAACCTCAACATCAAAAGGGGTTATTCCTTCATTAACAGAAAATACTATATCAGCATCTTCTTTGTTTTGGCATAGTTGTCCCCTTGCCTCTGCATGTAAGGTAAATAATTCATGTAAATTTGGCTTTGGTTGAGAAATGACAGCCTCTCCGATTAAAGCCAAATTGTTTTTGCTTTTTTCTACCCTGTTAGCATAGCCTGCACCTTTTACATTAATATCAGTGTAAATAATTTGCCGATTTTCCACATCTAAAATAAACGGGACATTAATTGATGAGTTGCTTACTATATTGACCTTGTTAGCTACTGTTTTGGGGTCATATATTTCCCCGGTATTGGGGGCTTGTCTCATCATCCATCCTGTACAAAGATTAGGGATATCCTTAAATTTTTGTTGGGTAAAAACATTAATATTTGGCAAAACATAGCTTACTCCTTGGTCTTCAAGGGCATCCATATTTATATCAATGAATTCGCTGGCACCATCAAATGCATTCGTTATATCTCCACTATGGAAACAACCCATATCTTTCAACTCAGTCCAACTTATATGTCCTTTATAGTTCCATTCCTTGTCATACATGGTAGATGATAAGTCTACATCAACTCTTTCCCGCTTATGGCCTTCGGGGAGATTTTCCCAATAGACAAAGCATCTTACTGTTTTTGTCTCATCGTTTAGAATCTCTTTGGCACCACGCGGCATTATCCTTAAGCCCTCACTATCAGATCTTTTTGTCATGGGAATCGGAATGTTTTTTAGTTCCTCATCTATATATACTTTCCCAAGATATTTCTGAGATGAGAACCTTTCTTTAAGGGCCTCCTCACAAACTCTTACTACTCCTTCACTGTATTCTTGAGGGATAGATTTTAATTTGTTCTCTATTACTGACACCTTTGCAGTCCTGCCCTTGGGGAAAAACACCCTGCTTGGATTCTTGCTGACCTGCTCCCGATTTTTGAAATGGGCTGTCACCTGCAATAATACAGGAGTAGAAACTTTATCAACCACTTCTGAAAATGATTTGATTATTTCTTCTCCACCATCGGTTTTTCTAAAAAGGGAATCTAGCCTTCTGGCAAATTCACCGGGCCTTGACTTAAGTAAAGATAGTGCTTTGTTGGAGTTATTGCTAGAAATTGCTTTTTCCAACTCACTGTTAAATGTCCTTATTTTGATGTTGTTACGAAGCTTATGGAAGGCTTCATTAGTTTTAGGGTATTTTATAGAATACTCTGCTGGATGCAGAATTTCCCCTACCCTTATCCATTTGTTTTTATGTCTCAGCATATCTTCTTCTATATGCCCACAATTATTTTCTAATAGGCTTAGTATTTGCTTTCTTTCTTTTCGAGTGAATTTTTTAAACGGAGTATTTTCACTCAGGCTTACATCTCCTTCAGATAAAGCTGCAGTAACTCTTAATACATCCGTAGCTGTTCTAACATATTGCTTCACTTTGTCTTCGTGGCTATCAAAAATAAGGGCGGAAACTGTTGCCATGTTTTCTTTATTAGGCATAACATCTGGCAATATCCGAACAGCATCCTTATTTTCGAAAAACCTTTTTAGATCTTTTTTGTCAGTGTCTGAGAGAGAAGCATTCGAAGATACGAGATTCCTGAATATATCCTCGTAGTCTTCTTTGCTGCCAAGAGAAATAACTTTATGGATTGCTATATCAGCAAGCAACGGCCTGACTTCCTTTTCATACTTTGGCAATAATGTGCCATAACTTAAATAATGAACCATTGCATTTATATATAATTCGCAATCACTTGCATCGGCTACCTGTTGAGGAAAGTTAGGATACATAGGGTCATAGTCTCTATCTCCCACCATGTCTTCTAAAGTATTATTAATTTGGGTACACTCGTGAAGCATTTCAGGATCAGATAGTTTTTGCATTGCTGAAATTAAATCTTTGTCCATTATATAACCTAATGATTGCATATTTTTCATGGTTGTTCCCAATAAGGCAACAGATGCAGGGCTTTTATTGATTTCGCCAATGTTTTCTTTTAATATTATTTTGTTTTTTCTACGCAGGTAAATATCATTCATAATAAAAACTCCTCCTAAGATTTTTTAATGCAATTAAAAGGCCCTCCTATATAGGCTTGAGCCTAACAGGAGGGCCTTATCTTTGTCCCTTCCAGCCCTGCCGGTTAAGCGGCGGAAAACCTGGGGGACATTTTTTACAGGAAATCGGCTTTGCTATTCTAAAAAAGCCCTCCTCCAAACGGAGGACTTTCATTATATTGAGAGAAAGAAGGAAGTAAAGCCTAAGCCTGCAAATCTTTGGGCGGGAGATTAACTTTCCTATATACTTGCCTAAAAATGTTATAGAAGGAAGGAAAAGTTATAGCCAGCCCATTTTTTCTCTTGGAGAAATATATTATAATACCTGTACTCTATGATACCTATTTTATGATTTCATGTCAATAGTTTTACTATTTTACCCTGCTTTCCAAGGGAGACTTTTCCTGCCAATCAACAATTATATGTGAACTACTCGCTATTGAAATAGCAAGCTTCTGGTTTCTTAGCCCAGCCTACGCTGTAGCTCCACCTGGGTTGGTTCCCAACCTCAAAATATTTATTGCGGCATTGGTATCTCGGTCTAAAGTTAAGCCGCAAGTGCATCTATGTACTCTTGCTGATAGGCTTTTCTTTACTATTTGTCCGCAACTTGAACATTTTTGTGATGTGCTTTTTGGATTCACGAATCTTACTTCCCTACCAGCACTTTCAGCCTTGTAGGTGGTCAATTCTATGAATCTGCCCCAACTTGCATCTGAGATTGACTTGGATAGCCTTGTGTTTTTTACCATGTTCTTTATCTTTAAATCTTCGAAAACTATTAAGTCATAGGCATTTACTAATTTCCTGCTTTCTTTATGCAGGAAATCGTTTCTTTGGTTGTAGATTTTTTTATGCAACTTAGCTACTATTTCTCGTTGTTTTTGGCGTGAATTAGAACCTTTTTTCTTACGAGATAGTTTGCGCTGTTCGTGCTTTAACTCTGTTTCGCTTTGGCGTAAGTACCTAGGATTGGAGATATGCTCCCCGTTTGATAAGCTGACAAACTTCTCTAAGCCCATATCTACGCCTATCGTCTTGTTGGTCTTAGGCAGTGGGGTATGTTCCACTTCGCAAGAAAAACATACATACCAATTATTAATTTCTCGCGTGATAGTGCAAGTTTTAATAGTGCCTTGTATTTGGCGATGCAATTTTGCTTTGATGTTGCCTATTTTTGATAGCTTTATTTTGTTTTTATCTAAGCTGAAGCCACTTTGGGGATAAGTGAAACTATTGTAGCGATTGTAGCTTTTGTATCTAGGATAGCCGGGCTTTTCTTCGCCTTGCTTTATCCTACGGAAGAAGTTTTGAAAGGATCTATCGGCCCTTTTAAGTACATCTTGTAATACTTGCGAATGAATGTGTTTCAGCTCTAAATCTTTTAGCTCCTTAGCTTGGTCGTAGTAGTTAAGCGATACTTGGCATCTTTTGTAAGCTGTTTTGCGTTGTTCCAAGGCAGTATTATATAGATGTCTACATGTACCAAGAGTTCTTTCTAGCTTTTCTTTTTGAGATTTGCTAGGGTATATTCTGAATTTGTATGTTCTAATAATACTCACCTTCTTTCTCCCACCTGTATCCCGCAATTGAAATAACGGGTGTTAGGTGGGGTTATCTCATAAAGACGCGCGTCCCCCATCGCCATGAAAAATAGCAGGATTCCTCCTGCTATGATTCGACTTATTTATGATTGCACTTCAAGGGGTTTTCTTTTCCCCTCATCTACGTACCCCGAAGCTACAAAACTGATCGTCATCTGGGCCTCCCGTACAGAATCCTTCTGGAGAAAAACTGCACATAAGACAATCCTGGGTCATCATCTTACGGCATTCACCGCAAGTGACAATCTCCCAATCAATCAGGGATACATATTCTTTAATATTTCTGACTGCAAATTCAAAGCAAGTATAATTATTCTGCTGCCTGGTTCCAATAGCGACTCCATTTGTTTCATTAACCATGTTAATTATCGTTATCGCTAAACAATTAATATCAAACTCATTTTTCAAAACCATTTGCATCTCTCCCTTTTCCCTTGCATTTCAACCCACGCATCCGTGTGTGGATGCGACTCGTTTAGAGGATTCTCACGGTTTGTTTCAACCCACGCATCCGTGTGTGGATGCGACCCAATGCGGTTGATATTGCTTTGCAGGGAGAGCTGTTTCAACCCACGCATCCGTGTGTGGATGCGACCTTTGTTGCTCCCTTAATGCGCTCAGCAACTGATGTTTCAACCCACGCATCCGTGTGTGGATGCGACCGTTTCCTGGCCCTGCTTCATATACCGCTTCATAGTTTCAACCCACGCATCCGTGTGTGGATGCGACGTATTGCTACTGTTGCCAGGGGAGTCAAACTGCTGTTTCAACCCACGCATCCGTGTGTGGATGCGACTTGCGGCCTAGACTATTGGGAGAGTGATGATAACTATGTTTCAACCCACGCATCCGTGTGTGGATGCGACTGCATCATGTATATCCACGATGGCTTAGGCAGTCACAACCTATTTCGCGCGAATCGGGTATATTTAATTGTAGGTTGACGGTGTTTATACACCGGGGTTCCCTTTCGGGATTAGTGAGCGTTAGCTTCTATGTGAGCCACTTCTACACTTTAAGGACGCCCAATCGCCCTTTGCGCGAACCTCACTAGGCTTTTCCGCCTTTGAGGCTTTTATATTAAGGCATTTGCCCTAATATCTCATTCAGACCACTATGGGTTCGCGGGTATTTTTAATAATAATATCTATATCAGGAATTGCTAAATTCCTTGCAGCATTGTAATCAGCATGGACAAATTGTTTGTAAGTGTTTGCACTCCCACATTTTTCACAGTTTTTCTTCTGCCCTGTGTTTCCACAATCTTTACAAGTATATTTTTTACCATATCCGCATACAACACACTCAAAGCCTGGTTTACTCCTGTCACGATTCTCTTTTGCTATATATCCGCATTCTGAACACCTTTGGGAAGTATATTTGGGATCTACTATTTTAATTTCTATTCCTTGTTCCTTTGCTTTGTACTCTATTTTTTCCCGTAAATCATAATAAGGCCAATCTTTTAAGAATTTATTCTTCGTACTAATGCCAGATAAATCTTCTAACTGGATAGTTCCACAGTTGTTTTTAATTGCGGCGGCCACAATAACTTTTGAATAACGATGATTAATAGTATTGCGGAAATTATTTTCTTTTTCTGACAATACCTTTATGGGTTTAAGCTTTCTGTTTGTCCCATGCCCACTTCTTCCGCCACCACTATACTTGCTTTGGTTTTGGATAGATATTCTTCGAGCATGAACGCGTTTCCGATATTCAACTATTTCCCCTCCGGGTATGTGGCCACGCTGTGGAGAACCAGAGATAGCCCAATAAACTGCATTTGTTATACCCATATCAACACCCAATATTTTATTTTTGTCTAACTCCTTCTCTTCAACTGTAAATTTATATGGAATTAAGCAAAACCATTTATTCTTGCTTCTAATAATCTTCATATCTCCCTTTTTATACTCACCAGATAAAAGCCTATGTAATATTGCTGCTTTTGATTTATCTCCTTGCTTTATTATAAATTGATATCGATAACGTGGCTTGTCGCTAGATAATAATGGGGCATCAATAATATAATCATTATCATTACATAGGATTTTATAGTCTGCAGCCCTGACTATAACTGGAGCATTTTTGTTAAAGCTTGGTATAGACATATCTAATGTTTTTATGTCTTTTAGATATCTTTTCCAATACTTATCTGCAAACTGTATAGTAGCAGAGACATTGCAGGGTGCTATATCTGGATACCTGGAGCGAACCTGTTTGTATATGGATTCCCCTTCCTGCATATTATAAAAGTCCTTAAAACTCATTGGTATTTCCACATTTCTCTTATACTCTTGATACTCTAAAGCCATAAAGCATTTCTTTTGTATAACATAATTAAGCATCCTTGCAGAACTTGATCTAAGGAGATTTAATTCCTTCCCAAGCTCTTCCCATGTAACCAAATCTTGTTCATTAGTATTATATGGTTTGATTATCTGGAGACGTATAGTTTTTATCACTCGGCATTCTCCTTTCAACAAAAATAATAGCAGGATTTCTCCTGTTATTATTCGATGCCAGCCTAACATTCGGGTAAATCGCTTTTTAATAAATCATTTGGGAAAATCTTTTTTAATAATCCTGAGTTACCATTACTTACAATCTTCCAAATTACTTTTTTCTCTGAATTCATATAAACTTCCCTTGCAGTAATTCTACTGTCTTTTAGCTGGAATAACTGTTCTTTTGATAGCGGAACTAATAACCATTCTTTAATGTCCATATCAGTCAGCATTGCTAAATACTTTTGACCAGTTTCACTTTCGCAGCTAAACAATTGTGGCTCCTCGTAGAAGAAAAATATTTCATCAATATGCAGGATTCCCAAGGAATCAGTTTTTAATAAATTGCAAAGCACAACCATTCCTCCAATCTTTGGGCAGAAAATTAGCTTTCCGCCCTCTTCCCCATGCCTGGAAGGAAAGTCATTCTTCCTGTACCATACATTTCAACCGGGATGCGCACATATTTGTCATTCCGGCTGATTTTTATAAAAGGTCGCAATAAGCGATTAAAAAAGTGAGTAACTACTACCAATCTTTTAATAGCTTCCAGGTCCTTTAAGGTTAGTAGATTCGCCCCACATTTTGGGCATGGTTTATTCAACCATTTTTTATAATCAGTAAATTTTGCGGATGGGTCTATAAAGTCACATTTCGGATTATCGCATTTGATGCCCAAGATTTTTATTCTTGCTAGCATAATATCTCCTCCTTCTAAAATATTTTCAAAGGGAGTCGCTATATAGGTGTCTTTATCTGCCTTCAAAATCACCGTATTTTCTATGCTATTCGCATAAATGACCGTACCGGCAATACCAGCACATACACCGGCTATTATGGTGTATGTTCCACCTACCAAGATAGGTTTCATATCAATTCCCCCTTGAGGAGTATGTGACGACTCCCCCTCTGCAGACTTTTGTATTAATTTCTCAGAAAAAATTGCCTCCACTTTCCCACATAACGAAAGTGGAGGCTTCTTCCTATCTAATAGTATTCAGCCGTGCATCTGCCAAATCTGCCAAGTGCACGATAGTTGCTTCTTGCGTTTTGGGTTCGACAGGCGATCCCCATTCTTTTGTCCCATGGTGCGAAACAATAATGTGAAGCAAATGCTGACCAGTTACATCATCCAGGTGCTTATCCACATACGGTTTCAGCATCATCATACCTAGTGGGATGTGATCAATCATTATCCCATCTTCTGATCTCTTAATAGCACTGCCAGACCAGCTATAGGCTTGAATTTTACCTACATCATGCAGAACACTGCCGGCTATTACTAAATCTTTATTGATAGCTTGATCTTGGCTTTCTGCAAGGAATAATGCTGTTTTTGTGACCATCAGCGTATGTTTTAATAGCCCACCCAAATAATTGTGGTGGTTTGTCACCGCTGCGGGAGCATTGTAATATTCCTCACTAAAGTTTTCGAGAACACTTTCAACCATTGTTTTTATATCCGGGCTTTTAATTTGCTGGACTATTTCCTTTAGTTGCGACAGCATCTGACCCCGGTCTTCTTCACAGGTCGGCATAAAGTCGGCGGGGTTATATTCGCCGGGGGCTGCTTTCTTGAATCTTCCTATTGTTATTTGGAGCCTATCATTGTATTTTGTGACGTTCCCGTCAACTTTTATAATAGAATCCTCTTCCGGAAGGTCTCCATAAAAGTCCCACACACGTCCCATTACCTGTTCATCCCCATCAAACAATTGTAGGTCTGCATAGGGTTTTCCCGCAGATGTCTGTCTAATACTGGCCTTGCGGACCACACAGAGACCAATATAATTCTTATTTAGATAATCTTTAAATTTCATTTTTACTCTCCTTCTCCCGACTTAACAGGGTTTTAATTTCTTTTAAAATATTTAAAACTGCTCTTTCGAGCAGTTTTTTATTTATCCTTGAATTATTTACCATTGCATGTCATAAAGCCCTTGGTTCCAACTACGGGGCTTTCAGGGGATCATGACAATTTACATGACATAAAAAAACCATCAGTATATTTTTGCCCACTATACTCTTCAAGCAATAATTCAACTGTGTTGTTGACTGCCTCTATCTCAAAGGGATGAGGATTATCCGCATCCTTGTTCTTGTATGCGAACAGCAGGTCTGCCAGTAAATACACTAGCTGCTTATTACTCAAGATTTACCCTCCTTTCAACCCAACAGGATATATTCTTCAGACGGGGCTAACAGTTAAAGTGATTTCGCAATCATCTGCCAGGCGAATGATATATTCTAACAGTGTATGCGTATAGTTATATACGAGTTGTCTCCCCTCCGGGTTGTCAGTAATATATACTGTTTTCTCCCATGCAGGAGGCTTCTCAATCGACTGCCCTGGAATAAAATATTGCACATTGCAGTATATTCGCTCCCCGTCTATCCACGGGAATGCCCTTACTTTCATGGAGCCAATCCACTTATCTATTTCCATACTTTCCTTCCTCCTTTTCTCCGAATTAACGGAATTTCATCCTTAATACCAAATCTCCTTTTCGTATTCCCTCTCAATGCCAAAATACTTTTCGTAGCGGCCCCCACATATCGCCCCGGTCGCATCTACCACAACCCACGACCCCCCAATTAAAACTTCATTCCATGCATGGGGTACGGTACTGCCACTTAATGTTCCATATACTATTTTTGTAGGTAAGCCTGCTTCTCTGCAAAGTGAAGCGTATAAAAAGGATATCCCGCTGCAGATCCCTTTTTGGTCGGCCAGTACTACTGAGGCTGGCTTGAAAGCTATGTTCTGCTCCTCTATTGCTTGGAGATCATAAGAGATATAATCCGAAACCCATTTGTAGATAGCACGTGCTTTCTCTTCTTCCGTTTCTTTTCCATAAGTTATGAGGGAAGATAAAAATTTTAATTCTTTTGTTCTATCTGAATGCATTGTTTCTGACAGATAGCACTTCTCTTTAGAGTTGTTTACATAGAATTTAACATCTCCACTAAACTTTTTCGGGTGGGGTCCAACCCAAATAGTATGTCTACCCGGGCCGAATCTTAAATTAACCTCCTTATGGAAATCTCTTTCCTCTTTAGAAGCTTGCTGAACTTCTACTTCTCCCTCTGGACCACGGATACAAATATAAATTTCTTCATTTTCAGAAATTCCCTGTAAATAAAAAGATCCATCAACCTCTTCATTATGATTAGGAAACTCTGTAAGAAAGATTTGCTCCGAAGCATATGAGTAATACTCAGCCTTTGCCTGTGAAGGGAAGGCAAACATCGTGACAATAATTAAAAAAACAATACCTTTTTTGATAATGACCTCTCCTTTCTCAGGAATATATTTTCCCTATGAAAAAAGGCAGAGTTTCCACTCTGCCTTTAGGAAAGGTTATTTAAAATTTGTCACAGTAGTTTCCAATTCTAATTGGAAGTACAAGGGTAGTTTATTATGCTTCTAATGATTTCAGCCGGCTTATTATTGTTGGATGTGTCCTAAATATAGACTTTTTATCCAATGATGGGTATTTATATTGGAGTTTTACTAAGTAAGAGGTGATCCCTTCTCGATATCCTAGACTTGCTGCAAATTCGTCTGCTTTATACTCACTGTTTCTACGAACTGCTTTATTTCCTAATGCTACTAAACTCAAAACAACCCATCGTATAGCTCGCATAAACATAATAGGGAAAAACAATAAAACATATATAATACCTATGCTTCCGCCACCAGACAATGCATTGGCTATTCCTAACCCTAAGCATAGTATCCAATCACTTAACTGAGATGTAGCATAGTTTAATGTCGCCATTGTCAAATCTTTGTTTTTTATATGTCCGGCTTCATGCGCTATGACTCCTGCCAGTTCGTACTGTGTGGAAGTAGCTATAAGTCCTGTGTGGATAATTAATGCATCACCCACTACCATTGCGTTTGGGTGGGGATCATCTGCCACGAACACTTTTGGTAGACTTAATTTTGCTTTATTGAATACTTCGTTGAGAATCGGCATTAAATATTTTTCTTCTGCAACATTCATTTTACGATGAGGAATATCATATCTCATAAACTCTTTGCCAACTGTGGAAAAAAATAATGCAGAAACAATCAGTATTACTGCTGAGAACCCTAATATTTGCTCTATACTTGCAATATCAAACATCTCTAAGCTAAATTGTAATATACCTGATATTAACAACCAATTAACTATGAAGTTGATGATAAATATAATATAAACCATCGCTAAACCACCTTTTCTAATTTCCTAATAGGACAGTCAGGGGATCTATATGCTGGATGCTTCCGTCAGGCAGCACTTTCCTGATTTCAAAATGCAGATGTGGGCCGGTACTCTCCCCCGTACTCCCTACTTCACCTATTTTTCTGTTTCCAAGTATTTCATCCCCCACCCTATAACTACTTGGTGCCAGCATATGTGCATATAAGGATTGATAGTCTCCGTGGTCGATAATAATATGATTGCCATATACACTGTGGTATCCGCTTAACACTACTATGCCTGGGGATATAGAATATATTGGAGTCCCCGCGACAACCGCAAAATCAACTCCACGATGGGGGCCAGCATCTCTCATTGCACCGAAGGGCGATGATATGTGTCCGCCTTCGCTAGTGGGCCGAAAGTCAATCCCTACTAAGGGATGTTGGGCTTCTACTTTAAACCTTTCTGCATACTGAAAGATTTGCTTAGCATAATCATCATAACACCAAGCTTCTACTTTTTCACTTCTATATGAATCTGCCTTGTTAGAAACATCATATTTCTTCCACTTGTTCTCTGGAACATATACATAGCCGCCATAACTAGCCAAAGCGGGCATTATTTCAAGTTGCCAGTGGTTTGTTTCCCAATCAATTTGAGACGGATTTATTCCATGTGCTTCACACTTCCCCATAAACACCAATGCCCCTGCTAAAGTGTTTACAAAAGGACTTGATAAAAATTGATTATAAAAAGCATCGTCTTTTTCCGTGGCATTATTATATAGCTCAATCGTTTGAGCCGGTAAGTAACTTGCATATTCATTCATTATTTGTTCAGTAATTGATTTTTTTGTTTCTCCATATATTTGAAACAGCCCAAAAGCACCGGTCTTTTCGTTTATTGCATCTGGATTTAAAGAGCTTTCTTTCATTGCAATGGCTGCCAAGAACCATTCCGGGATACCAAACATTTCACTAACTTTATTAAAAGCAGTCATAATATGAGAAGGGACAAAGCTTTGACTTAATAGATATGGATTTATGGTATCTAAAAACAACCACTCTAACTTTTCGGCTGCATAAGTATAACCTAATCCTGATTCCCAAACTGCATGTCTGGCCGCACTTATTTCATCTGGGTATTCTTCTTTTATTTCATAGGTCTCTTTTACCCAATTATCCAGCCTTTCCCATGTTAGAGATAATGCAGTTGTATCAATTAATTTTTCGTATGTGTGAACCACTCTACTTGTTGCTGTCTCTGTTTCTTCTGTAACCCATTCATAATGATAGGATTTGTGATGTTGTAGATTGCAACCCTCCACAATAAGATAAATGTCATTTTTATATTCATCTCTAGTGGGATTACCGTCTGCATCTTCTGAGTAGACAACAGTTTTTGTGTATGACTTCTTATAATATATAAATGGGCGAAAGTCCTCCCCTATCATTTCTCTATCCTTTTTTGTCGTTTCCTCTAAATTCTGGATCATCATATTTATAGCTAACCCAGAATGTAATGTTCCGTAAAACAGCCAATATTCATTATCATTGCCATAATAATCTCTAGGGATGGAAGAGTTGCTAAACTCATAGAAGTTTTTATGAGATGTCAGAACTGTTCTGTGTAAAACTGCATTTCTTATATCTTCTGAAGTATGTATTCTGTAATTATCTTTATCATTTTTTATAAATTTATCTGTAGTTACTTCGCCATACCAAGCCCCTGATTCTTTCTCTCCACTAACGACCCAGATATCCCGTCTGTTGTTTTTAGCAACTATTGATTGGTATTCCTTAACTAATTCTTCATCTGCCTCTGTATGGATCGGACTTGTGTATAATTGACCTTCAGTACTACTTTTTCCTAAAAATCCGAAGAAGAACCACACCGATAGAAATATTATAAGTATTAAGCCAAGGACAATTGCGATAATCCCTATATACGGTGATAATGCAGCCCCAATTGCCACACCCGCCTTTACTATTCCTGCTTTTAAAGATTTCGCTATGGCATGTCCTGCTTTTTTAGCTACCTTTTTGACTGCTTCCCCTGTATATCTTCCGGCTTTTCTGCCGGCCTTCTCTGCTTGTTGTTGAAGAGGTCGTAATGCTTCTTCATCTACATTGCTTTGGTAATCTTGCTTTATATGAGGATTACTATTATTAATATTGTGTGGCATACACTACCTCCTCCCACAACCAACCAATTAACTCTTTAAAAAAAGCCTGAGCAGGAGTTATCCCGCCCAGGCGAAGGAAAGGAAAAGATGTATGGAAACATCAAAAAAAGGTCCGTTATAAAAACGGACCTTTTGTGCTATGGCAATTTATGGTGCACCATTCGTATGTCTTTTTTTCTTCTCAGGAGGGGTTTCCCCCTCAGCATTACAATTATATTATAAATGATTCGGTCACTAGAGACAAGTTTATTTCTTCGCATCAATAAATCCGCCTATTTTGCTGCCTATCTCGTCTGCCTTAACACTCCCCTTGCCTAAAGTTGCATGTGCACTTACCACGGCATGAACAACAGCCCCTCTTGCGGAGGACCGTCCGGTGATAGCCTGTAGGTTATTCATTGTTTCTGCCCGGCTTTCACCCTTAACGGAATTGTAAACATTTTTGCCAACAGCAAAGGTTTTAATGAGATTACCTGCTTGCTTTCCTCCTAAGCTATGAGTAACCCTTGAGAACGCTTCCCCCTGCCCTACAACTGACCCTGCTACATATCCTAATGTGGTTATTGCTGTAGTTGCTGCATCTCCTACGGAACTTCCTATTCCTTCATCAACTTCTGCACCTGCATTTCTTAATAGTTGTTGGAATGTTGGTCTTTCTACATCGTCAATATTATTAGACTCACTTTCATAGGCATTGTCTGAGTAGGGATTTTGGCCTATAGGTACTATCCCCGGAGACTGATTATTATTACTGCCATAATTAGATGCAGTACTACGACCTGTATCATAACTCCCACCATCTTCACTAAAGCCAAAGTTTTGGCTAGGGGTATATGATTGTGAACCACCTGCTTCCTGTAATGTGGATGGATTTTCACCAGTAAATATATTATTTGATTCTGACCTCGGACTACCCGGGGTATCGCTAGAGGTGCTACTCGGCGCAATAGGGGGAGTATTCCCGCTTCCGCTACCCCCACTGCTTCCTCCGCTTCCGCTATGAGCAGACCGATGTTCTCTTTCCATGAATGTACCACCTGCACCTTTCGCAGTTGCAGCTCCTAATGCGGCTAAACCTCCTATCATCCCTGTTGTAGCACCCATCGCTAATCCTTGTTCATCCACCGTCCCAATACGTGCCACTATAGACATAAATATATTTGAAAACATCTTGGATATCGGAAGAATGACAAAGAAGGCAAAGAATATCTGCCATATCGTTATTATATGATCTCCCCCACCTGTTATAGTTGGCTGCAATATATTTACTTCCTTGGGGAAGATTGAACTCGCTATCATTAACGAAAGGCTGACGATTATTAATCCTATCAGAGCCTTTTGTACCCTATATTTATTTTTGATTAATTCTTCTTCGTCTCCCTTCACAATAGTAGCGACAACCATCCTGTATGCTGAAAAGATTATTACCCCGACACATATAACTCCGGCAAAGCCTGCCACATACTGTCCAATGGATATTAATAATGTTGTCACACTTGATGTGTCTACAGCCGTAGGCATTGAGGCACCATTTGAATAAAGCAACACTGTGATTACAATAGCAAAAGTTAGAGCATGCCATGTTTGCATGAATATTGTCTGGAACAATTCTGATAGCCACATTTCGATTATTGTGGCTTGTGAAGATAACGCCCATATCCAAACAATTATAGGAGTAGCACATAACACCGCTATGACCACCCACATTCTGATTGTGTACATTGCATTAAAGACTAGGTTAAACACAACAAATACCAAAGAGACCACTACAGATGCCAGTGGATCTCCCAAATCAAAATCATCCCCTGATTGGAATTTACCCATGAATATATTAGGATCTAATATATTTGTTTCTCCATTAAATATAATATGAGATAAGGGGCGTAATTCAAATATTTTATTTGGTAAATCAATAAATATTAATTTGATCGGCCAAGCAATCATTTTATTGATAAAATTACTGTCAAAGCTTACTCCCTCAATCCCTATTTGATCTACATGTACCCCGAGGGAGTTTATTGTATTAGAAAAAAGTCCTACTATAGAATCATTTACCTCTACCAATAACCCTATAAACATTGGTGCCACCATTATAATTAACAATGCAACAAATGTTCTTTCGATGCTATGCATAAAACCCGCTTTCATTCCAGGGTTGGAAACAGCAGAAAACATATATTGATATCCGGTTTTTATTAGCATTAGAAATATAAAAGCTCCGCTTAACCCTGCTAAAACCTTATACCAAAACATTATTATGGGCCATGATTTATCGGTGAATATTGGGATTCCACCCAGGACAGGATTGGTCGATGCCATTATCATAGGGACACTTGAATCTGCTAAGGCTGCTCCGCTACTAATAATATTAGGAGAAGCCTCTGCCGGGGAGGGGCAAAATAGCACTATTAGCATCATTAACATAATAACTTTATGAAACTTTTTGATAATGCCACCTCCTCTCTATCTCAACAACACGGCTGCAGGGTCAGAACGCAAGAAAGCTTCTTCAAACTGAAAGCCTTTAAATCTAATGATTGCACTCTCTTTTCCTGCCCTTAAAACTCCTTGCCCACGGCTAAAAGCAGTAATCCTTTCCACTAAATCATAGGACAAATCAAATAGCTGGACTAATTGCTCTGCATCAGTTTTCTGCATCTTTAAAAAATATTTAACATCGCATTGCCCTAAAAATGTTTGCCCTTCGGGAGTTAAAAACTCTCTAAAAGACTGGCTTGCAGCAATAAGAGACGCATTGTATTTTGCACCCCGCCGTGCTACTTGGGATAAGAACACTGCGGAATGCTTATTAGCCATAAAAAGCCAGGCTTCATCAACGATTACATGTTTCTGAGTTCCAATATCATCGCGTATATACTTGTCCCATAGCCATGTAAGCATTACTTGCATTGCATATACTTTTGAGAAATCATTATTTAAAGAGGACATGTCAAAGCATATCAACTGATCTCCTTTGAAATCAGCTTCTGTTTGTGCATCAAAATATCCTAAGGGGCCTCCTCTGCAATAGTCAGTGAGAATATTACTCAATCTTTCTGCACCTAAAGAGGCTAGTCTTTTTTGCATACTCGAAAAAGTCGGCATGTCTTTATATGTCTTCCCTACAACAACGCCTTCTTCATTGCTGTAGCCGCCTGCCCGGTAAACACTGTCGGGCTGATTCCCGTGGATGGCTAATGATTCATATTCTAGTTTAACTGCCCGGGCAGCTACTGCACGTTCTTCTGTACTTAGTTTTTCTCCGGCTTCTTCCAGCATAATAGATAGCAAAGAAACAATATCATCGATTTTGCCAGGGATGTCTAAAAACCATCCCACATCTTTTTCAAATGTTGGAGCTATGTCAAATGGATTAAACAAAGGCTTCATGCTTGGATGGAATTTTATGTAGGCCCCACCCAAAGATTCTGCAATGCCTCTGTACTCTCCCTCGGGATCAAGAACAACAGCCTTCCGCCCTATTGCTAACGAACGTGCTATCAATCCTTTAAGCGTATAGCTTTTTCCTGATCGGGTAGTTCCGGTTATGAACATATGTGGCCCATATAAACGTGGCTCTCCAACAAACAAATCTAAAAAGCAAGGAGATCCTGTTTCATTTAATCCAAAAAATACTCCTGACGGATGTGAAACATTTGTGCTTATAAGTGGTGATGCACATGCAGCATTTCCAAGTGTAACATCATGATACTCCGGGATAGATTGAACCCCTGGGAATAGATTTCTCAAGCCTTCTAGTTGCCTCATATACATTACTATTGCTTTTGTACTGCCAAGCATGTCTTGTATTTTTGCTGTCCTAATATTGAGTTCCTGAAGGGTTTCTGCAGATATTGATAACACAATACTAAGGCTTACTATATTAGTACGGCGCAGATTTATTTCTGCCAGTAATTGACGGTAAAATGAATACTTTAACCCGAGTACATCTATTCTGCGGGTATTCCCTTCTTTTTCGGCATTGAGCAGCTCTGCTCCTAACGCGACTTGTTGTTTTGCAACCCGGTCGGAAGCCTGTTCATATGTGTATGGGTGGATTGTTACTGACACTGATACTCCAGGGATTGAAGAAATAGCACTAAACCAGCCAAAATGCATCTGCTCTGGGAGCATATCAATAGAGAGGATTCTCATATAGGTGTTTTCTACTATTATATGGTCCTCTCTTTCCGTGATCCTATCAGGCAGGAATAAATTTTCTTTTCGAGATGTAGGGACTTTATCCGTTTGCAATCTTTTGGGCAATTTGCTGCACCTCCTTCGTACTAAAATGTATTACTTCTAAAACACCATCTTGAACTACATCTGACGGCTTTATTATTTTGTCGGGTGTTAATATGTCCTGCAGGGCATCATAGACTTGCTCTGTAGTTTCTAATGGGGTGATAATCATAGATGTCCTTTCTCTTAATGATGAACACAATAAATTAAATCTTTCATGCACTTCTTTTTCTGTACTTCCGGGGACTATGATATAGGTTTGCTGTGTTAATACTGAACGCTCTAACCTCATTTGTTCTAATGCCCCGGCATAGAATATGCGATACTCTTTCATAAATTCATTTCCTGAATCATCCGCTATGCTTGCTATTTTTCGTGCTTCCTGGGAAGTGTCCACAACACATGTGTTAGTTATAAATCTTACGGGATAATCCATTCGTGATAATATTTCGACTAATGAGTTTTCTCTTGCGTTTTGTTCGATATCAGACATGACAGAAAAATTCATACCCTCTATCAAGGCCATCAATAAATATTGCCCATAATGTTCTATTATTCCGTTATATATCTTCTCTACAGGTAAGGCATTCTTTATGCTTATTATTCTTTCTGATTTATTAAGATCCGATTCTTTGGTCTCTACTGTACTTTTCTTGTTTGCATATAAGAGCAACCCTCCTCCTATGAGTGCTACCACTACAAACAATATAAGGAAAAATGTCATACTATAACTCCTCTCTGATTTTTAAATAATGCCGTGGCCGCTGTTCGTAGATAAACTTTCTATATAAATACTTTTCTAATGTCATTACACACCCATCTCTATTTATTTTTACAAAAGCTAACAGCATCGCAACTCCAACAAAGGGTATTGCGAATGGTGTGCAAAATAACATTTGGGTTGAAATAATTAAAGATGCAACCCAAGATACGAATAGTCCGATCCCGCCGCCGGTTGACAATATCATGATTTCTCTAAGTGTTAAATTAAAGGCCAATTTTTCTTCTCCCTTTGTATCAAAAGGAACTCTATAATACTGCATGTTTATATCTCCCTCCTTTATTATTTAAACAAAAAATGCCTCTGCATTAAGCAGAGGCATTTTATAGCTTTATAGTGTTTTTTAAGGAGGCGTAGTAACCAGGCCAACAACCCATCCTACTATCATTAAGGCCAGTGCTACCAATGCGACCGCGCCCATTGTCCACATAATATTGTTCTTTACTTCAGCACGGACTTGTTCATTAGCAGCCGTTGCTAGCCTAAAGCCATTGTAAATCAAAGCTCCGACTGCAACAACGCCGATGAGGGCACCTATCCCTTTAAAAATAGCTAGTAATTGACCGGCTAAGGCTGTTTGGTCTGTTTTATCAAGGCCAACACTTACATCAACTGTGTCTGCCAAACCAACAGCAGCGAACAATCCTAGAATCAACAAGGTAGTAAGTATAATCATTACATTTTTCTTCATCTGACATCCTCCTTTCTTACAAACTAGCCCAAGCTGATACACTATTCACAATCATTGGAGCCCATAAAACCACGATTAGCCCCAAAATTGCGAAGAGAACAACTTTACGCATCAGTGGTAAAAATATGCCAAAGATAGCACCAATAACAACAACCACTAATGTAATAGGTACAATTAGCCTTACTGCGGCCTGATAGAGGTCATTAGCCATTTGCTCAATTTTTGTTATTAAATCCTGGCTGTCTCCGGCATAAACATTGTCTATCTTTATTGTTTTCCCCGCAGCCTCCATAGCTTTTTCTGCCCCTGTTTCTATGGTAATAATTTTTTCAGGCGTTTCCTCTGCATAAGCAACAACAGGCATAAGTAAAAATAAGCACATAATTGCTAGGATTATTTTGTTTTTCTTCATTCCAGATGGGCGCCAATCATATAGAAGATTGCACCCTCCCTCCTCTCATTTATTGATTAAGTGAAAAATATATAACGCGTTGTATAGAAAAGCATTAAACCCATAACTGCATAGTCCAGGACTGAACCTGTTCTGACTAAAGGGATACGAAATCTTAATGGAATCGGCCAAAGCCATGGGACTCCCATTGGATTCAGTGTGTCTAATACCAAGTGCGATAAATAACCTACCCCCGCATAGATGGCATATTCCGGGGCAATATACATAACTAAATAATAAAATATTCCTGCTGCAAGTAATGAATGAGTAAAACCGCGATGCCCGAAGATAATAGATACTACTGTGGACACAGCAGGAAACCTATTTCCTATTTTCGTTCCTGTTTTATCTATATCAGGCAGTAATGCGGATGCACCTGCTACTGCAAGTCCAACAGGATTTATCGATACTAATGTTCCAACAGCTATTCCCCCAATAACATGGGTTGCCCATATCATCTGCATCCTGCCCTCCTTCTCGTTTTGCGGTCTTGCATTTTATACCAATGCTGATACTCCCTATCTCCTAGATAAGTGATAGCAACTATTTTGTTCGGGCTTACTTTTGCAACAACCGCTAACCCTTCATAGCATATTTTGTAAACTGAAGCCCCTGCTTTTCTTCCTGCCCTTGTCCCCTTTTTACATATATTTGTAATTCTTCTGCAGATTTCCTGATCTTCTAGTTCTGCATCAGGAGTAAATGTCTTGTTCCTATACTGTTCTATTGCATGTGCTGTTACGACAATCTCCATTTTCCGCCTCTCCTTTCTTTACCAAAAATCTGGATCATCTTTTTTCTTCTTCGGCTTCTTTTTATAAGGGTTTTCTTCGTTCTTAGGAGGGTATATTCCGGATTTCCCGCCAGTGTCAACCTTAGCCTTTTTCTGGGCATCTTCTGCCTCATAAGAGACATCAATAAATTCACCTTGCTCTTCCCAAACATCATCCGGTTCAATATAATCAGCATTCTCATTTGTCAAATCTTCAGGGTCGAGGTCATCTTCTTTGAGAGGGATGTCTTCTAATTTTTCATCTTCAGCAAAGATCATTTCGAGGAGATCCTCTATTTCTCCATCTGCTATTCTTTGTGCATATTCCTCTGACCACTTTGGCTTGAAATCAGATATGGGCCTTGGGATAAGTTTTTTATTCATGGGGTGTAATGTGAAGTCCATCTTTTCCAGCTTTGCAGGTTTTAACCCAAAGGCTGATAGAATAGCCTGATTTTTAGGCAGTCTTGTTATCTCATCAGGGTTGAGAAGATTCCTCTGCCGGTTATCTATACTCATGTCGCCTAATGTAAATATGTTGCCTACCGGCTTTCTTAGACTTTGGGTCTCAATGGTTCCAACTCCAAGATGCTCACTGACATACTTGGCTGAGGTAACATCTTTTACTCCCAACACAAGCCAGGAGTCACAGTCGGCAAGAATGGTCTCCCATTCGTTGTCAGGGTAGAAACTTTTAAGTTGTGTTATAGACTGGAAAATTACTGAGCATGCAATTGCCCGGGATCTCATTGTTGAGATTTTTTTCGTGAAGTCAGGGATATGGCCAATGTTACAGAATTCATCCAAAAGAAAGTTCGCCGGGATTTTTAATTCTCCACCTGAGCGATCAGCGAAACTGGTCAGCTCTATGAATAAAAAAGAAAAGTATAATGAAGCTAAAAAGTCAAAGGCCCGGTTCATGTCCGATATGATACAGAAGTAAGCACATTTTTTCTTCCCGGGTGCTACAAGGCTAATATCTGAAGTTTCTGTCAAGCCTCGGACTAACTCATTTTGGAATACCTGTAGACGTGTGCCAAGACCAATAACAACTCCTGATCGGACTTGTTCGGAGGTCTCGCAATAGATGTTATAGGGCATTTTGGCCGGATGTTCATAGTCCAATGCCTTAAACAACATATCTAAGTACTTGTCATCACCTGATGCTAGTATTTTGTAAAGTTCTCCAATGTTTCGCTTGGCCGGCGGAAGTTCGTTGATAACATAAAGTGTTAATGCTTTGAGTAAATTGTTTTCGGCACGACTCCAAAATGCATCTCCACCCTTTTTCCCCGGGACATCAGTATTAGCAATAACGGTTTCGCAGAATAGCTGTGCATCGATGTCTGTCTTTACCGATGACAAAGGATTCCACCTGTCCGAGTGTGTCATCTCGACAAGATTAAATACTTTAACATCATAGTCGTGGTCTAAGAAAAACTGCCTAAAGTCTCTTGTGAGTTCCCCTTTGGGATCTGTCACTACTACTGACCATCCGCTTGTTACTGCCTGGAATAAGTTGTTTCTGACATAGCCTCTGCTTTTCCCACTCCCCGGAGGCCCCAAGACAGCGACATTTCGATTTCCTCCAGCAATTGGAGGAAGAACTACGGGCTTCCTTGCTGCCTTGCCAAATAAAATGCCGGGTGATAGGGATAATGAAAATACCTTACTTAAGTCTTTTAAAGTTGCCCATCCGGCAGAACCTAATAAGTTACTACCAAAAATGGGATTTAAGTTAGCTGGCTTGGTTTTTTGTGACCATATAGCAATGGCTATTACGACTAATGTTAAATTTATAATTTTCCAGGTGGCAAAAACGGTATTGTGCAACGGGCTATAGGATGTAAATATACCTAACAGGTATTGCCATGCTACCGTTAATGGGTGTAATAAGTAGTAGTTGACACTATCCGGCTGGCTTATCAATGCTGCAAGTGCAGAAATTAACCAAGCATCTAATATGTAAACTATTACTGCAATTCCCATCACTTTAAGTGTTATATCTCGGTACTTTGCAAACATTTTTCCCTCCTTAAATAGTGATAAAAAAAGGCACCCTTAAAAAGAGTGCTTAATAGCCGTTTCTTGCTTGCCAAGCTTGGTGATCGCTTATATTTTTAGTCCCGCCACCCTTTCCTCTGCGTCCGTCTGCTTTGTAGCCTGGGGGTGGCGGGGTTTTCCCACCATTCGGCTTGGGCAATTTGGTTGGGACATCATCCGGGAAGAAGTTTAATGCATCCTGCTTGTATTTTGCCCACTTTTCTCTATGGTCTGCCATAGATACAATCTTGCCATTATTTTGCAGGACTTCGGACACAGTGGCATACTGATTGACTATGCCTGATTCTTCCACAGCTTGCCGTGCCAATTCTTCATTGGTTTCCTGATCTGTTGATTTATACAATCTTGCCAACTCAATTATGGCTGCCCCGGGGACTCCTGCACTTGATACATTATCCATGAGCTGTTCATAATTAACCATGTACCTGGCATGCTTTTTCGTCATATTAGTTGTGGCATATGGACCTGGGATTGGATGATATAATTCCAACGGTTCTCTTACCCTACTAATAAAAAAAATATCCCAATCGCCCGTGTCATTATAATGTTCACGGGCAGCTTGGGATATTAGTTTATTTAAAGTTAAATTTCTTAATAAAGCATTGCAAATCTGCCAATATGGTTTTGACTCACTAATACCAGGTCCACGATCGCCGGGCTTGCGGTTTACTTTAAGCTTAAGCCCTTGTCGGGTGCGGGTGATTGTGGCTTGGGTCACTCCAAGCTGTCGGGATATTTCTGTGTCTGTGTATCCCTTTTCGTATAGTTCCATCATCCGGCCATACATTCTTGCATCAAGAGAGTATGTTTTAGACCGATTGCGGGCTAATCCTAGCCTTTTACGGCAACGGGATACTGCTGTATGGCTAATTTCCATTACTTTGGAAATGTCTCTGTCTGACATCCCCGCAGCATGCAATTCTACAACACGATCCACATCAACGCCAGTTCGATTATTTTCCGACATCAGAATCCTCCTCCCCATGGTTCCTAAATCAGATAAATTTTTATTATTGGTTTCATTTTATCCAATTAAGTCAGAGGATTCAAGTTTATTTACTTTTTATGTGTACCTTTCTACCCTTTGCAACAGCCAATTTGTTATCTTTTGCCGGTTGTATCGACATTCCTTAACCTTCCGCTTCAATTTTATATTTTTGCTCGTTGTATATTTTTAACCTTCTGGTGGACTGTCGCAGGAATATGTCGGATGACGATGAAGGGCAATAATCAAGTATATCAATGATATAACTATAGGTTTTCCCCTCTGCAGGTCGCCGGACTCTGCCTATTTTTTGGATTATCTCTACTTTAGATGATCCTCCATCTGCTAATACCAACACCTCTGCATCAGGGAGATCCACCCCTTGCTTCAGTATGGCACTTGCAACCAACACTTTTATCTCTTTGGCCTTGAATGATGTTATTAATTCAGATCTGTTTTTTGATTTGCCATGTGCGAAAGGAGCATTTAGCATGCCGGAAAGTATATTGCCGTGATTAATTTCCCTCACAAGCACAATCACCTGCTTGCTCTTGTTTCTATTGATGGCATCGACTATTAGCTGATTCCGGGTTTTATTTTCAACAATATTTCTCTTATATAGGGTGTTATATCTTTTCCCGATGTATTTTTCATGTTCATACCTAATCATTTGCACTACCACCGGCAAGATATATCCTTCCTTAACCAATTGATCCTCAGAAATAACTATGTTGACCGGGCCGGCACCTGCTTCTATCAGCAGTTCTTTGCCATCTTCTCTTTCGGGAGTTGCAGTCAGTGCATATGAGTAATAAGAATTCGTAATTTGTGATACTTTATATACAGTATCAGCACCTAGCATGTGTCCTTCATCAATAAACATCAGGTGGACATCATTAAAATGATTCGCCAACTGTTCCCATCGGTCATCTTGCATTTCATAGCAAGATATGACAGTTTGTATTGTTGCAATAGTAATGTCCTGCAAATCAAAAACACTGTCTCCAATTTTTCCGATTTTTTTGCCAAAGATGTTTCCATACTCTTTTATTGTTTGGGTCAGCAAGTCGGTGGAGTAAGTGTAAAATATTGTTTTGTATCCCAATGCAGCAGTTATCATTGCAGACATAATGGTTTTGCCTCCACCTGTAGCCATACACAAGGTCGCCCTGTTTGGGATTTTCCCTGACAGGATTTTTTTAACTGTCCCGATTTGATAGTGACGGGGAGCAATATTTACTTTATGAGGCTTACTTTTTGGCATGGCAGGGTATGGGTGTATTTCAACTTCTACTCCGCACTTGCTTATGAAGTCAAGGACTCTCCAATACAAACCTGGGGGGAATTTATAAACCACTATATTATTATGGTTATATATGATTTCTCCCAAACTGGATCGGTGAGTAACACTATCTTCCGTTTGTTCAATTTCTATAATGCTACATACATCATTAATGGCCTTACAGAAACTATGTGAAGCTTCTCCTGACATCTTTACGCGGTCTGACTTAACTTCAACTTTTACCCCTGAGAATTCTTTTTTGTCTAAGAACTCCATACACTCGGGATACAAACATCCCGGACTGAGATTAAACCTCATCATAAATTGTGACAGGCTTTTCGGGGGTATAGTCCAGAAAGGACTTAATAAATCTTTCACATATGTTGCATCTCTCACTTTTTTTATAAGTTGTACTGCATCATAGTTATACGGAAACTCCACTTTTATTAAAGGACCAAATTTGCTTAATTTCATTAACTTCACCCTCCTTTTTAAATTAAGGTTGTATGATTAGCAACCTTAGTGGCATTATTCTTTCTTGCGATTTATTTCGCACATACTCACCTGAATCCAAATATTTGGATTATTGATTTACTCATAAAAAAACCCCTCTAGTTTACTAAAGGGGTTGGAATTTTATATTTTCGTTTTAAAAGGCGTGGCTTGATCTACCTGTAGTTTTCCTTTCCGCTGCAAAGCCTCTAAATATTCTTGAGATGTTTCCTCATCATAATAGAAATAATATGTGTTAAGAATACTTCCATCTTCATTATATTTTATTACAGCAGGGCCATCTATACGGTGAAGTTCGTCTCTTTGGAAATATTTTTCTTGCTTTACATTACCACTTTCATAATATAAAACTGTAGCAGGACCGTCTTCACGGTGATATTCACCATTTTGGAAATACACTTCCACGCTAACATTTTTATTTTCGTAATATCTAACTATAGCAGGCCCATCTTCTCGATGAATCTTACTATTCTGAAGATATCTTTCCTGCCTAACATTCCCGCTTTGATAATAATAAACTACGGTTGGGCCATCTTCTCGGTAGTATTTGCCGGCCTGGGAATATTCTTCCCATTCGATGTTACCATTTTCATAATATTTTATTCTGGAAGGCCCGCCTTCCCGGTGTTCTAAATCATTTTGGTAATAAGTCTCTGCAATGATATCGCCGTTTTTGTTATAATTTATTACGGCAGGGCCATCTATACGATGGGCTTTGTTGTTTTGGTAGTAAGACTCCCAGATGACATTGCCATTTTTATCATATCCTATACGGCTTCGGCTACTATCACTTTT
>LSQX01237339.1_pt1 | contig 28105 bp, 20 predicted proteins | sample 654561 | NCBI WGS metagenome assembly LSQX01 (sample SAMN04489861, study PRJNA283612) | anaerobic digester metagenome | isolation source: 4 biogas reactors fed with cattle manure at either 37C or 55C with and... | place: Denmark: Kongens Lyngby | collected 2014
GTTAGAGGTGCCAATAATGCCAATAATAATAATAGTCTTTCTTCTGGTGGATATGGAGGTTATTTTACAACCAAGCAGACAAAAAGTGCTGCAGTTCTAGCCTATTTAGGAAATGATGGAGCAAGCTATTATTCGGGTGCAGCTATTTCTGGTGTAACCACTGTTGCCACTGGTGGTGGAGGCTCATTTGGGAATGAAAATAAAGATGGAACAGCTGTTCTGGGTGCAGGAAATAATACCTCACTTAGCTATTTACAAGATGGCTCTGGTGGTGCATTTACAGGAACAAATGTTGGAGTTGTGGCATGGGGAGAAAATGTTACCAGTGGAACTGGAATTTCTGCCGCAGGCAATGGACTCAGTATTTATACCTTCGAGAGAGGCTCTGGAGGCGTATTCTATGGTAAAAAAACTGGTGTAGTAGCCAAAACAGATAATGGTACAAACACAGAAGCTCTCTATTCCGAAAACGGCACCCAAGTAGTAAGAGTTAATCACTATAATGCCTCAAATGCACATTACAAAATTATAGGTGATGGCGCAGTATCCACCATTGTAAAAGATACCGAAGGGAAAAAAGTGGTTATGCACGCCCCCGAAACCCCGGAATACTATTTTATGGATTTCGGCGAGGCTCAGCTCGTTAATGGTTTCGCTCATATAGATTTAGACCCAGTTTTTTCTAAGAATGTAGCCATTAGCAAAGAGCACCCCCTTAGGGTTTTTGTGCAAGTGGAAGGAAAGTGTAATGGCGTTTATGTTGACAATAAATCAAGCTCCGGATTTGATGTAATAGAGTTGTTTGATGGAACATCAAACGTCAATTTCCAGTGGAGCGTGGTGTGCAATGTTGCCGACGAAGTACACGATAATGGAGCTGTTAGTTACTATTCAAAACTTAGATTTGAACCAGCTCCCGAACCACTCGAAAGTGTTCAGCAAAAAGCCATTAAGATAGAATCAAAGCCAGTAATAGAAAAGAAAGAAAAGTTGATAATAAAAGAAAAAAAGGAGTTTAAAGAGGAGAAAAAAGAAGATTTTATGTAAAGTAATTCTAAATTACAGAATTAGTTCTAAAAATCTCTTTAAAATGCCCATTTTGGCACAATTTTCGTATTTTTGTTGAAATTGCAGTATGTATTATTGAAATATTCACAAAACTAAATATGTTATGTATAAAACCAAGCTCTTCAAAACACTTTTTTTATTTTTAATTTGTAGTTTATCTCTTAATGTTTTTGCCCAAAATATAGGTATAAGCGATGAGACATTCACGCCTCATTCTTCAGCAGGCTTAGAAATTAAATTTTCAGATAAAGGTCTGCTTATCCCCAGAGTCTCTTTGTTGGGTTTTAATGATACAACAACAATACCCAATCCTATAAAGAGTTTATTAGTATATAATACTAATCAATATTTGGGCGAAGGTTTCTATTTTTTCAATGGTGAAAATTGGGTTCCACTTTCTGGACCGCAAGGAGAGCAAGGTGTTCAGGGAGAAGTAGGTCCACAGGGCGAGCAAGGCATTCAAGGTGAACAAGGTGAGCAAGGCGAAACAGGTCCAGGATTAACTTTCTATATTGAAGATAATAAACTCTATATAGCTGTCGATACCCTAAATCCAACATACGAATATATTGAATTTGCCGAAACTATACAGGGTCCGCAAGGCGAGCAGGGTCCTCAAGGTCCGCAAGGCGAAACAGGTCCACAAGGCGAGCAAGGTTTGCAGGGCATCCAAGGCGAGCAGGGTGAGCAGGGTATCCAAGGCGAGCAGGGTATTCAAGGCGAACAAGGTATTCAAGGCGAGCAGGGTATTCAAGGCGAACAAGGTATTCAGGGAGAACAAGGTATCCAAGGCGAGCAGGGTATTCAAGGCGAAGAGGGTCCGGGCTTAACATTTTATGTCGAAGATAATACCTTATATATAGCAGTTGATACTCTTAACCCCACATATGAGCAAATTGAGTTTGCCGAAACTTTGCAAGGTCCTCAAGGTGAGCAAGGTCCTCAAGGAGAGCAAGGTCCGCAGGGCGAACAAGGGGAGCAGGGCGAGCAGGGTGAAACAGGCCCAGGGTTAACTTTCTATATTGAAGATAATAAACTCTATATAGCTGTTGATACTCTAAATCCAACATACGGAGAAATCGAATTTGCCGAAACTATACAGGGTCCTCAAGGCGAGCAGGGTCCTCAAGGTCCGCAAGGCGAAACAGGTCCACAAGGCGAGCAAGGTTTGCAGGGCATCCAAGGTCCACAAGGCGAACAGGGTCCGCAAGGCGAGCAGGGTCCTCAAGGTCCACAAGGTGAAACAGGTCCACAGGGTGAGCAAGGTGTTCAAGGAGAGCAGGGTGAGCAAGGTCCGCAAGGAGAACAAGGTATCCAAGGCGAGCAGGGTCCTCAAGGCCCACAAGGCGAAACAGGTCCACAGGGTGAGCAAGGTGTTCAAGGAGAGCAAGGAGAGCAGGGCGAACAAGGTCCGCAGGGTCCAGCAGGTGCAGACGGAGCTCAAGGTCCACAGGGTCCGCGCAGGGTATTCAAGGAGAGCAGGGTGAGCAAGGCGAGCAGGGAATACAAGGCGAACAGGGTCCGCAAGGAGAACAAGGTATTCAAGGCGAGCAAGGTGTCCAAGGCGAACAGGGTGAGCAAGGTGAGCCAGGTCCAGTTGGTTGCCAAACAGCCAATATGATTATAAAATCTGATGGAAGCCAAGCTGTCTGTTCCCAAATTTATGAGTCTAATGTAAATAATTATGTGGGTATCGGAACTACCTCCCCGTTAGGAAAGTTAAGTGTGGAAAATAATGATGCTGAAAGTGAAGTTCCTGCAGTTTATGCAAAGCAAGTACTGTCTGATAATCAGGGAGTTGCAGCCATGTTCATTGGTGGATTTACAGGGGTTATGTCCAGATCGGAAAATGCTGGTGGTGATGAAAATCATGGAATTATGGGGGTATCTACAGGTTCTTCTGAGTCTGATAAATACAATTCTGGAGTTACAGGAAACGCTAGCTCCGAAGGAAATGGCGATAGTTATGGCGTTCTTGGTCGAAACGTAGAATCTAAGGGTGCAGGGGTGTATGGAGAAAGTAATAATGCTGATGCTATGGGAGTTTTAGGTAAAAATGAAAACAAAGATGGCGGTACTGGTGTTGCTGGTTTTGGAAATAATGTAGCAGAAACATTGTTGAGTGCTGGTTCAGGTGGTGCCTTCGCAGGTAAACACACTGGAGTTTATGCAAAAGTTGTAGAGTCGAGTGGTGAAGCTATATATACAGAATCTGGCTCCAATGTAGTTAGGGTAAATCATTTTAATTCTGATAGTACAGCTCAATACAAGATTATTGGACATGGAGCTGTATCAACAATTGTTGAGGATATTAATGGCGATGAGGTGGTTATGCATGCCCCCGAAACACCTGAGTATTATTTTATGGATTACGGTGAAGCCCAGCTTGTTGAGGGTAGGGTTCACGTAGAATTAGACCCCAATTTTACTAAAAATGTTGTGGTAAACAAAGACCACCCCATGAGAGTTTTTGTTCAACTTGAAGACGATTGTAATGGAGTTTTTGTTACCAATAAAACAGCAACCGGATTTGATGTTATTGAACTGTCCAAAGGCAAGTCCAATGCCAAGTTCCAGTGGAATGTGGTTTGCAATGTAGCCGATCAAACCCATGAAGATGGAAGAGTTAGCAGATTTTCCAGCCTAAGGTTTGAAAAAGCCCCAAAACGTTTAGATACAAAAACAAGAGAAAAGAGAAATACTAAAATAAGCATCCCCAGAAACTAATTTATACCAAACATATCCTGCAAGCTCTTCCCGACCTTGTAGGATTAAAACAAAGTATTGAGGTGAAAAATATTTTTATTTTCCTGAACCCGTAGGGTTCAAATATTTGTAGAATTATAATTTCATAGGCGGAACGACCTCGTAGAGGTCGAATATTTATTTTTTCCAAATCCTGAATTTTATCATTTATCGAACATATCCTGCAAGGTCTTCCCACCTTGTAGGATTAAAGCCAAAAGAAACAACGTAGCAGTTTATTATTTTTGAGACATCCTAAAATTCAACAATCAATTTAGCATTTAACTGTCGCGGTGTCAAATAGTTAGGAACAGGCATTTTGTTGTTATTAATATCGCTTATCCAAATATAAGAAACGGTATTACTAATTTGCAACAAATTGAAAATCTCCAAACTGACCCATGCCGATTTAATATGCTTCCAATATCCGCTTCTCTCTGTAAGTCCAGCTTCCGACAACAATTGTGCCGAAAAGCCAATATCGACCCTTCTGTAAGGTGGCATACGGAAAGTGTGAGTGTGCTTGGCTTTGCCAGGAGCACCAAAAGGCAAACCCGTGCCAAAAGCCAAATTTAAGTGCATCTTAAACATGGGGTTGTTGGGAATATAATCCTGAAAGAAAATATTGGCATTCAATCTCTGATCTGTTGGACGTGGAATATATCCGGGATAAAAAATGGCAGAATCGTGGGGGATAACCACAATGCTTGGACGTACCTCTTGACCGTTTGAGTCGTAATATCTGTAATAAAAGTCATTAAAAATATCCTCCTTAGTTTGCATAATAGACAGCGAAAACCAAGAGTCAATTCCGGGGACAAACTCCCCAATCAATTTCATATCTATACCACCAGCATAGCCTTTGGCACTGTTTTCGGCATAATATCTAATCCTAACATTGTCAATTTCGTAGGGAATTAAGTTACTTAAATGCTTATAATAAACCTCCGATGTAAACTTAAAAGGTCGATCCCACGCCTTGAAGCTGGCATCATAGCCCAAAACAAAATGTATCGACTGCTGTGCCTTTACATTAAGATTTATATTGCCGTTCAAATCTCGCATTTCGCGATAAAATGGTGGTTGATGATACAAACCCACCGACATTCTGTATGTCTTCGATTTATAGAAAACTGGTTTGTAATAGGCTGATACTCTTGGACTTGCCAAAAATTGATTATTCACACTCCAATATTGAAATCTACTACCTGCGGTGATGAAAAATCTACTGCTATCGCCATCAAATTTCCATGTGTCTTGCACATATGCAGAGAGTCTGCTGGAGGCTAAACTGTTTTCAGAAAAGAAAAAACTGGAAACATTCAAATCTCTATTTATTGAGCCAATGGGAATGTCAACACCCGGATTATCAGGGTGATGTGGTGTGATGTAGCCAGCAGAGTCGTTTATAATCCACTCATCAACTCTGTCCGAAATCAACTCAAATTGATATTTCACACCCCAGTCCAAATGGTGATTATTCAGTCTATGACTACCCTTAATTTCTGCATTAGAGACATTGGCATTTAGCCTATTTCGGGCATGCTCCAAAAATGTACCAACACCTCTGTTAAAGGTAACATCGCCAAAATCATCTTTACCAAAATCTGTCTCCAAATCGTCCAACCAATATTGACCTTGAATATCGTAGTTTTCACTTTCGTGACTCTGAAAAGTAGATAGTATAAATCTATATTTGTTATTTTCATTGGCTTTCCAATTTATGTAAAATGCCGAAGTCAAAGTGTTGAATTTATCAATCTCTTGTCCATCAAAATATATGGTCAGTTTAACAGCATCTTGAATCGTTCCAAAACTTGTTTCTCTATTTTCTGGAACAAGCTTAAATTTATTGTTTGAGTAGTGAACTAAAAGATTTATATCAAGGTTTTTGTTCAATTTATGACTTATTAATCCTTGAATATCTGCAAACGAAGGCTTGTAGTCGCCCTTTGTTTCCATGCTTTTGAGCAAATATGAATTGGATTTGTACCTTGCACCAAAAAGTATTGAAGTTTTATTATCATTAAAGGAGTTTTCCAAATGCAACGAAGCTCCCAACAAGCTCACTTGTGCCGACCCAGCAAATTCTGTGGGTTCTTTGTATTCAATATCCAAAACTGACGACATTTTATCACCATAAATGGCTTCAAAACCACCTGCCGAAAAGTTTATATTGTTCACCAAATCGGAATTAATAAAACTCAAACCCTCTTGCTGCCCCGACCGAATTAAAAACGGACGGTATATTTCAATACCATTGACATAAATTAAGTTTTCATCATAATTTCCACCCCTTACGTTGTATTGCGAACTTAGCTCATTGCTAGAGCTAACGCCCATTTGAGTCTTAACCAAAGCTTCCACGCCACCACCAGCTACGGCTGGAATACGCGATGCCTCTTTGGTACTAATTCTTGTATAGCCAGGTTTTTCACTCTCTATTCTACTCTCAATGGTAAAGGGATTTAGGTCTGTTGATGAGGTTTTAAGAGTGATGTTTAATAAGCTTCTTTGCCCTTCTGAAAGCCTAATGTTTTGATACTGAGAGGTATATCCAATTGATGAGATAACAATTCTTAGGTCTTTGTTTGCATCAACACTCAACTCATAATAGCCTTTCGCATTGCTGCTTGTTCCGCCGGGAGTGCCATAAACGGCAACATTTACCAAATCTAATACTTTCCCTTTTTCGTCTTTAATTGTGCCATATATTGTGCCTTTTTGTTGGGCAAACAATGCAAAATTTAGTACGAAAAAGAATATTGTTAGAAGTTGTCTCATTAAAAATTGAAAATTTTTGCAAAGATATGAATCTTATGCTAATTGTATATACGTTTTCAAGCGTTTTTTATTGTCCATTACATCAGTTTAATTTTTCAACTTTAGTTTACCTTCCCGTAAAGCTTTAAAAAATTGCACCCAGCTGAAAACATTGAAAAGATTGTTTGGTTGTATTTGTCCTTTATAGTATAATTTGTCAATCTCTTTGTAAACATGATGCCTATAGTTCATACTATAATCCATATCCACTTTTCCCATTTGAATTAGCATAATTTCACGATCTAGATTTTTTTTAGCTCTTTCAAAGTCATCATCGGGAGGGTCTAATTTTGCCACCATCTCAATAAATTGCTTGTAGGTAGGCAGGTCGTAGATGTTGGCTTCTGGCAAGGTCAAAGTGTCGCTATGCAGATAAACATTCAATATCAGCCTATTGCTATTAAAAGTATCTTTTATCTCTATTGTTTTGCTTTTATAGCCCATAGAACTGAAAATTAGGCTTTCGCCAGGTTTTACCAAAAGTGTGTAATGACCAAACCAATCGCTGGTAAAAACCTTTCTGGAATTTGAAATTTTAATATGTGCAAACGACACTGGAGTTACACTGTCTTTTGCAAAAATTTGTCCCGAAATTTGATAAACATCAGGGATTTGAGCATGGCTATTGTTCGATATAAAAATGAAAATCACAAATGATATTGCAAGTTTTAATGATGTTGCCAGACTTTTTGTGTTTTTCAAAATTCTACTGCTCTAAGTGATAACTTTATTGTTGCGGTAAATATAAACAAAAACTGCCACATAATTATTGTGGCAGTTTTGAAAAATTATGAAAACAAATTATTTAAGGTATCCTTTTTCGTATGCATCACGCATTGCATTAAGTACTCCTTTTTTGTTGATATACTTAATTCCTTTAGCTGATACTTTTAGGTACACATAATCTTGTAACTCTTCAACCCAAAACTTTTTTGTATGCAAGTTTGGTTTGAATTTTCTTTTAGTCTTTATGTTAGAGTGAGATACTCTGTTCCCAACTATAGTTTTCTTTCCTGTAATTTCACAAACTCTTGCCATTTTTATATTTTTTAAAAGGTATTCTACTCTTTGTTTTTTAAATTGGACTGCAAATTTCGTAATTTGTTTTCAAATATCCAAATATTTGTCAAGCTTTTTTATTGAACTACCACTCTTTTTGTAACAATGGAGTCGTTTACACTCATTTTAATCAAGTAAATACCACTCGCTCTAAATTGTGATTTGTCAATGTTAATGCTATGTTGACCAGCTTCGTACCTTTGTGTTTGCCAGTTTGAAACCATTTTTCCAAGTGCATCAAAAACTGATACTTGAATTTGTGAACTTTCTATTAAATTGAAGTTTATTTGCGAATTATCTGTGATGGGGTTAGGGTTAATACTGATATTTAAGTTGTTTATAATCTCATCATTAATTCCAGTTTCGTCGCAATCACCAGCACAAATTCTGTCAATATAGACGTTGTTTCCACCTCTTCCAGTAAATCTGAACTTCAGACGAACATTGGATTTATCACTTACTCCGCTCAATAAAAATGTTTCTTGTCTCCACTCTTCATTGCTGGCAGGCACATATTCTGTGGTAATGTATGTGTCGTTGGTCATTAAACCTGCACCAGCCTTGTTATATTTTGAAATCCATGTTTGTCCACAATCTGTTGACAAAAACACTTGCAACCTGTCATAAACAGTATCTGCTGTGTTGTTTCCAGAAATAATTTCGGCCAAGGCATTGCTCTCCACAGTTTTTGGAGTATAAGCCAATTTAAAATTGAATTTTATAAGTCCATCAATGTGTGATAAATCCATTATTGGAGAAATATATTCGTCATAACTTCCATTGGGGTTACCCTCAAAGTTCTTAATCATCAATGATTTGCCACCTACATACGAAGCCGATGATGTAACTTCCCAAGTGTTTCCATCTTGATTAACTGTGGTCCAATCTTGCATATTGCCAGTGAAATCTATCAAAATGTCTCCACTAAGAACAGCCTCGCTCGACATAACTTTGATAATACTCTCTTTTTCAATTTCGTCAGTGCCGTTGGCATTAGAAACTACAAGCTTAGCTTTGTACGTTCCGGGGGTGTCGTAGGTAACTGTGGGATTGGCTTCGTCAGAGCTTGCTGGATTTCCGCCTTCGAAAGTCCAAGTGCGATTTTCAACAGCTCCACCATGTGAAACATCTATAAAGCCAATTCCTTCGCCAGCACAAATTGTACCTGAGGAGATTGTAAAATCTGCAATAGGAGCACACAATGGATTATATTCAGTGTCCCAAACGCCTGTGGCTACCAAGTTTTCATACGACCACAAATCGCGCCTGTCGGTCATCAATGTGGCTTGAATTCTTTCATTTTGCCCCAAGGTGAATATGTTTTGACAATATCCAAATTGATAATCCATATAATTTTCAACCATATCTGGCTCATCGCCGTATCCGGGCACATCGTTGTCGCACGAGTTGGTTACTCCCACAGGAAAACAATTTAATGATGTATTTTGTGTGGCATCTTTAACGGGGGGGGTGTCGTCAACTTCGTCGCCTTCAAAGGTGGTCAAGCCTAAAAAACCGCCGCTGGTAGCACATCCATCTTCAGCCATTGAAGGTAATATTCCCAAAGTTAGTTTCAAGTTTTGGAATGGGTGATATAAGTTAAAATAGTGTCCCAATTCGTGGGTAAAAACTCTGTTTAGGGCATTAATGGGTTGCCCCATAAGTGATACCGCCGTCCCGATGCTTCCAATTCCGTCATGACGAATTAAAACTCCATCAGCATCGGTGTCGCCACCAGTGAATAGCGGAGTTAGTGGATTGCTTGGAGGGAATACCGACATTCCGCCAATGGCTGCACCGTCGGGTAGGCTCATGCCTTCGGGGTAGATAAATGCCACAGAATAGATATTCAAATATTTTGATGGATCCCAAGCATACTCGCTACAAAGTGTGTAGTATGCAAAATTGGTTCTTTCGTCATAAATTCGGTCAATACCATTTGTGCAATTGCCATCTGGGTCTATTTTTGCTAAACGAAATTCAAGACCAACATCAGCCCTACGGGCGTTAAAAGGTCCGTAAGTGTTTTCGCCAGCAATGGTGTCGGCATTGCCTTTGGCATAGTCTAAATTTAGTTTTTCAATGGCATCTAAAATTTGTGAATCACTGATGTTCTCCTCGCCATAGGCGTGAATTATGTGAAAAACAACAGGAATGATTTTTTTGCCATTTTGAACAGTATCGGTGGTTAGCGATTTTTCAATATTACCACTTTTCATATTCTCAATAATTTGCTTCATCTCATTTTCGTAGATGATGTAATCTTGAATTACTTCAGGATTTTCTTTCACCTTCTGCATTAGTATATGGTGATCAGCATGAGAATAATTGTAAAACTGTATGTTTTCAGTTTCACTTTGAGCAAATGTATTTGTTCCAAAAAAGATACAAAAAAAGCTCACTAAAAAATAGTTAATAGTTTTTTTCATAATTATGCTGTTTAGTTTTTTTATTGCTAAGGCAAATATAACAAAAAATGTAATATTTGACTAAACAGTGTCGAAAAAAAGCTAATTTAGAGTCAATTTATTTAAGATATTCAAAACTTCCGTGTGCAGAGCTTAAATTAACTTTTGGAGTGCTACCCTCTTGGCAATATCCAATAATTTTAGCCTCTACATTATACTTGTTTGAAATTTCTATAATCTTTGTAGCAGTATCTATATCTGTATAAATTTCAAATCGGTGTCCCATATTGAAAACCTTGTACATCTCTTTCCAGTCAGTTTGGGCTGCCTCTTGAATTATTGAAAATAGAGGTGGGGTATCAAAAAGATTATCTTTTACAATATTTATATTGCCATCAATAAAATGTAAAATTTTAGTTTGAGCTCCTCCGCTACAATGAATCATTCCATCAATTTTGCTTCTGTAACTTTTTAGAATTTCACTTATAATGGGTGCATATGTGCGGGTCGGACTCAAAACCAATTTGCCCATATCTACGCCTTCGATGGGTGAGGGGTCGGTGAGGAAATGTTTGCCATTATATACCACCGATTGATCTATTTTGTCATCATATGTTTCGGGATATTTTTCGGCAAGTTTTTTCGAAAAAACATCGTGCCTGGCAGAGGTTAGTCCGTTGCTCCCAATTCCAGAATTATATTCGCTTTCGTAAGTGGCTTTGCCAAAGGATGATAGTCCAACAATTACATTTCCAGCCTTTATATTTTTATTGTCAATCACATCAGCTCTGTTCATGATGCTTGTAACTGTTGTATCAACAATTACTGTACGAACCAAATCGCCCACATCGGCTGTTTCTCCACCTGTAAGATGTACATTTAAACCAAAGGCTCTAAGCTCTTCCAAAACCTCCTCTGTACCTTGGATAAGTGCAGCAATAACCTCTGCGGGTATTAATCTTTTGTTTCTGCCAATGGTTGACGAAATTACAATATTATCTGTTGCACCCACGCAAAGCAAATCGTCAATATTCATTATTATTGAGTCTTGGGCAATGCCTTTCCACACGCTCAAATCGCCAGTCTCTTTCCAGTATGCGTATGCTAACGAAGATTTTGTGCCAGCTCCGTCGGCGTGCATAACTACGCACTTTTCAGAATCATTGGTTAAATAATCTGGAACAATTTTACAAAATGCATTTGGAAATAGTCCCTTGTCAATGTTTTTAATGGCATTGTGTACATCCTCTTTGGAAGCCGAAACGCCTCGTGCAGCATATTTTTCTTGACTCATTTTATTCTTTTTTGCAAAGGTAAAAAAAAACATCCCGATAAGGGATGTTTTTCATATTTAATTATGGAATTTAATTCTTATTAATAATGAGCTTTTTGTTTTCTTTGTCTATATCAAAGCTACCAAACTCGCGAGTAATGTAGTTGTCGCCAAGAACAATAGGTGTTTTCAGACCACTCACTACCATCACTTCTACATCTTCTCTAACTTCATCACCCAATCTGATGTTTTCAATTGTCATAATTGATTTCTCTTTAATTGTTCCATCTTCGTTGAATGCTTCCTCTTTCATTTCGAAATTGGATGTAGTGGCTCTACCTTCTCTAAGTAGTTTCATGGCTTCGTCCATGGAGAAGAATACTTGCGAACTGCTGTTTTCGATAGAGAACTCCATTTGTCTGTTGTTTACAATACAGGACGATTTAACGAAGTCTTCATCTATTACAGCTGTTAGAGTGATTTTGCCCGGTTCGGCAACAAATTCTACAATGGCAGTTTTGTCAATCTCATCGGTTGAGGCTGGTGGTACAAAGTCATCACGCAATATGCGGAACTCCGTACGACGGTTCAGCGAGTGAGCAGCCTCTTGGTTGTTTCTACCTTGTAGGGTGTTGATATATTCAGGTGTAAGAGTTACTCCCTTATCAAATTTATAATTTTGCCCTCCATGTCTTGAGTAGGTTGTTGCTGTGAGTTCACGTGGAACTTTTTCACCATAGCCTTTTGCCACTAAACGTGCAGGGTGAATACCTTTTTCAATTAGGTAGTCAACGCACGACTGAGCACGACGTTGCGAAAGCGTGTCGTTGGTCATAGGAATTGGTCTAATGTCCGTATGTGAGCGTAACTCAATTACGAATGTTGGGTTGTCAACCATAATTTTGTAAAGGTCTGCCAATGAGTCTTGATATTGTGGCAATAATTTCCAGTCTCCCAACTCATATAAAATATCGGGCAATAGAATTGGCTCTTTCGGAATGGGCACCAATCTGAAATTGTGTTTCAAATCTTTGTTTTCGGTTAAGCCAACCGTGGTTTCCATACCTTTTGTATTTTGGTCTTCATAATAGCCCTGTTTTTTCACACTAATATTATATGTAACATTGTGAACTATTTTGTCTTTACCAAAATAATAGTATCCTTTATTGTCGGTTTTTGTGCTGTATGATGAGCCGTCCGAACCTGTAATCATCACATCAACATCGGTTAATAACTGCATTGTAACACTGTCGCGAACAATTCCCGAAAGAGTGAAAATTAAAGGTCTTAATTTGAAGTAATAAATGTCGTCGCCACCACGTCCGCCTTTTCTGTTGGAAGAGAAAAATCCTTTTTCAATATATTCTGAATTGGAAATGGGGTCGAGTAGTGGGGTGTCGTCAAAAATTATTCCCATATCATCACCTTCTGAGTTAATGGGATATTGTAGATTTACGGGAGGTGTATATCTATTATCTTCAAGTATTTTAGTTGAAAAAATATCAAATCCACCAAGTCCGGGATGTCCTTTCGAGGAGAAATATAGCATGGAGTCGCCCCTCAATGTGGGGAACATTTCATGACTAAAGGTATTTATTTCTGAACCTAAGTTTTCAATAATTTCAAAAGGTCTTGATTTTCGACTACGTTTTGCTACCCAAATATCATATCCACCTTGTCCGCCAGGTCTGTTGGATGCAAAATACATTGTGAGTTCGTCTTCGCTAATGGCGGGGTGAACATAGTCAAATGAGTCTGGTCCCAATTGAACCATTTCTGGAGCACTCCAGTTTCTACCTCTTTTTGAGGAGGTGTATATTTTACAGCCTTGCTCTGTTCTTCTTTCGTTGGAGCAGAAGGTGTAGTAAATAACATTTCCACGTGGATTGGCAACTGCTTCACCTTCGTTGGCATGGGTGTTTACCATATTTCCTTCGTCAAGAAGTTTTGGACCAACCCATTCGCCAGGCCACTCGGCACTCTTGCTACGTGGTTTTTCAAAATACCATATATCCGAAAATGATTGACCTGTCCATGCATCCACATTTTTACCTGTGGTTCCCTTACGTGTTGAGGTTATAAAAATAATATTCCTTCTGTTGGAATTGCCCCATGCTGGCGACCAATCGTTTTCGTGACTGTTGAATTTTCTGAAATTATCAACCTCATGACGCGTTGGACTGTTTACCCATTCCGACGACAGCTCGCAGGAGCGAATACGATGCTCGATGGTGGAGTCTGACTTTTCTAATGTCTTATACTGATTGTAATACTTCAAGGCTTCAGCATAATCTTTTTGAGTACGCAAAATATCCCCCATATGGACAAGCATAATGGGAAAATCTTTCTGATAATTACCCCTTTCCAAACGCTGATATTGCTTAAAAGCATTTTCTAAACTTCCAGACAAACGATAACTTTCGGCAATGCGATACATTATTCTATTACGCTCAATTCTGTTCTTTTTTACCTTGGTATAGGCTTTTTTGTATAAATCTACAGCAAGATTGTATTGATATTTGTTAAATGCATTGTCCGCTTCTTGGGAGTAATTTCTCTTTTGTGCAAAAGCGTTGTTACTGATTATCAGGCTGATAGCAGTTAAGAAAACTAATCTGTATATAAATTTCATAGCGAAATATTTAATTTTACACCTTATATTGGGTGCTAAGATAGTACTTTTATTTATAAAAATTAAATTTACAAACGTTTTTTTTATATCTAAATTTTTAAGTCTATTCTACACCATCATTTTAACGTGTTTTGTTTGCCAATGGTTACAAAAAAAGGCAGCTAAAATATAAACTGCCTTTTCTGTTTTATATATGTTGTTTATTTCTTTTTATTTTTTCTTTTTTCAGAAATTCTCAAGAAATCATATGATACTGCTGATGCTGTAAACATTGACGAATATGTTCCAACTAATACACCAACCAATAGTGCGAAAATAAATCCACGAATAACATCACCACCAAAAATAAATATTGAAATCAATACTACTAATGTGGTTCCCGATGTATTAATAGTTCTACTTAATGTACTATTAATGGCAGTGTTCATATTCTCCTTATTGGTACGTTTGGGGAATAGTGATCTGTTTTCACGAATACGGTCAAAAATAACCACAGTGTCATTAATTGAGTATCCTATAATGGTCAAAATGGCTGCAATAAAAGCTTGGTCTATTTCCAATGTAAATGGTAAAATACCATAGAAAATTGAGAATAGTGCGAGTACCAAAAAGGCATCGTGAGAAAGAGCTGCCATTGCTCCAAGTCCAAATTGCCAGTTTTTAAATCTTAATGCGATGTATGTAAACATGGCTAATAGTGATAATACTATTGCCCATATGGCACTAATTAGAATGTCGCGAGCAACTGTTGGTCCCACTTTTTGTGAACTCAAAACTCCAACCTCTTCGTTGTTAGTACTAAAGTCATCAGCAGAAAGTTCCGTTAAGAAAAACTCCTTCATACCTTCGTATAGCCTCATTTCTACTATTGAGTCAGCTTCTGTACCCTCTTGATCTATCAAATACTTTGTGGTAACTTTTACCTGATTTGAAGGTCCAAAGGTTTTTACCTCTGGTGCTTCACCAAAGCTTACAGCCAAGGCTTCACGTACATCTGTTGATTTCACATTTTGGTCCACACGAACAACATATGTGCGTCCACCAGTGAAGTCGATACCGTAGTTTAGTCCTCTAACAAATAATGAACCAATACCAATTATAATTATTACACCTGATATGATGTATGCTTTTTTGCGGAAATCGATAAAGTTGAATGATGTGTTTGTGAGTACGTTTCGAGTGATTTTATTATCAAAATTCACTTTCATATTTTTGCCCAACATATATTCAAATACAACTCTCGAAATTAGAATTGCCGAGAACATTGAAGCTAAAATACCTATAATTAATGTAGTGGCAAATCCTTGAATTGGACCAGTACCAAAAATTACTAAAATAACACCTGTAATTAATGTGGTAACGTTACCGTCAATAATTGCAGAGTATGCATTTTTGTATCCATCTTCCACTGCCAGTCTAACGCCTTTTCCAACTCTAATTTCTTCACGAATACGCTCGAAAATAATTACGTTGGCATCCACTGCCATACCAAGGGTAAGAACAATACCTGCAATTCCAGGGAGGGTAAGAACAGCTCCAATGGAAGCCAATGTTCCTAAGATAAAGAAGATGTTCAGAATTAAAGCCAAGTCGGCAACCCAACCACTTCGGTTGTAGTAGAATGCCATATAAATTAGAACTAAAATAAATGCTAATAGGAATGATAGTAAACCAGCATCAATAGACTCTTGTCCCAATGTTGGTCCCACAATTTCTTCTTGTACTATTCGTGCCGGAGCGGCTAATTTACCAGCCTTCAGAATGTTAGCCAAGTCTTTTGCCTCTTCCACAGTAAAATTACCAGTAATAGATGAACGTCCATTGGGGATTTCATCTTGCACCACTGGGAATGAGTATGCTAAATTGTCCAAAACAATGGCAATGGCACGACCTTTGTTTTCTCCTGTAATTTTTTTCCAGCTCTTTGTTCCAGTGGCGTTCATTTGCATAACAATTTCGCTTCTGCCACGCTCGCTAAAGTCTTGACGTGCGTCTGTAATAACATCACCCGTTAGTACAGCACCTTTGTCGCCCACAGCTTTTAGTGCAATTAATTGGTGGAAAATTGCTTTGTCATCAATGGCTTTGTGCGACCAAACTAAACGCAAATCGCGAGGTAGGGTGCTACGAACCATGTCAAACATATGGTTTACACGGCTTGTGTCTTTAGATTGTGAAATACCCACCACAGGACCGCTTTGTGCAAATCCTTCTTGGGTATAACTTGGTCGCAAATAGTAATAAAGTGGATGCTCTTTTTTATATCTCTCCTCTTCATCTATTATTGGTAAGTCTTCACCATCTTGCTCTACAACTTCTGCCACTTGGGGAGCCTCTTCAGCTTCCACAACCTCTTCGGCATCTTCGCCTTGCTCAATATCTTCAGCAACAAGCTCTTCGTCCTCCTCAATACCTCCTAAACCAGAAAATATTTGAGCCAATTTTCTATCAGCTTCTTCAATAACAGAATGTATCTCCGAAAATTCATAAGTTCTCCAGAACTCTAAGTTGGCTGTACCTTGTAAAAGTTTACGAACACGCTCGGGCTCTTTAATGCCAGGTAGTTCAATAAGGATTCTTCCCGATTGACTCATTAGCTGAATATTGGGCTGAGCCACACCAAAACGGTCGATACGAGTACGTAAAATTTGATATGTACGTTCAACGGCACTATTGGTCTCTTCGCGCAACTCATTTATAACCTCTTCGTTGGTTGAATTGGTTTTTACTCTATCTATATTTAATGAGAAAATAGAAGCTAACTTTCCATTGGGAGCCACCTCTTTGTACGCTTGATTGAAAAGAGTTAAAAAGTCAGTTTGAGATTTTTTATATCTCTCGCTGGCTAACTCCATGGCACTAACAAACATTGGATCTTTGGCGTTTTTACCTGCCAAAGCAATAACAATGTCAGGAATGGAAATTTCCATCGTAACGTTCATACCGCCCTTTAGGTCAAGACCTAAGTTTAACTCCTTCTCTTTACATTCGCGATAAGTATATTTTCTTAACCACAAGAAATTGTAAATCTCTTCGCTAGCCATAGAGTCAATATAATATGTCTCACGTGTTTTGTACAATGAGTCAAGATAAAATTGCTCTTTAAAAACGTCGCCATCAGCCATTTCAACCGCCATAGCTCTAACGTCTTCGTTCATGGCATAGGCCTTAGCATCTTTCTCTACTTGGCGTGTACATAAAGTAAACGACAGTTGGAAAATTGATACTGCCATGAGTAAAATGGCGAAAAATTTAATAGTACCTTTGTTTTGCATATACGTAATAGTTTGATTATTAGGTTTTTGTATGTTTAAATTATATGTTTTTACATTTTAGCCTGCAAATTTAGAATAATATGTTCAATTTACCAATTTTTAATTGATAAATTATTGTAATTATTGAGCTTTCAGTGGTATAAGTTTCTCCAATGAGCTGCAATATTATTTACGTAGTTCAAACTTTTCGCCTAAATAGACCCTTCTAACATGTTCGTCGGAGGCCAAATCTTCCGCTGTGCCAGACTTTAAAATTGAACCTTCAAAAAGTAAATAAGCCCTGTCGGTGATGCTCAATGTTTCGTGAACATTGTGGTCGGTGATGAGTATTCCAATATTTTTTTGCTTTAGCTTTGCTACAATAGACTGGATATCCTCCACAGCAATGGGGTCAACGCCAGCAAATGGTTCGTCTAAAAGAATAAATTTGGGGTCAACAGCCAAAGAACGTGCTATTTCTGTCCTACGGCGTTCGCCACCCGATAGCTGAATCCCTTTACTTTTTCTAATCTTCTGTAAACCAAACTCTTCTATCAAGCTTTCTAAATGCTCTTTTTGCTCGGCTTTGCTCTTATTTGTAAATTCTAAAACACCTTTGATATTATCTTCCACACTCAGATGTCTGAAAACTGATGCCTCCTGTGCCAAGTAGCCAATGCCCATCTGTGCACGCTTATACATGGGTAGCTTGGTGATATTAATATCGTCCAAAAAAACTTCACCCGAAAGTGGTTTTATTAAACCAACCATCATATAAAATGATGTGGTTTTGCCAGCTCCATTGGGACCCAAAAGTCCTACAATTTCACCCTGTTCCACCTCAATACTAACATCACGCACAACCATGCGCTGCTTGTATTTCTTGAAAATGCTTTTTGTATAAAGTCGAGACATAGTTTTGCAAAATTAGCAATTTTATAATTAAATGAGAAAAATATAATAAAATCTCACAATTAAATTAGACCCTCTTTCAAAATATCATGCAGGTGTATAACACCCACATACTTGTCGCCCTCACAAACCAAAATACCTGTAATACTATTTGTTCTCATTATTTCTAATGCCCTGATGGCAAGTTCAGTAGATTGTATGGTTTTGGGATTTAAACTCATTATTTCTGATGCTTTTATACCTTCAAAGTTTTCATTTTTCTGCATCATTCTTCTCAAGTCACCGTCGGTAATAATGCCCTCTATTTTGTCGTTTTCAACCACTGCTGTTAAACCCAAACGACTTTGAGATATTTCAATAATCACAGTTTTAATATCGTCATTGGGCACTACGCTGGGCTTCTCGTTGTTTATAATCAAGTCGCTGCAACGCAAATAAAGTTTTTTGCCCAACGATCCTCCGGGGTGGAATTTAGCAAAATCGGAGGAGGTAAATCCCCTCATCTCCAAAAGACAAACCGCCAGAGCATCGCCCATTACAAGCTGTGCAGTGGTGCTTGATGTGGGGGCCAAATTGTTGGGACAAGCCTCTTTGGGTACTGAAGAATTTATGACATAATCAGCCTGTTTAGCAAGAAATGAATCCATATTACCAGTTAAACCAATAAGCCTGTTACCAGACATTTTTATTAGAGGTATTAAAACTGTAATCTCAGGTGTATTGCCACTTTTGGATATGCAAAGAACAATGTCATCTTTCAAAATAATTCCCAAATCACCGTGAATAGCGTCTGCTGCATGCATAAAAATTGATGGTGTTCCAGTGGAATTTAGAGTAGCAACTATCTTTTGAGCAATATTGGCACTTTTGCCAATTCCAGTAACAATCAATCTGCCCTTGCAATGATAAATTTCTTGAACAAGCTTAGCAAAATTGTCGTCAATATATTTTTCCAATTCGCTTATAGCTTCAGCTTCATTGCGAATGGTGTCCATGGCTATGTTTTTTATATTTTGAATTTCCATACTGCAAATTTATACATTATATTAAGCTAAAGGCTCTTTATTTGAAATGTTTTTTAATAAATCATCAAATTTATACATTATTGCAATTGGTATAAAGCAAACCTGCAAGGTCTTCCCGCCCTTGTAGGTTTAAAGGTAAAGGAATAAAGCCTCCAATTGTTAACAAATATACCAAAAAAACATAAAAAACAATATTGGTTTTGAAAAAAAACTTACCTTTGTTGCAAAATTTTAATTATTTAATCAGTTTATCATGAAAAATGAAGAAATGAGATTCGACACCACGCTTATTCACGGCGGTGAACATGTCGATCCTTATGGCAGTGCCACAGTTCCAATTTATCAAACATCAACTTTTGGATTCAAAAGTGCCGATCATGGTGCATCTTGTTTTGCAGGCGAAGATGATGGTTATATTTACACACGAATCGGAAATCCCACCGTTACAGCCTTAGAAAAAATTGTTGCAAAATTGGAAAAAGCTTATGGTGGTATTGCAGTATGTTCTGGAATGGCAGCTGTTAACACTATCTATATGGGACTCTTAAATCAGGGCGACCATATGATTGGCTCTGAAGCAGTTTATGGACCATCAAGAGTGGTGATGGAAAAACAGTGGTCGAGATTTGGTGTAGAAGCCACTTTTGTTGACACCTCTGATATTGAGAAGGTTAAACAAGCAATCAAGCCTAATACAAAAGTTCTTTACATCGAAACTCCAGCAAATCCCACAATGTGCATCACCGACCTGAAAGCATGTGTGGAATTGGCTCATCAACATGGAATTTTAGTAGTGGTTGATAATACATTCTCCAGCCCAGTTCTACAAAGACCCATAGAATTTGGAGTTGACGTGGTTTTTCATTCAATGACGAAATTTATTAACGGACACGCCGACATCGTAGCTGGAATAGTTCTGGCAAAAGATAAAGAGGTTTATACCAAACTTCGTGATATTATGGTAGGCGTTGGCTTCAATATGGACCCAACACAAGCATACATGGTGCTAAGAGGTCTTAAGACTCTTACTATTCGTGTAAATCACCAGCAAGAAAGTGCAAAAAAAGTAGCCGAATGGCTAGAAAATCACCCCAAAATTGAGTGGGTGAAATATCCAGGACTTAAATCTCATCCCCATTACGAATTGGCAAAACAACAAATGGACGGACCCGGCTCCATGCTTAGCTTCGAGCTAAAAGGTGGATTAGAAGCTGGTAAAGTTTTGATGAATAATGTGAAATTAGCCATGCTGGCTGTATCATTGGGTGGAGTTGAATCTCTAATCCAGCACCCTGCATCTATGACGCACGCTAAAATGGATAGAGAATCTAAACTTAAAGCTGGAATATCTGATGGCCTTGTGAGATTTGCAGTGGGAATTGAAGATGTAAACGATATTATAGAAGACCTAGCACAAGCATTGGAAAAAGTGTAATAACTCAAAATTTTAATACTAAAAGGCTATCCAAATTCGGGTGGCCTTTTTTTATATCTGATTACAAATTGATATAATCCCGTAAGGGATTAATTATTTGTAGTATAAAATGTATCAGCACAATACTCGTCTCCTATGAGGCGAAATCTTGTTATTACTAAATCTTGCCGAATGATTGTTTTATCGAAATAACCTGCAAGGTCTTCCCATCCTTGTAAGTTTAAAGCTAAAATAGCAAATAGAAACTTTCCAAGTTCATTGTTTATCCTAACTGCCACCGCTGAAACCACAAAGATAACTTCAAGATGAACCACAAAGGCACAAAGAAGGCACCAAGGCACAGAGGATTTTGTATTCCAAGAATTTTACGAATTGTATTGCAATACAATTCGTAAACACATATAAGGAGAAAATATAATAGAACACAAACGTCAAAATACAAAATCAGTTCTACTCTATTTTTTCTTTATATGTTTTATTTTGTCTTTGACAAAATAAAATTCCAAAAAACATATTTATCCAGATTTCTGTGTTTTTTGTCTTTGACAAAAAAAAAGTAATTGGCATAGACGACTCCTCCGTGTCCTCTGTGAATCCTCCGAGTCTCCGTGGTTGAAAAAAGCTTTCAAGGTTTCAAGATTTCCAAGTTTCAAGCTTTATAAATCTATAATCTTTCATCTCTCATCTCTCATCTCTCATCTCTCATCTCTCATCTAAAAACTCACGCTAATTAATCATCAGATTTCGGACCATAGGCCAAATCGCCAGCATCGCCCAATCCGGGTACTATATACGCCTGTGCCGTAAGCTCATCATCCACTGCAGCGGTCCACAAAGTATATTTATAAGAGCTAAGCTGACGCTTTAAATACTCAATACCCTCCACACTCGAAATTGCCGAAACTATGTGAATGTGTTTGGGACGACCATTATGCCTTACAATATCTTTTATGGTAAGGGCAACAGACTGACCAGTGGCCAAAATAGGGTCGGTGAGGATGAAAATTCTATCTTCAAGACAGGGACCAGACATATAATCAATCTTAATCTCAAATGAACCATCATTGTAGTACCTCCTAAAGGCAGAAATAAAGGCATTTTCAGCCTTGTCAAAATAGTTCAACATACCTTGATGCATGGGCAAACCAGCTCTGAGAATTACACCCAAAACAGGCTCTTCAGCAGTAACCGACATGGGCGAAATACCCAAAGGAGTCTGAACTTCAACGTCCTTATATGTAAAAGTTTTACTTATTTCATAAGCGAAAATCTCACCAAGTCTTTCAAGATTTCTGCGAAAACGCATACTGTCAACTTGAATTGTTTCGCAACGAATTTCAGATAAAAAATTGTTTAAAATTGTATTGTTTCTCCCTAAATCTTTTAGCATGTCTTTCTGTTTTGATCTTCAAAAGTAAGGCAAAAAATTAATATAGTCAAATCTTGAATAAATAAAATATCCATATATGTAAGTTGTCTTCGGATTAATGTTTTGATATTCAATGTGATACCCCTTTGCTTATAGGTTTTTATATCTAAATTTATAAGCTAATTTTGCTAAAATACTTCCTTTTTTAGCAAAACAAATTTCAGAATAATACTTAGCATCAGCTCCAAAACTTGAATAAAATCTTGCCAAATTATCATTGTTTGAACCACAAAATAAAAATTGCATATCTCTATTTGAGTTTTTTTCAAAGAAATAATTCAGCAATGCGAACATAGCACCCTTTTCACGACCCTCGTCGTTCATACCCGAAAAAAGTAGATAGAAATTTTTCTTATCGAAGACAATAAATATTCCTGCTAAAATTTCATCTTTTTCATTTTTGGCAAAAATTAAATCGGAACTGCCATTTTCTAAACTTTTTTTAGACAATTCTGTAAGATTATTATAGTCGTTTTGGCTATAATTGGCTTGTTTGCCATAAAACGAAGTTCTGAAAATATCTATTAAATTTTCAATTTTACCCCCATGAGAAATTTTCAACTCATAGGATTTACTTTTAGAAATATTCCTTTTTGTGTTTTTTGAAAAACTTGAATAAAGAGTTTCGTAATCTCTATTTAGGGATAAAAAATATGATCTATTTCTCTTTTTGTCATATTGATTATCTTCCCATAAAGTGTTGAGGTTCATAAAAAAAATATGAAATTTTCGTGGTAGTTTTTCCAAAAAATCATTCATTATCTGGCTGCTAAAGCCACTTTTGGAATAAAGTCCCAACTGCGGTGCAAAAAATACAACGGGAACAATATTCAAAAATAATTTTCTCTTTGTGGGCAGGGGTAAAACAGCTTCATAATCGTTTAATACCAATGCTTCCCAGCTATTTTCGCACATTATATCCAAGAAAAATGAGTAGCCAAAATAGTTGCTTTCTGGAGATTCTGAAATACATTCATCCCATTTTACTCTATCTATATCGTTGTTTTTCAGATGTTTAATCATTATGTTGCTCTATTATTTTTTCAAAATTATCAAATTCAGCACTTCCCCTTGCCATGGCATGATTGTGCCAAATAGCCTTTATCGGTTCCAACTCTTTTTTGTGATATGCAATGGTTTTTAAATAGTGATTTACAATTGCCTGATTATCATTTTCATACATCTTGCTCATAGAGCCATCCATAAAAACAAATGGCTGTAAATCAATTTTCAATTGCCTGTTTTTTTCTATATCAAAGGCTGGAAATGTGTGCACTGTGCCGGCTCTATAACCCCATTCTGAATAAAATCCTACCGAAAAATCGCTCTCAAAGCCATTTTCCTCCAAGCTGTTCCAAAGTTCTGGTGATCTAAACCTAATAAAATGTTGACGATTGGATTTCACTTTTTTCTCGATAATATCTTCCAAGCGTTTTTTTTCTATTTCTATTAAACTGTTGTTGTTCAGGGTGTTATAGGATGAGTGTAAGCCGATTTCATGTTTTTTACTCAAGTTTTTCAAAAGATTTGAATATGATTTTGAGCTGTATAAATTATTATTGTCAAACTTAGATTTATCTGCCACCAAGGCGAAAAAATATGCTTTTATATTGTTTTCATCCAATAGATTTAGAATTTCATCAAATATATCAAAAGGGTCAGCTTGCTTGGCTCTCCAAGTGGAAAATCTTTGCCAAAGTGTGGCGAAATCCAGTTTCAGAGCCAATGCCATGCTACCAAGAAAATGTCGGCTAAGAGTTTTGCCCAAATGTGCAAAGGCAATATCAATATCAAATGTGGGGGTAAAAACGAAAGATTTTACCTTGGTTTTGAACTTAAATCCAAATTCTAACAGTTTGACTTTTAGCTCTTTAATGGCTAAGTCAACAATGGGGCTTTCTAAGATTTTCCTAATATCATTATCATAAATTACCCTTTGGTGCTCATCTATATTTTCTGAAACTTCTTTATCGTGATATAATGTAAGAAAGTAGAAAGTTAGAGCGAAAGGGTCGATGGGAAAATCTCCACTTTGGGTGGCAAAAGGGTAGTTTATTTCATCTTTTAGGTAAAACTTATGTTCAATTTTTTCAAATTTATCCAAAAAAAGAATCTTATGTGGTGAAATTTGAAAAGCTTTATCTATGGCAATATTGGAGTAGTTAATGATGTTTTGGCTTTGCTTTATGTTCTCCTTTGAACTAATGATTTCAAAATCTACACCCCAAAATCTTTCAAATATAATATGACAAATATATTGCAGTCTGGAGCTGTTTTTTTCGCTAAAGATGTATATTTTGTTGTTCATTATCTACTGTATTTCATGCCTTTTTTGTGGCACATTTCTTCAATGAAACTCGTCAAACTCTCAATGTTTTCAAATACAAATTCTTTCTTTTGTAAACTTATTTTATTGAAAATCTCTATTTTCTCTCCAAATTTCTCTTCAAACTTCTTCTCTATTTTTGACATAAAGTTTATAAAATCAGAATAATCTAAATTTGAATTTCCACCGTACAATTCGCTTTCTAAGGATTTTTTTATCCTCTTATTTTCAGGAAATTCAAGATTTACTTCGTCAATTATATCAAAAATTAGCTCAACAATAGCCATTTGAAACTTTATTAATAGATACAAAGATAAGAAAAAAATGAAAGCACAAAACTACAAGCTTAATAGAGAATATATCTTTCTTTCAATATGACAAATGCTGCATTACTTTTTTCGGTTCCATCCAGAATAAGGGTTTTTGTTAAATATTTGCTTTTGTATTATTATATTTTATATCTTTGCATTGAGGTTTGAATATCATTCGCGCGGGGGACATATCCTGAATAGACGTTTTTCAAGCCTCTTTTTTTGTGTCAACTATTAATCACACTATAAAGTCGCAAAATATCTTATTTATAATGGACTATTATATAGAGGCTCTTAGTTATTTAGACTATGCAAAAACCATATTAAAAACTAAAGCCATGGAAAATGGAGAGTTTTACGAAAACGGAGATTATGTCTCTGTGGCAGCATATAAGGCTTGGAATGGTCTTTTGTTGGCTTTGCAAGGAAAAATGAAAAGAGAGGGAGTTGAAATATCCGAGATAGATGTAAAAGATATTAGCGTTTATAAAGATTTTTTATTAAAAAACAATAAATTTTTGCCACAATACTTTGTCTCGTCGTATAATATTTTATATATGGGCGGGTTTTATGAGAAAGACTTGTCTATATCGTTTACTGATACAGGTTTGGAGTACGCTCGTAAAATTATTAGTTGGTGCAAATAAATTTTACTAATCACTTGACTTTTTGTATATAATGTCGTATCTTTGCAATCTGAAACAGTTTTAAACAGGGCGTTGGACTGTATCCTCTATCCGGTTTAGAGCTGTTTTCTTTTCATTAGTAATAGGTTCAAATAGATTTTGGGATTATCCATCTTCATTTGTTTTTTCAGAAGTTGTTTTAGAAAAACAGGTAAGATTTTGTTTAAAGATAGCTCTATAAAAGCAATAACCCAGCGTGTAGCTGGGCTTGCGGGCAACGAAGATGCTTTTTTACAGACATAATCGCAATGTGCGATATGCAATGTTTTACCCTAAAAATCAAGTCTTTATTCTAATTTTTATTAGATTTGTCATTATAAATACAATCTTATGGCTTCCGAGGATAAATTAAAACGACATATATTAATTGTTAATCTTTTGCGAAGAAAAGCTTCTACATTGGAAGAGATTCAAAATTACCTTGATTATGAATCGGAAATTCATGGTGGAGACTATTCCATCAGTGCCCGTACCTTTTCTCGTGATATATTGGCAATAGCTAGCTCGCTCAATATTGAAATTGAGTATAATAGAATTTCTGGAAAATATGAAATTGTTTCGGATAACACCGATGATATAATTGACAAAATGATTGATGCTTACAATATTTTCAATGCATTGAATATGCAAGAAAATCTTGAAAACTGTCTGCATATGGAGAGTAGTCGCCCATCGGGAACTGAATATTTGTATCCACTAATCAAAGCCATTCGCAATAAAAAAGAAGTAAGAATAAAATATGCCAAATTTGACACAAAAGCTGTAAGTCAGCGACTTTTGCAACCATATGGAATTAAAGAATTTCGCAATTGGTGGTTTTTGTTGGCAAAAGATAGCAATGATGGAGTTTTGAAAAATTTCGCTTTCGACCGTATTCAAGAATTAAATGTAACAACAAAAGAATTTGAAAAGGACCCAGATTTTGATATCAATAAATATTACCAGCATAGTTTTGGAGTAACGGTTTTGCCCGACAAGGAGCCACAGGAAGTTGTATTGGCAATTTACGATATAGAGAGAAATTATGTAAAAGCAATGCCTTATCACAGTTCGCAAGAAATAATAGAAGAAAATGAAAATCGTTTGATTATAAAAATTTACACCTATATCACTTGGGAACTTGTAGCAGAACTTAGAAGCAAAGGCTCTTATATTGAGGTGCTTTCGCCCCAAAGCTTAAGAGATTCTCTTTTCAATATAAAGTATTACGATCAGTTTTGATATAACTATGCGGTGGTGTTTTTGCATACTTTTTTCGCAATAAAAAAGTATGAGCCCGTCCTGCTTAAGGACAAAGAAAACATTTTATACTTATTGATAGAACTCCAAACTTTCTTTTTAAATTAATATCACATAAAAAGTAACAATTTGGAATTGTTTTCACTCGGACAGCTTTTGTCTGAGTGACATATTAGCTTTGTGCTATAAACTTAAAAAAAAGCAATTAGAAAAATTTTTAATGTTAAATTTATCCATGATTATATAGAGGAAGATACATGGAAAGTATTATCCGAAGATTGGGATTTTGCGTGGAATGAGGCCCTTTTAAGTAAGTATCAAGACAGGCTTGATTGGGACAAAATTTCGGGCAATGGTGCTGTTTTGTGGACAAACTCCATGTTGGAAAAGTTCAAGAATAGAATTAATTGGCAAGAGCTTTCACACTCGAAACAAGTGAGTTTGTTCACAATGGAAAATCTGCAAAAATATGCCAAACTGTGGGACTGGACAGCTATATCTCAAAACTCATTTATAGAGTGGAACTTCGAGATGTTGGAGGAGCTAAGAGATTATATTGACTGGGAAGCATTTATCCAAGTGTATCGCGAGGCATATTTGAGTAATAACCTAATTTTTAATTTTTATTCCATTGGTTTTATTGAACTTTTTAAGGACTATTTGCCCCTTGATAAGATAAAAGAGACCGCTTTGTGGGAAACAATTGTGGAAGCCAATAAGATAAAACTCATGAAAAAAGTAGTTGATTTGTAAGATTGATAAAAAACACCCTATATTGGAAAATTTGAAGAATATCTTTCTAGCAAGAAACTTCAGTAAGAATTATTACTGAAGTTATAGTGGGTAAAAAAGTGAATAAAGCATTTTTCAGAAGTTTGAATCTTGGTGTTCAAACTTCTTTTTTTATGTCAAAATCACCATTTAATATACTGTAAGGATTTATATCAAATTCATTGTCGCCCCATGCTGGAGCACCAGCTTCATTTATGTAAACTTGGCTAAATAGCTTTTTATCTAAATATTTTTTGATATAATAATTATCACTGGATTTTAAGAACTTTTCCAAATCCGCCTTTGCGAAAATTATCCTTAAAATGGCCAACAGCCAACTTACCCAAATGTCGTGGCAAATCATCGTCTATGAACTTTTTAAGTTCCCTTTCTTTTGCCTTTAAACGCTTTTGAAATTCTTCTGGTGTCATTTTTTTTGCTAATTACTTGACTTTTGGTGTGGAATGTTGTATATTTGTGGAAAGGATTTGATATTAGTCACGAGGGTGTATATCACTTTCAATGCTTTCATTTCCTTTTTTTTATTTTTGGTATTATATTTTTAGGTTTGAAATCTGTAATGCAGTATAACCTCTCACTCCAATCATGCTTTATTACTTTGATATTGATATATTTTGTAACACTATTAATCGTAGTAGAATAGTAGTTGTGATTTGCTCAAAGATTGTGCAAGCCGAGCGCAAAGAAG
>LSQX01296459.1_pt1 | contig 28091 bp, 27 predicted proteins | sample 654561 | NCBI WGS metagenome assembly LSQX01 (sample SAMN04489861, study PRJNA283612) | anaerobic digester metagenome | isolation source: 4 biogas reactors fed with cattle manure at either 37C or 55C with and... | place: Denmark: Kongens Lyngby | collected 2014
GGTAGCCTTGATGAGGCGAACCGAGACATCGTTATTAACTTGCTGCTTGATTTGAATAAAGAAGGTAAGACGATCGTGATTGCTACGCATGATCCATCACTTAAAGCGATTGCTGATCGAGTGATAGAGATTCCGATGCTGAGGGTGCCTGTTGCGGTGGGGGTGTGAAAACTCCAGATGTGGGGCGTATATCCTTGCAGGCTAGTCATCACTGACTAGCCTGCAAGGAGGTTATTTTGATTAGATTAATTTATAAAACGTAAAATGTAGTACCTTTTTTTACCTAAGCGAACTATGCAGGAGCCTTCTTCATCCAGATCGCTAGAACTGATCATTTTGCCCAAGTCGCTTACTGCTTGATCATTAAGGTAAAGGCCGCCTTGCTGCAGTAGTCGTCTAGCTTCGCTACGTGATGCGACTATTTTATTATCCGCCAAGATTTCGATTAAAGTCTTTTCCATCTCAGAAGCATGTAAATCATAAGTAGGGCTATCGGACAAGTCACCTTTGCCGCTGAACAGAGCTTTAGCAGCAGCTGCTGCACCACGAGCTTTTTCTTCACCATGAACTAATGTGGTGACTTCGAAGGCAAGCTTTTCTTTCGCTTGGTTCAGTTCAGCTCCGCTTAGCTTGCTGTACTCTGCAATTTCTTCCATAGGCATAAAAGTAAGCTGTTTCATAAATTTCACAACATCAGCGTCACTGACATTGCGGAGATATTGATAGAAGTCGTAAACAGAAAATTTGTCTTCATCTAGCCAGACTGCACCCTTTGCGGTTTTGCCCATTTTTTCGCCAGCACTGTTGGTTAACAAAGCGAAGGTCATACCATAAGCGTCTTGATGATCTACTTTGCGGATCAGATCTGCGCCGGCGATAATGTTGCTCCATTGATCGCTGCCTCCAATTTGCAGTCTACAGCCGTACTTGCGGTATAGGTGGAGGAAATCATAGGCTTGCAGAAGGATGTAATTAAATTCAAAGAAAGATAGTCCTTTTTCCAAACGATTCTTATAACTATCTAGCGAGAGCATTCGATTGACAGAAAAGTGAACTCCAATTTCGCGCAAAAAATCGATATAGTTCAAATCTAGAAGCCAGTCAGCGTTATTGTCGATAATCGCTTTATCATCAGAAAAATCAATCAGACGAGACATTTGCGCGACAAAACAGTCAACATTATGGTCGATGGTCTCTTTGGTCATTAGACTGCGCATATCTGTACGCCCGCTAGGATCGCCGATATGTCCAGTCCCGCCACCCATCAGAGCGATCGGCCGCAAACCGGCACGCTGCAAATGAGTCATCACCATTAACTGAATAAAATGTCCGATATGAAGGCTGTCTGCTGTGGGGTCAAAGCCGACATAGAATGTAGCACCTTTTTGAGTCAAATACTGCCGTACTTCATCCTCATGGGTGACTTGCTCAATGTAGCCTCGTTCCAGCAAAACATCGTAAACATTTTTATTAGACATGTCGTTCTCCTTTTTACTATTTATATAAATGATGGCCAATGATTGCCAATTATAGTCACTGACCTTGAATTGTGCAAATATTCTATATCTGCACGATTTGTCGCGTTTCCTCAAGTTTATGCGATTGACGCAAGCCTGATTTCCAAAGATTACCCGCTGCGAAACATTGTTCCATTTGAAGCAGTGCTCTATCGCCATCGACTTGACGCCAATCAGCGCTGCGTGTTATTACAGGCAAAGTAGCAGAGTCTTTCATATAACGAAGTAAGGTTCTGCCGCGCTTTGAAAAACCGAGTATGCGCAAAAATCTAACTTCTGAATTAAAAGAGTCTTCCTGACGGATACCAAGAATTGCGGAGAGGAAGGCGCGACGCACACGTGATAAGGGGAAAGTGCGTGTCGCAACAGAATCCAGAAAATTATAGAAATTGGCAGAACTTAGGGTCACATCGAGCTTTTTTAACTGATTGACAAATCGATCAGCCAAACCGCCCTGCATACCTTGAATTTCTTTCAAACTTTCGCGGTCCCGCCAAATCTCTTGTGAGTAGAAAAGGGGGGCGAAATCAGACAGGGAAACCGGAGCTTCACCTTTTTGATAAGCAAGGATTAGCTCTGCTAATGAAGTCGCAGTCATGTAGGGATGAAGCGTTCGCAAAAGTTCACCTTTTGCGTTTTCAAGATCCACTGCACACGCTTCGGCTGTGAGTTCACGAATCCTATTAGCAGAAAATTTATCTTTGCGATATAAGGTTAGGGGATAGCTTTCTAAAGATGAACCACTCTTGATAATGGCCTTTTCGTATTCTACAGCTAAGATAGAGTTGCTGTGCGCCAGGAGCTCTCCTGCCGCTTTATTCTTCATGCATTCGCTAACAGCTGCCTGTCGAGCCGCAGCAAAGCCCATGCCAAGACGGATATTCTGATCAAGCAAGCTTTTAAATTCGAAATTTTCGTCTGCTAAAAAGGCGGCCACTTCTTTTAGCAGCAGAGGAGATTCGCTGTCTTCACTGCCATAAGCTAGATTTTGGACGACTCCACTTGCCTGAAGTAGTTGAATTCCGGCAGTTGCGAAACTTTCAGCTGAATCAAGTACGAAATTAACGGGAATCTCTATGACTAGATCTACTCCCTCTCGAAGTGCAGCACGCACTCGATGAGATGTGTCGTAGAGGGCAGGTTCTCCTCTCTGAGTAAAAGAAGCAGACATGACCGTCACAATTCCAACCCGATCAGAAAATTTATCTCGAATCTGCCGAATGAGTTCACTGTGCCCTCGATGAAAGGGATTAAATTCACTTACAATGCCACAAGTTATCATATGTTTTGCTTTTTATGCCTACTCTTTTCTTGAATATTATCAGCTTATCATGTTTAAGAAAAATTATTTCACAACAGATTTATATATCGTTTTCTAGTATACTTACAAAATAAGCATTATACGATTATCGTAGAAAACATTGTTTAAATGACCGGGTTAAAAATACCCAATACTAGAAAGGTACAGGGAGTATTTTATGGGACTGATAAAAGCTGGAATAGGCGCTCTAGGTGGAACACTAGCAGATCAGTGGAAAGAGTTTTTCTACTGTGATTCCTTGGATGCAAACACTCTGGTCGACAGAGGAGAGAAACGTATCGGAAGCCGTTCTTCAAACGTAAAAGGGCACGATAATATTATATCCAACGGTAGCGGCATCGCTGTCGCTGACGGACAGTGCATGCTCATCGTAGAACAAGGTGAAATCGTAGAAGTTTCGGCTGAGCCCGGTGAGTATACCTACGACACTTCTACAGAGCCAAGTATTTTCGCCGGCAGTCTCGGTGAAAGTATCAAGAAAACATTCCAAACTATAGGTAGGCGCTTTACATATGGCGGAGACACCGGTAAGGATCAGCGCGTATATTATGTCAATACCAAAGAGATCGTTGGCAATAAGTTTGGAACCCCCAATCCGATTTCATTTAGAGTTGTAGACGCGAACATTAATCTTGATATCGACGTGTCAGTTCGTGCGAACGGGGTCTATTCTTACAAAATAGTTGACCCACTTCTTTTTTATAGGAATGTGACGGGAAATGTCGAGAATACCTATCATAGAGAAGAAATTGACAGCCAATTGAAATCTGAGTTCCTGCATTATCTGGCTCCGGCCTTCGCCCGTATATCTACTATGGGCGTGCGACCCAATCAGCTTGTTGGTATGAATAGAGAGATTGCAGAAGCTCTGCAAATAGAGCTGACTGAACAATGGACCGAGCTGCGTGGCTTAGAGATCGTTAGCATCGGCCTCAACTCGGTTACCCTCCCGCCAGAAGATGAAGAATTGATCAAACAAGCTCAGCGCGCAGCTATCATGCGTGATCCGAGCATGGCGGCCGCTACATTGGTCGCTGCTCAATCCGACGCCATGAAAGGTGCTGCCACAAACGAAGGTGGAGCCATTACCGGCTTTATGGGACTGGGTATGGCGCAATCAGCCGGAGGTGCTGATGCAGAGGCCCTGTTCCGAATGGGTGATCAGAAGAAGGCCGAAGAGGCTGCAAAGTCAGCCGGAATGACTAAAGCAGAAGATGGTAGCTGGATGTGCCAATGCGGTACTGACAATACCGGCAAATTCTGTAAGGAATGTGGCGAAGCTAAACCGCAAGAAGAGCCGGGCTGGCAATGTTCTTGTGGCGAAGTTAACCAAGGTAAATTCTGTAAAGAATGCGGCAAAAAGAAACCTCCGAGTGCCCCGTTATATCGTTGTGACAACTGCGGTTATGAGCCGGATGATCCGGAAAACCCACCTAAGTTTTGTCCCGAATGCGGCGATGTGTTCGACGAAAATGATCAGATTAGCGAGTAAGTAATTCTAATCTGAATATTGCTTAGACCGGGCGGAGGAAAAAATGTCGACTTTAGAGCAATATAAGTGCCCTAGCTGTGGTGGCCCCGTAGTATTTAATACTGATTTACAACAGTTGCAGTGTCAGATGTGTAGCAATGTGTATTCGCCTACTGTCTTTGAAGGCAACGAGGAACTTGCCAAAAGCGAGGCACCGGACAATGTATCCTGGTCTTATGACGAAGAGGAGTGGCAGGAAGAGGAAGCGGAACAATTGCTGGCCTATTCCTGCCCCTCTTGCGGCGGTGAAGTTGTAGGCGACGAAACCATGGCTGCAACTTCCTGTCCTTACTGCGACAATTCGGTAATCATTCCTTCACAGTTTTCCGGTGATCTGAGACCGGATTTAGTTTTGCCTTTTCAATTGGATCGAGAGGCAGCCAAGGGCGCCTTGAAACGGCACATGAAAGGTAAACGATTCGTCCCGAAAGTCTTCAGAGATGAACATCATATAGATGAAATTAAAGGTATCTATGTACCGTTCTGGCTCTTTGATGCTGACGTAGATGCGAGTATTCGCTACGAAGCCATTCGTACTCGGATGTGGAGTGATTCGCAATACAACTTTACGGAATCTAACAAATATGCTGTTTATCGTGAAGGGAGTGTTCGTTTCGAACAAATCCCGGTTGACGGCTCGAGCAGGATGGCAGACGACCTAATGGAATCTATTGAACCCTTTGATTGCAACTCGGCGGTTCCGTTTGACACTGCTTATTTATCAGGTTTCCTAGCTAATCGCTACGACGTTGATGCTGATGAAAGTATGGAACGGGCTAGGAATCGTATTAAGACCAGTACAGAAGAGTCTTTCATAAATTCCGTTCGGGGCTATGATTCAGTGCGCTCCGTCACAAGCTCCATTAACATGAAAAACGGTGCAATCACTTATGCACTTTTCCCGGTATGGATCCTTAATACCAAATGGGAGAACCAACTTTATACTTTTGCCATGAATGGGCAAAGTGGAAAGATTGCCGGCAACCTGCCCTTGGACAAAAAGGCCTATTGGCGCATGTTTATAATTATGGCAGCCATAATTACCGGTCTGATCTTTCTTTTGTTTTTCTTGCTGTGGTAGGAGGAGAAAACTATGAATGAAGCTAAATTAATGAAAAATGCTGCTCGGTTTCTGCTGTTTTTGGCTGCTATTTTTGTTCTCTTCTTAAACTTTATACCTGTAGCGGCAGCTGCTAGCTACAGACTTGATGATCAAGCCGGACTCCTGACAGAAGAGGAACAGTCCTTTTTCGCAGCTGAACTCGATCGTATCAGTGAGCGTTATGCTTGTGATATTGTCATCTTGACACTGGGAGAAGACGTTACCGTATTCAATCCGACTGTCTATGCTGATACTTATTTTGAAGAACAGAATTTAGGGCTTGGTGCTGATCAAAGCGGAATGTTGTTTATGCTTAGCATGGCAGAGCGAGATTGGGCTATTGCGACACATGGTGAAGCTATTGAAATTTTTAATGATTATGCTCAAGAAGAATTGATGAACGAGATTCTGCCTGCCCTCGGCGATAACAATATGTCAGCTGCTTTTGCAGACTTGCTGTCTTACAGTGAAATGATTTTGGAGAATGCCGAAAAAGGCACTTACGCAGAACCAAGTCGGCCTTTTTACTTCTATCTCATACCACCGGCTTTAGGATTGCTTCTTACGGCCATAATTATGAGAAGCTTAAAATCTCCTTTGACTTCGGTAGGTTTTCATGCCGCTGCTTCCTCCTATTTACTTGACGACAGTCTGGCTATAGCCACTGCGAATGATTTTTTCCTGTCCAGTTCCATTGCGCGTACAATCATCCCCACCAGCAGTGACAGTGGTGGTGGTAGCGGCAGAAGTACTACTCATACCAGTTCTTCGGGTAGAACTTTCGGCGGTTCCAGCGGGAAATTTTAATTCTGCCTGCTCCTCAATAAGCTAAAGGCGGAAACTTTCATTCTTTTAGTAGAAATAGATAAATATTAGCGTCTTTTATAGAGAAAGCCGCTATTCATTATGGTATAATTTCAAAGGTTATGCATCGAAAGCATAAGGAGGGGCACATGTCATTTAAAGAAAATATTCTGCAGAAGTCAAAAGCTGCTGGAAAAACAATTGTATTGCCGGAAAGTGACGATCCGCGAGTTGCAGAAGCAGCAGCGAAAATATTGGCGGAGAAGATCGCCAAGATCATTCTCATCGGTGATAAAGCCGAAATTACAAGTCTTTATCCCGATCTTGATTTGTCAGATGCAGTGTTCGAGGATCCGAGCACAAGCAATTTACGGGAAGAATTCAATCAGAAATATCTCGAGTTACGTAAACATAAAGGCTGCACTGAAGCAGATGCTGTAGAAGCAATGGGTGAGCCTATTCCATTCGGCGTTATGATGGTAAAGGCCGGGCTCGCTGATGGCTTAGTTGCAGGTGCAGTACATAGCACAGCAGACACTTTACGTCCTGCTTTGCGCATCTTGCGTACTAAACCCGGTACCAAATTGGTGTCATCTTTCATCCTGATGGATAGTCCTGAAAAGGAATATGGTGAAGACGGCTTAATTCTTTTCTCCGACTGCGCACTCATGATTGACCCGGATGCGGAAGAATTGTCAGAGATAGCGCTTTGCTCGGCTGAGTCCTTTGAGAGTCTCACAGATAAGGAAGCACGGGTCGCAATGTTATCGTTCTCTACTTGGGGGAGTGGTATAGGGGAGTCTGTAGAGAAAGTTGCAGCAGCTACTGCTCTTGTTAAGGAGAAGAATCCTGATTTAATCGTTGAAGGTGAATTTCAAGCAGATACCGCTATAGTGCCCTCAGTAGCAGCGCGTAAAGCTCCTGACAGCGTGATTGCCGGAAGAGCTAATTGTCTGATTTTTCCTGATCTCAATTCTGCAAACATTTCCTATAAACTGGTTCAGCGCTTAGGGAATGCTGCAGCCTATGGACCCATACTCCAAGGCTTGGCTAAACCGATTAATGACCTTTCGCGAGGAGCGAGCGTTGATGATATCGTCGGTGTCGTAGCACTAACCTGTGTCCAAAGCACACTGGAAGACGAATAAATTAAAAGTAATTTATCAATAATCAAAAATATTTAGGAGAATAATTAATGAAAATCTTAGTAATCAATTCGGGCAGCTCGTCGTTGAAATATCAATTGTTGGATTTTGAGAACAAAATTGTAATGGCCAAAGGCTTGTGTGAGCGGATCGGTATTGGCGGATCTTTGTTTACTCACCAAAACAGCAATGGTTATAAAATTGTTAAAGAAAAATTTGAAATGAACGACCATCGGGCTGCGGCTAGGCGCATGGTAGATGCTCTCTTAGATCCGAATCATCCGATAATTACTTCTCTAGAGGAGATTGACGGCATCGGTCATCGCGTAGTTCATGGAGGCCCCATTTTCTCTGAACCGGCGATAGTAAATGAAGAAGTTAAGGAATCCATTCGCAAAACCTACGACTGGGGCCCTTTGCATAACCCTGCCAACATGATGGGGATTGAAGCTTGCGAAAAGCTAATGCCCGGCGTTCCTCAAGTTTGCGTTTTTGATACTGCTTTTCACCAAACCTTGCCACCGGAAGCTTACATGTACGGTTTGCCCTATCGCTATTATGAAAAATATCAGATCCGCCGTTACGGCTTTCACGGCACCAGCCATATGTTTGTATCTCGCCGCTGCGCAGATATCACCAAATTCAAAGCCTCTACTTTGAAACTGGTAACCTGCCATCTCGGCAACGGCTCCTCATTCGCTGCAGTTAAGGGTGGCAAGAGTGTCGATACTTCAATGGGACTTACACCTTTAGCCGGAATTATTATGGGTACACGCTGTGGTGATATCGACCCTGCTATTGTTCCTTATATTGCTGAGCTTGAGGGCATCACTTGTGCGGAAGTTGATAAGATCATGAATTCAGAGAGCGGCGTACAGGGCATTTCCGGCGTCAGCTCCGACTTCCGTGACCTTGAAGATGCTGCAGCAGAGGGTAACGAGCGTGCTAAGCTGGCCTTGTCTATGTTCTATTATCAGACTAGCAAGATTATCGGTTCTTATGCAGCAGTGCTGAACGGATTAGAGGCACTTGTCTTTACAGCCGGAATAGGAGAGAATGATCCGAAGTTGCGTCAAACCGTATGTGATCAATTAGCTTACCTGGGGATCAAGTTGGATCCGGAAGCCAATAAGGTCAGGGGCGAGGAACGCAAGATCTCAACCGAAGATTCCGCAGTAGAGGTATATGTCATCCCTACCAACGAAGAACTGTCTATTGCCAGGCAGACCGTTGAGATATTGGATTTAGATAAGTGCAACATGGAAGACAGACCTTGTTAGTACTTCAGTAATTAGAAAAGGACTGTGGGAAGAAGATGAGCAAAAAAGATAAACTAGTTAAAGCTATTACTTCACGTGATGAAGATTTTTCGCAATGGTATACAGATATTGTGACCCAGGCTGAATTGAGTTCTTATTCGGCTGTGCGTGGTTGCATGATCTTACGACCTTATGCCACTGCTTTATGGGAGCTGATTCGCGAAGATCTCGACCGACGTTTTAAAGAAACCGGTCATGAGAACGTAATCATGCCTATGTTTATCCCGGAGAGTCTCCTGCAGAAGGAAAAGGACCATGTCGACGGTTTCGCTCCGGAGGTTGCCTGGGTAACACATGGCGGCGATGAAAAACTCTCTGAACGCCTTTGTGTGCGTCCGACCTCGGAGGTTCTCTTCTGCCATCATTATTCTGAAATAATTGAAAGTTGGCGCGACCTGCCCAAACTCTACAATCAGTGGGTCTCCGTTGTCCGTTGGGAAAAGTCTACACGTCCGTTCCTGCGTACGCGTGAGTTTTTCTGGCAGGAAGGTCACACAGCACACGCAACAGCTGAAGAAGCCATCCAAGAGACTAAAGACATGCTGCAGCTCTATGCAGACTTCTTTGAGGAGACTTTGGCCATTCCTGTTATCAAAGGGGTGAAAACCGATAGCGAGAAATTCGCTGGTGCAGAAACGACCTACACCGTCGAATCCATGATGTACGACGGTAAGGCCTTGCAGTCAGGCACATCACATTATTTCGGTGACGGTTTCGCCAAGGTTTTTGACATTCAGTACACTGACCGGGATAACCAACTACAATACGTACATCAATCTTCTTGGGGTGTATCCAGTCGTTCTATCGGCGGCATCATAATGGTGCATGGAGATGATGACGGACTGGTTTTGCCACCTGCAGTTGCTCCGATTCAGATTGCAATAATCCCTATAGCTCAACACAAAGAGGGAGTACTGGATAAAGCACAAGAAATCGCCGAGCGTTTGCAGAAGAGTTACCGAGTAAAACTGGATGACAGTGATCGCATGCCCGGCTGGAAATTCTCAGAATATGAGATGAAGGGCGTACCTCTGCGCTTAGAAATCGGACCGCGTGATATTGAAAATAACAGTTGTGTTCTAGTAACACGTGACAACCGTGAGAAAATCAATGTGCCTTTAGATGAACTGGAAGAGAGAATTCCAGGAATCCTGAACGAATATCGTCAACGCTTATATAACAAAGCTAAAGAGCATCGCGAAGCTAATTCGTATGTGGCTCATAGCAGTGAAGAGTTTTTTGATATTTTGGAAAACAAAACCGGTTTCGTCACCGGATGCTGGTGTGGCAGCGCTGATTGTGAGGCTGAAGTCAAAGAGCGCACCGGTGCCACTTCACGTTGTATTACTCCGGAAGACCCGGAAGCTGACGATGTCTGCCTTATCTGCGGTGAAGATGCTACCTCTACAGTAATTTGGGGGAAAGCCTACTGATGTCTGACACAGCAAGTCAGAAAAACAGAAACGCTCCTATCGGAGTGTTTGATTCCGGCTTGGGCGGTCTTACAGTATTACGCGAATTGTTGACTCTGCTGCCTCAAGAATCTTATGTTTATCTGGCTGACACTGCCAATGCTCCTTACGGGCGTAATTCTCCTGAAACCGTGCGCAAAAACACGCTAAACAACGTGGAGTTCTTCTTGCGTCACGAAGTTAAGATGATTATTTTCGCCTGCAATACATCTAGTGCCATCGCCCTTGATGCTGCCAAAGAAAAGGCCGGCTCTTTGCCTGTCATCGGCGTTATAGAGGCCGGCATCTCAGCGGCAATGAATGCTGCTGACAAAGAGCGTGCAGTGAAAATTGCAGTGTTGGCTACTGAAGCAACTGTGGCCAATGGAGTCTTTGCTCGCAAAATACCTGCTAAGTTTACTGAGAATGATTATGTCGAGCCGTTAGTACGGCAAAAGGCATGTCAAGATTTTGTTCAAGTGGTAGAGGATGGAAAGTGGGATGATCCGCTGGCAGATGAAGCAGCTGAAGCCTGCTTGCATGAAGTGAGAAATGAAGAGCCGGAAATTGCTATCTTGGCTTGCACTCATTTCCCTTTGTTAAAGGACTCAATTCAGAAATCACTTCCGAAAACACATCTTGTCGATTGCAGCAAAGCCCTAGCTTACGAGATAGAAGATCTACTCACGTCTCTAGACTTGTTAAATACTTCAAAGAAGAATTCGGAATTGGAAGTAGAATTTTATGTTACGAAGTATAAAACGGGTATTGAGCAGAATATAGGGCGCATCCTTGACATTGAACTTGATCGTGTGCACCATGTAGACACAAATTATACGGATGAAATTGAAGCTAATTAGCTATAAAGGAGCTTCCATTTACGGAATGAAAAATTTTAAATCCAGCGACGGCAGACAGGCCGCCCGCATAATGCTTACAAGTAGCCAGTGGTATGACGGCAAAGAACAACGTCCCGTTCGCTTGTCTACGATTGGAACACTGGAGCATCGTTCTGAAGATAATTCCTGGATTGTCAGCTACGACGAAAGTGCTGCCACCGGAATGGAGGGGACAAGAACCAGCTTGTCACTTTACCCGGACGGACTGATTACTCTGGCTCGAACAGGAGCAATTGAGATGCAGCTGTCTTTCAATAAAGGTGACCAGCGTCTGGAACAGTATGAGACCCCCTACGGGTTGATCCGATTCTCTCTACTTACACATGAGGCGAAAGGATCGCTTTCCGATCATGGCGGTAATATTGAACTCGGCTATGCACTCGGAGTTGATAACAGACATACTATTAGCACTAAGTTGTTACTTGAAGTTGAGGCGCAAAATTGAGCTCTAAAGTGCTCAAACATTTGACAAGCAAGTCCTCATCCTTCATAATGCTACAGGCACAAAAACAGTAATTCAAAGATTATACTTTTGAAAATATGAAACTATTAATGGGAGGTGACATAAATGGCAGTTCCTAAGAGAAAATCCTCGAAACAAAGAACCCGTTCACGTCGCGCCAACTGGAAAAGAACAGCAACACCTAATCTGACCGAATGTCCGCAGTGTCATGAACTCAGAGCATCACACATGGTGTGCAAGAATTGTGGTTACTACAAGGGCAGGGAAGTAGTAAGTTCTGAAGAATAAAAATTGATTTTTATTTAATGAATGAAGCAGCGTGCCACAGGCTCGTTGCTTTTCACGTTAAGAATAAAGTGAAACTATGAGAAAACCCATATTAGCAATTGTAGGTCGCCCCAATACAGGGAAATCAACCCTGTTCAATTCGCTTGCCGGAAAACGGTTGGCAATAGTCGGACCTAAGCCAGGGGTTACTCGTGATCGCATCATGACTGACGCCGATTGGTCAGGCCATGACTTCGTGCTTATTGATACCGGCGGTATCGAAACCGGCACAAAAGACAGTCTGCAAGACTTAATGCATCAACAGGTTGACGTCGCAATTGAGATGGCGGATGTCATATGCTTCCTCACGGATATCAACCTCGGTCTCTCTGATATTGACTACGATATTGCGCAAAGGCTCCGTAAAAGCGGTAAGCCTGTTGTCTGTGCAGTGAACAAGATCGACGTCCCCGGATATCCGCCGCCTGAATTTTATTCTTTTTACGAGCTTGGCTTTTCCGAGACAATTCCTATTTCTGCTACACATAAACTGGGTCTGTCAGAGCTTTTGGATGCTGTAATCAAGTATTTCCCTGAACCTTCGGAAGAGGCAGGGGATTTCGAGCATATACCCGTTGCGATTCTGGGTCGTCCCAACGCCGGCAAATCTTCCTTAGCCAACAAATTGCTGGGTGAAGAGCGCAGTATCGTCTCCGATATTCCCGGAACAACACGTGATTCCTTAGATAGTGATATTGAGCATAATGGTCAAATGTACCGTTTGATTGACACTGCCGGGCTACGCAGGAAAAGCAGAATTGACGACAGTATCGAGTATGTCAGTACGCTTCGGACTAGGAAAGCTGTGGAACGCTGCGAGATCGCTCTCATCATGATTGATGCTGTCGAGGGCTTGACCAGCCAAGACACTAAGGTTGCAGGGCTGGCTCATCAAGCGGGGAAGGCTGCAATATTTGTCGTGAACAAATGGGATCTCGTAAATCAGTCCTTCCAATATCGCCAGGACTACGAACAAGATATCCGTTTGCGTTTTAACTTTATGACCTATGCCCCTGTGATTTTCATGTCTGCTAAGACAGGAGAGGGCGTTGATCAGCTCTGGCAAGCAATTGAAGATGTACACGAAGCGTATCATCGACGCATGCCTACGTCGCTCTTGAATGATGTGATTGCTGATGCAGTTGTTATGCATCCTGCGCCGCAACACAAAGGCCGACAGCTGAAAATCTACTACGCCACGATGACCGGTGTAGCGCCTCCGACGATTCTCTTTTTTATCAACGATGTTAAGTTGCTTCACTTTTCTTATGAGCGATATCTGGAAAATCGCCTGCGGGAAAGCTTCGCCTTCCAAGGTACGCCTCTTATTTTCCGCTGGAAAGGGAAAGCAGCCCGTGACGCATCTAAGTCAGTAGTGACGCCGGACTGATTGTCCTTTTTTGACCACTTTGTGACAGAGTTGTATACTTGCATCATGCTTTCGGAAAAAAACAAAGGAAAATAAGCTCAAGATATTTATGCCACGAAAAGTAAGAAAAATTTTAACCTTTCTCGCAATTATTGTAGTACTGATTGCCGCTGTCTTGGTTGGGTTTTTCCTAGGTTTCCGCTATGTGCGCGAGCAGGATCAAAGGCTGGAGTCTCTGTCTGAGTCTTTTGATCGCGAAGGAATATCTCCAATTACGGCGGACACTGACGGTGCAGTAGAGATTTATATTGCTCAGCAATCTGATACCGGAGACATCGCTGAGACCTTAAAAGATTCCGGCTTGATTAAAAACACTTTTGCGTACGAATTAATTTCTAAATTCAACGGCTTTGACGGCCAATATCAATATGGTACACATTACCTTTTACCCGATATGAGCTACGACGAAATGATGCTGATCTTAACCAGACAGCCGAAGCAAATAGCTGTGACTTTTTATGAGGGTATGACCTATGAGCAAATGAGAGATACCATGATTGATGCGGGTATGCGCTTTAATCCGGATCTTCTTGATGAAATGGTCATGCGTCCTTCGCTTTTCACTGATTATTCCTTTATTTCCGGTATTGAAGAGCATCCGGGCAGAGAATGGCTTTTGCAGGGTTACCTCTGGCCTGACACTTACCTCTTTGATATCAATTCTACCGAGCAGGAAATAATCCGTATCTTCCTTAATAATACTGAATCAAAACTTAAAGAGGGTAATTATTACGAGAGAGCCGAACATCAAGGTATCTCCTTGGACGATGCAATTATTCTAGCTTCCATTGTCCAAAGTGAAGGTACGATCTCAGAGATGAATAAAATTGCTCGCGTATTTATTAATCGTCTGTTGCTCGAAATGCCTCTGCAAGCGGAGCCTACTGTTAATTATTTGCGAGTTGGAGATGGTAAAGAGCCTAAATTATGGATGAGTGAGCAAGAGTTGCGCGAATATGCCACCAACCCATATAACACCTATTACTTTAACGGCTTGCCTCCCGGCCCGATCAATTCACCTGGAGTGGTAGCTATAGAGGCTGTTTTGTGGCCGGCAACAGAGCGGACCTGGACAGGGGCTGAGTCATATCTCTATTTTACGGCGACCGGGAAAGGCACCACGGATTTCTCTTTTACTTACGAGGAACATGCTGAAAAGACAGCCAGGTACATGGCTGAGTACGAAGACTGATCAAAGAAAATAATCCGCGATCAGCGACAACGCAAATAGGACCAATGATATCGCTATCAAAATCCAGCTAAGGGTTAAGCGGTCTTTGGTCTTTTCTATATGTTTGCTTATGTGCGGCTGTACCGACAGAGCAAGTTGATTTCTTCTTTCTGCCCGATCGAGTAAATTAAAATGAAATATTCCCGGCAGTCCCAAGACCAAAATAATAAGTAGCAGAGCGAAGATAAGTAAAGTTCCTTGGAGATCAGAGGTAGATTGCCAAGCGATGAAATGGCTGCTGAGTAGACTGAAGAGCCCGGGCGCAAGCATAAGTGTCGTCATAAAAACTGCGCCAGCAATAGCTGCAGTAATTAAGCCACTACCTGTTACATATATTCTTGTCAGTAAGATCCATAGAAGAAGATAGGCAAAAAAGGCCTGCGTTTCTAATGGCAACAGTGCACCTAAAAGACAAGTAAAAAATAAAGAAAGCATTCTTTTCTCGCTTGACAGTAGCGGTGTCAAAAACAAACCTAGCAAGAGAGGGACTAATGTGACTGTCGGCAAAAGGACGCTGAAGCTGAGTGCTGCCACTGCTCGGCCTGTGGATTGGTGTAGAAAGGGTTCAAACGTGTTTAGACTGGCCGGAAGATAAGACTTGGCCAGATCCAGTACGTTAATGCGGCTCAAAAGAACTACAACAAGGTAATAAGCAAAAGCTGCTGCTATTCCCAACCACAGTGCAGAAAAAATACTGAGCGGCTTGTCTTTGTGCCGTGCCAACAAATCAATGGAAGGCTTATAGATTAATAAAACAAGGGTTATTACAAGCAGAGGGATTAGCCCAAAATGAATAATTTGCTTCAGTGCTAGAACCTGCCAGCTTGCCGGTTCGGCAAATAAGATGAAGTTAGGAGATAAATACTCCAAAACCGACATACCTAAGAGTAGAAATGCTAACAGCAGAGCTATCAACGTCGGCATAAACTGAACGCGCTGCGCTTCTGTTCTTGCTTTCATGAATCTCGCAGATTCTTGATCGAGAAGAATTATTTCTTCTTTTGTGTTTGTGTTTCTCGTGTTCGCCACTCTTAACCTCTTTATGCGGGTATAACATGTAACTTTAGTAAAATATTATACGCTAATGCTCTATACAATAGCATTAAAAATGTTATTCCTTTCTAAAATTGAGAGTAACGGACTATGAAGAATGCAAGTGTTAGATAGGGAATAAAGGGAAAAGAATTATCCCGAACTTCGTCTTTGGATTGATAACTCTCTCGACAATACTTGAACAGGGCTGAAGGAAGCGCCAAAACACAGGCAATGAACAAGACTAGAAAGGAATTTATTCCTGGAAGCAGCGGAGCTACAGCAAAGAGGAATAAAATGTCAGCTGATCCTAAATGAGCCCTGACAATCGGGGAGAAGTAAGTGATACTCAAGAGGAGCGGAAGTAAATATCCGAGATGTAGAGAAGACCACAGCCGGAGCGAATGCTCACTATGCGAATAATCCTGTTCGAAAAATTGCCTCATCAGGATTAAGGCAGTCAAAAGCAGCAAATCGCTTAGCCGACAGGTCTGGTTCTTTAGATCATCGTGATTCAGCTTGATTAATATCGCTAATATGGAAAGATGGAGTATGTACATTAATCTAGTTTGATCTGCTTGGAGCTTAATATTTTTCATCTGTCCCGGCGGGAGAGGCCAAGAGCGGTCAAAATTATGTTAATTGTCAGAGCTTACATTTCTGTTATAATAGCTTCGGTTTACGAAAGGTAGTTAACTATGAATAAAGAAAAATTCAAAGAACACATGTTATCGCATCTGCATTCAGAATTTGCCAAAGGCTTTGAGAATGCAAGTGAATATGAGTTTTATCAATCGCTATCGCGCACAGTCATGGAGATGATGACTCCAAACTGGGAGAGAACGCGAGAAAAATATCGTGAAGGTCGTCAAGTGCATTATTTCTCTGCAGAATTTCTTGTTGGCCGCAGCTTAGAAAACAACTTAATCAATTTGGGAATTCTTGAGCCGGTTATCGAATTAGTTGAAGAGATGGGCCACGATTTCTATAATTTATTGGAGGAAGAGCAGGATCCCGGACTTGGAAATGGTGGTCTGGGTAGACTGGCTGCCTGTTTTATGGATTCCTCAACCACAATGAATCTGCCTGTCATCGGTCACGGACTTCTTTACCGCTACGGCCTTTTCCGTCAGGAAATTGAGAACGGCTTCCAAAAGGAATATCCGGATTCATGGATGGAGTGGGGTTATCCCTTTATTGTGCCGCGACGCGAAGACACGATGCTGGTGCATTACGATGATTTGGATGTTTACGCTGTTCCCTATGACATGCCCGTGTCCGGCTATGGAACTGATAATGTAAGTACTTTACGTTTGTGGCGTGCTGAACCGGCGGAGCAGTTTGACTTCAATCTATTCAATTCTCAGCGCTTTGATGATGCTGTGATTGAACGCAATAGGGTACAGGATATCACTCGTGTCCTTTACCCCAATGACACCTCTTATGACGGTAAAGTACTGCGAGTAAGACAGCAATACTTCTTTGTCTCCGCTTCTTTGCAGGTAATTGTAAGAAATTATCGTGAAAAGTACGGCAGCGACTTCTCTCAATTTGCAGAATATAACAGCATTCAGCTTAACGACACTCATCCAGTTCTGGCGATTCCGGAGCTGATGCGTCTGTTAATCGATGAAAACAAGCAAAGCTGGGAAGAAGCATGGAAGATCACCTGTGACACTTTTGCCTTTACCAATCATACGATCATGCAGGAAGCCTTAGAAACTTGGAATGTTGAGATCTTCCGTTATCTTTTCCCCAGAATCTTACAAATTGTTGAAATAATAGATAAGCAATTCGAAGATGAGATGGTTAAGGAAGGCTTGAACCAGCTGGAAGTTGATAAAATCTCTCCGATTCATGACGGCAAAGTTCATATGGCTTATCTAGCAGCTTACGCCTGTTTCTCCATCAACGGCGTTGCCCAAATTCACAGCAACATCATTAAGAACACAGTTTTCGAAACATTCTATGAACATTCTCCGGAAAAATTTAACAATAAAACCAATGGCGTTACACCACGCCGCTGGCTCAGAGTCTGTAATCCAAAATTGTCCGATCTGTTAACAGAGCTACTTGGTTCTACAGACTGGATTCGTGATATGACTCTCTTGAGGGATTTGGAAGGTTATGTTGATGATACGAAAGTCATGCGGCGTCTCCTCGAAATAAAGGATGATAACAAGAAGCATCTGGCCGAACATATCAAAATTCAGGAAGGCATCGATCTGGATAGCGATTTCATCTTCGACATTCAGGTTAAACGCTTGCATGAATACAAGCGCCAGTTGCTAAATGTCTTAGAAATTGTGGATCGCTATTATACGATTAAAGAGAATCCGAAGGCGGCTTCAGGTCCAGCTGTAGCGTATATCTTTGGGGCTAAAGCTGCGCCAGGTTACTTTAACGCTAAAGCAATCATCAAGTTCATTAATGAAGTTGCCAAGCTGATTAATAGCGACTCTGATGTAAACGAGTACATGCGTGTAGTATTCCTACACAATTACAATGTGTCCTTAGCTCAGAAAGTATTCCCGGCTGCAGACATCTCCGAGCAGATTTCTACAGTCGGAATGGAAGCTTCCGGTACCGGCAATATGAAATTCATGATGAACGGTGCCCTCACTTTGGGAACTTATGATGGGGCAAATTTGGAAATCCTGTCCGAAGTAGGTGAGGAGAACAGCTTCATGTTCGGACCGAAGCTGAAGGATTTCCCCGACACTAAGGCTTATTACAATGTGCAATGGCAATACGAGAACATCCCCGGTCTAAAGCGTGCCGTCGACATCCTAGTAGATGGCACCATTACCGATGGAAACACAGGCATGTTCAAGGCTATCCATGACAGCCTACTTCGCGGCACCAGCTCTGAGATGGCAGATCCTTATTATGTTCTAGGAGACTTTGAGGCCTACAGAGATGCTCGCAAGCTGGCACACGATAACTACCGTAACTCAATTGAGTGGGCACAGATGTGCTGGCGGAATATTTGTCGCAGTGGACATTTCAGTTCAGACCGTACGATCAGTGATTATGCAAGAGATATCTGGCATATCACAGAAAATAAAATTTAACTAAAAATAGAAAAGGGATTAATAATGGCAGATTTTAAATTTGAAATTAAAAAAGAGATTGCAGTTCTTTCAACGAGTAAATCCGGTTGGAACAGAGAATTAAACTTTGTCAGCTGGAATGAAGCTGCACCGAAATTGGATCTTCGTGATTGGGCTCCCGATCACAAAAAAATGGGCAAGGGCATAACCCTGACCCAAGAAGAAGCAATTATTCTCAGAGAACTGCTCAGCCAAATATCTTTGGACGAGCTTTATCAATAATCTTTCTAGCAAAATTAATTAGGTCAGCGGCTGATGAGGATCTTCCTTATTGGCCGCTGACGTCTGTAAGGTAAGCTTCAACTAAAATACGTTCAGGTGATTGACCTATAGGGGAATTGAGGGGATGACAGGTTACCAACAGTATTCTCTGTTCGCTTGTGTTTTCACGAAATACCACGCTTGCTAAATCGGCTACCGGAATGATGGTGTGCTTGTCTACCGTGTAGGTATATCTTGTTCCTTGATAATCAATGAGTACTTGAGAGCCGACGCCGACCTGGTTTAAGCGATTAAAATAACGACCGTCCGATGTCATGCGGTGTCCAAAATATACTCCGGTTCCGATCTCGTGTGGCAAGGCAGAGCTGGGGAAGTGACCGATTGCTACACGCAGCGAATAGGTATCGGTGTTGTTAGCAAGCGGCATTACTAGATTTATACTTGGGATTCTTAAGGAACCCATACCATAGACGGTAACCATAGGAGCTTCATTGCTTCCATTCTCTGCTCCGTTACCCGACGTGCCGTTTTCAACGCCATCCGGTCCTATTGTGAAAAACGTTTCTTCTTGGCCTTCTTCACCGTTTACGATTAACTGATCGGCGCGGAAAGTAATGGTAGGTGTGAGAGAATCTTCTTCTACTAGATCCAAAAGCTCTTGAGCTGCGGCATCTTGTTTCTTGTGTTGGATTTTTGGTTCTACCAAAAAGTAGATGCCGAAGGCGAGCAAGGTAACTCCCAATAGAAGTAAAAGTAGGGAGATAAGGTCGATACCCTTCTTTTTTTCTTTATTAGTATCTATATCATTATTAGAAAAATCACTTCTATCATCATAATTGTTCATGCTAAAAACCTCATAAGCTTCTATTTACAGACTCTTTCTTGCTTTCTAACATCATAACAGTTTCGCTTTGATTTTTTACATAATATTGGTTACAATAAGCCACAGCAGATCTAGGATTAAGAAAGAGGCTTTGCATGAAAGCAAGAAAAATACTAGATCGAGTTTTGTTGCTTGTAGCTGCACTCCTTGTGTTAAGTTTAGCGACAATCCTGGTCGTCAGATCCATGGCTGATAAGGAGAATGAATCTTCTGTCATTTTTGTGGCCCTTGACGAAACAGCGACAGGCGAGAGAAAGTCTGAACTCGAAGTTGCCAATGAGCCTGAAGAGGCCTTGCTTGAAGTAGACCATTTAGGTCGCGATCAAGCGGATCTTATTGATTTATATCCACCACCCACAGTAGAACCGTTGCCTGAATCCGTTGAGATAGAGGATGCTACAGCTGAGCCTGTTAATGACAGCCAAGCCCAAACGGAGGGTCAAGTTACAAATAGCCTGCAACTTAGCGACTATGAAATATTCCTCAATCCGCCTTCAGGCTCTCATGATGTCGATTTGACATTATTTGTTTCATCTGTCGGAGGTGTTAATTTACGTAGTGAAGCTTCTACTACTTCGGAGATTAAACAGGTAATTACTTACGGCAATTCTGTGCACGTTATCGGGGTTGTAGCAGAATGGGCGGAAGTTAAACTAAGTGGGGGAGAGCGAGGGTTTTTAGCTAGAGAATATCTGCAAGCAATCAAACCTCCCGTTTTGGAAAGTAGTAAGAGTACAAGCACTGTTGCTACAACAGAAGTAAGCAAGCCAGTTCAAACGACAAAAGCGAATACCACTACAGCTTCCACAACAACAGCTTCAACAACTACGGCTCCAGTTACAACAACAGCCCCAATTACATCAACACCGGCGCCAACACATGGCCCCGGCACTTCTCCTGATTTCTTGTTCTCAATCTCAAATCCTAATCCTAATTATCAAGGAAGAGTGGTAGAGGTTGAAGATCGTGAGGTTCTGGAAGGTCTCGTTATGGGTGAGTTTGGCGGCGATTATAAAGGTGCTGTCTTGGTTGCTCAAGCTATTCGCGACAGCATGATTCACGACGGGATCTATAATACGACTCGCATTGCCCAACGATGGGGTTACAGTGCGAAGGTTCGCCCTAACATATCTAATGCTACTAAGAGAGCAGTTGCCTATGTCTTTGACGAAGGTGGAAGTGCTGTCCAGCATTCGATCTATTATTTTTATGCCTCTAGTCGCACCTATTCGCCTTGGCATGAATCACAGAAATTCATAATCGAGTACGGCGGTTGCCGATTCTTCTCCAAGCATAGTAGTTAGAAATAGCATGGAATCCAATTCGGGATGAAAGAAAAAGCGAAAGCTAATAGTAATATTAAGAGTGAATTGCTGTCGTTGTTACGACAGCAATCTTTTTCTCCGCGTCGCTCTCTTGGGCAAAACTTTCTAGTAGATAGAGCTGTCTTCGATCGCATAATTGAGCAATTAAACCCCGATAAGAAAGACGCACTGGTCGAGATCGGCATGGGTCCGGGGCTGTTAAGTAGAGAACTGGCAGAAAAAGCGGGCTTCTATTTAGGTTGCGAAATAGATCAGCGCTTCGCTTCGATGCATGCAGAAATATTTTCTGATTTGGATCTCAACGCTCAGTTCTTATACGAAGATGCACTGCAAATTGATTTTGAGAACTATAGTGAGCAGTTCGCAGAGTATGAGCGGCTCTTGGTTTTTAGTAATTTGCCCTATTACATCACAACTGATTTGATTCTAAAGATGGTTTGCAGCTTTCCCCAAGCAGAGCAAATGCTGTTCATGCTTGAAAAGGCGGCACTTAAGAGAGTTTTGGCTCAGCCTTCAACGAAGCCGTATGGCCCTTTATCAATCATTACTTCCCTTTGGGGCAAGTGGGAAGAGGTCATGACTGTGCCCGCGCAGAGCTTTGAGCCTGCTCCTCACACGACCTCTAGTCTGTATGCACTGATCTCCAAACCTGAGTCTGAATATACAGATGCAGCTGCTTCTTGTGATTTCCAGGAATTTACTAAGGATGTGCTCGGAAATAGGCGTAAAACACTGGCAAACGCTCTCATGTATACTAAAATACAAGGAGAGCAGCAGAATTCACTTAGTTTAAGTGAATTCCTCAACGAAGAGAAATTAGCAGCAAATGTCCGGGCAGAATCGTTAACAGCCAAGCAATTTGTTAGACTGTATTCAAGACTCGTTAATGCAAATTGAGAAAACATAAGATCAAGTGTTTGTCACAGGAGGTGCATGTAAGTGAAGTCACCACGTAAGCGTATTAAAGTCCGTATCGGGAAAATGACATATTCTTTATCTGCCGACGATGATGTCGAGCAAATGAGGGATATTGCTGCGACTGCCGATGCCATGATCGAACAGGTCAGCAAACAGTCCCCCGGATTAAATGAAACTTCAGCTTCCGTACTAGCTTTAGTCAATGCGGTCAGTATGATGCAGGACGCTTATGAAAGAACGAGGCTTGCTTACGCTGAACGTGATACTGCGCTAGAAGCTAAAGATGAACTCAAGGCAGAATTGTCGCGCTTGCGTGAGCAGTTCTGGTCGATGAAGAAGGATTTATTATATTATCGCAACCTCTGTGATGTCTATGAATCAAAACTCGCCGAACTGGCTTCAACAATTGATACTGATTTTGCGGAAGACGGCCGAACAGGCAAAGGTAGAAGCCGCAGAAAGCGAAACAAGCCTCTAGAAGAATTACAGACAACAATCGATGATGTTACTGATCTCAGTGATGAATCTGTTGAGACAATACACGAGCAAGAAGACGAGACAAAAGAAGCAAACTGATACCATAGGAGAGGGAAGAGGATGAAAGAAAAAATCACCGTTTACATTGAAGGCACTGAGGACCTGATACCTGATGCAGCTTCTTCCGGTTCCGCAGGTTTCGATTTAAGATCCCGGCTCTCTTTGGTGATTGAACCCGGCGAAACTGTTCTCGTACCAAGTGGCATTCGCCTTGCACTGCCCGACGGAGTCGAGGCTCAGGTGCGACCACGTAGCGGTCTTTCTTTGCGGACTTCTTTGCGCATTCCAAATACACCGGGCACTATAGATTCTGATTTTCGCGATGAAGTTTGCATCATCGCCGAGAACACAAATCCGCTTTTCTTTGATGGTTCCATCCTCTTAAGAGAACCCAAACTTGCTAAGAAATTACATCAGGAATGTACTCCCATACAATTCAGTGATTACTTTCGGAAAAAAACAGGCGAATACCTTCCTTTTGGTGTGTCGGACCATACTTTGTATCTGGATCAAAACGGCCACCCTCTTGGCAGTATCTACATTGAAGCCGGCGAGCGTATAGCTCAGATGGTCTTTCTTGAAGTTTTGCATCCTGAGTTTATGAAGGTGGATAGCGTCGCTGAAATAGGAGAGAACCGCGGCGGCGGTTTCGGTTCCAGCGGCAGTTTCTAATTAATACCAGTCGTTGATGAAATCTTGTACAGCCTTGCTGTAATTATTGCTGTCGCTCGCAAAAGCTGTGATGTGGCCGGAGCCTTTCGCTTTGAAACTTTGCGTCAAAGTCGGATGAATGCGTTCACGTTCTACCCACAGAGGCAGGTAGGCACTTTCGGCTAAAAGGCTATCGTGTTCGTGTCCCAGCAATAAAACCGGAATTGTCAGTTGAGATAAGTACTGCAGATAGTCCTGTTTTTCTTTATTACCCGCCGAAAGCCTAATTGCCAGGGGTACAGTACGGGGGAAGAAATAGCGTCCGAGACTGTCTTCAAGAGCCATTTCCGCGGCGATAAAGTCGTCGCTGGACCTGGCAGGGGTATCGAGAATCAAGCCGGATATCCGCAAGGGATGGGGTAGTCCTAGATCGATGGCATCAGCCTTTTTATTTTCATCGGCATAAATCTCGTCCAGATATGACATCGCTCTAAAAGCAGCTGTAGTGCCGCTGCCAATGCCATAAAGGATGATAGGGTGCTCGGGAGCAAGAGATTCCACATATGCCAGAGCGGCTAGGACATCATCCGCTTCCATATAGCCAAAAGAAGACATGCTACCGTCAGACTCGGCATTGCTGCGCAGATCGAAGGTCAGTACATTGCAACCTGCTTCTGTCAGCTGATCAAAGAGTTTCACACTGTCAAGGCCGAAGGGGAGGCGATTCATTTCTTGGCTATGTACAAGCAGTACAGTTGCTCGCGTTTCTTCTGTTTGAGATCTAAGCCACCAGCCGCGCAGCGTCAATTGTCCATCTAAAGTCTGGAAAGAGACATTAGAATAATCCGGCAAGAGGTTGGCTGCGAAAGGGGAGAGTTCGCTTCCTTCTTTCTCCATAATGCTACTGGCTTTCACAAAAGACGAAATCACAATTGCTGCAATAGAAAAAGCAACAACGCAGGCCAGTGCGATCAGAATTATCCAAAATCTGCGCATTTTGTTCTTTTTATCTCGTTTATTATCTGAAATGTAGATCTCTGCCATAAGTAATTCCTTGCTGTGCATTAGTGTAGCAGATTGATGCTGCCAACGATACAGAATCTGCTAAACTAATGCTCATGGATAAAGAAAAAAACTACATTTTAGGAATAGAAACTTCTTGTGATGAAACGGCTGCTTCAGTAGTTGATTCCGGCCGCATGCTTATAAGCAGTAAGATCGCCTCGCAGATTGACGTGCACAAGCTTTATGGCGGTGTCGTGCCTGAAATTGCTTCACGCGAACATCTCAAAACAATAGTGCCTGTGGTTGATCAGGCTCTTAAGGATGCGGGCATCACTGCCGCTGAACTAAAGGCTATTGCAGTAACAGTAGGGCCTGGACTTGTTGGGGCTTTGCTGGTTGGTGTGTCCTTTGCCAAATCTTATGCGGCTGCTATCAGTAAACCTTTGATCCCGGTTCACCATATTGAGGGGCATATCGCATCAGTCTACCTATCGGATAGGGAAGTAGAACCACCTTTTCTGTGCCTAGTGGTCTCCGGGGGTCATTCACATTTACTTGCCGTTGATGACTACACGAAGTTCAGAATCATTGCGAAAACGCGCGACGACGCTCCCGGAGAGGCATTTGACAAATTGGCACGTGTCCTCGGTTTGGGCTACCCGGGCGGACCGCTGATAGACAAGGCAGCTCAGAGCGGAGACAGGCACGCGTTTTCGTTGCCACATCCTCGCGTTGAAGGCTCTCTGGACTTTTCTTTCAGCGGATTAAAAACAGCCGCTATTCAGCAGTTCGATCGCTTCAAGCGAGAAGCTGATAAGAAAGGATTGGCCTGGACGGATTTGTGTTCGCTGGAAGATTTCGCAGCAACCTTCCAAGAAGCAGTGGTGACGACCCTCTTAGGTCGTCTAGAAGAAGCGTTGGAAACAAATCCTTATACGACTATAGCCATCGCAGGAGGCGTATCTGCCAATTCGAGATTAAGAGAGAAAGCTCAAGAACTGAGTGCTGAGAAGGGTCTGAAGTTGGTAGTGCCTGAGATGTCTTTATGCACGGACAACGCAGCTATGGTTGCATCGGCAGGATTTTACGCTTGGCAGAGTGGTAGACGAGCTGGAGCTGAGCAGGATGCCAGCTCCGTCTTGGACTTAGAACGCTTTACTCAAGCTTAAGTTGCTGCTATAATCCAAAACCTGATTCGAGATGAGAAGAATGAAAAATAAGCAAAACAAATTAATTACTAATAATCGCAGAGCACGTTATGAATACGATATTTTGGAGACCCTGGAAACAGGAATTGCTCTGAAGGGGACAGAAGTTAAGTCTATCCGTCAGGGTAGTCTCAGTCTTAGTGAGTCCTACGTTGTAGTGAGGAATGGAGAGCTCTTTTTGGTCGGAGCACATATTGCTCCCTATGAGCAAGCTCACCAGTTTAATCATGATCCTGTGCGCGACAGGAAACTGCTCGCACACAAGTCACAGATTCGCAAATTGGAAGCAGCTGTTCAGCAAAAGGGTATGACCTTAGTGCCGACGAAAGCCTATTTTGTCCGGGGCAAAGTAAAGCTGGAAATAGCAATTGCTCGCGGCAAGAAGCTCTATGATAAACGTCAGACCATACGTGATCGCGAAGTGGCTCGCGACGTCGAAAAGCGTATGAAACAGGACTATTAATAGTTTCACTGCATTTCATTGCACTGAATTAGACGAGAGGTTTACTGATGACTGAAAGCAACACGCTAGAAACAGTTCCGCAGAAAAAGAAGAGAAGAAAGATTCTGAAAATTGTTTTAGTGGGGCTACTCATTTTACTTCTCGTTACTTTGATCGCAATTCCTCTATTAGTCATGCCGATGTTCTTGGGCCAACGCTATGAACAAGAACAGTATCAGGCAGCTGATTTTGCAGTTGAAGCTGAGCGTATTACTTTGACAAGTGACGATGAGCTGAAACTTGCAGCTTGGCGCACCGTGGCAGAAGAGCCCCAAGGCACGGTAATTATTTTGTCCGGGATACAAAACCCTTCGGTAACTGCCTTCTTCGGCTATGCCAAGCTCTTAGCTGACAACGGTTGGGATTCACTCTTAATCGAAATGCGTGCTCGAAGCGAGAGTGAGGGAGATGAGATTGGCTTAGGTATGACCGAGTGGCTAGATGTGAAGGCCGGCGTTGATTTTCTCGAGCAGGATGCTAGAAGCAACGATCTGCCTATTGTCGCATTAGGCACTTCTATGGGTGCGGGCACAGTAATTATTGCAGCAGGTGAGTTGGAAGAAATTGATGCAGTAATTTCTCTCTCTGCTTTCTCCTCTTGGACTGACTTGTTTGTACATTATATGGGCGAAGCCGGAGTGCCGCGACCGATTGGCTACCTGGATGTGCCCTTTATACAGGGATATCTTGGAGTTCACTTTGGTTTCTCTGCGCTTAAATATTCACCTTTCAAAGCCATCAGCAAAATAGGAGATAGACCTGTTCTGCTGATGCACTCTACTGAGGATAGTCAGGTACCTTACTCACAGTATGAGAAACTCCTCGCAGAGGCAAAGCAAAGTGATGTCAATGTTAGCTCTTTTGTTCGTCAGGGAGATTGGCACTTCTTATGTTATGATGATTATCTTTTTGAACCTGCTAAGGATGTAGAATTCAGTAGCACTTTGCTTGATTTTCTCAATGAAAATTTCTCATAAAAGAGCTAGATCGAGATGTAACGGTAGTGTCTGGAAATAGCTCGCATGACGTGCTATAATAGCAAACAAGAGTTCGTAATAGAATTTTGAAAACAGTATATGGGGACGCACCGGTTTCGACGGGGTTGTCGAAGTTGGGAAAGCGGGTAGAGGATTCTCGTTGGCCTCTTTAAAAAACGGGAAAAACTTTTAATTGCCAATAAACAACCGGCATTAGCAGCTGCATAAGCAACTGCCGTTCTCTACAGAACTCTGTCGCCTGTAGAAGAACGTCATTAGACAGACCTTTCTTTGTAGGCGGTTAAACGAAGCTCCCATTTGGCGTCTGCTCGAGCGTCAAATGCGTATTTAGAGCTAGCAGGACCTGTTATGATCGTCTATGCTCAGCGGGCTTGCGAAATTAAAGCATAGGCTGCACCCGGAGAGTTTCCAATGGAAGCGATTTCGGACAGGGGTTCGAATCCCCTCGTCTCCACCAAAAAGGAACGCCGTTACGGATATAATCGTAGCGGCGTTTATCTTTGTCTCTAAGTAAGGATGCCGATGAAATAGATAAACCATGTATTATCTATTCAGTCTTCAACTATTAGTAGAATAATGGCTACAACTCATCAAACCGTTTATTTGTTTGAAACTACTCTTATGCTAGAGTTGAGGTGATTTGAGGTGGAAAATGCTTGCTGAATTATCGAAAAATATTGCATCTTACAGGAAACGGCTAAAAATGACCCAGGAAGAGCTGGCTCGAAAACTTAATGTTAGTTTTCAGGCAGTATCAAAATGGGAAACCGGACAATCAATGCCGGATATTTCTCTTTTGAGTGATATTGCAGTCGCATTAGAATCTGATATTAATGGACTAATGGGATATTCGCACACTAGGAAGAAAGTTTCTTATTACGAAGAAGAATATGTGACTGATTCTTATTATTGGGGACTTGCTCCATCACATATGTGCTATGAAGTAATGAAAATATGTCCTCCTATCCGTAAATTACGTGTGCTTGATATAGGCTGTGGAGAAGGAAAAGATGCCGTGTTTTTTGCACGCAATGGATATATTGTCGATGCATTTGATATCGCAATAGTCGGTGTTGAAAAAACAAAATATTTGGCCGATGAAATGGGTGTTTCGGTCAATGCCTTCCAAGCCAATCTTTTAGATTATCGCCTAGAACA
>LSQX01272239.1_pt1 | contig 28080 bp, 29 predicted proteins | sample 654561 | NCBI WGS metagenome assembly LSQX01 (sample SAMN04489861, study PRJNA283612) | anaerobic digester metagenome | isolation source: 4 biogas reactors fed with cattle manure at either 37C or 55C with and... | place: Denmark: Kongens Lyngby | collected 2014
TGGCTTCCCGGGACGGACCATGCCGGCATAGCAACCCAGAACGTGGTCGAGAAATCCCTGGCTTCCCAGGGCGTATCGAGGCATGATCTCGGTCGAGAAAAGTTCGTTGAAAAGGTCTGGGATTGGAAGAGGGAATACGGCGACAGGATCATAAACCAGTTGAAGCGGCTTGGAGCCTCCTGCGATTGGGACCGGGAACGCTTCACGATGGACGAGGGGTTATCGAGGGCCGTCCGGGCCGTCTTCGTGAGACTTTACAGGGAAGGCCTCATCTACAAGGGGAGTTATATCGTGAACTGGTGTCCCCGGTGTCTCACGGCCCTGTCGGACCTCGAGGTCGAGCACGGGGATGAAAGAGGTTCCCTGTTTTACGTGCGATACCCCTTTGATGACGGAAGCGGATTTGTTACCGTCGCGACGACGCGGCCCGAAACGATCCTCGGCGACGTGGCGGTGGCGGTGCATCCTCGCGATGAAAGACACAGGGCGCTCGCTGGCAAAAAGGTGATCGTCCCGGTTATCGACAGGGTCGTGCCCATCATCGAGGATGTAATGGTCGACCCGGGTTTCGGCACGGGCCTTGTAAAGATCACGCCGGCCCATGATCCGAATGACTTTCTCGTCGGCCAGAGACATGGTCTTGAAACCATCCAGGTCATCGACGAAAAGGGCTGCATGAGCAGGGAAGCGGGGGCACTCTTCGAGGGCCAGGAAAGGACCGCGGCCAGGAAGAAAATGGTCTCCCTGCTGAAAGAAAAGGGTCTCCTCGAGAGGATCGAGGAGCACGATCACGCGGTCGGGCACTGCTACCGGTGCGGTACGGTCATCGAACCTCACCTCTCGGAGCAATGGTTCGTAAAAATGGCGCCTCTGGCCGCTCCGGGGATAGAAGCCGTGCGGGATGGCAGGATCAAGATAATCCCGGGACAATGGGTCGGGACATATAACAACTGGATGGAAAATATCAGGGACTGGTGCATATCGAGGCAGTTGTGGTGGGGCCACAGGATACCCGCCTGGTACTGTGACGATTGCGGTCAAGTCACCGTTTCAGAAGAAGACCCTGATCGATGCGAGTGCTGCGGCAGCCCCAATATCCACCAGGATGAGGATGTTCTCGATACCTGGTTCAGCAGCGCTCTTTGGCCCTTCTCGACCTTGGGGTGGCCCGACGACACCGACGACCTGAAAACCTTTTATCCCACGAGCCTGCTCGTGACCGGGTTCGATATCCTTTTCTTCTGGGTTGCCCGGATGATAATGATGGGCCTCAAGTTCATGGGGAAGGAGCCCTTCGGCGAAACCTACATCCATGCCCTTGTCAGAGACGAGGAGGGCCAGAAGATGAGCAAATCCAAGGGCAATGTCATCGATCCCCTGGAGATAATCGACGAGTATGGCGCCGATTCTCTCAGGATGACCCTGGCAAGCCTCACCGTGCAGGGGAGGGATATCTTCCTGAGCCCCGAAAGGATCGAGAGCAACAGGCTCTTCATGAACAAGATCTGGAACGCTAGCAAACTGGCCCTCTCCCACATCGGGGGGAGGGGGGTCCAGCCCCTTCGGGATGACGAGAGCCTAAGGATCCACGACCGGTGGATTATTCGGAGGTTAAACGAGGTCAACGACCAGGTAAAAGGCGAACTGGAGGGTTATTTCTATGGCGAGGCGGCAAGGGCCCTCTACCAGTTTGTCTGGAACGAACTCTGCGACTGGTACCTGGAAATGGCCAAACCCGCCCTGAGAGGAGAAGAGGGACTTCAAAGGCAGGCAAGCACCAGGTTCATCCTGGCCAAGGTCTTCGACGGTACGATAAGGATGCTGCATCCCTTCATACCCTTCCTCACGGAGGAGCTCTGGGACCGGTTCGACTTCGGCGGGGGTGCGCTGATTGAAGAAAAGGGATGGCCGGAACTTCTTCCTCCAGTTAAAACGCCTGCTTTCGAACCCGTAGATTCGATGGATATTTTCCAGGACCTGGTGAAATGTATCCGAAACCTGAGAGCCGAAGCGGGGCTTCACCCCCGCCAGGAAGCACGGGAGGCACGGGTGTTGCTTTCGGAAGGCACCCCAGCGGAAGTGGGGGAGGTCATCCGTTCCAACGCCGATCTTCTCAGCCTGTTGTGTCGAGTCAGGGAGGTCAGCCTCGGCGAAGACGAAAGGAGCAGGCCGACGGGGACGATAATGTCCGTGGCCGGTTTTGGAGAGGTTTTCCTTTTCGTGGACCGGAACCTCGATACCGGGGCGGAGATGGCCAGGCTCACCATGGAACTTGAAAAAGCCCGGAAGGATCTTATCCGCTCCAGGGGCAAGCTCGACGACCCCTCCTTCGTTTCACGCGCCCCCGGCCGTATCGTCGACCAGGAGAGGCAAAGGCTCTCGGAGACGGAAGAAAAGATCAAGGTAATAGAAAGAAACATGCGAAATCTAGCTGAATGAATGACGGGGCGACCATGATGAATGGGGTTTCCGTGTCGTCGGATATGGTAGAGAACCGGCTTCAGAATATGTCTTCCCCCTACATCAGGCCGGGATTATCCCGAATCGCTGCGTTACTGGCTAAAATGGGGCATCCCGAGAGGTCTTTCCCCGTCGTTCACCTGGTAGGTACCAACGGAAAGGGTTCCGTCTCGGCCATGATCGAGTCCCTATTACTGGAGGCTGGTTATTCCACGAGCCTTTACACAAGTCCCCACCTGGTGGACATAACGGAAAGATTGCGTTTTTCCGGTGTCCCCGTCGGCTCCGATGTGCTGCTTCGGGCTCTTGACAGCGTTGAGTCGGCCTTGGGTGCGCAGGACGACCCGGATTCCAGGCCAACCTACTTCGAAGTGCTTACGGCGGCTGCCTTTGCTGTTATTGCCGACGCTTCTCCGGACGTGGCCATCATCGAGGCCGGGATGGGCGGGAGGCTGGACGCCACGAACATGGTCAGTGACGTCGTCCTTACGGTCATTACCTCCATAGGGTTTGACCATAGCCAGTACCTGGGGGACACCCTGGAAGAGATTGCCCGGGAAAAGTTCAGTGTCCTGCGCCCCGGCGGCAGAAGCATTTTTTCAGGCACACCCAGGAAACTGGAGGGTTTATTCCTCAAACGTTGTGAAAGCATCGGCAACGTCGGTGAGATCCTATCTCGTTCCGTTAAAATTAGAAGTCCGAAGGTCTCCATCGGGGGCAACGCTTTTGAGATTTCTATCCGCGGAGGAGAATGCCTCCCAGTGAAGACCTCCCTGGGCGGCATTTACCAGGTGGAGAACACCGCGCTGGCCCTTCTTTCGGTTCAAAACCTTTCCGCCCGGTTCCCAAGGATCGACCTGAAAACCGCTGTCCGGGGGCTGGAAAAGACCAGGTGGAGCGGAAGACTTGAAAGAGTCCGATACCAGGACCTCGAACTGGTCCTGGATGGAGCCCATAACCCCCAGGGCGTGGATGCGCTGGCCGATACCTTTGAACTACTCGGTTCAGCCCGGGAATACGCTGTCATCTTTACGGCAATGAAGGACAAAGACCTCGAGAGTATGGTCGCCAGGATCTGCGGTTCCTTCCCCCTGGTGGCGTTTACCAGGGTGCCCGGCATGGAAAGATCCGCTGAGCCCGATTTTCTCCTGGGTATGGCCAGACCCTACGCCGAAAGATGCGAGACCCTTTCCTTCGAGGATCCCATGGATGCCCTCGCTGAGATTTCAAAGAGGCGCAAAAAGATCATTATCTGCGGAAGCCTCTACCTTGTTGGTTACATGATGAAAAGCAAGCTCTTCCTTGACGCGAAAGGAGGACAAGGGTGATAAACGCCGCGATTTGGGGATGGGAGAAGACTTCAATCGAGGGACAGGGGATGATTCGCTACCGGGTGCCTCCCCATCTAGATGACATTATGACAGTTGTCCTTTTTCTCAAGGGTCCGCTGATGGAAGAAACCGGGGGCAACCTTTCCAAGGTTTCCCAGCAACTCTTTGGAAAGGAAAAGGATATTCCCCTGGTCGCTCCATCCCAGGTACACGGCACGAGGATGGTCGAGGCCCTTCCCTCGATGTCGCTTCCAGCCCGGCCGGAAGGCGATGCGCTTTTGGTGAGAAGTACCGGTGTTTTTGGAAGCCTCAGGTTCGCCGATTGCGTCCCCGTGGTCGCCGTAAGCGATCGGCCCCGGCCCTGGATCCTCCTCGTGCACTCGGGGTTTATCGGTACCGCCAGGGGAGTGACGCGGGAAGCCCTGAAGGAAACGATGAAGGTCGTCGGTCTTACGTCCCTTGAGGATATTCACTTCTGGATCGGTCCCGGGATAGGCTCCTGCTGCTATTCAAGGGAAATGGATGATCCGAAGACCCGAGAAGGCCTGAAACGCATCCCCCGGAACTCCTGGAGGGTGGAAGAGGGCATTGCCTATTTTGACCTCTCCGATGCGATTGTTACAACTTTATATGACATGAAGGTTCCCAAAGAAAATATCACACGGATTGACCAGTGCACCTGTTGTTCTTCCGGGGGTTACTATTCCTACAGAAAAGGTGATCGACTAGGAAAATCCCTGCTTTTGGCGGGGTTCCGTGAAGGATTCCATAAAACCACTCTTTGGTGGGAGAATAAGTTTTGAAGGGGTCCAGCAAAAAAGTTCCTGTGCATTGTTGCGGGAGGTTATCGAATGGAACCGATTAGGGTCGGCGTGGTAGGAGTGGGGCACCTGGGATTTCACCATGCCAGGGTCTACACGGAACTGCTTAATACCGATGTCGTCGGAATAGTGGACACCAACCTCGAAAGGGCCGCGGCCGTCGGGGAGCTGCTGAGGGTGCCCTTCTATTCTGATATTGAAACCTTTTACCGCCAGGCCAGGCCCGATGCGGTCAGCGTCGTGGTACCCACTGTCCAGCACTTCGAATCGGCGAAACGAGCTCTTGCCAGCGGCATCCACGTGCTGATTGAAAAGCCGGTCACATCCACCGTTGAGGAAGCCGTGGAGCTTTTGCAGTTGGCTGCTGCCCAAAACCTAGTCCTCCAGGTCGGGCATATCGAACGATTCAACAGCGCGGTGCAGCATGTGAGGAACATCATCAAGGAACCCCTTTTTCTCCAGTCGAGGAGAATAGGGCCCTTCAGTTCCAGGATAAGCGACGTGGGCGTCGTGCTGGACCTGATGATCCATGACATCGATATCATCCTCTCTCTCGTTCATTCGGAGATATCGGCCATTTCGGCCATGGGCCGATCGGTAAGGTCTTCCCTAGAGGATATCGCCACCGCTCAGATCGCCTTCGAGAACGGAACGCTGGCCCAGATCCTGGTGAGCCGAGTTTCCGAAAGAAGGCTGAGGCAACTGGAGATAATGGAGCCGGAGAGGTTTGTCACGGTCAACTATGAAACCCAGGACGTATCAATCCACCGTTGCGTGCAGGAGAAGGAATGCGGGCTTGTGGAGGTCATCGAGCACCCGGTATTTCCGAAAAGAGAGCCCCTTAAACTGGAATTGCAGCACTTTGTAACCTGTGTCAGGGAGGGGAAACAGCCCCTGGTGGGCATCATGGACGGCAAAAGAGCCCTCGAAGTGGCCATATCCATCCTTAAACAGATCCAGACGCCGGTCCGGATGGCCCAAAACGCCGCAGAAGTGGTCTAGGCCACCGAGCGAACAGATCGACAAGGCCGCCGAAAGGCGGCCTTTTTTTGTCGGTGACCTCCCGGACATCCCCCTCCTTTTACTGCTACAATACAGAACCGGGGAGTGGACCATTCATCAAAAGTGGGGGTAGCGGCATGTCCTCGGTAAATATCCAGGCGCTGGTGGCGCTCTTCCTTTTCGTCCTCTGCCTTTTCCTTTCCAGGATGATAGTGAATATATCTTCGGGGAAATGGCCTGGCGGGGCACTTTGGGTCACCTACCTGAGGGTTCTGCTCGGATTTTTGTTCGCGGCAGCCATAACCCTCGGCATGTACTCCTTCGCCGGGGTCGATATCCTGAAGAGGTAAACCCTCCGTGAAGCAAATTCAACGATAGAAGGGAATGCGAAAACTTGGACAGGATCATTGGAAAAGCCCTCCAGGGGGATCCCCGGTCCATCGCGAGGCTCATAACGGCCATAGAAAGCGAGACGGACCGTTCCAGGCAGATCATGCAGAGCATATATCCCTGCACCGGCAAAGCGCATTTGATAGGTGTCACCGGGAGCCCAGGTGCGGGGAAAAGCACCTTTCTCGACAAGCTGATATCTTCCTTGATGGCCGCCGGCCAAAGCGTCGGTGTCATCGCCGTCGATCCCTCGAGCCCTTTTACGGGAGGAGCTGTTCTCGGTGACAGGCTCAGAATGCAGCGCCACAGCCTGGACCCCGGGGTTTTCATCCGAAGCATGGGATCCAGGGGCTCCCTGGGCGGGTTGAGCCGGGGGACCTATGAAGCTGCGCTCATCCTCGACGCCTGCGGCAAGGATGTGGTCCTGATCGAGACCGTCGGCGTCGGGCAGTCGGAAATCGATATCGTCAAGATCGCCGATACCGTCGCGTTGCTCCTGGTTCCCGGCATGGGGGACGATATCCAGATAATGAAAGCGGGCATAATGGAGATCGCCGACGTCTTCATCGTGAACAAGGCGGACAGGGACGGCTCGGAAAGGGTCGTCCGGGAAGTCAATATCATGCTCGATCTCCAGGCAGGCAAGGAATGGCGGCCCCCGGTGATACCCACCGTCGCCGAAAGCGGTGAGGGAATCGAAAATGCCGCCGAATCACTATCGGAACACAAGCGCTACCTGGCCGGATCCGCCGAGGGCAAGCGAAGAAAACGCCGGCGTCTCCGCCTGGAGGTCGAGGAAATAGTGAAAAGAGAGATCGCCAAGGTCGCCGAAAAAGCCTGGGACGATCACATCACCGCCGGCATCCTTGAGGATCTCGATTTGCGCAGGACCGATCCCTACTCCGTGGCCGACGATCTCCTCTCAAGGGTTTTCTCTCACCAATAAAGCGTGTAAATCGTGGCCCACGTTAAGGACTTCCCGCCGATCCGCTTGCGGGTGATATCATAACAAGATGATGCCATGACAGGGGGTAAAGGGATGCGAATCGCGCTCGGCTCGGATCACGCCGGTTTCCACCTCAAGAAATGTATCGAAGGGTCACTCAAAGAATCGTCGCTTATGACGGGAGACTTCGGCGCCGAGGGATCGGAGAAACCCTGGGATTACCCCGACGTAGCCTTCGAAGTGGGAGCCAGGGTGGCCAGGAGGGAATTCGATCTTGGAATCCTGGTTTGTGGTACCGGCATCGGGATGTCCATTGCCGCCAACAAGATTCCGGGCGTCCGCGCCGCCCTTGCCTACGACGAGGAGACGGGCAGACTCGCCAGGGAACATAACGACGCGAATATATTGACCCTCGGCGGAAGGAAGACCGATTGCGAATCGGGAATCAAGATAGTCAGGGCGTGGCTCTCGGCCGAATTCCAGGGCTCAAGGCACGCCCTTCGGGTCGGGAAGATCGTGGCCTTCGAGGAAGGAAATCCGTCGACGGGAAATAAACCGGATGGTTCACCGAAGCTTGTCACCTTCGATCATCCCCTGATACAGCACAAGATCGGGGTCATCAGGGACAGGCATACCTCGGTGAAGGTCTTCCGTGAACTAGTCCAGGAAATAGCGGGGCTGATGGTCTACGAGACCACCAGGAACCTCCCCCTGGAGCGCGTTTCGGTCGAAACTCCGATTACGACCACAACGGCCTGCTCCATCTCCGGGAAGAAGATCGCCATCGTTCCTATACTGAGGGCGGGGTTGGGCATGGTCGACGGCATGCTACGGCTCATCCCCAATGCCAAGGTGGGGCACATAGGCATATACAGGGACCCCGACACGCTGGAGCCTCACGAATATTACTGTAAATTACCCGGAGATATCCGGGAGAGGGATATCATCATCGTCGACCCCATGCTCGCCACCGGGGGTTCCGCCGTTGCCGCGATCGACCTGGTCAAGAAAAAGGGGGGAACGAAGATATCCCTTCTCAGCCTTATCGCGGCGCCCGAGGGCGTCGCAAAGGTTCACGACAGGCACCCCGATGTGGTAATATTCGCCGCTGCCCTTGACAGCCATCTCGATGATCATGGCTATATCGTTCCGGGCCTGGGTGATGCGGGCGACCGCCTTTTCGGGACCCGGTAGCCCACCCCATACAGGGTAGGGAGGAAATCTCGATTGTGGGAAAAACCGTTCTTTTTCCTGGTCTTTCTGATCTGGTCCCTGGCGGCGACACCCCTTTCGATCTTCTTGTCGCGGCAGTACAGGATCGTCGATGAGCCGGGCGGAAGGAAAAGGCACCCCGCGACCACGCCAAGAGGCGCCGGGGTAGTCATTTGGGTGGGTTACCTGTTTTTTGCCATCCTACTTTCCGACCCTGGCGGCGATGTCGGGCTTATCGCCACCGGCGCGACAGCGGTGTTCCTTTTCGGTTACATGGATGATATGCACCCCCTCCCCCCATCGTGGAAGCTGGCGGTCCACCTCGCGGCGGCGGTGGCGGTAGCTTGGGGCATTCCCGTCCAGCCCGCCGTGAAGGCAGCCCTCGTACTCTGGATAAGCGGAACTACCAGCGCCTATAACCTGGTGGACGGCATCAACGGCCTTTCCCTCGCGGTTTTTTCGCTGACGGCTTTGACGGGTCTCTATCTCACCGGGGAGTTGTGGTGGTCCGTCGCACTTGGACTTTCCCTGGGCGTCTTGCCCTGGAATTATCCCTTCGCCAAGACCTTCCTGGGGGATGGAGGAAGCACCTTGCTTGGTTTCCTCTGCGTCTCCCAGTTCTCGAGGGGTCTTCCCCTCCTTCTCGAAGGGAAGGGGATTTTAACTTGGCTTTTGGCCATGCTCCTGGTCGGGGGAATGCCGGTGGCGGATACGCTTTTCTCCCTGGTCCGAAGGGCGATAAGGGGGACATCACCTTTCCAGCCGGACCGGGGACATTTTCATCACCTGCTGGTCGACAAGGGCCTGTCCCTTTCTGCAGTTCTGGTCATCCTGGTTTCTCTTCATGCCCTTTCCCTCTGGATGGCTGTCATCCTCCTGGGACGGAGGATGACATGAAAAGGGAGCGAAGGCCGGTGCCTGTAAAGGGAGTCGTCTGTTGCGTCATCGGCACCCGACCGGAAGCGATCAAGATGGCCCCGGTGATTCTGAAGCTCAAGGAGAGCGCTCTTCTTGAGCCTTACGTCCTCGCGACGGGTCAGCATACCTCGATGATGAGACAACCGCTCGATTTCTTCGGCATCGAGCCCGACAAGGACCTGGCCCTGATGAAGGAGAACCAGAGCCTGGATTACCTTACGTCAAGGGTGCTCGAAGAGGTCGGTGAGGTTCTCGAGGAAATCAAGCCTTTTTTCGTCCTCGTCCATGGCGATACCACCACGACGATGGCGGCTTCCTTGGCTGCTTTCTACCGGCGGTTCCGGATAGGCCATGTCGAGGCGGGCCTGAGGAGCGGTAATGTGAACCTGCCCTTCCCGGAGGAATTGAACCGGATCATTTCAGACCGCGTGGCGGGTTGGTGGTTCGCTCCGACGGAAGGGGCGAGGGAAAACCTCCTCCGTGAAGGATGCGACCCCTCGAAGGTGATAAGGACGGGAAACACCGTTATCGATGCCTTGCTCCTCGCCGCGGACAAGGTAACCTCGCCATCGGTCGATGCGCTTTCGTCCATACCTCCCTCGGCGCCGGTAATGCTCCTTACGGCTCACAGGAGGGAGTCCTGGGGCGAGCCCCTCGAGGGGATCTGTTCCGCGGTAGCCAGGTTGATGGAGGAGAATCCGGACCTATGGGCGATAGTCCCCATGCACCGCAACCCGGAGGTCAGGCGGGTCTTCCGTGAAATGCTTTCGGAAGAGAAGAGAGTCATTCTGTGCGAGCCCTTGGATTACCCCGATTTTATCTGGTCGATGAAAAGGAGCGATCTCATCCTTACGGACAGCGGTGGAATCCAGGAGGAAACAACCGTCTTGGGAGTCCCCACGCTGGTCATGAGGGAGTTGACCGAACGCCCCGAGGCCGTGGAGTTCGGTACTTCCCTTCTCGTCGGGACGGAGCCAGGAAGGATCCTGGATGCGGCTAGAAGGACACTGGATGGGAGTCGGGAAGATTTTCCCCACGACCCCGCCAAGAGAGAGCTTCCCTTCGGCTCCGGGAAGGCCTCGGAGAAGATAGTCCAATCGATGGAGGAGCTTTTCTTACAAGAAACCAGGCACGATATACCCGGTGGGCAGCCTGATACAATAGACCTTGAGGGGTGATCATTTGAACTACAAAATGTTGATTCACGGAGGCAAACCCCTGGAAGGGTCCATCGCCGTACAGGGGGCCAAAAACGCCGCTCTCCCAGTGATAGCGTCCTCTCTGCTTCTGAGGGATAAAACTCTCAGATTGAGGAGAGTTCCGAAACTGCAGGATATTTTCACCATGGCGGACCTCCTGAGGCACTTGGGCGCGAATGTGCATTTTCAGGATAACGAGATGAGTATTTTTGTCCCGGACGAACTCAACTGGGAAACGCCAAAATCCCTGGTCCGGAAGATGAGAGCCTCTTCACTTGTCCTGGGGCCCCTCCTTGCCCGGACGAAAAGGGCAATACTTCCTCTTCCCGGCGGCTGCGCCATAGGCAGCAGGCCCATCGACCTTCACCTCAAGGGGCTCGCAAGGCTCGGGGCCAATATCGACCTCGTCCATGGGGCGGTGCATGCCAGCGCCAACGCGTTGAAGGGCTCAAAGATATACCTGGACTTTCCCTCCGTGGGCGCCACGGAGAATCTCCTCATGGCAGCGGTTTACGCCGAGGGGGAGACGGTGATTGAAAATGCCGCCCGTGAACCGGAGATCAGGAACCTGATCGAGACGCTGAACCTCATGGGCTGTTCGATTGATGGAGCCGGTACCGGCACCCTCCATATCCTGGGCACCGGCGACCTGGAGGGAGGCGAGATAGAAATAATCCCCGACAGGATTGAGGCCAGCACCTACCTGATAGCCGGTGCGGCCACGAGGGGCGATGTCACGGTCTCGCGGGTCATACCGGAACACCTCGATGCTATTACGGCCAAACTCGAGGAAGCAGGAGTCGGCATCGAAACGGGGGAGGACCATGTCAGGGCCTTCCAGGGGGAATCTACAAAGTGCGTAACCCTTAAAACACTTCCCTATCCTGGTTTTCCCACCGATGTCCAGCCCCAGTTCACCGCCCTCATGGCCATCGCTGAGGGCACGAGCATCATCCAGGAAGCAGTATTTGAATCCCGTTTTCTCCATGTGAGTGAACTGAAGAGGATGGGCGCCAATATAGAACTCCAGGGGAACACCGCCGTGGTCTCCGGCGTCCAGTCCCTGAACGGCGCCGATGTGAGGGCCACGGACCTGAGAGCCGGTGCGGCCCTCGTGATCGCCGGGCTTTCAACGCCGGATGAGACATCCCTCTTCGGACTCGGCCATATCTGGCGGGGTTACGAAAGGATGGACGAAAAGATCAGGAGCCTCGGGGGCCAAGTCAAGATCGTCGTCTCCGAGGAAAACGGCGACCTCAAATGGTGACCGACACAAAAAAGCGAGGTATGAGAATTGGCATGGCTTAAAAATCTGATCAGGAACGACCTTTCCAGTGTAGGAAAGTATCGTTACGGTAAACCTGCCGGCGAACTGCAGAGGGAACTGGGGCTCGAGAAGGTGGTCCGGCTGTGCTCCAACGAAAATCCCTGGCCACTTCCCGATTCGGTCGAAAGAGCGATCCAGACAAGCCTGGAGAACGTAAACCGCTATCCCGACCCCCAATCGTACAGGCTCCGACGTCTCCTGGCCCGGAAGTGGGGAGTGTCGGTGGGAGAGATCATCATCGGTGCAGGCACCGAGGGCATCCTTCATACTCTCTTTCATTCGATAATTGGACCCGGCGACGGAATAGTCTGCCCCGTGCCGACCTATCCGCTCTACCGGGTAGCGGCGATAGCCTCGGGCGCAACCTTCGTGGAGGTCCCTCCCCGCGAGGAAGGTACCTGGGAGATAGAGGACATTATCGGAGCCTGTGCGGGGCGCGCAAAGGCCGTGGTCCTGTCCAACCCCAACAACCCACTGGGGACGATCGTGGATCGGGAAAGGATGATCAACCTCGCCCATGAACTTGACTCCCGGCAGATCCTGCTGATCGTTGACGAGGCTTACGCCGAGTACGTGGAGAATCCCGGTTACCTGTCGGGGATTGAATTGTTCAGGGATATCGGCAGGGTAGTGATAACGAGGACCTTCTCGAAGATATATGGGCTGGCTTCCCTCCGCGTGGGATACGCTATCGCTCCCAAGACCGTGGCCGACGCCTACGACAAGATCCACCCCGTCTTCGAAGTGAGCAGGGTAGGCCAGTACGCGGCCCATGCGGCCCTGCTCGAGGCCGAATTCATAAATGACGTCAGGCTGAAGACCCTGTCCGAGAGGAATAGGCTCACCAGAAGCCTGTCCGAGATCGGGGTTCACGCCGAGCCCACCAGGGCGAACTTTATCCTGGTCAGGCACAAGAAGAGCGATGAGGTCTACGAGGGCCTCCTGCGTGAAGGGGTGATCGTGAGGAAGACCAGCGACCTCGGCCTGGAGGGATTTCTCAGGGTTACCGTTGGGTTGCCCGGGGAGAACGACTACTTCCTGTCATCGTTGAAAAAGGTGCTGGCGAAACTTGGTTAAGGGAACCGAAAAGATCATCCTCAATGAGGTCAGGGTCTTTGCCTTCGTCGGCCCCGCCGGGACGGGGAAGAGCCAGAGAGCCCAATTGGTGGCCCAGGATTTAGGTGTGGATTTTATCATCGATGATGGACTCTTGATTCGAAAGGGGCAGATCGTCCGGGGGAAAAGCGCCAAGACCGAAAAAAACCAGGTCCGGGCTATAAGAAGAGCCCTTTTCGAGTACTTGGATCACAGAAAGGCCGTGGTGGAATACCTTTTCCACTCTCAACCCTGTTCAGTGATGTTGATCGCCACCTCGTCGGGGATGGTGTCCCGGATCTTGGCCAACTTGGGCCTGCCCGATCCGGAGAGGATCATAAGGATCGAGGATGTTTCCTCCCCCCAGGAAATATCCCGTGCGAAAAAGGAAAGGTCCTTCAAGGGACAACACGTTATTCCCGTTTCGCATATCCAGGTGCGGAGACACTTCGCGGGAAAACTGGTGGGAAGGCTGAAGGTCCTTTTCGATAACTCCGACCACATGGAGGGAGAGAAGACCATCGTCCGCCCCCCTTTCAAGTTCTTCGGCAAGGTCAGCATAGACCCGGAGGCCATAAACCAGATGGCCCGCTTCATCGCCGAAAGGACCGCCCAAGTTTCTTTCGTGGAGTCGGTGCAGACCAAGCCTACCAACGGGGGAATTACTATCCAGATGGAGCTGGTTTTCAGCCCTGGGCAGAGGTCGATGGTCCTTTTGGGAAAAAACCTCCGCGACAGGACCTCCCGGGCCGTCTCGGGCATTACGGGGCTGGACGTTTACCGTGTGGACATCTTCTTTGTGGGGGTTGATATCCAATGAGATCGAAGGGCGGGGTCACCCGTGACAACAGGTCCGAGGCCTGGGAGAGACTTATCTCTGCCGCCAAACAGTGCGAAAAGTGCCACCTGGCTTCGGGAAGACAGAATGTCGTATTTGGTGAAGGCGACAGGTCCACCCGCCTGCTTTTCGTTGGCGAGGCTCCTGGGCTCGAGGAGGACCAGCAGGGTATCCCCTTCGTGGGAAGGGCCGGCCAACTACTGACCAGGATCTTCGAGGCCGCCGACATCGATAGGAAGGATATCTTCATAACCAACGTGGTAAAATGCAGACCTCCGGGCAACCGGGTCCCCTCGATCGAGGAAATGCTCGCCTGCGAGGATTTTCTGAAAGCCCAGATCGCCCTGATAAACCCGGCGATCCTCGTCTGCCTCGGGGCGACGCCTACCAAATGGATATTGAAGACGGGCGAAAGCATCTCCAGGGTGCGGGGGAAGTGGTTCGATTGGAAGGGGATAAAGGTGATGCCCATGTTCCATCCCAGTTTTCTTCTGAGAAACCAGTCGAAGAAGAAGGGGGGCCCCAAGGATCTGACGTGGACGGATATACAGGAGGTCAGGGATCGTTGGCTGGAATGCCGGTAGAGGGGAAGGTTGGTATACCTTCCCATGTAGCGATAATAATGGACGGCAACGGCCGTTGGGCCGCCAGGAGAGGCCTCCCGCACCTTGCCGGTCATCGCGAGGGTGTCCGGGCCGTGGAGAGGGTTATAAGCGCAGCTGCGGCCACGCCAGGAGTGGATTTCCTGTCCCTTTTCGCCTTTTCCACGGAAAACTGGAAACGTCCCCAGGCCGAGGTCGAGGGTCTCCTGTCTTTGCTGAAGTCCCATCTCAGGTCTAAGAGGGACGAACTTATCCAAAACAGGATAAGGATGATCTTTTCGGGCAGGATCGATCAACTGGCCGGGGACCTCCAGGAGGAAATATCGCATTTCGCAAAAGCCACCGCCGGGGGGGACCTCCTCACGGTGGTGGCCTGCCTGAATTACGGCGGAAGACAGGAGATCGTCGACGGGATCAACAGGCTGCTGCGGAAGGGTTTTACCGGGGAAATCACGGAAGAATTGATCTCCGCCAACCTCTACAACCCTGATATACCTGATCCGGACCTGGTCGTCAGGACGAGTGGAGAGGTGAGGATAAGCAACTTCTTGCTCTGGGAGTCGGCCTACGCGGAGTTTTTTTTCACCGACACCCTTTGGCCCGATTTCGGCGAAGAGGACTTTCAGAAAGCGCTGGAGCATTATTCCCTTCGGGAGAGAAGATATGGATCGAGGTAAATTTTTCCCAAGGGAGCTGATCGTGCGTTCAGCCAGCGGTCTTGCACTGGGCTTGGCGATCCTTGGAGGCATATACCTTGGGAACCCCTATTGGTTCGTCCTTTGCTTCCTCATCTGCATGGTCTCCCTGGGAGAGTTCTACAGGATGCTCAGCCGAAAAGGGCACGTTTCCAGGGTCGTCGGTTTCGGCGCCGGCGTCTCTTCCCTTTTCGCTGCCGTATACTCCAAAGACCCCGCGGTGCTGTTGCCCCTCCTGGCCGCGTCTACGATACTTGTTCTCTTCGTTGAGGTGGCGAGGAAGCACATACTGGATGAGAGCCACGGGATCACCAGTTCAGGGGGCACAGCGGCCGGGATACTCTACATCGTTCTCCCCTGGTCCTTCTTGGTGGTCCTCAGGGATCATATGTGGGGCACTTACCTCCTGGTGGCGCTCTTTGCCTGCACTTGGTCGTGCGATGTCCTTTCCTTCCTCGTCGGTTCCAGGTGGGGAGAAACGCCCCTTTGTCCCTCCGTCAGCCCGAACAAGACCGTTGAGGGATTCCTCGGAGGCCTGACCGGAAGCCTCCTCTGCGGCGGCTGCCTGGCCTATTATTGGGGTATGGCTCCCTTTTCGATAATTCTCATTGCCCTTTTCTGCGGCACCTTCGGCCAGGTTGGGGACCTGGCCGAGTCCCTCCTCAAAAGGGAGGCTGGCATCAAGGATACGGGAGACCTGATACCGGGCCACGGGGGCATGCTGGACAGGTTCGACAGCATCCTCGTAAACTCGGTCCTGGTGTTTTTCGTCTTCGGGGTGCTCTGGTAACAATGAAGACGAGGAACATCTCCATCATAGGTGCCACGGGTAGCGTCGGCCGATCCGTCCTGGATGTCTGCTCCTTGTTTCCAGGCCTTTTCCGGGTCCAGGCCCTGGCCGCTGACAAAAACGTCAAGGGATTATTTGAATTGGGTAGAAATTTCGAAAGTGATCTACTTGTCCTGGCCGATCGGGAGTCCTCGGAAAGGTTGCGCAGGATGGCAGAGCCGGAATTCACCTGCCTGGGTGGGGAGGAAGCGCTTCTTACCATGATCGAAGAACCCGACTGTGAAGAGGTGGTCTTCGCCTCTTCCGGGACAGGTGCTCTTTCGGCCCTTATTTTGGCTCTCGAAAAGGGGAAAAAAGTCTACCTTGCCAACAAGGAGATAATCGTGGCGGCGGGGGAATGGATCATGCCGATGACCCGGGGTAATCTCATACCCCTGGACAGCGAGCACAACGCCGTCTGGCAGTGCCTCAGGGGCGAAGTGACTTCGTCGGTGAGAAGGATCTATCTCACCGCATCGGGTGGCCCCTTCCTCCATACACCGATGGAGGATCTGCGGGAAGTCTCCTTCGAAAGGGCGAGCCGTCATCCGATCTGGCCCATGGGGAAAAAGATATCGATCGACAGTGCCACCCTCATGAACAAGGGGATCGAAATGATCGAGGCCCACCATCTTTTTGGGCTGTCCATCGATAAGATTAAAGCCCTGGTCCATCCCCAGGCCCTTGTTCACGGCATGGTCGAATTTATCGATGGATCGATCAAGATGCTCTATTCCAGGCCGGATATGAGACTGGCGATCCTGTCCGCTCTCGGGGCGGAGGGGCGCTTGGGCAACCCCGATCCCAACTTGGCCCCGCCGGAGTTGTCGGGCGTTGCCCTGGAGTTCATGGAGCCCGATGAAGGGAAGTTCCCCTGCCTCGCTATTGCCAGGGAAGCCTGCCGACTGGGCGGAGCCTATCCTCCGATCCTCATCGGGGCTGACGAGGGGGCCGTGATGTTGTTCAAGAGGGGTCGGATAGCTTTTACGGAGATAGGCCCGAGGATAGAGAGCGCGCTGACGGCCTATAACGGTGATAGGCCCCGTTCCTGGCAGGATGCCCTTGGACTCGTGGCCTGGGGAAAGGAAAGGGTTTTGCAGGTTTAGACGGATAATTCACGACCCGAAAGGGATGAAATAATGGGTTTGAGCGCGCTGGCTTTTGTGTTAGTGATAGCGATCTGTGTTATATCGCATGAATTTGGCCATCTCCTGGCCGCGAGGTCCTCGGGGGTCCAGGTCCACGAGTTCTCCTTCGGCATGGGGCCGCTCCTCTTCAGTTGGAAGAGGAAGGGCATGATATGGTCCATAAGGGCCGTGCCGGTCGGCGGTTTTGTCCGGCTGGCCGGGATGTCGGAGGAGCAGGAAGAGGAAAAGATCCGGCCCGGCATGTCCTTCGCCGAGAAGTCACCGTGGAAACGCCTGATGATCCTCGGAGGAGGTTCGATTTCGAACATCGTCCTGGCGATCCTTTTCACGGCGTTGCTCCTATGGGGGCACGGCATAATGGACCTTGAGAGCACCCGCATCGGGGAAATTATGGCAGGGTACCCGGCTCAAGAGATGGGCCTCCTGCCAGGGGACGTCATAAAAGAAGTTTCCGGCGTTACCGTGCGGGATTGGGCCACACTGTCATCCACCATAAGGGAAAGAGCCGCCCGGGGCCCCCTGGAGCTGACCTTCGAACGGGATGGCACGATCCATTCGCTCCGTGGCCAAGTGCCCCTGGACCAGGAGTACAAGGTCCCGCTCCTGGGGATAAGACCTTCGATGAAAAGGTACTCCTTCCAGAGGGCTCTTTCGAGCTCCCTGGGGTATATATGGAGTTTCAGCGTCGAGATCGTCAAGGGGATCTGGTCATGGGCGACGGGCCATGGCCAGGTGGAGATCACCGGCCCCGTCGGGATAGCCTCGATGGCGGGGAAAGCGGCCAGGGAGGGTTTTTGGACCTTCCTTGCCTTTCTGTCCATGATCAGTCTCCATCTCGGCATTTTGAATCTCCTGCCCTTCCCGGCCCTCGACGGAGGCAGGATCCTCATCATCATGGGAGAGATCGTTACGGGGAGGAAACTTCCGGAGAGATGGGAGAACCTGGTCCACCTCGCGGGTTTCATTCTCCTGGTACTGCTGCTCATCTTTGTCTCCTGGAAGGACCTCGTAAAGATCCTTCCAGTGGCCAGGTAGGAACCGGAGGGGAGGGCAGTCGAGCGATGGGCAGAAGGTCCGTAATGGTGGGCGACCTCGGGATAGGAAACGGTTTCCCGGTAAGGGTGGAAAGCATGCTCAAGACCCCCCTTCAGGACCTGCGGGGATGCCTTGAGGAAGTCCGGCTCTTGGCGGATGAAGGTTGCGAATTGGCCAGAGTGGCCTTTCCCGGAATGGAACTTTCCGAGGCATTATCCCGGTTGATCGAGGATTCCCCGATTGAAGTCATGGCCGATATCCATTTCGATCATCGCCTCGCCATAAGGGCGATCACCTCCGGATGCCGATCCGTCAGGGTAAATCCGGGAAACATGGGCGGACGCCGAGGGATAAGGGAATTGTGCTCCGCCGTAAAGGACCATGGGGTGGTCGTAAGGATAGGCGCGAACTCCGGGTCCCTTTCGAGATCGCAAATTGAGCAGGCGAGCGGTGATACTGGCCAGGCGCTCTTCGACGCCGTATCTGACCAGGCTGGACTCCTCCTGGACTGGGGCGTCGAGGACATAATCCTCTCCGCGAAATCAACATCCATCAGGGTGACACTGAGGGCCAATTCACTGATGGCATCAGCCTTCGACCAACCCGTCCATATCGGGTTGACCGAGTCAGGACCAGGTCAAAGAGGCATAATAAAAAGCTCTGTCGCGGTGGCCTCGCTGCTCGGGAGCGGGATCGGCGATACGATAAGGGTCAGCCTCACCGGCCCTTCCCGAGAAGAGGTGGTTGTTGGCAAAAGGATCCTCCAATCCATGGACATCAGGCGTTTCGAAGCGGAACTGGTCTCCTGTCCTGGTTGTGGCAGAAGGAGAATCGACGTGGATTCGCTGGTAAGAGTGATAGAGCCCCTCTTGTCGGACCTCAGGGAGGACTTGAAGGTCGCTGTCATGGGGTGCGAGGTGAACGGCCCGGGAGAAGCGGCCGATTCCGATATCGGCATTGCCGGTACGCCTTCAGGGATTGTGATCTTCTCCGGCGGGAGGGTCATCGGTTCGAGCAACTTCGGAGACTTGCCCTCGCGGTTCCTGGAGGTCTGCAGGGAGAGGGGTTTTTTGTCAGGCGACACCGGCGATATCCTTGATTGACACCCCTCCTTCGAGCGATATAATGATATGCGCTTTTTTGGGAATGATAAACGAGAGGAGGTTGTCCTGTCATGTTGCCCGTGCCAGAACTTTTTACGCTTGTCGTGGGTCGTGGTGAGGGGAAAAAGAAACTGACGGCCTTCGATTCAGCCCTTCTTGACGCGGGAGTCGGTAATATGAACCTCCTGCGCGTCAGCAGTGTTCTTCCACCGAGGTGCTCCTTCAGAACGGACCTGAAGATGCCCTTCGGTTCCCTTCTGCCGATCGCTTATGGCTCCATAACCAGCGATGTCCCCGGGGAGACCATCTCCGCCTCGATCGGTGTGGGCATACCCGAGGATCCCGATTCTTTCGGGATGATCTTCGAATTTTCGGGTTTCTGCCCTGGAGCGGATGCAGCAATAAAGGTCGAGGAGATGGTCCGGGAAGCCTTTGAAATGCGTTCCCTCGGCCTCAAGGAGGTCAAGGTCAAGGCGATCGACCATGCCGTGGGAGAATGCGGGACCGTCTTCGCCGGTTGCCCGCTGTTCTTTCCCTTTTAGAAAAGGACCCGGGGGATGGAAAAAAGACACAATGACATCTGGTTCACCGAGTACCAGACGAGGTATTTGAGGTTGGGACTGAGCATTACCAGGGTCCTGGCCAATACCCAGACTCCCTACCAGCATCTCCTCGTAGTGGAAACAGACCAGTACGGAAGGCTGATGGCCCTCGACGGCGCAATACAGGTAACTGAAAAGGACGAGTTCACCTACCATGAGATGCTCGCCCATGTCGTCCTCACGGCCCATCCAAACCCTCAACGCGTCTTGATCGTGGGGGGAGGAGACGGGGGAAGCGCCCGGGAAGCGTTAAAACACCCCTCCGTCGAGGAAGTGATCCTGGTGGATATCGACCAGGAGGTCGTAAACGCCTCGAGGCAATTTTTCCCTTCACTAAGTGCGGGATTTGATGATCCCAGGGTTAGGGTTTTGAATAGGGACGCCCTTGAATATGTCAGGGGAAAGGACGGGGAATTTGATATCGCCATTATCGACAGCACCGACCCCGTCGATTTTGCCGAGGGACTCTTCAGGGAACCTTTTTACAGGGATGTCCACCGGGCGCTCAATGACGAGGGTCTTGTGGCTGCCCAGACCGAGTCGCCCTTCACAGATCCTGACATATTGACAGGGTCCGCTTCGGCAATGAGGCCTGTCTTCCCCATCGTCAAGGTTTACTGGGGCGTGATGCCCACCTACCCGACGGGGATGTGGACCTACCTGGCAGGCTCAAAGATCCATGACCCGGAAGAACCGAGGAGCGTTCTCCCGGCGGGGACCAAGTACTATTCCGGCGGTATCCACAGGGCGGCTTTTGTGCTCCCCCCCTTCGTGGAAGCACTTCTCAGCGAACGGAACGAGTAGCCTTGGAACGGTTCATTGGAAGCCGAAGGTCCCTCAAAGGGGTGTCATGGGTTCTACAGGGCGCCCCCCTCGACGTGACCGTTTCCCGCCTTCACGGGACCTCAACAGGACCCCGTTCCATCAGGAAGGAATCGTGGCATCTGGAAACTTTCAGCGTCGAACTCCTCGAAGACCTTCAAAATGTATCCTTTGCGGATATCGGGGATATCGAACTCGTTCCAGGTGATCTGCCCCGGTCCCTTGATTCGATAAAGGCCGTATCGCTGAACTTTTTCCGCAGGGGACTAAAGGTCGCTACCTTGGGCGGCGAACACCTCGTAACGCTTCCCGTGATGGAGGCGGTTTCGCAGGTCTACCCCGATATCGCCGTTATCCACCTGGATGCGCACGCGGACTTGAGAGACCGCTTCCGGGGAGCGGAGGAAAGCCATGCCACGGTCATGAGACGGGTCGCGGAGAGATGCCTCGCCGACCCCTCCCTCCTTTTTCAGCTCGGAATTAGATCGGCGTCGGCCGAGGAGTACCAGTGGGGCAGGGCCAACACCTCCTTTTACCCCCTCGAACTGGTGCCCCCCCTGGAGAAAATCATATCCACGCTGGGGCAAAGACCGGTCTACCTTTCCCTCGATATCGACATCATCGATCCCGGCGAGGCCCCGGGAACGGGAACCCCGGAACCTTGCGGTTTTTCGGCGCGGGAGGTCCTTCATGCTCTTTCTCTCATGAAAGACCTTCGCGTGATCGGTTTTGATATTGTCGAAGTGAGTCCCCCCAATGACCTGAATGGCATCACCTCCGTCCTGGCCGCCGGGTTGATCCGGGAGTGCCTGATTTTGTGGGGAAGAGAAAATTTTTGAGGATACCGAGGACCCTCTTTTAGATCCCGGAACGTTACCCCCGTTTCGCGTAAATCCGTCCGATTTAGTTAATTGGCTGCGAAAGGTATCGGGAGAACTCGAGTGGAATGGGCCTGTGCCCGGTTTTTGTCGCCGATGGCTTATACTAATCTTCGGAGCAAATTCACAGCGACGGGGAGGGGTCACCCGTGTCCAATGAAGACGGTTCTTTCTGCGTATCGTCGGAGGTCGGCAAACTGAAGAGGGTCATGCTTCACAGGCCTGGGAAGGAACTGGAACGCCTCACCATCGATAACAAGGACGAGCTCCTTTTCGACGATATACTCTGGCTGGAAGAGGCCCAGAAGGAGCATGACGCCTTCGCCGACCTGCTTCGGGACAACGGCGTGGAGGTGGTCTATTTCAGGAATTGTCTCTCCCATGTGCTCGGGGAAGATGCTGTCAGGGATTCACTCCTCGACGAAGTGCTCGCTTTGGAAGCGATCGATATCCCGCTGGTCTCAGCCCTCAAGGGTGTTCTGATGGAAGCGAGCCCCAGCGATCTGGCCGAAATACTCATCGCGGGCCTCACAAAATCGGAAGCCCTGGAGATCCTTCCTCCGTGCAGGAGCCTCGTCCTGAGGGCGATGGGTGACCGGGATTTCCTGATCCATCCGCTTCCAAATCTCTATTTCCAGAGGGATCCCTACTCATTCATCAATTCCGGGGTAATAATCAGCGTCATGTCCTTCGAGGCCCGCAGGAAGGAACCGCTCTACGCCCGTTACATTTTCAGAAATCATCCCTACTTCAAGGGTACCGAATTTCTTTTCGGGGATCACCCCCGTGATACCTACCCTTACCGCATCGAGGGAGGCGATATCCTGGTCCTTTCCGACTCCGTGGTTGCTATCGGAATCAGCCAGAGGACCGCAGCCGGGGCCTTGCAGATCGTCGGCAAGAGGATCGCGGAAAAAGCTGGGGTCAAGACCGTCCTGGCAGTGGATATTCCCAAAAGCCGGGCGGCCATGCATCTTGACACGGTCTTCACCATGGTGGATTATGACGCTTTCACCCTTTACCCGGAAGTAAAGGACTATATAAGAATATGGCAGCTTGAATACTCCCCCGAGGGGGAGATCACATCCGTCATCGAACACCAGAAGCTGGGAGACTGTCTACAAAAAGTGCTGAAACTGGATTCGATCCATTTCATTGAGACCGGGGGAGGAGACCCCGTCGCCGCCGCAAGGGACCAGTGGAACGACGGGACCAACACCTTGGCAATCGCTCCCGGGGTCGTCATCACCTACAGAAGAAATGTCGTATCCAACAGGGTGCTCCAGGCCAACGGGATAAAGGTTTTCGAGATCAAGGGCGCAGAACTCGGCAGGGGCAGGGGGGGACCCCGGTGCATGAGCATGCCCCTGACGCGGGATTAGATCAGGACGAGAGGGCAATCCACAAGACAACAGGAGGAGGATAGCATGCCGACCAACCTCAAAGGAAGAAGCTTTTTGACCCTGAAGGATTTCACCACCGAGGAAATCCAGTAAATGCTTGACCTTTCGGCCGCTCTGAAGGAGAAGAAAAGGGCAGAAATAAGAGGCGACACCCTTGCCGGCAAGAGTATCGCCCTGATCTTCGAGAAACCTTCCACCAGGACCAGGTGCGCCTTTACCGTCGCCTGCGTCGACGAGGGCGGTCACCCGAATTCCTCGGAAAGGACGACATCCAGTTGGGGCACAAGGAATCCGTCAAGGACACCGCCAAGGTGCTGGGGAGAATGTTCGACGGGATACAATTCCGCGGTTTCAAACAGTCCGTCGTGGAAGACCTGGCCCTTTACTCAGGAGTACCCGTCTGGAACGGCCTCACCGACCAGTATCATCCCACCCAGATCCTTGCCGATTTCCTGACGATGCAGGAAAACCTGGGAAAACTAAAAGGGCTGAAGCTGGTCTATGTCGGGGATGGAAGGAACAACATGGCCAATTCCCTGATGATCGGATCGGCCAAGATGGGGATCCACTTCGCTATCGCCGCGCCGGGGGACCTCTTCCCGGAAAAAGACCTCGTGGAGGAATGCCGGGCGGTCGCTTCCGATACAGGGGCCGCGATCGAATTTTTCGAAGACCCGCGAAAGGCCGTCAGTGGGGCCAACGCGATCTATACCGATGGGTGGGCCTCGATGGGGGAAGAGGACAAGCTGGCCGAAAGGGTGGCACTTTTGACGCCCTATCAGGTCAACACCGACCTCCTGAAATCCACGGGGAACGCCGATTGCATCTTCCTTCATTGCCTGCCGGCGGTGAAAGGAAACGAAGTGACGGAAGAGGTCTTCGAATCCAGAAACTCCAAGGTATTCGATGAAGCGGAGAACAGGCTTCATACGATAAAAGCCATAATGGTATCTATGATAGGCAACCTTTAGGCCGAGCCCTTCAGGTTTGCCCTTTCGAGAAGAAAAGAACCACCAGGAGGAAGTGAGAGATATGGCCGAAAGGGCCACCTACCGATGCGCTTCCTGCGGTAAGGAGTTCGAACTCGCCGAGGAGGACCAGGAGCCGCGTTGCCCCGAGTGTCGTGGGCGAACGCTTATAGTGGTCAAGGGCTACCCCAGGAAAAAGAAGGGAAAATGCGCCCCCGCGGGGTGAGGCATCTGACGGTGGCGGTCGTCACCGGCAGATGCTCCTCCCAAAGGTCTATTTGACTTAGGGGATTGTGGTAATAACCGGGTCGGAACTGGAGACGTCCCTTAACCCGCTCAACTGCCTGATGAACTCCTTGACCCTTGATGCCTTGCCATTAAAAACGACGCTTTCAAAACAATGGTGATGATCGGCATGGATATGGGTTGAGCAGATTATTAGGTCTCCGAAATCATGTTGCAGGCTGGTTATCTCCCGGGCCGAATCGCCGGAGTGATGATCGTAGGTGAGAGTGACGGTCCCGAAAACCGTCTTCTCGCCATCCTGCCAGCATGACTCGGAGATAAAACGCCGGATCAGCTCCCTCAAGGCTTCGGACCTGTTCCGGAAACCCCGTGTCTCGACCCAGGAGTCGAATTTCTCAAGCAGGGGCGCGGGAAGAGAGATACTGAACCTTGCCAGTTTGTCCAACATATCACCTCCTAACGAGGATCGAGGGAGAATGGCCTTGAAAGAACTCACGGTCCATATTATCCAATCTGATGTCCTATGGGGCAACCCTTCCGAGAATATCGCCAGGATGAAAAAACGCCTGGAGGAGATACCCGAAGGACCTTCACTGGTGGTCCTCCCGGAGTTGTGGACCTGTTCCTACGATAACCCGAGGCTGAGGGAACATGCCCTGTCCAGTCCTGTTGCGCTGGAAATGATGTGCGAGGCCTGTGCCGACAAGGGGTTCTTCCTCGTCGGTGGGAGCCTGCCCTGGGTCGGTCCTTCCGGTATGTTGTACAACCGGGCCTTTTTCATCGTGGATTCGGGGGAGGTCGTGGGTTCCTACGACAAGGCCCATTTGTTTCCGCTGATGGATGAACCACTGTTTTTTGAAACCGGGAAGACCCCTTTCCTTTTCGACCTCATGGGTGTCCCTACGGCTATAGCCCTATGTTACGACATAAGGTTTCCCGAATTTATCCGGGCGCTGGCCCTGTCGGGAGCCGAACTGATTGTGATCCCCGCTGAATGGCCCTCGGCCAGGATCGATCACTGGGAGATCCTCCTGCGGGCCAGGGCGATCGAAAACCAGATCTTCGTGATAGGCTGCAATCGTTGCGGGGAGGGAGGAGGCCAGGTCTTTGGCGGGCGGTCTGTCGTCTATGGGCCTGACGGCTCCACGGTCGCTCTTTGCCCCGACGAGGGGGAGATGACGGCCACCCTGTCTGTCGAACCATCCCTGGTAGACAGGATCAGAAAAAAACTCCCCTTCACGGGCGGCAGAAATCCGCTTCTATATTCCCCTGTCACCGCCCTGGATCACAAGCCCTGAGGGATGCCTGTGCTAGAATTATTCCTGTGATAACCTTCAAAATAGGTACTTTCGGAGCGTGGCCTCATGGAATTTTACCGAGATCCTGCTTTCCTCGTGAATACCATCTCTTCTTGGTTGAAAGAAAAGATTCTCGAATCCGGAAAATATGGAGGGATCGTCGGGCTGAGTGGCGGCGTCGATTCGGCGGTGGTCGCGGCCCTTCTCAAAAGGACCTGCGGCGACCAGATGCTAGCGGTCATGATGCCCTGTCACAGCATGGAGGAAGACCATCTCGATGCCCTGAAGGTGGCGGAGGCCTTCGATCTTCCCTGGATCAGGGTGGACCTCGGAAAGGCCTACGATGCCCTCCTCGATTCACTCCCCCGAGATGTAGCGGAGGGCGGGGGGATTCACCTTTCCAACATCAAGCCCAGGCTCAGGATGACAACCCTTTATTGCCTGGGTCAAAAAAAGGGTCTACTCGTATGCGGAACGAGCAACAGGGCGGAACTGGCCATGGGCTATTTCACAAAACACGCCGATTCCGGGGTGGATGTTCTGCCCCTGGGCGACCTGCTCAAGGGTGAGGTCAACCAGGTAGCGAAGTTGCTCGGAGTGCCTCCGGATATCATAAAGAAACCTCCCTCAGCTGGACTATGGCCAGGCCAGACCGACGAAGGGGAAATGGGAGTCGGTTATCCCGAGATTGACCGGTACATAGCCAGCGGCAAGGCCTCGCCCGGTAGCCTCGAAGTGATAGAAAGGGCCATCGAGCGATCTTCGCACAAGAGGGCATTCCCGCCGGTATGCCTGATCGAGAAAGCTAGTTGAATGGAACAGGAGTGAAAAATAATGGCGGGCCATTCGAAATGGGCAAATATAAAGTACAGGAAGTCAGCGCAGGACGCAAAGAGGGGAAAGGAGTTCCAGAAGTACATCAAGGCCGTGATGGTGGCCTCCAAGGAGGGCGGCCCCGATCCGGCGATGAATAACCGCCTCAAATCAGCCGTCGAGCGCGCCAGGGCGGCCAACGTTCCCGTTGATACCATCGAGAAGGCAATAAAAAAAGGCGCCGGCGACCTGGAGGGTCTCTCCTACGAAGAGATCACCTATGAAGGATATGGTGTCGGGGGGGTCGCTATCCTCGTCGATACGCTGACCGACAACAAGAACAGGACCGCTTCGGAGATGCGCTTCCTTTTCAGCCGGGCGGGCGGCTCCCTGGGAGAAGTAGGGTGCGTGTCCTGGATCTTTCAGCGCACGGGCGTGATCAGAATCTCCGGAAAAGATCTGGACGAAGAACAGCTCTTGGCGGTTTGCCTCGAAGCGGGGGCGGATGACCTCGAGGACAACGGTGAGGGGTACTCCGTTTACAGCGAACCGGCCAACATGACCGAGGTCAGGGAAGCCCTGGAAGAAGCCGGTTACGTCATAGAAGGTTCAGAGATAGACAACCTGCCGAAAAACACGGTGCCGATACAGGAGAAAGAGGAGGCCGAGAAACTGCTTCGCTTCCTTGAGACCCTGGAAGATCATGACGATGTGCAAAACGTCTACGCCAATTTCGATATCCCCGACGAGATCATGGAAGAGATTGCCGGCTGATCGATATGCGGCGCGTCTGCCTTGGGATAGATCCTGGTTTGGGGAAGCTCGGTTACGGCGTTGTCATTGAAGAAAAAAGCGTCATGAGGGCCGGTGAGTTCGGATGTATCAAGACGGAGCCCGGAACGCCGGTCGAGGCCAGGATCCTGCAGATCCATGAAAAGCTGCGTCCCCTGATCGAAAGAACCGGCCCCGAGCTGTTGTCCGTGGAACGCCTTTTCTTCGGCAGGAATACCACGACCGCGGAGAACGTATTCCAGGTCAGGGGCGTGGTGCTTCTTCTCGCCGCCAGACACGGGATCCCGCTGGTTCAGCCAAAACCATCGGAGGTTAAGCTCGCTGTATGTGGAAATGGCAGGGCGGAAAAGAGTCAGGTCCAAAAAATGGTTTTCCGACTTTTGAGACTGGAGAGCATTCCCTGCCAGGACGATGCCGCCGATGCCCTTGCCATAGCACTCACCGGCTTGGCCTTATCGGATTTCCAGATGAAGACGGAAAGTGGTGATTGAATTTGCTCCACAGCCTTAAAGGCATAATTTCGGTCATAGAGGCCGACGGTATAGGCCTGGATGTGGGTGGTTTGGGGTTTTTTCTCCTCTGCTCCAAGAGCGTCCTGAGGGACGCGGTTTCGGGGCGGACGATGAGAGTCCTCACGTCGCTGCAGATCAGCGAGGCAGGGCCTTTGCTCTTCGGTTTCAGCGACGAGGAGGAAAGGGTCCTTTTTCAACTACTTCTCAAGGTCAGGGGCATCGGGCCGCGGCTGGCGACGGCTATCCTGAGGACCCTCGACCTCAGCGATATAATCAACGCCATAGCCACCGGGAACAGCCACCTGCTGTGCCAGGTCCCCGGCGTGGGGAAGAAGACGTCGGAGAGGCTATGCTTTGAATTAAGGCAGCAGATCGAGCACTCCGGCTTCAAAAGCCTCGTCTCCACGGTCTCTCCCGAGTCGGCCGACACGGTTCAGTTCGTTTACGAAGCCCTCGGATCCCTGGGTTTTGCGCGGAGCGAGGCAAGACCGGCTTTGGCGAAAATCCTCGCGCTGAAAGATCCTGAGAGCCCGGAACAGCTGCTGCGCGACGCCCTGGCCGAATTGAAAAAAAGTTGAGGTGTTTTTTTGAGGGACTTCGTCAATGATATCGACCCCGTTATCAATAGCGGGGGACCAGAGGAAGAGCTTTCGGGTTTCCGGCCCGTGAGGCTCGATGAGTTCATTGGGCAGGGCGAACTCAAGGGAAAACTGGAGATCTACATCCAGGCCGCCCGGAAAAGAGGAGAACCCCTGGACCACTGCCTTTTCTATGGTCCTCCCGGTCTTGGCAAGA
>LSQX01225504.1_pt1 | contig 28077 bp, 27 predicted proteins | sample 654561 | NCBI WGS metagenome assembly LSQX01 (sample SAMN04489861, study PRJNA283612) | anaerobic digester metagenome | isolation source: 4 biogas reactors fed with cattle manure at either 37C or 55C with and... | place: Denmark: Kongens Lyngby | collected 2014
CATAGATTTTATATCCACTGATGTCAGCAGCAAAGTTAGAAGCATTGTACAGCTCAACCCAGTCGGGATTTTCCGTTGTACCTCTGGAAAAGAGTTCGTTCATTTTAATCACTGCTGCTGGTGGAGAATCATCATTGGCAGTACCTCTGGTGATATTGTCGAGCAGTTGCCAGTTCGGGCTTCCGTCAGGCATTCTGCCGTATGATTGAGTAACATCCATAGCGCTGAAGGCTACATTATCCACAATAGTTCCTGAGGGGCTTTCGAACCAGATCTCCTCGCCGCCACTGGAAAGACCAAAACCGCTAGGATCTTCATCATCTGTTACGATAACATAGAAAGCACGTGGCTGAAGAATGGTGCCAGCTGGGATCTCCTTTTTGGGTTTGCCACCGGTTTGTCCACCACCATCGTAGATTAGATAACCGCTGATATCGACGGTCACATCCGAATTGTTGTAGAATTCAACCCAATCCGGATCAGCTGGGACTCCGCGTGAATAGATCTCATTGATAACAATAGAGGGAGCTCCAACCGTGTAAGCTGCAGCAGTAGCAGGGGCACCTGACGGATGCAAGGTTTTCATTCCTGAAACATTCTCAGCTTCAACATAATAGCTAATGGTCACACCAGCATCCTGCCCGGGAATTTGTCCCGAAAAGAGGTTTTCTCCAGAGCTGGTCATGGGTATGGAAGTATATTCTCCGGCTTCAATTTTGTAAAACAGGGTAACTTTTTCAATTCCATTCATATCGGTTGCCATAACGGTAACGGTAACGGCATCAGAAGGACCGGGAGCCTGTGGCGTCAGAACCAGGTTGGAAATGATTGGAGGTCCCTGGTAAACCTCATCCTTGACACACCCATTCAGCACTAGGGTGGTGAGCACCAAGGTTATTAAAACAGTTCTCAGTTTCATGGTGTATTATTTTATAAGGATTAAAAATCAACCTCACAACGGATAGCCAGCATGTGGAAGTTTTCTCCGGCTTTTCCCTGGGGATCAACCACAAGCTTGGGATTGCGAGTCAGGTTGCCTGCCTCATCATATCCGACAAACAGCTTATTCTTACCACTGGCATAACGGTCGTGATTCAGGTAGGCGTAGTTCAGCATAATTTTAACGTTGTTGTTGATATAGTAGTTCAAGCCAACGGTATAACCTTCGCCTGCACCACCCATGATCCCGTCCATTCTGCTGTTAAGACTCAGGTAATCATAGCGGAACGACAACTCTACATCGCCCCAGCTTTTTCCTCTTCTGGGCTGGGTAAACTCTGCTTCGTTTTTGTTATAGGTTTGTTTTCCACCAAAGAGTAGGGCGCTGGCAAAAACATAGAAGCCATTGAAGCTCTCGGTGGGCAGTTCGTTAAGCCGGTGAACATCGCTCATCAGGTATTCACCCTGAAGGCGGAGACCTTTGTAATAAGCAGCAAATTCTAGTCCGCCTAGGGTAGCATAATCGATATCGCCCATCAGGTCAGTGTCGATATACTTTTTGCGGTTGATGGATGTCAGGGATCGGGTGCTATAGCGAAGTGCTCCGGCGATTTCCGAATCGGTTTTAGGTTCACGATAGGAACCAGCGACACCCAAATGGAGACCTTTATCCGGATCATTGTGCCAAGGCATGACGACTACTTTGCCGGTTAGGGAGATCCCTTCGTCCATCCCGAAATCTTTGTTGTTATCCAGGGAATAGGTTCTCTCTTCTATATCATCAACCTTTTGAAAATGAATCCCTCCCATAGCGAAGACTCCGAACTTACTAAAAGTAGCTGCTGCTCCAATATGTCGGGAAGGGGCAAAGGCATTAACAGCCATTGGCCGCTCAATAAAGGTCAGGTACCGGGAGGTAGTAGTTGACTCCATAGAGTATCCCTCCTTGAAATTTCCTGCCTTCACTTCCAGGCCATCGAAGATCGTGTACTGCAGGTAGGCATCTTTCAGCTCGAGCTGCGAATTGGAGATATCCATATCAATCTCGGCATACCATCTATTAGCAAACTCCGTTTTCACGGCAAAACGGGCTCTCCTGATGGATAATCCGTCTCCTATTTCATTGTACGTATCGCCAAAAAATGAGGCTCCGTCAACCTGGACTCTAGCGTCATACCAGATTCGATAATCCTGGTTCTTACTTTCAAGCGTGAGGATACCGTTTCGCTCCTCAGCTACTAGGGCATTCCGGTTAACCTTGACACCGTAACGGTTGTAACGCACGGTGTCGTTAACCTGCCCCCACAAAACAGTCCCGAACGACAGCAGGATTAGTGCAGCCAGTCCGGTTTTGACAAGTTTAGTACTCTTCATTTTTCTACAGTTTAAAGATTGTTGATAAAATTTGTCAGGCTCTCTCCTTTAGTGATTTTCAGTTTCTTTCTAAGCCGATAGCGTGAGATCTCCACGCTTTTCGGGGAAATATTCATCAGGGATGAAATCTCTTTGGTTGAAAAATTCAGACGTAACAGCATCGCCAGCTTTTTCTCCTGGGGTGTCAGATCCGGGAAAGCTGTTTCGAGCTTCATCCTAAAATCATTGTGCAGCTTTTCAACTTTCGCATAAAACTGGGACAGTTCATCAGTAAAACTCATTTTTTGCCGGATAGCTGCTTGAAGATCATGAAGACTCTGGCTAGCAGCTTCTGGAAGCTCTGATTCGGCTGGAATTTTTTCAATCCGATCAGCCAAGTTTTCCAGGAATTCTTTCTGTTGACTAATGTTTTGGGCTACCGTGATGAATTCTTTACGTTTAATCTCCAGCTTGGTGTTCAACAACTCGTTTTCCTTTTGTACTGTACTGATCTCCAGCTCATTCAAGGCTCTTCTAAACTGATAAATCTCCTCATGCTGAGCATGTAGAGCATCTTCAGCTTTTTTTCGGAGCTTAAACTGGTTGATCAGGATAATGGCCAGGATGATGAGGGCAACCACAAAAAGGGCGATGATACCGGGTTGCACCAGATCTATATTGGTAACCGGTTTTAGAGGGAATGCAATCTGTTGAGTAACCCCGGTCTCCTTGACCACTTCTGCTACTTGCAGCTTGAAGACATTTTGAACGAAAAACAGGGCGAAATAGGTAATGATTCCAGAGATAACAGGAGTGAGAATCCACCCCAATGCCACACCTCCAAGCATTTTAAAGTTCAGCTCTCTGGCTCCTTTTACCAGGCCTATTCCAAGTAGCGCCCCAATTACCACCTGTGTGCTGGATACTGGCACCAGGGGTAAAGCTGGCAATCCGATAGAGTGGAGGAAATCGGCGAAAGAGGAAGAGGAGTACAGGAACAAAACAAGGGCCTGGGAGAGGACGATTACGATTGCTGACTCCGAGTTTAGGGAGAGGATTCCGTTGCCAATGGTATTCATTACCCGATGGCTATAGGTAAAAATCCCCAATGCAATAGCCAAACCGCCCAGAAGGAACAGTAGCTGAGTGCCATCTAGAGTAAAGAGTCCAAAATTCAGTATTACATCAGGCGCTGAGGGAATGAATACCCCCATAACGTTTCCTATGTTGTTAGCGCCAAGACTATAGGCTCCAAAAGCTCCGGCCAGGATCAGCCCAATTCGGATATAAGAATCTAGCTTGATCACATGAAGCTTTAATCGTCTGAGAATCAATCGTAATAGGACAAATAGGATCGCTCCGAATAGAGCTCCCAGGATTGGGCTGGAGATCCAAGAACCCACGATTCTAGCCAGAACAGTCAAGTCGGTTTTGTTTCCGGTAAAGAGGCTCCATCCGATGATTGCCCCAACGATAGCTTGGGTAGTTGACACGGGCAGGCCGTTTTTGTTCATGCCGAAAACCGTTATTGCTGCACAAAGGGATACGGTAAATGCGCCACCCAGGGCATCGACAGAGCTCAAGCTGGTCAGGGTTTCGGAAGTGCCCCGGCCTTGGAACACAGCCCCGATGATGACAAACACGCTGGCAATGATAGCTGCTTTACGGAACCGCAGCATTTTGGAACCAACCGCGGTGCCAAAGATATTGGAGGCATCATTGGCTCCGAGCGACCAGCCCAGGAAGAGTCCGCTTGTCAGAAATAATGCAAAAAGCATTTAATGGAACAGGTAATAGTTAAACAGTTCGTTTGATAGCCATAATAGCAAGAAGATCAGCAGCACGCTCTGCGGCATCCGAGAGGTTCTCTATGTGGAGAGTGAAGTACCGGAGATGAAATTTCTCGCTAAGGTTCACACTAGGCATCTCCTGAAAAACCCTGCGCTTAATGGCGTCAGCCAATTTATCCGCCTCTTTTTCAAACAGATAAACCCGATGAATCTTCTCTTTAACTGACTCTGGATCTCTGAAGTATGCTCGTGCCGCCGGGATGACTGATTCAACAGCGCTACAGGAGAGTTCAGATAATTTAATCAGATCCTGATTCAGCTCTGCCGGAACGAAGGGTACCTCAACATCAAACTGGTAGAGGTTTGTTTTGGCAATATCAATAATATCATCAAGATCCTCCAGTAGGCGAAGGATATCTCCCCTGAGTTGTGGCATCAGAGATTGGGTGTAAAGCAGCTGCTCAATTTTTCGTTTGGCCAGATCCGCTTCCGTTTCGAGATTGCTCAGGGTTCTCAGGTTGTCGATGAAGTTCTCACGCTTGCCAAACAGGTAATTTTTAACCCCCTCTTTAAAAATCAACATACCTTGATCGATGGTATTCATAAAACCGTCAATCAATTCGATCGATTGGTTGGCTCGTCTGAATGGTATCATAAGGATGATGGATTAGTCATTTGGTGATCGATTATATCATCAGTAAAGATAAGTGTAATAAATTGGGTTATTTGTAGATCTACAAAAACTTGCAGTTTCCAGATCGAATACTATTGTAGAGTTTTTGGAATAATCTATTAGACTGATTTACTATTATTTATAATACTCTTCGTAAAGCTCAAAAATCAACAAACTTGATTGTTATGAGATTTTTGTAGAGGTATTATAGTGCTCCGATCAGGGATAATTTGGAGGGTTTGATGCCAATGGTAGCTCTACCAAGGTTCAGTATCGTTCTTTTAGTCCGGATAGGAGGCTCGGATTTTAAAAACGAAAGGGCCACCCATTTTCAAATGGGTGGCCCTTTTCTGTCGGGGTGGCAGGATTCGAACCNNCCTGCTCCCAAAGCAGGTGCGCTAACCGGACTGCGCTACACCCCGTAATGGGTGTTGATATTATTGTGAGCGATACATTCCGAGGAGCATCTTCGAGGCTTTTTCGTAGCCATCGTAAAGTGCCTCATAATCCTCCTTGCTTAACGCTCCCAAGGCAAAAATAACTTCTAACAAGGCCGCACATTCAAACACATTGCCCCTGGCGATGGTATAAAAATGCTTCTTGTCCTCCGGAGTCATTCTGCCAGTTCCTTCGGCCAGGTTTAGGACACTGTTCAGGCTCGCTCTCTTCCATTGCTCAACAATGTAGGAATCAAGATCGGTCATTGCCCTGACCTTCTTAAAGACAACAAAATTGAGCTTCTTCAGCTCCTGGTACAGATCCAGCTTTTCAAAATCAAACATGGCTCAATTTAAGACAGATTGACACCTTGCGGAGAGAGGGGGATTCGAACCCCCGGTACACTAATCGCATACGGCAGTTTAGCAAACTGCTGGTTTAAGCCGCTCACCCATCTCTCCAAATAACGTGCGGCAAAATTAAACAAATATCAAAACAAAACAAGGTGTCCGGCAAAGCACCGGACACCTTGTAAAAACTATTTCTTACTATTCTTATTCTGATTCGGATCGCCTATAGAACTTCGCATCGCAGTGTCGGCTTCGATGTTTTTGTATCGCTGGTAATCCATAATCCCAAGGTTTCCAGCCCGGAAAGCTTCAGCCATTGCCAGAGGAACCTGAACTTCTGCCTCAATCACTTTTGCACGAGCTTCTTGAGCTTTAGCCTTCATCTCCTGCTCCAAAGCAACAGCCATGGCGCGGCGCTCCTCAGCCTTTGCCTGAGCAATGTTCTTATCGGCATTGGCCTGATCGATTTGCAGCTCAGCTCCGATGTTCTTCCCGATATCAATGTCAGCTATATCGATGGAAAGAATTTCGAAAGCCGTCCCTGCATCCAATCCCTTCTCAAGAACTACGCGGGAGATGTAATCCGGGTTCTCCAAAACGCTCTTATGAGAATCGTTTGAACCGATAGAAGAAACAATGCCCTCCCCTACTCTTGCCAAAACCGTCTCCTCGCCAGCACCTCCAACCAATTGTTTGATATTGGCTCTAACCGTTACCCTCGCTTTAGCAATCAATTCAATCCCGTCTTTTGCAACAGCCTTTACAGGCGGAGTATTAATCACTTTGGGGTTAACCGACATCTGCACGGCTTCCAAAACATTTCTTCCTGCAAGGTCGATGGCTGTAGCCATCTTAAAATCAAGACCAAGATTAGCCTTGTCGGCCGAAACTAACGCATTGACAACAATCTGAACATGACCACCCGCCAGATAATGTGCTTCAAGATCGTCACGATTCAGTCTTAAACCAGCTTTTGTGCTAGTTATCAGTGCATTAACAATAACTCTCGGTGGAACTTTTCTCCAGCGCATAAAGATCAACTGGATCAGGGAAACCCTCACCCCACTGATCAAAGCCTGAAACCACAATCCCAGCGGCACCACATACATCAGAACCGCCAAGCCAATGATTGAGGCCGCTATGATTCCCATCAGATAAATCATGTTCGTTTCCATATTTAACTCTTTTTAGGTTTAACAATAACATACGTGGAGGCAATCCTGACAATAACCACTTCCACCTTGTGATCAATAAACGGGCCTTCAGAATGCCCTTCTATTCGCTCCTCTCCAAATTGAACGGTGCCAACAGGCGCTAGCCTTGTTAGTGTAATACCCTCATCACCAGGCTTCAGACCATGATCGTTAGCATTCTCCACCTTGGATCCAATCTCGGTGCTCAGGGAAACACGTTTCCAGGTTCTCGCTCGAAAGGCAATTATGATGAGGATGATTATCAGGAAGAGAACCACCAATAATACAATTAGTCCGGTTAAAACTCCGAAAGCACTGAAAGCCAGATAGACAGCCAGCCCCATCAGTATCAGAGCTCCAATACCAGCAATGGTAATCCCCGGAATAACCAGGATCTCTAACAAAAATAAAAGCAGTCCTGCCAGAATAATCAGGAAAATTCCTAATAGCGACATAGTTGATTATCAATCAATTGTAACTTGAAGGCCACGCTCTTCCAAACCTTCCTTCATTGGAGCCAAGATAGTCAATTCACCACTCTTAATTTCACACTTTCCTTTGTGATGGGTAATTAACGTGCACTGCTCAGCCTGCCAGGAATCATGCCCGCAAATCAGGATTAATGACTGAATGACATGCTCAAAGGTATTGACCTCATCGTTATGCAGAACGAGAAACCGCTTCTGCTCCTTACCAGTGCTGGCGAATTCGCGGGAATAGGGATCCCGCTGTGTAACATTTCCTTCCATTGGTTGTTTAAAAGGATTGCCAAATTAAAAAAATTATTAACAATCCGTTCTTGAGTTGTTAATAAAGTTGATTCACCAGGCACAACCAATCGGCAACGAGTTGGTATATTTGCTTAATTACTAAAAAGATCAGCAAGATGACAAATCTCAAAACCGGGGATAAGGCTCCCGATTTTTCTTTCACTAATCAAGAGGGACAATCCAAAAAGCTATCCGACTTTAGAGGTCACAAGGTGATACTCTACTTCTACCCAAAGGACAACACTCCGGGATGCACGCAAGAGGCTTGCAGCCTTCGCGATGGATACGATGAGTTGACCGGAAAGGGGTACGAGGTGATCGGCGTGAGTCCGGATAGTCAGAAATCTCATGACGGTTTTCGTTCCAAGCATAACCTGCCTTTTCATCTGGTCTCGGATTCCGACAAATCCATTGCAACGAGCTATGGAGTTTGGGGGAAAAAGAAAATGATGGGAAGAGAGTATATGGGTATCATACGGACCACCTTTGTTATCAATGAGAAAGGCCTGATTGAACAGGTGATTGAGAAAGTCGATACCAAAAACCACGCGGTACAGGTGGTCAACCTCATGGAAAATTGAGTCGGTTTTTCCATTTTTGCATGTTTTCCGCATCCATAATACCAGCTAATTACAATTAAGATGGAAAAAGATAATCCAATACAGAAAGAAAAAATGAAAGCGCTGCAACTCACACTCGACAAAATCGAAAAGAGTTACGGCAAAGGAACAATCATGCGCATGGGTGATGGTGCTATTGAGGACATCCCGTTCATCCCGTCCGGTTCCATCAGCCTCGACATTGCGCTTGGGGTTGGAGGATACCCTCGAGGCCGCGTGATCGAAATTTACGGTCCGGAGTCTTCCGGAAAGACCACCCTGGCTCTTCACGCAATTGCTGAATCACAGAAAGAGGGCGGAACTGCAGCTTTTATCGATGCAGAACACGCGTTCGACCGGTTTTACGCCGAAAAGCTGGGCGTTGATGTGGAAAATCTGCTGGTATCTCAACCGGATAACGGAGAGCAGGCTCTGGAAATAACCGACCACCTGATTCGGTCAGGTGCTATCGACATTATTGTGATCGACTCAGTAGCAGCCCTGACACCAAAAGCCGAAATCGAAGGCGAAATGGGCGAATCAAAAATGGGACTTCAAGCCAGGCTGATGTCTCAAGCCCTCAGGAAGTTAACCAGCAATATCAGCAAAACACGGACCTGTGTCATTTTTATCAATCAGCTTCGAGAGAAAATCGGAGTGATGTTTGGTAATCCGGAGACAACTACCGGAGGCAACGCCCTGAAGTTCTATGCTTCAGTCAGAATTGATGTCAGAAAAGTTGGACAGCTGAAGGAAGGCGATGAGATGACTGGCAATAGAACCCGCGCTAAGATTGTAAAAAACAAGGTAGCCCCTCCTTTCAAAAAAGCTGAATTTGATCTGGTTTATGGTGGAGGAATCTCCAGAATAGGCGAGATTGTTGACCTCGGAGTTGAGCTCAATATCGTTAAAAAGTCGGGCTCCTGGTTCTCCTATGGAGAAACCAAACTCGGTCAGGGTCGCGAGGCCGTCAAAACCCTACTGGAAGATAACCCCGAACTGGCAGATGAGATCATTAAAAAGATAAAGGATTCACTTCAAAATGTTAAAAGCTAACTATCCAACTTCCCCCGGGAGAGCCCTACTACTGGTTATAACCCTAACGTTCCTGATCCTGACAGGCTGCGGTCAGAAGGAGGCTCAAAAAGACAATTCGAATGCCGTCCCTACGCCCGATTCAACCAGCATTAGCACTCTCAATCAAATGATTCGGGAAAATCCGACTAACTCAGAGTTGTTCTCACGCCGGGCAAAAATCTATGCTAGCCGCAAGAATTACGCTCAAGCACTTAATGATCAGACAATTGCATTAAGTCTTGATTCAGCAAAGCCGGAATATTACATCAATCAGGCCGAATATTTTATCATGGAAGGCCAGCCAAACAGTGCAAAAAAAGCACTTAATGCCTGCCTCACCCGAATGCCTGGGAACACCGATGTGATGCTTAAGTTAGCCGAAATCCATCTATACCTCCAAGAGTACGGTCTGGCGAAAATCGTTCTTAAAGACGTAGCAACTCTCGACAATAACCTGGCCCAGATGTTCTTTCTGCAAGGACTAATCTCCCTGGAAACCGTCGATACGGCAGGTGCTATCCGAAATTTCCAGATGGCTATTGACAAAGAACCCGATTTCTATGCTGCTTATATTCAGGCTGGCAAGTTGTTTTTAGCAAAGCATGACGATCTGGCAATTCACTATTTCCAGTCGGCTATCGATCTTGAACCTGTTAGCTATGAAGCCCGATATCTGCTTGGACTCTATTATCAAGATCATGGATATTTAGATGAGGCCCACCAGCAGTATGAGTTTATCATTCAGACAATTGATAGCACCCAGGCACCGCCCTATTTCAATCGGGGTTACATCGAAATGGTGTATAAAGGTGATTACGAAAAAGCTATCGAATGGTTTTCCCTCGCCATTGAAAGGGACCCACTCTATACCGAAGCCTGGTATAACCGGGGCTTTAGCCACGAATTAAACGGCGACCTGCGAAAGGCACGAGAAGATTACCAGCAAGCAATGGAACTCAGTCCTAATTTTCCACTGGCTATCAAAGGACTCAATCGGATTGATGATAAGAAACCGCTAACCAGTGATCAGCTTTAAAATAAAAACAAAATATCATGATACGTTTAATTCGGTATCTGCCGTTATTGTTGGTCATTGCCCTCACGGGCTGTAGCCAGCAGGAGAAAACCAATGCTTTCAGGCCAGAGCCAGTCAGGTTGTCCTCCAACCTTCTCACCCCGGAAGCCCTATGGTCATTTGGCAGACTGAGCGGAGTAACGGTATCGCCCGACGGTGATCAGATCCTTTTCGGTATCACCTTTTATAATCTTGAAGAGGGACGAGGGTACCGTGATCTTTACCTCATGCCAGCCAAAGGAGGTGATCGACAGGAGGTGACACGGACCCCGGATAATGAACACAGTGAATCCTGGAGACCTGATGGTCTAAAAATCAACTACCTGAGCAACAAGTCTGGATCCACACAATTGTGGGAAATCAACCCCGATGGTTCTGGTGCCCGTCAAATTACTAATATCGAAGGTGGTATCACCGGGTATCGCTATTCGCCTGATATTAAGAGAATTGCCTTTACTAGACCCGTCAAAGCTAAGCCCGGAGTAGCCGAAAAACACCCCGATCTGAGTCACGCTAACGCCCGGATTTATGATGATTTGATGTTTCGACATTGGGATGAATGGGTCGAGTCGTTCTCTCATATCTTCATAGCGGAAATCGAAAGAGGGAAACTGGTTAACATCCAAGATATCATGGAAGGAGAACCCTGGGAGTCACCAGTTAGACCATTCGGTGGCATGGAACAGATTGTCTGGTCGCCCGACGGAACCTGCCTGGTTTATACTGCCAGAAAGAAAGAAGGTGTTGAATACGCCCTCTCTACTAACACCGATCTTTTCCTCTACAACATTGATAATCAATCTACGATCAATCTTACAGCAGGAATGCCCGGTTATGATAAGAATCCTCTCTTTTCACCTGATGGAACCCTCCTTGCTTTTGAGAGTATGGAGCGTGACGGATATGAGAGTGACAAAAACCGGCTAATGGTTCTGGAGCTGGCCACGGATTCCATCAAGGATCTTACCAGAAACTTTGATCAGGATGTACAATCACCGATCTGGACAGTAGACGGACAGAAGCTCTATTTCATCTCGGATTATCAGGCTACGGAGGATATCTATTGCTACGATGGAGTAACAGACACGATTAAGCGCGTCACTGAGGGGATTCACAATTACACCCTGGCACAACCCGCTGGTAATCATCTGATTGCTGTTCGTCAATCGATGTCGAAACCGGATGAATTGTACAAGGTTGATCCCGCAACCGGTAATGCTGAAGAGATCTCGTTTATCAACAAGCCATTGCTTGATCAAATTGAGATGGGGAGGATTGAATCGAGGTGGATTAACACAACGGATGGCAAACAGATGAAAGTGTGGGTCATTTATCCTCCTGGTTTTGACCCTGGTCGGGCCTATCCAACATTGCTCTATTGCCAGGGCGGGCCGCAGAGTACAGTCAGCCAGTTCTGGTCGTACCGCTGGAATTTCCAGATCATGGCAGCCAATGGATACATCATAGTTGCCCCCAACCGCCGCGGGGTTCCGGGGTTCGGGAAAGAGTGGAAAGAACAGATTTCAGGGGATTACGGTGGGCAAAACATGCAGGATTACCTGTCGGCCATCGACAGCCTGGCTAAAGAGCCTTATGTGGATGAAAACCGTTTGGGAGCCGTAGGAGCTTCGTATGGCGGATTCAGCGTCTATTGGCTGGCGGGTCATCACGAGGGGCGGTTTAAGGCTTTTATCGCTCACGACGGAGCTTTCAATATGGAGAGCAAATATCTCGAAACAGAGGAAATGTGGTTTGTTAACTGGGATTTAGGAGGCCCATTTTGGGATACACTAAATCAGGTTGCCCAGAATAGCTTCGAAAATTCTCCGCATCATTTTATCCAAAAATGGGATACTCCAATATTGGTTATTCACGGAGAGAAAGACTATCGGATCCCAGCCTCACAGGGAATGCAGGCTTTTGCCGCTGCCAGGCTCAGGGGAATACCCTCCAGGTTGCTGTTGTTTCCGGAAGAGAACCACTGGGTGCTCTCGGCTCATAACGGAATCCTCTGGCAAAGAGAGTTCTTCAGTTGGCTCGATCAGTGGCTAAAAGACTAATCCATAATCTTTTAACTCTTCACTCAAAAATTCGGCCACAGGCTGAGGGAAAGGATAACGATTCACCTCCTGATCCGGAGTAAAGAGAAGTGAGCCTATCGTATCAGGCTCTTTACTCTGTTTTGTTGGGGCCAGTCGAAAAAAACGAATTTCGATTATTTGATGGCTTAAAGTATGTCTTAAACGTCTAATCTCCTGCAGATCAGGAACATCAAGGCCATAAATAGAACGCCATTGCTGGGAGAGTTCTTTTGAATCCAGATCTCCCTCCACCAGAGGCAGTTCGTAGAGTCCCTGCCACACATCTTTTTGTTGTCTCTTTCGGATTGCCAAACCATTATCTGACTGATAGAAAAGGTAGTTAAAGACACGTTCGATCTTCTTCTGATCCCGGGCTTTTACGGGGAGAGTACTGGTTAAATCTAATCGATAAGCCTGACAAACACGTGACAAGGGGCATGAAGAGCAGGAGGGAGAGCGTGGGGTGCACACTGTAGCTCCCAAGTCCATCATAGCTTCGTTAAAATCGCCGGGACGATCCCGATCTATTAACTTCTGAGCCAACTCTTTAAAGTGCCTTTTGGCAGGGGAGGAGCTAATCGGAGTGTCATCCGCATAAAAGCGGCTCAATACACGAAAGACATTCCCATCCACCGCTGCCTGGGGCTCTCCATAACAAATCGAGGAGATGCAGGATGCAGTATAATCTCCCACTCCTTTCATTAAAATAAGCTCCTCGTAAGTGCCTGGCAATCTGTTATTATGATGATCCCGAATCCACTTAGCCATCTCATGAAGATTGCGGGCCCGACTGTAATAACCAAGTCCCTGCCATAGCCTCAACACCTCATCCTCCGGAGCATCTGCCAAAGATTGCACATCCGGAAAACGATTGATGAAGCGGGTAAAATAAGCCATCCCCTGATCAATTCGAGTCTGCTGGAAGATTATCTCCGATACCCAGATCACATAGGGATCCCGGTTACCTCGCCAAGGTAGTACTCGCCGGTGAATATCGTACCAGGCCAACAAACGACTGGAAAAGTCAGTATCCTGATAATTAGCAATTAACATCTGATGGAATTGAGTGGCTGTTTACTCTCTTGGCTTATAAATCATTTCAACATCAATCGGAATTACGGGGTTCACCCGATCAGCCACAATGGAAGGAATCTTAATCTTGTAATCACTAAGCTGGATGGAAAATCGCGCGACAGCGCGGATCGCCCCATCCTCCCGCGTCAGGGTTCCCTTTTCTTTTACTTTTTTAGTCACCCCGTGAATAGTCAGATCTCCCTCTACCACAACCTGATAAGGCTCGGCAGACCGAAGTTTTTCCGGATCAAAATTGACAATCTGGCCGGTAAAGGTTGATTTGGGATACTTCTCAGATTCAACATAATTCTCGTTAAAATGCTCTTCGGCCAAAGGAAGTGTAAACTCAAAAGTTTTCATGAGCAAGCTGAAAGCCATCTGCCCGGTTTTCCCATTGAGCATGGAGCCAACCTGATAGTTATGAGCGTCAATATCAATAATATCGGTATGGGAAATGAAATAGATATGACCAGCGCGTGTCATCCAGATGGTATCGTTGGCTTGCGCAGAACTGAGGATAGTCAAGCCTATGATAGTCAGCAATATTCTCATCATTACTTTTTCTTTTTTAATGTAAAAACGCGTGAGAGGTTAAATCCCAGATGGACTTCACCTTTTCTCCATGAACGGGTTGTTTCGCCCAGATAACCGTTTTCGGCAACATGGAAGCTGTTGGTCAGGAAGATTTGGAATACATGGCTGCCCGTCTCGATATCCACTCCTATGGTGAGGGGATTATATCGTTCCGGTCCCGAGAATGTTTTGATATCCTTTACCATGAAGTACTCAAAACAGAGAGCCGTTCTTGGGGTGAATTTTAGTCTGCCGCCAACACCAAGAGCCAACAGATCGTTTGGATCTTCGGGCGTTGCAACCATGTTTCGGTGCACTATGGTTGGGCTCACTTGCAGGCTTAACCATGGGGCGAACTTCCTGGCAATCAGCACCTGACCAACATAACTTCGTCGATGGATATCCGCAACGACCCAGCTGGGATCGGGATAATCTTTGGTGGTGGTCATGGCAGCTCCATAGGCAGAAATGGTGACGGGGAAGCCTCCTTTACCCGAAGTTTGCCGGATAGGGCTAAGTTTTACGAAACCGTTGAACAGTTCGTCCACCGTTGCTCTTCCCGCACCAACCATTAGCCAGTCGGTAATTCCATATTCAAGGCTGACATGGGATCCGGATTCATCCAGGCCAAAGAAATCTTTGAACCCACTTTTCACCATCCCAAATCGATGGGCTACACGGAAATCCAGGTCTCCTGCCTGCATTCGTTCAATGGAATGACAATTCACTACCCTGGTTGATTTAAAGGTGGCATCTACTACCAACCTGACCGGTTTCATCTCCTGTTCGAGCAAATCCAGAAGATCCTCCTGGGCCTGTAAGGCAGTTGGGATGGCCAGGAAAACCATCAATACAAGCACAATAAGAGGTCTTATTTTGAATTTTCTGATCATCGCACAGGCCCTCCTCCCCAATAGATATTAAGAATCTCCTCCTCGGTCAGGAACTGATTAAAAATCCGCAGATCGTCGATAAAACCCCTAAACATCATGGAATCTTTCATATCAGCATTATGGTGGCGGCCAACATAAAGAAGATCAACCAGTGGGTGCATAGTCCAGGGCTTATCAGTTGGCTCAACCGGATATCCATCGAGAAAAACCCGGGGGGGATTCAGGGTATCTCCGATTTCTACATAAAGATGATGCCAGAAGAAGTAATCGACCTCCTGATTCCAGCGATGAATAGCTGTATCTTGCTCATAATAAATCTTATAAAGAGGCCACGTGGCTGAGGTAACGGCATCAATTCCGACGGTAAACTGGCCCATTCCGTAGTCTAGCAGGACAGCCCGGTTAAAGTTGGGCATAGGCATCATCCAGAAGGAGACTGCCAGGGTGTCGCTCAGGGGGAGAAATCCTCCAAGGTAGCTTTTCCTTCCGTCCAGAACGATAGCTCCGTTGGGGTCTCCGGCATATCCCATCCCGAATTGAAGATCACCCCAAACGCGAAGTGGATCCTGCTGACCGAGCTGATCTGCGAGGGTTGAATCGAAAGTGTACCAGGCTAATTGTCCCTTAAACGCTGAATCGGGGATGACAATCCTCGGGAAAAGCTCTTTTTCATTATCGTAAACGCAGCTCTGAAGAAGCAGAAGCATCATAAAAACCGGCAGCACAGAACGTCGGAGCTTCATACTCACTCGTTTTAGCGTGATAATGTGACCAAATCACCTGATTTGATATTATGCAGGGCACAGAAGCCCGCATTTACCTCAATAACATATTTAGCCGGATAATCAGAAGGTATCTGCTCCTCGTTCAGGATGGGAACATTTTCGTGAATGCGCACGATTCGTTTTGTGGCATCAGCGTAAAGAATATCCAGTGGCAGGTAGGTATTTTTCATCCAAAAGGAGCGATAGTCTTCCTCTTCAAAAATGAACAGCATGCCCTGGTGTTGCTCCATCTGCCGCCTATACATCAATCCCAGCTCGCGTCGATAATCGTCATCTGCTATTTCAATGTCGATAGCAGTAACCTCAGTACTATCAGCTTTCAAAAAGCGTAATTCTCCCTCTCGGGTAAAGCCTGTTGCCGATTTCTGGGTGATCTCATTAACAGTTTGGCGGCTCCTTCGATCCTGTCGGTTAGGGTTGTACAGAACAAACATGATCATGACAACCAGCAGCAGGAGTGTCAGGTAAATGATCGGTTTCTGCCTGGATTTCTTGTATCTCGACTGGATTTTTGAGCTGGATTTTTGTTTATCACGAAGATTGACCATGATGGTAGTATTTGGTAAATCGAAGGATGAAGATATCAATAAAAAATTTTGAGGCCCAATTCAGGGTAGGCAATCGGGCATCATAACTTAACTCTTTCTTCTGATAATCAGACGGTCATAAAGAAACATCAGAAAAACAGTCAGGATACCAATCCCAAACACAACATACCAGATTTTGTTTGGATTATAGGTAACCCACAAATAATCGGTTAATTCTCTGCTATTCATTCCCATCAGTTCCATCGCGCGATTGAAATAGTCGGTTTGGGTGAATTGATCGGATATTGGAGGGATATCCAACCCCTGGGCCATCACTTCCTGTTGCAGGAGGTTCACTTTATCGGAAAGGCGGCCATAAACACCACCGGAAATCTGGCCAGCGAAGAAATTTCCTCCTGCATAAGGGATAAAAGAGCAGCCCATATAGAGTGCCACCTTATCTTTTGGAGCAATGCGGGCGATATATTCGGAAATTTTTGGTGATGAGGACATTTCACCAACAGCGAAGATAAAAATCGAAAGAATCAGGAAGAATCCGTTTTGTGTCAACAGGGTTAACGAGATTCCGATAGAGCACACGAGAAAACCACTAATCATGGCGTTCAGTGGTTTCCACTTCATCACCACGGAGGAGATCAGAATCTGGAAAAAGATGATAAACAGGGCATCCACATTAACCAGCATTTCGGCAGCAATTCGTCCTTCGTTTTGGGTATCCAACGCTTCCGCCAGCCAGGGCCAAACACGGCCTATTGATTCAAACATTACGTCAGTTTTTACCCATTGATCAATAAACACCGGCAAGGTATAAAAGAGCTGGTTATACATGGTCCAAAAGCCAATGACCAGGATCAGAAAAACCAGAAGCTTGATATCACTCAAGGCAGTGACGATATTCCGGAAAACAATTTTTATTGATTTTCCGATGGAATCGCTGTTTTTCTCGCGTGCCGGCTCCTTAAAAAAGAGAATGACGATTACCAGGTTAACCAGGATAGCGATGGACGACATTATGAAGACATAGTTCCAGGAGAATCCTCTGAGGAAGGAAGCAACGATTGGTCCGATAAAAGCGCCGATATTCACGATCATATAGAATATCCCGAATCCGATGGAGGAAGTTGTTTCATCCGTAGTTTTGCCAACGGTAGCCTGAACAACTGGTTTAAACAATCCGGCTCCCAGAGCTACCCAGAGGAAAACAGCAAAAACCGAGGCATACGTACTCACCTGTCCCATAGCGAAATAACCAGTTGCCAAAACAATATAAGCTACGATGAGTGTCTTGCGATAGCCAAACTTGTCGGCGATAGCGCCAGTCACCAGAGGCAAGAAATAGAGGATCATGACAACCGTTCCCATCAAGGTGCCTTTCTGCATCTGAGTAAAACCCAGCGCACCTGTCTCGGTTGATCCGGTCAGGTAAAGGGCCAACGGTATAAACATGCCGTACCAGGCAAGTCGTTCAAAAAGTTCCATTAAGTTAGCCCACCAGTAGGCGGAGGGGAGCTTACGAAAAACGGTAATGATCTGACTCATTGGTCGAAACAGTATTAGTTAATATTTTTTAAGCAGGACGACATTCTCAACATGGTGGGTATGAGGGAACATATCAACCGGCTGAACAGCCTGGATAGCATATCGGTCGGATAGGAGTGCCAGGTCGCGTGCCTGAGTGGCCGGATTGCAGCTCACATAGACTATTCGTGGAACATCAGTATCGCGTATCGCAGTGATAACATCAGGATGAACTCCAGCGCGCGGCGGATCAAGAACAATCAGATCGGGCTGGCCATATTGCTCAAACAGGCTAGAGCCGAGAACATCTTTCATGTCACCAGTAAGAAATTCAGCATTGCTGATCTCATTCATTTCGGCATTGATCCGGGCATCTTCGATAGCTTCGGGCACATATTCTATCCCGATTACCTTCGAAACCTGCCTGGCAAGAAACAGGGCAATGGTTCCGGTTCCGGTGTAGAGGTCATACACAACATCATCGCCCTTCAGTTCAGCGAAATCCCTTACCACTTGATAGAGGCGCATCACCTGATGACTATTTGTTTGGAAGAAAGACTTCGGACTGATTTTGAATTGGAGGCCCTCCATCTCTTCAATGATATAATCCCTTCCATACCAAGTGATTACATCCAAATCAGCGATGGTATCATTTCTTTTAGGATTGATGACATACATGAGAGAAGTGAGGAATGGGAACCGCTCCTTAAGGTGGTCCATCAGCATCCGGATCTGGTCCGGGCTATTCTCGTGGAAGCTAACGATAACCATCCATTCACCGATTGAAGTACAGCGGATCGTTAGGTTGCGCATCAGCCCGGTCTGTTTCCGAAGATCGAAATAGGAAAATCCGTGTTCCAGGGTGAACCGTCTTACTTCATTTCTGATTTCATTGGCTGGATCGGATTGCAGCCAGCACTTATCAACATTGACAACCTTATCAAACAGTCCTCTAACGTGGAAGCCCAATGCTGGATCTTCTTCCGGGTCAACACCCGAACGAACCTCTTCGTTAGTCAACCACCGCCTGTTGGAAAAGGTGTATTCCATCTTATTGCGGTAAAACTCAGGTTGAACAGCACCGATGATCGGGCGGATCTCGGGCAGCTTCAGCTGTCCAATCCTTGTCAGCTGGTCGCCCACCTGTTGCGATTTATACTTTAGCTGCAGGGAATAGGGCAACATCTGCCATTTACAACCACCGCAAACGCCAAAGTGGGAGCACACAGGCTTTTGACGATCGGGCGAAGGTGACACGATTCGTACCATCCGACCTTCCGAATAGGTTCGCCTTTTTTTAACTACCTGAACATCAACTACATCACCGGGAATCACCATAGGAACGAAGATGACCCTGTTCTCATGACGGGCAACAGCTTTTCCCTCGGCGCCCACCGATTCAATTCTGATTTTCTCGATTAATGGCAGTGGCTTCTTTTTCAAAATTGTCAATAAAAATGCGGCTAAATGTAATAAACCCCGGGTGCAATTCCTACAATGCCCAATCGGGCAAGATTGCCTAAATTTGCCGCAAAATTAAACAAGAATGGCCCGTATTGGAAGACAGATAGACCACTTTTCGGAGATTGACGTATCCGGCATCAGAGCAGATTTCTCACCAGATCGTCTGTTTCGGTACACCCTACAGATGGCGTATCGTAAGGATTTACTCAACGAGTCCCGTTCCAAAAGGGTAACGGTCATTCTCAAGAATCCCAGTTCGGCCGATGAAAAGCGCTCTGATGCAACTATTCGCAAAGTTGAAACATTTGTCTGGCAACGCTTTCCTGACGCCGCCTTTCTGAACATTTACAATCTTTTTGCATTCAGGGCAACCGATGCTGCAGAGGTTAACCAGCGATATTTGGAACTGGGTTCCATTGCGATCATAGGAAGCGAAAACGACGTGTTTCTCAGGCAGTTACTCCAGCGGTCGGACTATCTGATTTGTGCCTGGGGAGGTCCTTCCGGGATCAGGTCGCTGGCTTATCAGGAGCGGATCGAAGGAGTAAAAATGATTATCAGAGAGCAATTTAACGGTCCGATTTATCAGGTTTGTGGCAAACAGGAGACACGGGAACCTTTACATGGGTTGATGTGGGGGTATGATTATGATCTGAAACCTTTCCAGCCATGATTTCGCTCGACCAGGTAACCGTCAGTTTTGGAGGATTCGACCTTCTTAAGGAGATCACCCTGATCGTGAGTCAGCGCGACCGGCTAGGGCTGGTGGGCAAGAACGGAGCTGGCAAAACAACGATTCTCAGACTGTTCACCGGAGAGATGGCACCTTCAGGTGGAACCGTGTCGGTACCATCAGGAATCAGGCTTGGCTATCTTCCGCAGCAACTAAACTGCCCCGATACTACTACTGTATTCCATGAGGCCGAAAGAGCTTACGAAGAGGTACTGCTACTCGAAAAAGAGATCCGGAATATCAACATCGAAATCGCCGCGCGAACCGATTATGAAACCGATGATTATCACCGTCTTTGTCAGGCGTTGGCGGAAAAAAATGATCGGTATGAGATCCTCGATGGACGCAATCGGGAAGCCAGAATAGAGCAAACCCTGGTCGGGCTGGGCTTTGAACGAACCGATTTTGAGCGGCGCACTTCCGAGTTTTCGGGAGGTTGGAGAATGCGTATTGAACTGGCAAAAATTCTTTTGCAAAGTCCTGATGTTCTGATGCTTGATGAGCCAACAAACCATCTCGATATCGAATCAATTCAGTGGCTCGAAGATTACCTCAAAGAGTTCAAAGGGGCGGTAGTCTTGATCTCTCACGATCGCACCTTTCTTGACCGGGTTACTCTCAGAACCGTTGAGATTACGCTGGGCCGCCTGGCCGACTATCAGGTTCCCTATTCAGAATTTTTGAAACTCCGCGCTGAAAGACGGCAGCAACAATTGGCAGCCTATAGCAACCAGCAAAAAATGATAGCTGATACGGAAAAGTTCATTGAGCGCTTCCGTTATAAGGCAACCAAATCGGTGCAGGTTCAGTCAAGAATCAAACAGCTGGCCAAGATTGAGCGTATCGAGATCGATGAGATTGATGGTTCTACCATTCACATCAAGTTCCCTCCAGCACCCCATTCAGGAACTATTGTTGTTGAGGCTGAGGATGTCAGCAAGAGTTATGGATCACTTCAGGTGCTCAATAAAGTACAATTGACCATCCATCGTGGGGAGAAGGTTGCATTTGTGGGTCGCAATGGGGAAGGGAAAACCACGATGGCCAGGATCATTATGGGGGAACTGGACCATGAGGGGCACTGTCGGACCGGCCATGCGGTAAAAATCGGCTATTACGCTCAAAACCAAGCCGATCTGTTAGATCCCGAACGGACTGTTTTTGAGACGGTCGATTATGTTGCCGTAGGAGAAATCCGGAGTAAGATGAGGGATATTCTTGGAGCCTTTCTGTTCAGTGGAGATGACGTTGACAAGAAAGTGTCGGTGCTATCCGGTGGAGAACGTGCCCGCTTGGCCCTAGCCTGCATGCTTCTGGAACCCAGGAACTTACTCGTACTCGACGAGCCGACCAATCACCTTGATTTACGGTCCAAGCAGGTCCTTAAAGAGGCCCTCCTGAAGTTTACCGGAACATTGATAGTAGTCTCTCACGACCGGGATTTTCTCGATGGGTTAGTTGGTAAGATATACGAATTCAGGCATAAGCAGATCAAGGAGTATCCCGGCGACATTTTTGAGTTCCTGAAGAAAAAGAAAATCAGCACCCTTCGTGAAATAGAAAAAAAGGAGTCGAGCTCCCGAGGGAATGACACAGTCAAAACTATTTCCGACAACAAGCAGCGTTATGAAGAGAAAAAGGAGCTGGAGCGCCAAAAAAGAAAGATTCAATCGAGGATTACTCGTGCGGAGGAAAAAATTGAGGAACTGGAGAAACGAATTCAGGTCATTGAAGCTTTCCTGGCTGATCCGGTGAGTATGGCTGACAACACGGGTGAGGATCCATTCTTGGAATATGAGCAATTAAAAGCGGAGTTAGAAGTGGCCATGTCGGAGTGGGAGGAGGCACATGAGGAATTGTTAAATCAGGATACCTGATTGCCCGGATAATTCTGATTAGTGGTCTCTACTTGTCAGACGAAGTCGTGTTTTTGCCGCTGTATTTAGCTTTGGCATAAACCAGGTAAAATGTTCCCAGGATATTAACCAGATAGTTCAGCCACAAAGGCCATTGGAATTCTCCGGATTGCAGATTTCCTGCCGCGATGTAAATGAATGTCAGAAAGACTCCGCCGGCCCACATCAGCAAGAATGGCCAGTTGAAACTACTCACGTCATGGGTTCGCCACGTTTGCCAAACCTGTGGGATCACCCCGATACTCAGGACAATATTTCCTATCCAGCCAATTGATTCCAGCATATTCATGATAATCTGCAGGTTGCGTTATTCATTTACATTTTTTTAGCGATTTATTGACCAGCAACGGATCGTTGTCTGACAATCTCAAACAGGATGACTGAGGCAGCTGCGGAGACATTGAGCGAGCTGATCCGGCCCAACATTGGGATTCTGATTTCCTGATCGCAGAGGGCGAGGAGCTCCGGGTCGATTCCGGTATCTTCCGCACCCATGATCAGGGCCAGTGGTGAGCTCAGGTTAGCCTGGTAGTATAGCAGGTCTGTTTTTTCGGTAGCTCCGGCAATTTGAAGGCCAGCATTTTTGAGGTAGCGGATGGTTTTCTTCAGATCGGACGTGCGACAAACGGGGATAAGGCTCAGGGCTCCGGCCGAGGTTTTCATCGCGTCAGCATTGATTTGTGCGCTACCCTTTTCCGGCACCACGATGGCATCTGCGCCTGCAGCTTCAGCGGAGCGAGCAATTGCACCGAGATTTCGAACATCGGTAAGATGATCTAAAATGATGATCAGCGGATCCCGTCCGGATTCGAAAACACTGGCGATCACCTCATCAAAAGGCTGGTAGGTCACCAGTGAAGTTATGGCAACAATACCCTGATGGTTCTTCCGTGTCAACCGATTAAGCTTCTCCACAGGGACCATCTGGTAGGGAATACCGGATTTTCGAATTATGGCCATCACCTCTCGTGACAGATCGCCCTGTAGGCCTTTGCTGACCCAGATTTTTTCAATATCCCTACCCGATTCGATGGCCTCCCTAATTGGTCGAAGACCGAAAATGTAATCCTGTATTTCCATAAGTTTGATTATAAACTGAATATTTTCCCTTTCCGCCAAGATTCCACAGCTCTATTCCAGATAGTTCTGTGCTCCTCACTGCGTTTAAGAGAATAATCGTACCCCATCCAATAGTCGTCGGCCAGATCGAAATCGAACCGGTAAGTCTGCTCAGTTTCTGCCATCTCATACTTCCACACCTCTCTTGTCTCGGATTTTTCGACAACAGAAGGTGGACCCATGATCAGAAAGATCATTCCACGGTCGGTTTGCCATCCCTGACGGCTTGAGGCGAAATAGATATTGGCAAAGGTCACCCGGTTGTAATAAACCCGAATTAGATCGCGGGCATTGGCCATGGTCTTCCCCTTATTAAGCCAAAAATCATCCACTGCTCTCTTGATATCAGCATTTTGGATAATGTCAGCATACTCTTCACGGGTCATCAGGTATTGAAGAGGCAGAAGCATATCTTCCGGGGCTCGGATTTGTGGATAGCGATCGCCAAACTGAGCCAATCCCAAGCCTCTTGATCGTGATGGATCGTCATGGAAAACATAAATGCCTGGTTGTCCAAGTCTGAAAAGCTGCTGCTCCGACCAGCTGACGGAGATGGTAGAATCCGGCAGAGGGGCCAGGTCGAGTGGTGTATCAACTGAATAGGGCGGTAAGGGCAAGACATCTCTTGGAGAGAATATGGATATATAGATCTGATTGATTTGTGTATTCTTTTTCAGGATCCGAAAATGCTCGTCAGCATAAAAATAACGCTGAAAACTCACTCGGTTTCCCGGATAGGTCAAGAGCAGATAATCTTGTTGCGGAAACTCAGAAAAACGGTCGGCCAACACATAATCCCGATAGGTTGTATTCCGCAACACATCATCAAGCCTGACATCAATCAGGTAGGTTTTCCCTCGTTCTGTCGGAATTTTCACGCTACCGATCACCTGTTCTCCAACGATATCCCGGTCGAAGACAAATGACTGGGTATCTCTGGCTGCTACTTCATTATTTGCCAAAGATGCGTAAAGCACATAACTCAACCGCACCCGGGCCTGATCTTTCATTTGTGGATTAGCCTGATTAAAAAGCAGTTCGCTCGACAGCAATCGAAAAAAGAGGGAGCTTTCGGTATCAGAGTGGTGATAGATTGTGAACTCGGGGTGTATGGTTGTCTGGCCAGGATTATAGAGTGACAAGGTGGTCATTTGGCGGGTTCCCCTGCGGAGGCTCACACAAGATGAAATGACAACCAGCAGGATAGTCAGGATAAAAAAAATCCACCGTTTACTCATACCGGTTAACCATTTGGAGGCAGGTTTCCTTAACATGATCAGGCTTTACTGGCTATCTGTCTAAAATCGAAACCAGTTGGATTCTGGAACACTTTGAGTCCGAATTGAGGCAGCACAGCAAGGATATGATCGAAAATATCAGATTGTATTTGTTCATAGGTCTGCCAAACCGTGGTTTTACTAAAAGCATACACCTCTAGTGGAATGCCCTTTTCTGTGGGCTGCAACTGCCTGACCATAAACGTCATATCAGTATGAATCCTAGGCTCGTTGATCAAGTAATACTCCAGATACATTCTGAAGATTCCGAGGTTAGTCAGACGAATACCGTTAACCAGATTATCATTATTGACACCGGTTTCCTTGTTCAGCTCGGCAAACTCTCTTCTCTTGGTCTGGATATAATCTCGAATAAGATCGATTCCTTCAAATTGATCCAACTGTTCATCGGGGCAAAAATGGACGGTGGCCATATCGATGTTAATGGAGCGTTTGATTCGACGCCCCTGGGCCTCTTTCATACCCCGCCAGTTTTGCACTGGTTCAGACACCAAGGCGTAAGTTGGGAATGTGATGATAGTTTTATCAAAATTCTCCACCTTGGCAACGTTGACCGTAATATCCTGAATAACTCCGTCGGCATTTCGTGAAGGGATGGTTACCCAGTCGCCAATCCGGATCATCCGGTTGACTGATAATTGAATAGAGGCCACCAGTCCGAGAAGGGTATCCTTGAATACCAACATGAGTACGGCCATAAAGGCGCCCAAGCCGGTAAAAAATCCTTTGAGCTCGAAGTTAAAAAAGAGAGAGAGGATCCAAACCAGGGCGATAATCACCATAATGACCTTAACAAGCTGGATGTATCCTTTGATGGGAACCCTCCCGGAGATATCGGATTGATTGTAGAGTTGATTACCTGCATCCAGTAGCGAGAATACCACCAATATCCCGACAACAACCATAAAGGTGGAGGTGAAATCCTGGAAAAGCTCAACCCACTGAATAATAATCTGATTTAATACTGTATCGCCAGTTGAGGGGAAGACTCCCTGAAATACATGTGGGATCATGTAATAGACAATCAGTGCAGGCACCAAGCGGCTCAAACGTTTAAAAACTCCCTTTTCGAGCAGGATATCATCGAATCGGGTGGTCGATTTTATCACGATCCTGTGAATGATGGTTGTCAGGATCCAGCGGGTTAGCCTGTCGATTAGCAATCCCAAGCCGATCAGCAGGACCATGAGAATAGCAACATGAAGAATCTGCCCGGTAGGACCCGTTAAACCCCAGGAATGCATCCAATCGGAAATCATTTTAAAGAATTGTCTCAGGTGCTCACCCATAATCAGCTTGAAGTTTTAAAATCCTTTTGGCAAAAATACAATGTAATTTACCTTTACTGTTTAAAAATAGTAAAAACTACTACCATGGTCAAACTGATTCTTTTGCTCCTCAGCCTGACGTTTACCGTTGGCCAGGCTCAGATTCGATATGAAGATTACTTCACCGACAACACGTTACGGTTCGATTACCAACGCTGCGGTACTGCCACCTCGGAGCAGGTCTATTTTGAGGGCATGAGGCAGGAGGGCAAATGGTCGGGGCCCCGTACCAGGCTTATTGATCCTTTTCCTTGGGGCGAATATCGGGTTGAGGTGTATGATAAAACATCGAAGAAGATGATCTACTCGCGGGGCTATGCAGGGCTTTTTAGCGAATGGCAATCCACGGCTGAATCCAAGGTGACCTCGCGGTGTTTTTATGAAACCGTACTGTTACCCTACCCGAAAAATCCGGTTAAGCTGCGATTATTAACTCGGGACCGCAAGACAAAGCTCCAGAAAGTATTTGAATATGAGATAGATCCTAAAGACTATTTCATCAAGAAAGAAGCCGGACCGGTGTACAAGGCTTACATGGTTCACGATTCAGGAGATCCTACCAAAAAGATTGATATTGTTTTTCTGCCGGATGGTTTTACCGCGGGGGAGATGGATCAGTTCCGGGAGTCGGTGAAGAAGTTTTCGAAAGGGCTATTTGATTCTGCGCCCTTCACCGCCAATGAGGACAAGTTTAATATTTGGTTAGTAGAGGCCCCGTCAGTCGAATCCGGAACGGATATCCCTGGCAAGGGTATTTACAAAGAAACATTGCTGAATACTAGCTTCTATACCTTTGACAGTGAGCGTTATAACATGACATACGACATCAAGTCGGTTCGTGATGTTGCGGCCAACGCCCCTTACGATGCCATCATTATTCTGGTCAATTCGGACAAATATGGTGGAGGTGGGGTTTACAACTACTACGGCTGCTTTACTGCCTATAATCCACAATCGGTTGGGGTCTTTGTGCATGAGTTTGGGCACAGCTTCACCTGGTTAGCCGACGAGTATTACACCAGTGATGTTGCTTACAGTGATTACGTTGATTTGACGGTTGAGCCAATTCAGCCCAATGTAACCACTTTGGTTGATTTCAATAAAAAGTGGAAGTCGATGGTTAAGCCCGGCACCCCGATTCCTACTCCGCGTACCCATCAATACAAAGGAGTTGTAGGTGCATACGAAGGTGGTCTGTATAGTGCCAAAGGGATTTACAGCCCGATGAATAAGTGCAAGATGAACTGGATTAATGATCCCTTCTGCCCGGTATGCCAGAAAACGATCCAGGAGATGATCGACTACTATACCAAATAACGGATCGCTCTCCTCTAAATAAACCGTTCTCGCTTCTGAAGGCTTGTCAGGCCTCCTAAAAGAGATAGAATCATTCCGACAAACAGAATGATTCGATTGTCCTGAACAATTGATTTCCAGGCTGTTTCACTCATTCCATCAGGGATGGTGAAGGGATTAAGGAAAAGGTTCCATTTGCTTCGGGCGATCGCATCAGCCAGAATCAGAAAAAATACCCCGATAATGATCAGGACTACGCCTGTGCCAATTCCATTCTTAATAAAAGTAGACAGAAGAAAGGCCAGAGTACCCATAAAAAAGATTGGGAACATCAGGTGCCAAGCCATATTAAAAACGGAGAAATCCACGATAGCCCAGGAGCCGAACATAGCCAGCAGGAGAAGAATCAGGAATACCACAAAATAGATCAAGATCAAACGGACAAGCCAGATTTTGTACCGATAATTAGGTATGCCGAATAGGATTTCCAGTATCCGGGTATCCTCATCATTCTGTATCCCAAAGACTGTCGGGTAGAATACCAAAAGCAATCCCGGGTATAAGAGTAATTCATAAACCACACCGGAGTGGATGGTATTGCCAGAAAACAGTGTGATCAGCAATACGATGACAAAAAATCCCAATGAGGCGAGAAGAAACCAGATAAATTTCCCCGCGAATATGACTTTCAGGTTATACCGGACCATATTAAAGATCCAGTTCCAGATTATTTGTATTCTTTTCTTGAACATGTCAGATCACTTTCTTCAGTAACCATAAATAGGAATCTTCCAGCAATGGTTTCACCGGGATGGCATCCGGCATAGGAGGCTTCTCGGCTAGGAGGCGGACCCGAATTTTCTTGCCGTCTCTCATATGATGGACAATCTTGTACTCCTCAGACAGTTTGTCAAACTCAGCGAGGCTGACTTCCACCTGCCAGACGTGTCCCTCAGCGGTACGTGCCATTGCTTCAGGAACGCCCAGGTACACCATCTCTCCACGGTCGAGCACAGCGACACGATTACAGGAGCTTGAAATATCCTCAATAATGTGGGTTGAGAAGATCACCACGCGCTCTTTGGAAAGCTCAACCAGTAGATTACGGAAACGAATTCGTTCACGTGGGTCAAGACCGGCCGTGGGTTCATCTACTACCAGTATTCTTGGTAAATGCAGCAGAATCTGTGCAAT
>LSQX01209280.1_pt1 | contig 28067 bp, 26 predicted proteins | sample 654561 | NCBI WGS metagenome assembly LSQX01 (sample SAMN04489861, study PRJNA283612) | anaerobic digester metagenome | isolation source: 4 biogas reactors fed with cattle manure at either 37C or 55C with and... | place: Denmark: Kongens Lyngby | collected 2014
CACGTTGCCCGGGTTGGCACACCCGTTGGGGGTTATGTTGCCCGGGTTTGGTCATGTTGCCCGGGGTACGCGCACGTTGCCCGGGTTGCGCGCACGTTGCCCGGGTTGGCACACCCGTTGGGGGTTCACGTTGCCCGGGTTTGGTCACGTTACCCACCTGCCTAGCTCCTCGCCCGGGCTAGTGCCCGGGCAAAGAAGCATTAACCCGGGCAACGTGACGAAACCCGGGCAACGATGCATGAGCCGCGGGTGGCTGGTGACAGGTGGACAGGTGCAGGTGGCGCCGGCGACAGGTCGCAAGGTCGCAGGTGGTGGGAGAACAGGTGCAGGTGGCGGGGCGACAGGTGCAGGTGGCGGGGCGACAGGTGCTGGTGGCGGGGCGACAGGTCGCAAGTTCGCAGGTGGTGGGGCGACAGACAGGTGGTTGGTGGTGATTCGGGACGTGGCGTTCGCTGGAGCAGAACACCCGGCGCCCGCTTCGGCGGGCGTCGAATGTCGTTTCCGCCTATCAGCGGGCACATGGCGGAGAGGATGTGCCGCCGTGCGTGTCGCTGCGCGGGCGCTGCGCTAGCACCCAGCTAACCTGATCGGGAAATCAAGCACTCGACGTCAGGAGACCTCCATGGCCCGCAAGCCGCGCCCACTCAGCGTCGCCCTCCAAGGGGGCGGTGCCCATGGGGCATTCACCTGGGGCGTTCTCGATCGCCTCCTGGAAGATGGCCGTTTCGACCTCCGTGCCGTCTCCGGCGCCAGCGCCGGCGCGGTCAATGCCGCGGCCCTGGCTCATGGGCTGCGCTTCGGCGGAGCGGACGGCGCCCGCGAGACGCTTGCCGCGGTCTGGACCGAGATCGGCGGAAGCGGCTTCTCCAGCGCGTTCCTGGCCGGAGACGACGAGGACCCCTCGCTGGGCATGGTGGCCAAGGCCGCTCAGATGATGATGGCCGGGCTCTCTCCCTCCCAGCTCAACCCGTGGAAGTTCGACCCGCTCCGGGAAGCGCTCGAGGAGCACATCGATTTCGAGGGGCTCCAGGGCGACAAGCGGGCCATCGACATCTATCTCGCGGCCACCGATGCCCTCAACGGGCGGATGCGCATCTTCACCCGGGACGAGATCTCGGCGGACGCCGTGCTCGCATCCGCCTGCCTGCCCCAGGTGTCGCAGCCGGTCGTGATCAACGACCGCCCCTATTGGGACGGTGGCTACTCCGCCAATCCGCCCCTGCTGCCGCTGATGGACTCGAGCGCCGAGGACGTGCTGGTCGTCCTGATCGTGCGCACCGAACACGAAACGGTCCCGGAGACCAGCTCGCAGATCGAGGCCCGCGAAGCAGAGTTCGCGTTCATCTCCGGGTTCCTGCGCGAGACCGAGATGCTCGCCGCGGCCACGAAGCGGGCCATGGACTCCCGCTGGCCCTTCGTCGGCAGCCTCGAGAAGCGACTGCGCCGCATGCGCTGGCACGTCATCCGCGGCAACGAGGTCACCGGCGAGCTCAACCCCGAGAGCCGCATGATCGCGCACGCCCCGTTCCTGGAGTCGCTGCACAATGCGGGCCGCGCCTATGCGGACGATTGGCTCGCCGAAACCGCTGCCGTGATCGGCCGCACCACGTCGGCGAACCTCGCAACGTTCGAGCAGCTCGCCTCGGCCTGAGTGCGCGACCCGTCCGGCCCGAACGACCACGCGGGCCCGGACGACCAGAGGGGCGTCCCGATCGGGGCGCCCCTCGCGCACGTCCCCCCTGAGCTTCTACTCAGCCGGCGAACTCCTGGAAGGCTTCCAGCGCGCGCGGACCATAGACGGTTGCCGGCCCGCCGGCCATGAGGATCGCCACGCCGATCATTTCTGCAACCTCTTCCTCGGTGGCACCGGCGCTGGCTGCACCGCGTGCGTGCGAGGAGATGCAGCCGTCACACTGGCTGGTGATGCTGATGGCGAGGGCGATGAGTTCCTTCGTCTTGGTGTCGAGAGCCCCGTCGGCCAGTGCCGCCTTGTGGACGGCGCCGAACCCTGCGTACACATCCCCGATCTTCGACCGGAGATTCTTCGACGGTTCACGCAGGTCTGCGAGTGTCTGCTTTCCGTAGGCCATAGTTCCTCTCCCGATGTGCGGAGGCGACCGATGTGAGCGCCTCACACGGCCCAGCCTATTTCTTCGGCAACGGGACGCTCGAATCGGCCAGGGCGACGGGGTCGACGGGGATGCCGCGTTCGATGATTCGCTTGGTCGTCCGCAGGTCGCGCCCACCGTTCGGGCCCATCGACGCGACCATCTTGTCGCCGTCGAGGAAGAACACGAGGAACGTGCCCTCCTCCGGATTTCCACGCACCACCTGTGTGTGCCCGGGCTTGGACAGGCCATAGAGCTGCAGGTTCACGTCATACTGGTCGGACCAGAACCAGGGCAGTGGCTCGTGCCGAACGTCCTGGCCGAGGGCCGCCTTCGCCGCGGCGACGCCCTGGTCCTGCGCGTTCTGCCACGACTCCAGCCGGATGCGTCGCCCGACCCACGGGTTCTCGGCGACCGCGACGTCACCCGCCGCAAAAATGTCCGGATCGCTCGTGCGGGTGTCCGGGCCGACGACGACACCGCCGTCGAGCTCCAGCCCCGCGGCCTCGGCCAGCTCGGTGTGCGGGGTCAGCCCGATGCCCGCGACCACGGTGTCCGCATCCAGCCAGGTGCCGTCAGTCAGCTCCACGCGCAGACCGTCACCCTCGCGCGCGATCTGCTGGACGCCGGACCCGAGGCGTACCTCCACTCCATGACCCTCGTGCAACCGCAGCAGATAGTCGGAGATCACCTCGGGCACCGACCGCTGGCAGAGCCGCGGCATGGCCTCGACCACCACCACATCCGCGCCCGCCTCGCGAGCAGTGGCCGCGACCTCCAGGCCGATCCAGCCACCGCCGACCACGACGACCCTCGCGCCCTCGGTCAGGCGCTCCTTGAGCCGGGCGGCGTCGTCGAGGGTACGCAGGGTGAGCACTCCGTCCAGATCGCCGCCGGGCATCGGCAGGGTACGCGCGGCGCCACCCGTGGCGAGGATCAACTTGTCATAGGCGATGCGCTCCCCGTCGGCGAGCTCGACTTCGTGATGCTTGGGGTCGATCGCGGTCACGCGGGTGCTCGGCCGGAAATCGAGATCGAGCGCCTCGAACTGGTCGGCAGGCATCAGATGGGTGTGTTGCGGTTCGGCCTTCCCCTTGAGGACCGCCTTCGACAGCGGCGGCCGCTCATAGGGCACGTGCGGTTCGTCGCCGATGAGCACGACGCGCCCCGCGTACCCCTCCTTGCGCAGCGTCGCCGCCGCCCACCCACCGGCTTGGCCGGCGCCGACAATGATGATGGTGTTGGTCATTCGTTCCTCCTGATCCACAGGAACTGGGGCCGACGCGAACGCCGGCCCCAGTCCTGCTGCTGAGGGAAACCTCGGGGTTGTTCCCCTCAGTCGAGCCCGATCTCCACATTGCCATCGACAACACGGGTCGGAAAAGTCCGGACATCGACCGTGCACGGTTCCTTGACCGCCTTGCCGGTCGCGAGGTCGAACAGGCCCTGGTGGAGTGGGCACTCCAGGCAGCCGTCCTCGACGAACCCGTCCGACAGCGGTGCGACCTCGTGTGTGCAGACGTCGTGGAGGGCAAAGACGTCGTCATCCACGCGGACGAGCGCGATCGGGGTGTCACCCACCTGCACCGGGGTGGGCTCCTCGTCCTCGAGCTCGTCGAGGGCGATCACTTCATGCCAGGTCGTCATCAGACTCCCTTCCTGGCGGATGGTGGTCTCGGATCAGATCGGGGTGGCCAGCAGGGTGAGGACGCGGGAGGTGTCATAGACGACCTTCCGCTCCTTGTAACGCCAGCCCTGATCGGTCTTCACCAGCGTGTCGTGATAGCTGCCGGCCGAATAGATCTCGGCATCCCCGGCCTGGCCGGTGCGCACGACGATGTAGCTCATCTCCGTGGTCACGGTGTCCCCGTCCCGGCTGATGATCACCGGCCCCGGGGTGCTGTGGCGATAACGGTGTTCCTCATAGATGTTCGCGTTGCGCAGCGCGATGACGCGGTCACGCATCATGGCCTGGTTGCGGCAGTGCAGGATCGGCGCAGGCAGGCCGCGGTCGAAGTTCTCCCGCGAGACGATCGTGTAGACGCCGTCCTCGGTGAAGAACGACGGCCACGTCTCGATGTCGTCGGCGTCGATCGCGTGGGAATAGCGGGACTGGGTCTCGAAGATCTCCAGCCAGAGCGTCAGGTCCTGGGTCGGCTGGATGTCGACCTTGGTCGGTTGCAGCGTGTCGGTCATTGCTCAATACCCCATGACTTTCTGATAGCCCGCCCAGAAGTTGCGGATCAGGCTCTCGGTGATGTTGGTGTCCTGCTCCTCCGGCGCGTCGAGCGCCATGCCGAGGAAGGAGGTGGCCTCGCCGTCGCGGACGGTGCCGTTCTGCACGAGCTGGGTGACCTCGGTGTCCTCCATCGAGATGTAGCCCGCCGGGCCGACCAGGTTGGCCTGCAGCAGTCGCAGCTCGCGCAACTCGGGGGTGTCGTCCGCGTACCCGAAGAAGTGGAAGATCAACTCGAACTCGCCCGGGGACTTCGGCAGCACCTGCCGGCAGACCAGGGTGTTGTGGATCTGCTGGATCACCAGCTGCGGGAAGATCGTCTGGATGTGGTTGGTGCAGTCCTCGTCATACTCCGAGATCTGCCCCAGCAGATAGGGATCCTCCAGCTGGAAGCCCGAGTTCATGGAGCGGATCGACTGCTTCTTGTACGCCTCGGAGGTGTCGGTGTCCTCTTCCGGCTTGGTCACCGTGATGATCGAATGCAGCCCGTGGCGCGAATCCGGAATGGATCGCGCCTTCATGCCCACGCGGAAGATGTTGAACGTCGTGTGGAACAGGTGCAGCAGCGAGGCGTGATAGGGGTCCTTCACGTTCTCGTAGTAGAGCTTCCAGTTGGAGAAGCCGACCTGCCGCGTACAGCCGAGATATTCGATCTCCCGGCCCGCGAAGATCCGCTCCGCCCACGGCTTCATCTCCGGACCCAGATAGTCCTCGATGTCCGGCGTCTCGTCGGAGAACGTGGCGAACAGCACACCGTGGAAATCCGCCACCCGAAGCTTCATCAGGCCATAGTTCTCCGGCTTGAATTCCTTCGCCATGCCGGTCAGACGCTTGCCCTCGGCCTTGACACCGCGGCGGAAGGGCACACCCTGCAGGTCGCCGTTCGCGTTGTAGTTCCACTGGTGATAAACGCACGTGTGATCCGCGCGATTGCCGAACTTTTCCCGGCACACGATCGCACCGCGGTGCGCGCAGCGGTTCACCCAGCACGCGAACCCGTCCTCGGTGCGCGTGATCACGACCGGGGTGTCGCCGACGAACGTCGCCTTGAAGTCGTGCACGTTGGGGATCTCCGCGGCCAAGGCCACGAACGACCAGTGCGGTCCCCGATAGATCCGCTCCTGCTCCCGGTCATAGACCTCCTGGGAGCTGAACACCTTGTAGGGCACCCGGGATCCATCCGGCTGCGGGAAATGGACCTCCCGCTCCGCCTCTCGACTTGCCATTTGTGTCATCGCTCAAACCCTCTCGCTGTGATTCGCCCGAAAGGCTGAGGATGGGGGTGGAGACCGCGTCCTCGAAGCCTCGGGGCGCCTCCCCGTTGAGGCACTCTTCTACTATGCGGGACCCTCTGGTATCTGTCGATCAGACGAATGAGATAATCGCTATCTGTTTCAGCGATAGAGGGTTCGGTCATGGACATCGCCCAGCTCCGCTATTTCGTTGCGGTGTGCGAGGAGCGCAGTTTCACGCGCGCGGCGCAGCGTTGTCAGGTGGTCCAGTCGGCGTTGAGTACGCAGGTGGCGAAGCTCGAGCGGGAGCACCGGACCCAGTTGTTGGAGCGGTCGAACCGGGGTGTACGCCTCACTCCCGCCGGGGAGCAGCTCCTTGGCCGGGCACGCCGAATCCTCGCCGAGGTCGACGAGGCGATCGCCGAGATGGAGGCGCTCCGGGGTTCGCTGACCGGCGTGCTGCGGGTGGGGGTCATCAACGTTGTCGGCCAGTCCGCACCACAGGTCGACGAGGCGCTGGCGGCCTTTCACGAGAAGCATCCGGCCGTGGAGATCCGGATCCACGATCCGGGGTCGTTCGGGATCGTCGCCGGGCTGCGGGCGGGCGAACTCGACGTCGGGATCATCGGGTTCTATGTCTCCGAGATTCCCGGCGAACTGGTGCATCACCTGATCAGTGAGCACGAGCTGGTCGCGGTCGTCCATCAGCGCCACCCCCTGGCCCACCAGGGTTCGGTGACGCTGGCCGACCTGGCCGCCCGGGGTCCGGCGGTGGAACTGCGGGCGGCGAGCGGGTTGCGTCACTATGTCGATGGTGCCTTCGAACGCCACGGGATCAGCCGGCAGGTGGCCTTCGAGGTCGCGACGACCGATGAACAGATCCGCTATGCCGCGCTCGGCATGGGCTTCGCGCTCGTTCCCACGTCCACGGTGGAGCCTGGGCAGGTGCGCCATCCGGTGACGGTCCTGCGCGTCGACGGGGCGGAGCTGAAGCATCCCGTGGCGCTCGTCCACCGGCGGCCGGCGCCGACCTCGCCCGCGGCCCGTGCCCTGATCGCCGAAATCCTCGACCGGGCCTGAGTCCGGTTGCGCCGCAACCGGTCAAGCGCGGCGGAGCAGCAGTCCCCGGTGTGGGGCGAGGGTGACCCGCCGTCGCGCGGGGCCGCCCTGCGCGTCGATGAGACAGCCGGGTGCCCGGACGTGGACGGTCCGGTCGTGGTGGAGGTTGACCGCCGCCCAGCCGGCACTGAACTCCCGGGTCCACGCACCGTTGTCGTCCATCGGCTCGGACAGGGGCCGCCCGAGGTCCCAGTCGAGTTGCGGGATCCATTGGGTCGTGGAGTGGTCGTCCCGGCCGGTTGCTGTGTACGCGCCGGCGCCACCACCGAAGACCCAGAACGCCGCCAGCCCATAGCGGAAGTTGGGGTGCTGGTCATCGCCGTCAGTGGGGACCCGCAGGATCGACAGCCCGGGGCCCGTCAGTTGATGCATCTGTGCGAGCGCGGTGTCCGCGTCGTAGAGCTTGTCCGGAGCCCAGCCGAGCCACGTTTCCTCCATGCCACCGCCGAAGGCGGCGTGGGAATCCCAGCGTCCGGGCTCACGCCGGGCCTCTGCAATGTTCGGCACGAGGATCTTGCCGGCGGCATTGAGCGCGGCGCCGGCCTCGTGCACGAGCGTGGTCAGCCCCGCCCGCAGCTCCGCGGCGTTGCTGATCCCCGTGATCGGCCAGTCGAGTCCGTAGTAGTCGTCGAAGACGTCGTTGTCCGCAAACACCCCGTCGAAGGCGGTCGTGGCGATCTCCGGCACGACGTTCTGCAGCCACCGGCGGCGATAGTCCGGATCCCACGGCCGCAACTGCCAATGGCCCGGATAGTCGGTCCACTCGATCCGCGAGCCGTCCAGACGGCGTGCGAAAAGGTCCTCGGCGACCGCTTCGGCGTGTGGGATCCCGCTGGAGAAGATCGGACCGGATTCATAGTCCCGGCTCGACGACAGGCATTTGTAGGCGAGCACCGTCATGTCCGGCCGCGCCGCCTTGAGGGTGGCGGCCGCCGTCAGTTCCCACGGCTGCAGGATCGCGACCCGATAGTGCTGCACCGCGAACTCCAGTTGCTCCGCCGGAATCGGCCAGCCGTTCCTGATCCAGGCACCGACCCCGGGCATCAGAACGACCCAGGCATCAGTACAGGGGTCGCTTCCGCGGCGCCAGGCCCTCCCGGGCCACCGCGCCCGGGGAGGAGGGCTGCCGGGGGAGCGTGGCCGGTCCCTGACGGTGCGGGAGTGGGTCCTGGCCGGTACGCCGCCCCGGCGCCTGGCCCAAGGGGTCCTTGTCCGTGGCGGGTGCCGCGCCGGAGGGGGGCTCTTCCGCTGCGGGTGCGGTGTCCGAGGGGCCGGCCGGGTCCTGATCGGACGGTGGGCCCGTCAGATCCTCGCCTCCGGGCTCCGGGTCGTCCTCGATGCCGCCCAGGGTGCCCAGCTGGCTGTAGATGCCATGGTAGAGCCCCATGACGTCCTTGATCTGGAAAAAGGCCTCGACGCGATGGCGCGCATTCCGCCCAAACTCGGCGTACAGCCTCGGAGCCCGCACGATCGTCTCGATCGCATCCGCCATCGCCTTGACGTCACCGGGTTCGGTGAGGATGCCACACGGTCCGAACGTCTCGCCGTCGGCCGAGGTCAGGACTTCCTCCGCCAGCTGGCCCATCCCGCCGACGCGTGTCGCCGCGCAGGGAATGGCCGCCGACATGGTCTCGAGGGCCACGATCGGCTGACCCTCGTTGTAGCTCGGCATCACCAGCAGATCCATCCGGTCCAGGCGGCCACGCACGTCGACCGTGCCGTGGATGGTCACCATGTCGTCAAGTTTGAGAGCCTTGATCCTGGCGAGGCACTTTTCCGTGTACTCCGGAAAATGCTCCGTCGGTCCCAGCACATCGAGATGGATGTTGTGCAGGCCGCGGTCGCGGAGCATGGCCAGGGAATCCAGGAGATCCAACAGTCCTTTGATGGGCACGAGCCGGGCGATATAGGTGAGCCGCCAGACGTGGCCGGCCGGGTCCTTGAGGATCTTCTCCGTTGCGGCCAGCCGCGCGCGATATTGGTCCTCGAAGTCCTCGAACGGCATCCCGTTGGGGACCACGACGGCCTTGCTCCGATCCGTCCCCAGCGCCGCGGCTTCGGTGATCGCTCCCGGATAGAGATAGGTGATCAGGCTGGCGCTCGGATAGCAGAAATGCCCGATCTCGGTCCACCAGGCCATCCAGGCACGCTCCTTGGGCGTGACCATGAACTCGCGATAGTCGGTGCTGGTGACGCCCAGGGCCATGTTGCGGTCGAGCAGCGTGTTGACCGTGTCGCGGACGTAGAGGTTGTGCTCGGTGAGCAGGAAGGTCGTGTCGTGCTCCCGGGCGGCCGCGGCCGCGACCAGGGCGGCATATCCGGTGGTGTGGGAGTGATAGACCGCGGCGCGCGGCATGGTCTCGTGGAGGAGGGCGTACGCGAGGCTGAAGAACTCCCGCATCGTCCAGAACGTGTCGGATAGCGACATGCCGAGCTTGGGGAACCGCCGGGGGAGCGCGGCCATGAATTCGGAGCTGCCGAGCAGCGCCCAGAGAGGAAACCGTCGCGTGCTTTCGAGGAGGCCGTCGTCCAGCAGCTCCCAGAGCGGTTCGACATCCCGCTCGCCGGCCAGCGCCTCAGCGGCATCGAACAGCCGGTCCGTGAGCTGTTCCCGCTCCCGTGAGGTCATGTGGAGGTCCTGGACCTTGGTCTGCATGAACGAATGCCGGTGTTCCTGGATGCTCAGATAGATCGGTCGCACCCAGGCGACGTTGGCCGGCATCCCGTACAGGTCCTCGCTCGGGCTGTCGGAGTCCCAGGAGATGTGGATGACGCCGAAGCTGATGTCGGGGTTCTCCACGACGATGTCATGGACGACAGCGGCGAGCCCACCCTTCAGATAGGGATAGGTCGACTCCATCACCAGGGCCACGTCCACGGCCGCATAGTCGCGCCGGGCGGCCTGCACCGAGGCAGGGACCTCGCCGGGGGCGTACCGCTTCTCGGCTCGGCGACCGACCACGGATCGGAGCGAACTCATGAATGAGGTGGACATGGGCGGATCTCATTTCGTGCGATCACGACGTCAAGCTCTCGCGTGGCCCTACCAAGCCACGGCGCGACGCCAGAAAAGCGTGTATTCGGGCTGACGCCAGAGGCGTCGATAAAGCACGACGCAGAAGGCGAGCAACGCCAGATCAACGGTGGCGATCACCAGATAGGCGGCGGACAGCGACAGGTTGGGAATCGTGAGGAACAGGGTCACCAGGTGGATGATCCCCACCGCCTGGCTGACCCTGGTCTCGCCGAGATAGTCGAGTTGATAGCTCACGAGCGTCACCATGACGAACAGCCAGGCGGCGACGCCGAGGGTGGTGCTCAACACGACGCGTTCGGGCTGGATGACGGCCATCGCGCTCGCGGACAGCATCGTCAGGATCATGCCGAGCACCCCGGTGCGCAGCAGGGACCGGTCGACCTCACCGAACAGGCGGTTGGCGCGCCTGGTCGCGGCGTGGATCGGGGCCTTGGAGATCGCTTGGTGCAGGTCGTTGACCTGGGCGTCGATCCGTGGGGCGAGGATCGCGAAGTAGTAGTGGTAGGCGATGAGCGCAGGAACCAGCGAGAAATAGATCGTGACGACCGGCATCCCCGCGAGGCCGAGCGTGAGCAGGACGAGGAGCTTGTCCGCCCACAACACCGCTCCCGTCAGCAACCCCCGCACCATCCCGGTGAACAGGTGGCGCGCCGACAGGAACAGCGGTGCGCCCACCAGGGCCTTCAGATGCTTGCCCAGCGGAATGATCTGGGTCGCCGCGCCCAGCACGGGTGGCAGCCACCAGACAGCGGGCACGAGGAAGAGCGCGGCGGCGTACGCGGCCCAGGCCACCGCCCACAGTCCGCGCCGCAGCAACAGATTGCCGACGATCAGGGACTGCACGAACAGCACATGGGCGAGGAGGAGGGCGATGAAAACCAGGATCGGGCCCGGGCCCCAGCCGGTCACGAGCCGGACGGCCACCGCGAAGGCGGCCACCAGCGGCACCGACGCCAGGAAGAGGCCGGCCCAGTGCCGCACGACCGCGGCCTTGATCTGATCCGGATCCCGCTCGCTGATCAACTCGCCGAGGGCCTGATAGATCGGCATGCAGGCTGCCTGACCCACCCAGGGCACGGACACCGAGCACGCCATGACGACGGCCATCAGCGAGACGTCACCGACCCGGGCCTCGGCCATCCGGGGCGCTGCGAGCGGGAAGACGGTCGTCAGCAGCAGGACGGGCGACAGATAGAGCATGAGGTCGACACCGTCGAGCACGTCGGAGCGCAGGTTGCGGTCGGAGCGGGCCCACAGGCCCAGCGCCACGACCGCGAGGACCAGAACACCGACCGCGCCGACCAGGAGCACAGGGCTGAATTGTGCTCGGAGCGAGGCGAGGAACGCTGGCACGGTGAGGGTGATGAGCGCTCCCAGAGCCAGCACGATCGCATGGTTTCGACGGGAAGCCGTCAGCGTCACGTTGGACGGGCGAGAGGTGTCCCTCGACCCGTCGATAACGGGGAGATTCATCGACGTCCGATCACTACTGCGGGGAAATGGGCCATGTCGCCCCGATTTGTACGCTGACCGTAGCAAATATTATCCAGGGCTGATCAATTCTTGGACACCGTTAAGGGCTGATCGGCCGCGATTTGTCCAATGGGACTCGCCGTATATTGTTCCTGGCGGAAGACTCAAAGGATTTGAGTCCCCGGGGCAATGGCGTTCGAGGCCGCCCACGAGGTGGACGGTCTCGATCAGGACCTGTTCAGCTTCGCTGGCTGTGGTGTGGACTTCACTCGGCCTTCCCCAGATAGGCGAGCGCGGCGACGACGGCCGCTTCGGTGCCGGTGCGCAGGCTGGGCTGGATGGCTGGCGCGAACGCCGCGTTGTGGTTGGGCAGGGCGTTCATCTCGGGGGTGAAGCCGCCGAAGCCCCAATAGGTGTAGGGGATGCCCCAGGCGTTCGGGATGGTGGAGAAGTCCTCGGACGCCGGCATCGGTGGCATCTGCACGACTCGGTCCTCGCCGAAAAAGGCGCGGAAGGCCTCGGTGACCCGCGCGTTGGTGGCCTCGTCGTTGGCGGTCAGCGGGAAGGGCTCATAGAGCTCGATCTCCGGCGGCTTCGGCGAGTTCGAGGCCTCGCACTCGGCCGTGACGATCCGCTCGATCGCGCTGAGCAGTTGCTCGCGCACCTCGGTCTCATAGGCCCGGATGTTCAGCAGCAGGGTCGCATGGTCCGGGATGATGTTCGCCTTGAATCCGGCCTGGAGGCTGCCGACCGTGACGACGCCGAACTGGGTGGGGGCGATCTCGCGGGACACGATGCCCTGCAGGCGCTGGACGATCGCGGCGGCCAGCAGGACCGGGTCGACCCCCAGGTGCGGCATCGAGCCGTGGGAGCCCTTGCCCCAGACCTTGACGCGGATGCACGCGCCGGTCGAGAGGATTGGCCCATCGGTGGTGCCGACCTTGCCTGCCTCGGGGAAGGCGAGCACGTGCTGGCCGAACGCGACATCCGGCGTCGGGACCTTGTCGACCAGGCCGTCGTCCACCATGGACCGGGCGCCCTGGGCGGTTTCCTCGCCGGGCTGGAAGAGCGCGATGTAGGTGCCGGACCAGGCGTCCCTGTTCCGGCTCAGGATCTCCGCCGCCCCCAGCCCGGCGGTGATGTGCAGGTCATGGCCGCAGGCGTGCATGACCGGGACGGTCACGCCTTCGGCGTCGACGCTCGTCCTGGTCGAGGCATACGGGAGGCCGGTCGTCTCCTCGACGGGGAGCGCGTCCATGTCGGCGCGGAACAGCACGGTTGCTCCGGGGCCGTTGTCCAGGACGCCGACGACACCGCCGCCGATCTGTTGGACGGCATAACCGAACGACTCGAGTCGGCGGGTGACCTCGGCGGCGGTCTCGGCTTCCTGCATCGAGAGCTCGGGGTTCTGGTGCAGGTGGCGGTAAAGCTCTTCCTGCCACGCGATCGTGGCGTCGATGGCTGTGAGGACTGTCGTCGCTGGTGACATGCCCACTCCTTTGTGCCGGGTGATGCCAATGTAGGGTCCGCCAGCCTCAGAGGGCTGCCTCGGCGCGGTTCAAAGCGGTGAGCAGCGTCCTGGTGGCGTGGCCGAGGGCTTCCAGGTCCGTGTCGCTGAGCGCATCGAACAGCAGCGCGCGGACCGTGGCGGCGTGGCCGGGAGCGGCAGCTTCGAGTCGCGCGCGACCGGTGGGAGTGAGGCAGGCGAAGGACCCGCGGGCGTCCTCGGGGCAGGGCTCCCGGCGCACGAGGTTGCGCTTGGCCATCCGCGTGAGGTGGTGGGACAGCCGGCTCTGCTCCCAGCGCAGGGCTTCGGCCAAGGCGCTGAGGCGGAGCTTCTCGTCGAGGGCCTCGCTGAGGTGGACGAGCACCTCGAAGTCCGGCAGGGACAGGTCGTGGTCGGTCTGCAGCTGGCGATTGAGGGCCGCCAGCAGGCGGGCCTGTGCATTCAGCCAGTCGCGCCACACGCTTTGTTGGGCCTCGTTCAGCCAGTGCTCGTCAGTCATGCAACCGGACCCTAGCACTTTGGTTGACATGTCACAGAGTTGGCGTACAATATTCATGACACGTCATCGAAAGGATGATTATGGCCACCATTGAACCCGTGGTTGACGTACGCCGCGCCGCGGATCGTTTCCATACGAAGATCGACTGGCTGGACTCGAAGCACTCGTTCAGCTTCAGCTATCACCAGGACCCCGCCAATACGCATCACGGGCTCCTGTTGGTCAACAACGACGACATCGTCGCGCCCGGCACGGGCTTCGACACCCATCCCCATCGTGACATGGAGATCGTCACGTGGGTCCTCGAGGGGTCGCTGGTCCACCAGGACAGCGAGGGTCACAACGGCATCATCTATCCCGGGCTCGCCCAGCGCATGAGCGCAGGCACCGGCATCCTGCACTCGGAGAAGAACGACTCGTGGCGGCTCGACCCGTCGAGCGAGGAGCATGCGGACCCCGTGCGGTTCATCCAGATGTGGGTGTTCCCGGACGAGGGTGGCATCCAGCCCGGCTATGAGCAGCTGGAGATCGCGCCCGCCGATCTGGCCGGCAAGTTTGCGACCGTTGCGACGGGCATGCCGCACTATGCGGACGAGGCGGCGATCCGGATCAAGAATGAGTACGCGGCACTCCACGCCGCGCGGCTTTCCCCCGGCGAGTCCGTCACGCTGCCCGAGGCGCCCTTCCTTCATCTGTTCGTTGCGCGGGGGTCGGTCGACCTCGAGGGTGCGGGGTCCCTGATCGAGGGTGACGCCGTTCGGTTCACCGCCACTGGTGGTCAGCGCGTGACCGCGACCGAGGCCGCTGAAGTGCTGGTGTGGGAGATGCACGCGGGGGTGCGGTTCGGATGAGTCGCCTGTTCATCGATCAGCAGCAGCCGCGGATCATGCGTGCCCACAACTCGTGGGCTGCCGCGATCACGACGTCGGCCGAGACTGTCGGGCTGGATCGGAAACTCGTCGAACTCGTGAACATGCGGGTGTCGCAGCTCAACGGCTGCGGAATCTGCCTGGACACCCATCACCGCCAGGCCATCGCGGCCGGCGAGACGGAACAGCGCATCGCGGTCCTTCCCGCATGGCGGCATGTCGACCTATATTCGGAGGAGGAGCGGGCGGCGCTGGGGTTGGCCGAGTCGATCACGCAGCTGCCCGACGCCGCCACCCAGGATGCGGCCTATGCCGAGGCGGCCGAAGTCTTCGACGAGGACCAGCTGGCCGTCATCAGCTGGGTTGCCATCGCGATCAACTCGTTCAACCGGGTGTCGATCACCAGTCACCACCCGGTCCGTCCCCGAAAGGACCAGTCATGACCGAAGTGCAGGACAACGAGGACAAGTCCCGGTTCGAGATCCTTGTCGACGGCGACGTCGCCGGATTTGTGGATTATGAACTCGGGACCGATGTGATCACCATGACCCACACCGAGGTCGACGACGCCTATTCGGGCCAAGGGCTCGGGAAGAAGGTCGTGGCCGAAGCGCTCGAACAGGCCCGCACCCGCGGTGTTTCCGTGCGCCCGGTGTGCCCCCTGGTGCGGAAGATCATCGCCGAGGACACCGAGAACAACTATCTCGACCTCGTCCGGCTCCCGGATCGCGAGGAGTTCGATCTGCCGTCCTGATGTGCAGCCGATAGCGTTCAGGCATGATCACGGCGATCCACAACCTCATCTATTCGGATGACGCGACGGCCACCCGGGCGTTTCTCAAGGACGTCCTGCGGTGGCCGTTCGTGTCTGACGGGTCTGATCCACGCGACGGTTCGGGCCCGGCCGCGGCGGACCCCGCCGGATGGTTGATCTTTGCGACCGGGCCGAGCGAGCTCGGCGTACATCCCACGGTCTCCGTCCACGATGGCCAGGAATACCGCTCCGAGCGCCACCACCAGATCTCGCTGATGTGCGATGACCTCGACGCCACCATGACCGAGCTGCGGGAGCGTGGTGCCCAGTTCGGCGGCGACCCTGTCGACATGGGGTTCGGGATCGGCGTGAACCTCAAGGTCCCCGGGGCGGATGACATGTTGCTCTATCAGCCGCGGCACGCGGTGGCGTACGACCGCTGAGCCGGAGGCACCTCTGGTTAGGCTCGCTCGTGTGATGAACGAGCCCCGACACCGACGGATCGCCTGGATCGACGCCACCCACGGGATGGCGGGAGACATGCTGTTGGGTGCCCTGGTGGATGCCGGCGTCGAGCTGACGTTGCTGCAGGCCGCGGTTGACGCGGTGATCCCGGGAACCGTGCGGCTCGTCGCTGACGAGGTCACGCGCGCGGGGATGCGGGCCGCCCACGTGCGGGTGGAGCTGCTGGCGGAGGACCAGCACCATCGCGGGTGGCCCACGATCGACCACCTGATCGCCGACGCCGCGGACCGGCCGCGGGAGACCGGAGAAACGTCGCTCCCGGATCGGGCCCCCACCGATCGCCGGCGTGTCACGGACGGTGTGGATCCGGCGCAGGTCGACCGCTGCGCCTTGGAGCCCCGGGCCGCCGAGTGGGCCCGGGCCACTTTCCGCAGGATCGCGGAGGTCGAGGCCCGTGCGCACGGGGTGGCGGTGGCCGACGTCCACTTCCACGAAGTGGGTGCCTGGGACTCCATCGCGGACATCGTCGGCGTCTGTGCGGGGCTGGTCGCGCTCGGCGTCGAGCGGGTGGTGGCGAGTCCGGCGGCGTTGGGACAGGGGATGGTGCGCATGGCGCATGGTGAACTGGCCGTCCCCGGTCCGGCCGTGGTGGATCTTGCCCGGGGCTGGCCGACGCTGCCCGGGCCGGAGGGCTCGGGCGAGCTGACGACACCGACCGGGATGGCGCTGCTCCGGCTCGGGGAGCCCGGTTCGATGCCGGAGATGACGATCACCGCCGTCGGGACCGGGGCCGGCACCAAGGACCTGCCGGGGCACGCCAACGTCACCCGAGTGGTGATCGGTGAGCCGGCTCCCCCGAGAGCTGACGTTGACCCGCCGGAACACGGACCCCGCACGATGCTCGCCTGCACCGTGGACGATCTTGATCCGCGGCTCTGGCCGGGGGTGCTCGACCGGATCGTCGCCGCCGGCGCCGACGACGCCTGGCTGATCCCGGTCGTCATGCGGAAGGGGCGCCCGGGGCATGTGCTTGAGGCGCTGGCGCCGCCGCACGCCGCGGACGCCGTGCGCGAGGTGATCTATCGGCACACGAGCACCCTGGGCATCCGTTCCTGGGACATTCATCGGGACGCGCTGCACCGGGACTGGGTCGAGGTCGACGTCCTCGGGCACCCCGTGCGGGTGAAGCGCGGACTCCGCGGTGGCGAGGTGGTGGGGATGCAGCCGGAGTACGCGGACGTGGCCGCCGCTGCCGTCGCCCTCGAGCTCAGCGAACGTGAAGTGCTGCAGCGGGCCCTGGCCGCCTGCCCCACTGATTGATCCCTGTGTGGGTCCCGAGCCGACTCAGCCGGCTGCCTCGGCCCCACAGCGCAGGAAGATCGCGACGGCGAGCGCGCCCGGGTCGATGATGTCCCGGCTGCTGTCCCCGACATAGCTGGCCCGACCGCGGCTGGCGACGAGGTCGGCGGTGTCGTGGGCGCCCTGTTCGGCCGCCTCGGCCGCTGCCGTGAGACAGGGCTGGAGTCCTTCGGCCCCCTCGGCGGCATCGGCTGCAGGGACCATGGCATCCACCATGGTGGCGTGGCCCGGCTCAGCGCTGCCGAGCTGCATCACCGCGTCGGCGCCGTCCCGCAGACCCTGCCCGATGCCGCCGGCATCGGGACGTTCCGCGAAGCCTCGGCCGATTGCCCGGAACCACAGCGCGAACAGAGCGCCCGACGTGCCCCCGATGCTCGCGAACGCCTCCGAGAGCCCGAGCATCGGGTTGGTGCGCTCCTCGGCTTCGGCCGCCCGGGACAGCGCGGTCTCCAGGTTGTTCCCGAAGTCGCCGTCGCCGGCCACACGATCCAGCTCGCCCAGCTCGTCCGCGCGTGAGCGGCCCTCCTCGATGAACCGGTCGACCCAGGCGGCCAGGAAGGCCCGGGCCTCCCGCGGAAGGGAGGCATCCTGCGCCTCCGGGTCCGGCTCCCGCACGATCGGCGGCTGCTCCCCCTCGGGCAGCGACCGCGTGTCGGCAGTGATCGGCCAACCGGGTGCCTGCGCGGGTGTGTCCCAGAAACGGGCCATCTCTTCGTCCAGCGCCACGAGGGTGATGGACAGGCCGCGCATGTCCAGGGATGTCACCAGGTCACCCACCAGCGCGGCGTGGGTGGTGACACCGTCACGTTCGAGTCGTTGGGCCAGCAGGCCGTACGCGGCATAGAGCTCCAGTGGAGTGGTCGCCCCGAGTCCGTTGACGATCACCAGGTGGGGCAGGTCGGGGAAGCCATCGAAGTCATCCGCGATCTCATCGACCATCCGGTCGATCAGGCCGGCCAGGTCCAGACCGGTCAGTTGGTCCGTGCCGCGTTCCCCGTGAATCCCGACCCCGAATTCGATCTCGCCCTCCGCCAGTTCGAAGGCATCCTCGGGATCGCCGAACGCGCTGCCGGCCCGCACCGCGACACCGACGCTGCGCGACTGGTCGACGACGCGATCACCGAGCGCCTTCAGCTCGGCCAGGGCCATGCCCTCCTCGGCCGCGGCGCCACAGATCTTCTCGACCACGAGCGTCGCGACGGTCCCGCGGCGCCCCGGTTTCGTGCCGCGTTCCGCGCTCGGGACGTCGTCGTCGACGATGACGGTCGCCACCTCGACGCCGTGGTCGCGGCACTGCTCGGCCGCAAGCCCGAAGTTGATGACGTCGCCTGTGTAGTTCTTCACGATGTGCAGCACCCCGGCGCCCTGATCGACGGTCAACGTCGCGGCAACGATCTGGGTCGAGGAGGGGCTGGAGAACACCTCCCCCGGCACGGCGGCATCGAGCAGGCCCGGCCCGACGAAGCCCCCGTGGAGCGGTTCGTGGCCGCTGCCCCCACCGGACAGCAGGGCGACCCTGCCCTCCCCCTTGGGGTGTCTGCGCATCAGGAACCGGGGATCGGGATGGAGGTGCACCTGCCCGGGGTGGGCGGCGGCGTACCCCGCGATCCCGAGCTCGATCGCCTCACTGGAACTGGTCAGAAACTGACGATTGCCCATGATCCATTGGAACATGAGCGGCAATTTGGGCTGCGAGGTGACCTGCGCCATATCCATTGTCGATGTTCACCACCCCCACTCCGGGTGCGCACGCGTTGAGCATCGCCAGCAGCGCCGCCAGGCCCTCGAAGGCGGCGCCATAACCGACCGACGTCGGACACGCGACCACAGGACAGGACACCAACCCGGCGACGACGCTGGGCAGCGCGCCGTCCATCCCGGCGACGACGACCACACACGCGGCCGAACGCAGCAGATCCACCCGGGCAAGCACTCGATGCAGCCCCGCGACACCGACATCCACGACCAGCTCGCACCGGCGGCCCAGCCGTTCCACCGTCACGGCGGCCTCGCGTGCGACCGGCAGGTCCGACGTCCCGGCCGCGACCACGACGACCAGCCCCCCGGTCGGCTCGGGTGGCTCGGCGGGCCAGGCGGCGACGCGGGCGATGGGATCGTACGCGGTCCCCGCCAGCTCGGCAGCCACCACGGCCGCCTGTTCCGGGGAGCACCGGGTGAACAGGGCCTGCTGGTCCGCGGCGTTGCGCTGCCATTCGCGCGCGATCAGGCGGATCTGATCGATGGTCTTGCCTGCGCAGAACACGGCCTCGGGATAGCCCCGTCGCGACTGCCGGCCGAAGTCCAGGTTGACCGGGGCCCCTTCAGGACAAGCCGCGGTCACCTCGGGCGGGGCGTCACCCACGACGCTCCCCGAGCTGGACCAGCGGCAGCGTGAAGGCCCCGGACTGGATTCCCGCGAGGTCGAGTGCGACGAACCGGAAGCCCGCCGATCGAACCGCGCGCAGGACGTCCTCGCGCCTCTCGACCACCAGCGCCAGATCGTCGACCGGCACCTCGATGCGCGCGATCTCGCCGTGGTGGCGTACGCGACAGTCGCTCACCCCGACCGCCCGCACCGCGGCCTCGGCCTGTTCGACCTGCCGGAGCTTCTCCGCAGTCACGGGGGAATGGTGCGGGATCCGCGAAGCCAGACACGGCGCTGCCGGTTTGTCCGCGACGGCAAGGCCGAGCTCGTGGGCGAGCGCGCGCACCTCCTCCTTGCCCACTCCTGCCGCCGCCAGCGGACGCAGCACCCCGTGCTCCGCGGCGGCCCGCGAACCGGGCCGGTCGGGGCGGCGGGCGTCGTCGGCGTTCTCGCCGTACGCGACCGCGACCAGCCCCAGCGTGTCCACGATGGAATCCGAGATCACCGAGAACAACTCGTCCTTGCAGTGGAAACACCGGTCCGGACCGTTCGCGACATAGCCCGCCCGCGCGCCCTCGTGGGTTTCGAGCTCCACGACCTCGGCGCCGATGTTGTCGGCCACACGGTGGGCGAGGGCGCGCTCCGAGGCCGCCAGGGAAGGGGAGATCCCGAGGAGGGCGACGACACGGTCGGCACCGAGCGTACGCACCGCAACCGCCAACAGGGTCGCCGAATCGACCCCACCGGAATAGGCGACCCCGAGCCGCCCGGTGGTTGACCCGTGCGTGGGGAGTCCCTCAACGATCGCGGCCGCCACCCGGTCGAACAACATCTCCGAGTTCTCCATGTCGTCCAGTCTGGCACTCCCCGCCCAGCCCGTCCGACCCGCGCGGACGCCGGCGGCACCCGCGGGATTTCGCGTGGATCGCCGGAATTCCTGTGGTCATAGTGTTGGATAAGGCTCGTGACCGATGAAGCCCGGGGTGGGCCCATCCCGCGCTCGGTGACGATCTATGACGTCGCCGAGGTGGCAGGGGTGAGCGCTTCCACGGTCAGCCGCGTCTTTTCCCGGCCCGGGCGGGTCAGCGCCCGGATGGCGCTCCACGTGCGCGAGGTCGCCGAACGCCTCGGCTATCACACCGAAACTCCTGTTCCCGTCGCCCGCCGCGACAGTCACCTGATCGCCCTCTGCGTCTCCGACATCACCAACCCGGCCTTCTTCGGCGTCATCAGGGGCGTCCAGTCGGCGGTGTCGGAGCGGGGGCACGCCTTGGTTCTCGTCGACAGCATGGAATCGGCGGAGCACGAAAAGAACCAACTCAACCAGTTGGTGCCCTCGCTCGCCGGGGCCGTCCTGGCCAGCCCCCGTTCCTCGGACCAGCAGTTGCGGATGCTGGCCAAACAGGTGCCTCTGGTGTTGGTCAACCGGGCGGCGACCGGTTTGGCGGGGGTCGTGCCGGACAACGGGAGGGGAGTACGCAGGGCGGTCGAACACCTGGCGTCCTTCGGGCACACCCGGATCGCCTATCTCGCCGGACCCGAGGATTCCTGGACCGACGGCATTCGCTGGCGGGCCATGCGCGAGGCGGCGCTGGAGCTGGAACTCAGCGTGGTGCGTGTGGGGCCCAAGCCGCCAACGGTGTCGGGTGGCCGCATGGCGACCGACGACGTCCTGCACTCACGGGCGACCGCGGTGATCGTGTTCAACGACCTCATGGCCATCGGGCTGATGCACGCGCTGGGGGTCGCCGGCATTCGGGTGCCGGACCGGCTCAGCATCGTGGGTTTCGACAACACCATGGCCGCCGGACTCGTGACACCGGCGCTGACCACGGTGGGCGCCCCCATGCTGCAACTCGGCAGCATCGCGGCCAGCAATGTGATCGCCCTTCGTGCGGGATCGAAGTGGCAGCACGAGGGACCGGTCACGGTCCCCATGCGTTTGATCGTGCGGGACTCCACGGGTCCGGCCCCCAAACACTGAGTGGCGTCAGTCGCGCACGCGATAGAGGATCTCCCCGGCGTTGGGGATCACCACGGTGCCCTCCTCAGCCGCGAGGGCCTCGAGGTCGATCTCGTCCGGATCGAGATAGCCCAGGTTGATCGACTCGCACACCTCGCGCGGGATCTGTGTGGCCAGCGTCACGCGCAGGCGGAGCTTCTCCTCCCCGGTGTCGGCGTCATAGGTGCCCTGCCCCCGCAGGTGGGTCGAGTGCGCCAGCACCCCCCAGTGAATGTGGGAGAACTTGTCCCACTGCTTCACGAAATAGTCGCGGCAGTGATAGCCGATGTCATAGATCTCGTGGTGGGTCTCGGACACCTCGGTGACGTGCGGGGCATAGATGACGACCTCGCCACCGTCAGCCACCGCCGGCTCGAGCTTGTAGAACCCCTTCGCCGCGGTCCAGATGTCCTCATAGCGCGTGGGCATGCACGAGATCACGCGCTGGAACGGCTCGTCCACGTAGTTCACGTGCGTCTCCGCCGCGATCGCCGCCGACGCCGCCCACGCGTCCTCGGCGGTCCCGAATGCAGCAGCCTCGATCTCGCCCGACCCCGACTGCACGACCAGACACAGCGCCAGCCGCGTCGTCGGGATCAGCGCGGCACCCTCGTTGATCATCGCCCGCACGGGCGTGATCCCCGTCGTGCCGATGATCGAATAGCTCGTGATCAGCGCCCCGACCCAATGGGTCATGTCGATGAACTCCTGGGAGGCGACGCCGGGGATGAAATATTTGTTGCCACCCGAAATCCCCACCACCTCGTGCGGGAACACCGGGCCGACGACGATCGCATAGTCGGACTCGACGACGTGCCGGTTGATGACGATCGGGGCGTCCTGCTCCAAGCGCCCCTCGGACAGCTCGGCGATCCGGCTCCCCGGGATCGTGCCGACGTTGACGAGCATGTCGGGGTCGGCCCACTCGTGATTGACGATGCGCATCCCCGGGTACGCCGCCTTGACCGCCGCCTCCGGGTCTCCCTCGGCACTGGCGCCGACCATGCGGGCGATCTCGTCGGGTTCCATGTAGGAGTGTGTCCCGAGCGCGATGACCGCGGTCAGCTCGCCGGCGCGGTCGATCAGGTGTCGGTGCATCGTGCGCAGCAACAGCGGCAGCGGGCAGCTCCGCGTCCCGTCCGGGATGACCAGCACGACCTTGGCCCCATCGAGCGGCACTTCGCCGAGTTTTCGCGCGACCAACGCGTCCAGTTCCTGTTCATCGACCTGCTGATGCGGTCCACCGATGGTCTCGCAGACGATGCTGTTCATCGCTCCTCCTGAAGGCGACGCTGAAGTCTCTCCAGACTAGACCCGGCGTACGACAATCGCGGCCCCCCAACGCAACCGCAAGAACCCCGGAAACCTGCGGCAACCTGTGGCACCAAACCCGAAACCGGGGCAGGGTGACGACCATGAGCGCGCCACTGGAGCTGCACCCCGACCGCCTGTTCCCCGCCGAGCCGTCGACGAGGGCCATCGCCCGTGACCTCTATGCCTCCGTCGCTGATCTCCCGATCATCTCTCCGCACAGCCACGTGCCGCCGGAGTGGATCGCGGAGGACATCCCTTTCACCGATCCGACCTCGCTGCTGCTGACGCCCGATCACTATGTGCTGCGACTCCTGCACGCGAACGGGATCGACCTGGCCCGCTTCGGCCGGGGCCGCGACACCCCGCTGCCGGAGGCCGAGGCACGTGAGGCGTTCCGGCTGTTCTGCTCGCACTGGCCCGTGTTCCGCGGGACACCCATGCGTTTCTGGTTCGAGGCCCAGGCGGTCAATATCTTCGGCGTTGACGTCCGCCCGTCCGCCGGGACCGCCGACCAGATCTACGACACCATCCAGGCCTGGATCGACTCCCCGGCCTCGCGTCCGCGTGCGCTGATGGAGCAGTTCGACATCGCCGTGCTCGCCACGACCGACGACCCGCTGGACGATCTGGGGCATCACAGTGCGCTGCGTGCGGAAGGCTATGCGCGGCGGGTCGTGCCCACCTTCCGCCCCGACCGCTTCCTCGAGCCCGCACGCCCCGAATGGAACGAGATCGTCGACGAGCTGGGGGAGCTGACCGGGATCGATGTGGATTCGTACGCCGGCTTCCTCTCCGCCCTCGAGAACCGGCGCGCCTACTTCAAGGAGCGGGGTGCGGTTTCCACCGACCACTCGCACGCCGACCTGGAGACGGTCATCCTCAGCCCGGCCGAATGCGAGCGGCTCTATGCCGATGCCCGCGACGACAAACTCGGCACGGACGAGTGCGCGGTCCTGCGCCGGGCGCTGGTCACGGAGATGGCCCGGATGGCCTGTGACGACGGGCTGACGATGACCCTGCACCCGGCCGTCTACCGCAACCATCACGCGGAGACCTTCCGTCGGTTCGGCGCCGATGTCGGGGCGGACATCCCGATCTCCGTGGAGGCGACGAGAGCGCTGCAGCCGATGCTGTCCGCGTACGGCACCCATCCCAACTTCAAGGTCGTCCTCTTCACGATGGACGAGACCACGTTCAGCCGTGAGCTGGCGCCGCTGGCCGGGTTCTATCCGTCGGTCTATCTCGGCGTGCCTTGGTGGTTCCTCGACTCCCCGGACGCGATCAAGCGGTTCCGCAAGTCGACGGAGATGGCCGGGTTCACGCGCTCGTCCGGGTTCATCGACGACACGCGGGCCTTCTGCTCGATCCCGGCCCGCCACGACATGTCGCGTCGTCTCGACGCGGCGGCGCTGGCGGAGCTGGTTGCGGAACACCGGCTCGAGGTCGATGAGGCCGCCGAAACTTTGCACCACCTCGTCGCGGTCAGCCCACGCGAGGTCTTCCGTCTCGACCAGTCCTGACGACACTGCCCCCACCCCGGGCCACCTCTGGAACAGCAATGAAGGAGTCCTCATGACGACTCGGCTCAGCCGTGCAGACACCCGCCCCATCGCTCCCGTGCGCATGCTGCACCTGGGGCTGGGGAACTTCCACCGGGCCCACCAGGCGTGGTTCACGGAGCACGCGCCGGATGCGGCGGAGTGGGGGTACGCGGAGTTCGCGGGCAGGGACTCGGCACTCGTGGATGAGTTGAACGAGCAGGGTGGGGCGTACACGCTCCTGGTGCGTGGTGCCGACGGCGATCAGCCCGAGGTGATCGGGGCGATCAGCGCGGTGCATCAGGCGACCGATCATGAGGCGTGGCTGAACTACTGGGTCGAGCCGGAGCTCGCGGTCATCACGATCACCGTGACCGAGGCCGGCTATTGCCGTGGCGAGGACGGTGGCCTCGATCTGGCCGACCCCGGGGTGCTCGCCGATCTGGAGGCGTTGCGGGCCGATCCCCGGGCGCTGGTCGGCACGGCACCCGGCCGGTTGCTGGCCGGGATCCTGGCCAGGGCCGAGGCGGGACAGGGGGCGGTCGCGGTGTTCTCGTGCGACAACCTGCCGGAGAACGGTCTGGTCGCGCAGCGGGTTGTCGGCGATCTCGCAGCGGCCCTGGGACCGGAGGCCGTGGCTGCCGTGACACCGCATTCGTGGGTCACGTCGATGGTCGACAGGATCACCCCGCGGGCAACCGACGAGGAGCTTGCTGCGGTCGCCGAGCTGACCCAGCGGGACGATCGCGCACCGGTGGTCACCGAACCGTTCGTCGAATGGGTCGTCGCCGGCGACTTCCCCGCCGGACGCCCGGACTGGCAGGGCGTGACGTTCGTCGACGACGTCGAGCCGTTCGAGCAGCGGAAGCTGTGGCTGCTGAACGGGTCGCACTCGCTGATGGCGTACGCCGCCTCCGCGCGCGGGCACGAAGCCGTGTCGGATGCGATCGGCGATCCCGTGGTCCGCGGCTGGGTGGAGGAGTGGTGGGACGAGGCCGTCCGCCACCTGAGCCTTCCGGCGGATCATCTCGAGACCTACCGGGCGGCGCTGGTGGCGCGGTTCGCGAACCCGAACATCCGGCACCTGCTGGCGCAGATCGCGGCCGACGGGTCGCAGAAGGTGCCCGTGCGGATCCTGCCGACGCTGAAGGCGGAGCGGGCGGCCGGTCGCAGCGGCCGTGGGGCTGCCCGGGTGGTGGCCGCCTGGATCCGGCACCTGCGCGGTGCCGGGGCGCCGGTGACCGATGCTGCGGGCGACCGCTTCGTGACGGTTGTGCAGATGGAGGGCGCCGAGGGTGTGCGGCGCGTCCTCGAGCTGCTGGATCCCGAGCTCGGCGCCGATGACGGTGTGGTGGAGCTCGTGGAGAGCTTGGTGGCGGAACTGGCGGGTGCGTGATGACCCTCGGGCACCCGGACGGGGACATCGTTCTCGGCATTGATCTGGGCACCACCGCGGCCAAGGCGACCGCCTTCCGCATGGGTGGCCCCGGTGGGGCAGTGGCGTTGGCCGCGCACGAATATGTGCTCCAGCAGCCGCTGCCTGACCGGCAGATCCAGGACCCGGAGACCATCATCGGTGCTGCCCAGGGGGCCATGCGACGGGTCGTCGCCGAGGTCGGACCCGAGAACGTCGCGGCGCTCGCGTGTTCAACGGCCATGCACGGGCTCATCGGGCTCGACGCCGAATCGCGACCGCTCACCGAGCTCATCACCTGGGCCGATTCGCGAGCCACCGATCAGGCCCGGAACCTGATCGAGTCGGGAGCGGCGCGGAATCTGCATCGCAGGTCGGGCACTCCCGTGCATCCCATGTCACCGCTCGTCAAGCTGATGTGGTTCGCCGAGCATGAGCCCGAGCTGTGCCGCAAAGTGCGGTGGTGGCTCGACCTCAAGGGCTGGCTCCTCTGGAACCTCACGGGACGGATCGCCGTTGATCTTTCCTGTGCCTCGGGCACGGGCCTGCTGGACCTCGGGACGCGGGACTGGTGGCCCGCGAGCCTCGATCTCGCCGGGGTTTCCCCCGAGCAGCTGCCCCCGATCCTGTCCACCACTGCCGCGCTGCCGTTGGGGTCGGTGCCCGCTCGGGCTATCGGCTTGCCGACCGGGGTGCCGGTCATCGTCGGGGCCGGGGACGGGCCGCTCGGCAACCTCGGGACCGGGGCGTTGGAACCCGGCGTGGGAGGCCTGTCGCTCGGGACGTCGGGTGCCCTGCGCACGGTCGTGGAGGAGCCCGACATCGACGCCGAGGGACGGCTGTTCTGTTATGCGCTGACCGATGACGCCTGGGTCGTCGGCGGTGCGATCAGCAACGGTGGCATCATCGGCCGCTGGATTCTCGACCTTGTCGGATTCCGCGACGACGCGGAGCTCACCAACCTGGCCGAACGCGTCCCGGCGGGCGCCGAGGGACTCGTCATGATCCCGATGCTGCTCGCGGAGCGGGCGCCGCTGTGGGATCCCACGCTGCATGGATCGTTGCTCGGGCTGAGACGTTTCCATGGGCGGCCACACCTTGCGCGGGCGGCCATTGAAGGGGTGGCGCTGCAGATGTCGGCGATCGCCGATTCGCTCAACGAGTTCGGTCCGCTGTCCAGCATCCGCGCGACCGGCGGGGTGTTCCGGAGCGCCCTGTGGGGGCAGGTGCTCGCGGCCGTGCTGGACATTCCGCTGCATGTCATCTCGGGCGCCGGCGGATCGGCGCTCGGTGCTGCCGCTCTGGGCGTGCTCGGGATCGGGAAGGCCGGTTCGCTGAAGGAAGCGCTGCTGTTGCTGGACCCGCATGCGATGGACTCCGACGAGCCGGTGCCGGTGGATCCGCGGGATGTCCAGACCTATCAAGGAGTCCGGGCGAGCATCGGCGAACTGGTGGCGGAGCAGGCCCGGATCGCGAAGATGTTCGAACCCGCGGGCCGGCTGAGACGAGGTTGTTAGGGCCGGTGATCCGATCTGATGGGGGCTCGGCGTTGTCCTCTGCTCACTCTGCTCACTCTGTTCGCTCTGCTCGCCATCGTGGTCGGGTCTCGCCCGGCAACTGCGTACAGCGCATCGGCGCCCCCGTCCGGCTCAGCCCGGGTGCGCCTTCGGGTGAGCAGAAGGCCCCCGGTGAGACGCCGGTGGCGGTGGGGTGTTCGGCGGGGTCGCCGAGGGGCGAGGGATCGGAGCCGGGGGTGGACGGTGGTGGCACAGGCCGTGGCATCACGGGCGCGCCCACATGGGGGTCGAGCGGAGCCTCGGTGCCGTTCGGCAACGGGAGCCCGGGACAGCCAGCGAGCACCTCCGCCATCACGTCGTGCTCGGCGGGGGAAACAGCGAGGTCATAGCGCCACTTGACGGCGAGCTGGCGGGCGACGAACGGACATTGGGCGGGCACATGGGGCGGGAGCCAACCGGTGACGTCGTGTTCGGCCTTCGTCCGGTTGAAGCGGCTCTGGGTGGCGACGAGGTTGAGCGGGTCGTTCGCGAACTCCTGACGCTTCTCCACGGGCCACGTGATGGCGCCGGAGACCCAGGCATTGCCCAGCGACACCACATGGTCGATGTCGACCTGATCCCGGGTGACGGAAAGTGTGTCGCCGGAGTACCGATCATGGAGCACACCCGACTCGACCCGGCAGCCGTTGGAACCCGGTTTGATCACGGGGTCCGTCAGATCCCGGCGCAGGATGTCGTTGCGGGTGTCGCAGCCGTTGCGGTCGAAGTCGAAGCCGTTGAAGTTGAAGGACCTGCGGTCGTAGCCCGGCGTTGCGGTGTGCTCCTTCACCGGGGTCATGGCCAGCGCCTGCTGCGCGGTGGTGGGATGGGGCTGGTCCCCGGCGGATGCGGCAACCGGTGTTGGGCGGGGACCCGGGATCCAGGGCACCCGGCCGAGGAACTGTTCCCAGAACAGCAGCCCACCTGCGACGACGGCCAACACGAGCAGGGCCATCAGCACCCAGAGCCACCGACGACGGCGCGGTGGCGGGGTGTGCAGCATGGGCGGTTGGGCGGACATCGGTGTGCTCCTGGCAGGACGGGCGGTCCCCCAGGAGCCTAGGCCACGTCCCCGACAAGGCGAGTGTTCAGAAGGGTGGTGGAGCGTTGGGATCCATTTCGGGCCAGGGCTGGGGGAGGTGTTTGCCGTCCCATGGTGGCCGGGGGTCGGGGTTGAGGAGGGCTTGGCGGGCGGGCGGGACCATCACGGAGTGGGTCAT
>LSQX01067943.1_pt2 | contig 28062 bp, 16 predicted proteins | sample 654561 | NCBI WGS metagenome assembly LSQX01 (sample SAMN04489861, study PRJNA283612) | anaerobic digester metagenome | isolation source: 4 biogas reactors fed with cattle manure at either 37C or 55C with and... | place: Denmark: Kongens Lyngby | collected 2014
ATCAGCTTGCCGATGATGACGTTCTCTTTCAGGCCGATCAGCGGATCGATCTTGCCTTTGACAGCAGCATCAGTCAGAACACGGGTTGTCTCCTGGAATGACGCAGCTGACAGGAATGAATCCGTCGCCAGCGATGCCTTTGTGATACCCAGGAGAACGCGCTTGCCGCTGGCAGGCGTTGACCCGTTCTTATCAGCCTGTTCATTCTCTTTGGCAAAATCGAACATGTCGACCAGGCCGCCGGTCAGCAGATCCGTATCTCCCGGATCATCCACACGCATTTTGCGTATCATTTGTCGAGTGATAATCTCAATATGCTTGTCATTGATTTCAACACCGTTGTTCTTATATACCTTTAGAACCTCGCTGATGATGTACTGTTGAACGCCACGTACACCTTTAATCCGCAATATGTCGTGCGGATTGACGGAACCGTCTGTCAGCAGATCGCCAGCTTCGATGGTATCGCCGGTGCTGACAATAAGGGGAGCACTCAACGGGATGTTATAGGTAATCGCTTCTCCGTCAGCCGCTGTAATCGACACATCGCGTTTCCGCTTTCCGGATTCCTCAACATGTACGACGCCTGCGAGTTCAGAAATAAACGCCTGTCCCTTAGGTTTGCGTGCTTCGAAGAGTTCTTCAACACGGGGAAGACCCTGTGTGATGTCATCGCCCGAAGCAATCCCGCCCGTATGGAACGTACGCATGGTCAGCTGTGTTCCCGGCTCACCGATCGACTGTGCTGCCATAATACCAACAGCTTCACCAATGACAGTCTGCTCGCCGGATGCCAGGTTGACACCATAGCATTTGGCACAGACACCATGTGCCGCATGGCAGGTCAGGACAGAGCGGATCGGCACATGCTTCAAATCAGATTCAACGATCGCCTGAGCAATGTTTGCCGTGATCAGTTGACTTCGTGCAGCAAGGAGGACACCTGTTTTCGGGTGTTCGATATCCTGAGCCGCGAACCGGCCTACGATACGGTCTTCCAGAGATTTAACAACACGACGTGCTTTCCCTGAACCACCAACAGTCACTTCAGCGACAGTCACGTATTCTTCAGTACCACAATCTTCTTCGCGAATAATAACATCCTGTGCGACATCGACAAGACGACGGGTCAGATAACCAGAGTCCGCCGTTTTCAAGGCTGTGTCAGACAACGCTTTACGTGCGCCATGGCTCGAAATGAAGAATTCAAGAACATTCATCCCTTCACGAAGATTGGATTTGATCGGGATTTCAATTGTTTTACCCGATGTGTCACTCATATTGCCGCGCATGCCGGCCAGCTGCTTAATCTGGTTAATGTTACCACGGGCACCAGACTGAGACATCATGTAAACGGGGTTATATTGCCCAAGGTTATTCTTCAATGCGTCTGTGATGCTGTCTGTCGTTCTGCGCCAGATGTCAACAACGGCCTGGTAGCGACCTTCTTCGTTCTGCAGACCCCTCTGGAACTGGCGGTTGACGTAATCAACTTTTGTTTCAGCTTCTTCGATAAACTGCTTCTTGACGTCCGGTATAATCATATCGAAAATACCAATCGAGATGCCGCCAACCGTCGAATAATGGAATCCCAGTGTTTTGATACGATCAAGAATTCGAGCAGTCTCCGTCAATCCGAGCTTGTGAACGCAGCGTTCAATGATTTGAGCCAGCTCTTTTTTGCCGACCAGAAAATCACATTCCAGTGTAAAGGCATTCTCCGGTACACTTCGGTCAACAAAGCCGAGTGTCTGCGGAATGGTTTCATTGAAGATGAACCGTCCGAGTGTGCTCTCAACGATTGCATGCTTTTTCCGGCCGTTAATGAGTCGTTCCAGACGAACCTTGATCGTCGTGTGCAAACCCAGTTCATGCGCATCATAGGCCATAATCGCTTCTTCGACTGAGCCGAATACTTTACCTTCACCGGGTTCGTCATTCTTTTCAATCGTCAGATAGTAAATACCCAGAACCATGTCCTGCGTCGGGACTGTAACCGGTTTACCGTCCTGCGGCTTGAGCAGATTGTTCGATGACAGCATCAGGAATCGGGCTTCTGCCTGTGCTTCAGCAGACAGCGGAACATGAACCGCCATCTGGTCACCGTCAAAATCAGCGTTATAAGCGGTGCAGACCAGCGGATGCAGTTTGATCGCGCGGCCTTCAACCAGAACCGGTTCGAAGGCTTGTATACCCAGCCGATGGAGCGTTGGTGCACGGTTAAGCAGCACGGGGTGATCCATGATCACCTCTTCCAACGTATCCCAGACCAGATCATTTGCCCGATCAACCAGCCGGCGCGCTGTTTTGATGTTGTGCGCGTGGCCTGCCGCAACGATTTTCTTCATGACAAAGGGCTTGAACAACTCGAGCGCCATTTCTTTTGGCAGCCCGCACTGGTGTAGTTTCAGCTCGGGGCCAACAACAATAACCGAACGACCGGAATAGTCGACACGCTTGCCCAGAAGATTTTGTCTGAACCGCCCCTGTTTACCTTTGAGCATATCAGACAAAGACTTCAATGCCCGGTTTCCAGCTCCGGTCACAGGACGTCCACGACGACCGTTGTCGATCAGTGCATCGACTGCTTCCTGAAGCATCCGTTTTTCATTGCGGACGATTATTTCAGGCGCACCAAGCTGAAGCAGTTTGTTGAGTCTGTTGTTTCTGTTGATCACACGCCGATACAAATCATTCAGATCTGATGTGGCAAAGCGACCGCCATCAAGCTGGACCATCGGCCGAAGCTCCGGCGGCAGAACAGGCAGGACATCCAAAACCATCCACTCGGGACGATTTCCGGATTTCTTAAACGCTTCGACAACTTCGAGGCGTTTGATTATGCGTACTTTCTTCTGGCCGCTGGCCGTCCGGAAATCCTCCCGCAGCTGTGCTGCCATTTCTTCGGTATTAATATTGGTCAGGATTTCCTTAATCGCTTCAGCGCCCATTTTCGCTTTGAAGCTGTTTCGGCCATAGAGCTCAATCGCATCCCGGTATTCTTTTTCCGAGATAACCTGATTGGGAGTGAAGCTGCTCATACCGGGATCAATCACGATATAGGCTGCAAAATAGAGTACTTTCTCCAGGTTTCGCGGCGACATATCAAGAATTAACCCCATCCGGCTGGGTATTCCCCTGAAATACCAGATATGTGAGACAGGAGCAGCCAGCTTGATGTGACCAAGCCGCTCACGGCGCACTTTTGATTTAGTAACCTCGACTCCACACCGGTCACAGACGATTCCCTTGTAGCGAATTTTTTTATACTTTCCGCAGTGGCATTCCCAGTCCTTGGTCGGACCAAAAATTTTCTCGCAAAACAGGCCGTCCCGTTCCGGTTTCAGGGTTCGATAATTGATTGTCTCAGGCTTCTTGACCTCGCCTCTTGACCATTCCAATATTTTTTCAGGTGAAGCTAAGCCTATTCCAATTGCTTCAAAATGATTCATTTCAAACATGACGCACAGTCTCCTTTTCGCACATCAATCGATTGTTTTGCCATTCGTTCTGATGTTTCGGAATCAACCGGAAATCTTATTGACTTCAATCGACCGTATCATCCAGATCAGACGAACCACTCGCGTCATCGACTGCATCATCTTCTAACTCACCGCTGTCCAGGTCTTCCGCGATGTTCCCATCTTCATCCAGCGTTCCTTCGGTAAACCCGGCGGCGGCAAAACTCTCATCAACAATGTTCACACCGATCAATTCATCCAGCTTGCTGCGATCAATCTCAGGAAGTTCATTTTCTTCCTCTACGGTTTCTTTGATGTCGATCATTTCATTTTTCTCAGTAAAAATCCGAACATCCAATGCGAGGCTCTGCAATTCTTTCACCAGAACTTTAAATGATTCCGGTATTCCTGCCTCAGGAACACTCTCCCCTTTGACAATCGCTTCGTACGTCTTTGTCCGTCCGGAAATATCATCAGATTTGACCGTTAAGATCTCCTGGAGCGTGTGACTGGCCCCATAAGCCTCAAGGGCCCAGACTTCCATCTCACCGAAACGCTGACCACCAAATTGTGCTTTACCACCGAGCGGCTGCTGCGTTACCAGAGAATAGGGACCGATCGAGCGTGCGTGAATTTTGTCATCGACAAGATGCAGCAACTTCATGTAGTACATCGTTCCTATCGTTATTTTGCTTTCAAATGGTTCACCGGTCCGGCCATCGTAAAGAACAGTCTTGCCGTCCGGATCAATACCGGCATCCGCAAATGCCTGAATAACATCTGCTTCGGTCGCGCCGTCAAAAACCGGCGTGGCAATTTTATACCCCAGCGCCTTGGCTGCCTGGCCGAGATGGACTTCCAGAAGCTGGCCGATGTTCATTCGCGATGGAACTCCCAGTGGATTCAACACGATATCCAGCGGTGTGCCATCAGGTAGGAACGGCATGTCCTCTTCAGGCAGGATTCTGGAGATAACACCCTTGTTCCCATGTCTTCCAGCCATTTTATCGCCGACTGATATTTTCCTTTTTTGCGCGATGTAAACGCGAACCAGCATATTGACGCCATGTTTCAGGTCATCATCATTTTCGCGGGTAAATACTTTTACGTCAACGACTATACCGCTTTCACCGTGGGGAATACGGACGGACGTATCGCGGACTTCGCGGACTTTTTCACCGAAAATCGCTCGATACAGGCGTTCCTCAGCAGTCAGTTCTGTTTCACCTTTCGGTGTAACCTTTCCGACTATGATATCACCGGCATAGACTTCAGCACCGATTCGGATAATCCCGTGTTCATCGAGATCGCGCAACGCGTCATCACCGACATTGGGAATCTCACGTGTGATTTCTTCAGGACCCAGCTTGGTGTCGCGGGCTTCACATTCGTATTCTTCGATATGAATCGACGTGTAGACATCTTCGCGAACCAGTCGCTCATTGATCAGGACTGCGTCTTCGTAGTTATATCCTTCCCACGTCATAAACCCGATCAGAACATTTCGGCCAAGCGCAAGCTCACCGTTGTCTGTTGAAGGGCCATCTGCGATGATGTCACCGCGCTTGACCGGCTCACCGCGTTTGACAAGCGGTCTCTGGTTTATGCAGGTTCCCTGATTGGACCTCTGATACTTGGTCAGTCGATAGGTGTCGGATGTCATTTCATCAACTTTAACAACGATTTTATCGGCACTGACAAAATCAACAATACCGTCGTGTCGGGCAACCTGACAGACACCGGAATCTTTTGCAGCCCGGTATTCCATACCTGTTCCGATGATCGGCGCCTCCGTTTTAATCAGCGGCACGGCCTGACGCTGCATGTTGGATCCCATGAGGGCACGGTTAGCATCGTCATTGCCAAGAAACGGAATCATGGCCGTTGCAACAGAGACCAGCTGCTTAGGCGATACGTCCATCAGATCAACCTGTGCAGGCTCAACCTCAAGAAATTTATCGAGATAGCGGCAAATGATTTTCTTGTCTAGAAAATGACCTTGCTCATCCAGGGGTTCATTAGCCTGCGCAATGTAATAATAATCTTCCTCATCGGCTGTCATATAGCGGACTTCATCCGTTACAAGGGCTTTTTCTTTGTCGTAAACAAGATACGGTGTTTCTATAAATCCATAACGATTGACCCGGGCATACGTTGCGAGTGAGTTAATCAGACCGATATTCGGTCCTTCCGGCGTCTCAATCGGGCACATCCGGCCATAGTGGGACGAATGAACGTCACGGACTTCAAAGTTAGCCCGTTCACGGGATAAGCCGCCCGGCCCCAGCGCTGACAATCGACGTTTATGCGTCAGCTCCGCCAGTGGATTCGGCTGATCCATGAATTGTGACAGCTGGCTGGATCCGAAGAACTCTTTTATGGCTGCGCTGACTGGGCGCGTGTTCACGATCATCTGAGGTGTTGCTGTCGCAATGTCACTGAGTGTACCCATACGTTCACGAACAACACGTTCCATTCTGGAAAAACCGACCCGTACCTGATTTTGCAGCAGTTCGCCGACCGAGCGAATGCGTCGGTTGCCAAGATGATCGATGTCATCTTTGTCGCCAATGCCATATTCCAGGCCGATCAGATAGCTGACCGATGCAATGATGTCGTCTATTGTCAGATGTTTGGGCATCAGGTCATTAATATGTGCCGAGATCTGCTTTTTTAATTCGACGATCGGATTCTCACTGGCCTTTGCCTCAAGAATCAGACCTTTCAGAACACCCGTTCTGGCTTTTTCTGTCAGACCGGCTGCCACGGGATCAAAATCACCAAGCTCTTCTTCAGTAAAAAAGCGACGAATATACAGGGCCGCATCAACACGGTTGTTTCCGACAATTTTCAGTCTGTTCTCCATCTGATGAATGGTATTACCAATAAGCTGCATCGGGTACACAAGCACATCATTGATGCCGGCTTCCTGAATCTGGAAGGCCAGGTCTTTTGTGATGATCTCATTTTCCGCAACAAGCAGTTCGCCATTATCGTCCACGACATTAGCAGCGGCCCGATGTCCGGCCAAGCGCGTCGCCAGTGACAACTTCTTATTGATTTTATAGATTCCGACCCTTGCCAGGTCATAACGTTTCGGATCGAAGAACATGTTGTTGAGCAGAGTCTCCGCACCTTCAACAGAAACAGGTTCTCCTGGACGCAGTTTCTTGTATAGCTCTTGAAGGCCTTCTTCGCGGTTCTGACAGCCGTCCTTGAGCATTGTCTGCATCAGGCTGTTTTCTTCACCGAATGCGTCTACGATCTGCTGATTGGTACCAAAACCAAGCGAGCGAAGCAGAATGGTCAAATGAAATTTTCTGGTCCGGTCAACACGAACCCAGATCAGATCATTGCTGTCTGTCTCGTATTCAAGCCAGGCACCACGATTTGGTATAATCTGTGATGAATAAAGTTCTTTATCTGTCTTGTCCAATGATAGATCAAAATAAGCACCCGGCGAGCGGACGAGCTGGCTGATGATAACCCGTTCAGCACCATTGATGATAAACGTACCGTTATCACTCATAATCGGGAACTCACCGATATAGATGTATTGATCTTTAATAATGTCGTCTTTCCGATTATGGAGACGTACTTTGACGCGGAGCGGTGCTGCAAAATTGGCATCCCGCTCTTTACATTCTTCAATCGAATACGTTGGATTCGTAACATCGAATTCCTTGTCAATGAATGAAAGTTCTATATCACCTGAATAATCTGTTATCGGCGAAACATCGCGCAATACTTCCATCAGACCTTCATCCAGAAACCATTGATAACTGTTTTTCTGGATCTCAATCAAGTTAGGCATGTCGATTACTTCATTGATTTTGGAATAAGACATTCTTTCGGTTCTTCCCAATTGGACGGGATGCACCATTAATGATCACCTCACGCAAGTTACGGCAAAGCCGCTATGTTGGTCAGTTCCTTTTTGGTCAGTTCCTACAAGATATCTGACTAAATGTTGACGGCTCCTCAGCACATGCTATAATGAACGTGGAAGGAGTCTTTTCGCTGTTATAAAAAGAGCAGACGATATGTCTCCAGTTTATGACGCGTTATAAAATAATAACACGCACGCTCATTGGTGTCAACGAAGTTTGACGCCATTTTTTTGTTTTTCCGCAGATACACAGCAGAGAACAACACCTGTCGATAAGTGGTTGTTCCCTGCTGCCAGCTGACTATAATACGTATGATTACCCGACAAATCGATACCCGAATGATTGAGTCTGGTAGGGATAGTCTTCGCGCAGTTCGCTCAGAAGGGTATCCATCTCTTTGTTTCTCAGATCATTTTGTACATTGATCTCCCAGTCGATACCGGATTCATCAACAAAATACATGATATGGAACCCGAAATCTGTTTGAACAATATCAGTATCTCCAGGTTTACGCGCTGCGTCAAAGCACCAGTCATTAAACTCCTTGAGCATCTGCCCGGGAAATACATCCTGATACAGGCCGCCCTGCGATGCGCTGCTGTCAGCACTGTTTGTGACGGCAAGTTCTGCAAAGGCTTCCTCTGTTTTTTCTCCTGCCTGATAGGTCGCCAGTATAGATTCAGCTTTGCTTTTTGCTTCAGCGATTTCTTCGCTTGATGCGCTGGTTCTGTTGGCTGAAATCAGGATGTGGCGGATATCTATTCTGTTAAACTCCGGTTTGAAGCGGTCGATGAACATCACAACGTAGTACGATGTTGACGACTCCAGAACGGCTTTATCCTGAGCTTTTCTCGCTTCATCAAAGAGCCAGGTCTTCTGCACAACATTGGTGACAGCTGACTTGTGACGGTTTGTGTAGAGTGAGGCGTCGCGTGTTCGATAGGCAACTGCATCTTCCTTACTGGCGTAGGCGATTGCCTGTTCCTGGAAAGAAGCTTCATCCGTTATTTTCGCGAGCATTTCCTCGGCCTTGCCCTTGGCTGCCTTTTTTGCTTCCTCTATTTCTGCTTCGGTCGCATCTTCATCTGCTTCTGTTTCAAAAACAAACAGCCGATAGTTGACAACATCGTATGTGTCGGGATTTTCCTGATATGTCTTGTCGAGCTCTTCAGCTGTAAAGGTAAAGCTATCCTGCTTTTCTGTGCGGTACCGGTCAGCCAGGATCACACGCTCTGCTATCATGCGCAAAGCTGATTCATTCATGCCGGGACCGAATGCCTTAATCAAATAGTTGTCAACCGTGAGACCTTGTTGTGTTGCTCCGGATACAAAATTAGCGACGTAATTGTCGACAATCTCCTGATCATCTTCTGTCATTGAAATGCCCTGCTTTTTAGCTTCTTCTGACAGCATGACATCCTGCTGCACACTTTGCAGTGCAGTATCTTTCAGATAGGCTTCCAATGTCGGATGTGTTTCATCGCCGCTTGGTGACTGAAGCATATTCTGGCCGTCTGGAGTCGAGGGGTCGATCCCATAACTGTTCAGCGTGATGTAATAATAATAATTTACATCGATGGGTTTGACTTCAATCGATCCAATCGTGGCAGCTGTGAGATGCCGCTGAGGAAGGCCTGTTCGTACAGCCGCCCAAAGGCCTGTGCCGATCAGGGCAAGAATAAGGACAGCTACAACGATGATCCGCAATACGGGATTATCGCTCTTGATCTGTTTTTTGCCGCCGTCTTTATCTTTCATGCCTGAAAGTCGAGCTTTGCGTTCAGCACGTTGTTGTTCTACTTTCCATTGCTCTGTCGTCTTCTTGGTATCGCTCATGCTATTCCCTTCCTTATCTGGTTCATGATCTCATTCATACCGGCTCATTATACAGTCTCTCATGGCTGCACACAACAATCCGAAAAGCTATTTTATCAAGTGATTGTGACATCAATATGGCGTCAATCACCTGAATGCCTGCCGGGAGGTGAAAATCCAAGTTCAGCAGCTTTCTTATAAAAACTGGTGCTTTTCAGGCCGCTTAGCGCCATCGCTTCCCTGGTGGATATTTTGTGATCCTGCCAATCACGGCAAATCGCCCGGAACCCGGGTGGGATCGAAACAGGAGGCCTGCCAATTCGCCGACCTGATGCTCTTGCGCGTTTGATACCGGCTTTCTTTTTGGCTGACTGGTCATTAAAATTCAGGTTGGCAAAGGATTTTAAAGCTCGGATTGATAATTTCCCGTTCTGACTCCTGCTGTCCAGCTGCTCTTCGAGCAGAACGATATCAGCACCAGCCGCTTCAATAAGTTGATAACAATTCACAAAATCTGCAAGATTGCTGGCAAAACGGTCTGCCGACGCTGCATAAAGAACATCCCCTGTACTGAGGATCTGCAGCAGCCGCCTCCGCTGCTCACGGCGGCGTGCTGTCCGTATATGACGATCAACAAAAATCCGCTTGAATGAACCAATGGTATCCAGCTGCATTGCCTGCCGGCTTATATCTGAATCATGTTCATCAACCAGTAAATATCCGTATCGGGCCATCTCAAAATGTCCTTCCGGTTGCTTGTCTGTGTTCAAAAAAATATCGTCATTGCTTATGATTCTTCAGTTTCTTCCGGATCAACCTGAGAGATCCGTTGAATTTCAACTTTGGCAATTCGTTTTTCATCCATCGCCAAAACTTTGAAATGGATATCCTCCCAGCTTACTTCAGGCAACTCGTTTTCCTCCGGAATCCGTCCTAACAGATTAATCACAAGGCCGCCCAGTGTCTCAAAATCATCATCCGGGAATTCGACATTGATGGCTGTACCAACTTCGTCCAGATCAGCCTGACCAGATGCGATCCAGTGCTGGTCATCTTTTCGCTCGATTTCCAATTCTTCTTCGTCATACTCGTCCTGAATATTTCCGACAATTTCCTCTAGTAGATCTTCAATCGTTACAATACCAGCCGTGCCGCCGTACTCATCGATTGCAATCGCCATCTGAGTATGATCGCGCTGCATATCACGAAAGAGTTCATCGATGTTTTTTGATTCCGGAACAAAAACAGGCGGTCGGATCATCTGACGCAGGGAGAAGGGCCCGTCGAAGCCTTCAGCCGCATGATACAACAGATCCTTGATATGCAGGACGCCTATGATATTATCGACGTTATCTTCGTAAACCGGGATACGGGTGTATTTTTCATGAACAGCCAACTCAAGTACTTCATCATAGTCAGCTTCTACATCAAGCGATACGATACCGGTTCGATGCGTCATGATCTCCGAGACTTCCTTATCATTGAATTCGAAAATCTTGTTGATCATCTCTTTCTCTTCTTCGTGAATGTTTCCGGCTTCCCGTCCGACATCAATCATCATTCTGATTTCTTCTTCGGTCACGATTCTGCTGGTAACAGTCGGATCGATGTGCAGCAGGCGCAAGACAAGATTAGTCGATCCGTTGAGCAGAAACACAAACGGTTTCATGACTTTTCGGAGCATCGTGATAATTCCTGCCACCGCATTGGCCAGTTTTTCGGGATTATGTTGTGCAATTCGTTTTGGAACAAGCTCTCCGAAAACCAAAGAAAAATAAGCCAGAATGATCGTTATGACAATGACGCTGGCTGTTTTGACAATCGGCAGATCGACATTAATCGCCTGATAAAGACGGTCGGCGAAAATGTCAGCGGCAAACGCCGAGGACAAAAATCCAGCCAGTGTCACACCGACCTGGATGGTAGCCAGAAAACTGCCCGGCTCTTCGATCAGCCTGAGAAGCTTACCGGCGATCTGATTGCCTTCTTCCGCATCTTTGCGTACTTTGTTGTCGTTCAGCGTAATAACAGCAATTTCAGTCGCTGAAAAAAAAGCATTGATCAGAATCAGAATGAATAGGATCAGTAAATTGACAATGAGAGGTACATCAGACATATCCGATTGTGTTACAATCGCAAGCAAAGTACGTATACTACTGTCGTCTTCCACTGTATAGGATCTCCTTTTGCAACTTTCAGATCAGTCAGAAAGCTTTCAAGCATGAATGGTTAGGGTTGAACAGCCCAATCATATCAGGTTTTTTCATCTTTCTCAAGCACACCACCGGGCTAATCCGCTTTTTTTAAGTGAAACAGCCATTATTTCTTCTTTTTTGACTTGATGTTGCAGCATTTCTTCTTTTTCACCACATGAATAACAGCTTCATCCAGCCCTGTTTTTCCTTGACATCTAATGTCATTTCATGCCATACTGTGACAAATTCGCTCATTTCAGGGGTACTTATGGAGTTCAATCAAAAGCTGACCATGTTGATGCATGTTTTTAAAATCAGCAACAGTGCGCTGGCAAGAGATATTCATGTTGACGCCTCGTTGATCAGCCGCTGGAAATCAGGCGCACGAAAAATATCTTTGCATTCGCCACATATCGCGTCCTTGGCAACTTATTTTGTTCACATTGACGCGTTTCCCTATCAAAAAGCCTATCTGGATCGATTACTTCGCAACCTGATGCATCGGGATCCTCAGCACGCAACCGACGAAGAACGGTCGCTGGCTTTGGCTAACTGGTTTATGTCCACCGATCCGGTTCCTGTGCCGGAAGAGCCGGAAAAGTTCCTCTTTTCTGACGAATCAGAACCGATGCTCAGCCAAATCGGTCGATGGCTGACTCCATCTGCGTTTGAATCGAAACGATCGATGATGACGGAACACCCGACAGCAAGTGCGCTTCACCCAGCCGAATCGGTTGCCAACACCAGTAAAATCCGTATTTATCCGGGGCTGGTCGGTAAACGGCAGGCTATTCTGGAAATTCTCGATGAAGCATTGACCACGAATTCACCGCAGGATTTTCTGCTTTTCAGTGAGGAACCGATGAACTGGTTGCTCGATGATCCTGACTTCACAGTCATCTGGGCAAATCGATTGCGTCGAATCATCGAGCAGGGGCATACCGTTTCGATAATCCATGTTGTCAATCGAAGTGCACAGGAAACTTTGGGAATCATCAATCACTGGCTGCCACTCCATCTATCAGGTCAGATTCGATCCTATTATGACCCACGATACAATAATCCGTCTATCTGTCAGACGCTGTTCATTGTACGTGGAAAAGCTGCGCTGATCAGTCAGTCAACACGTGATGATGCAACGCAGTCGATCTGTCTGTTGATCCGGGATGATGAGGTAATAAATCACTACACGCGTGTTTTTCAGTCCTATCTGCACTACTGCCGCCCATTGTTCAGTGGCTATTCTGTTAAACAGTACGACGCGTATCTCCAGACACAAAAGCATATCTCCCAACAAGCGCAGCGCATCATTTCGTTGTGCCATCAACCGGATGTTTCCCTATTGCCCGAGCCGGTAATGGACAGATTGTTTACTGAACTCTTAAGAGGATACAGCAGTTCATGTACATCAGAAATTGTTTCTCTCCTCAAAGAGAAACAAACAGAAACCTGCGAAACGGTCTTTCTGCTGTCTGAGGAATGGCTGGAAAATGCCGTCTTGCATGGGGCTTTGATTACTTCAGACTGTACTCTGTTTCTTAAATCGCAGATCCGTCTTTCACTGACTGAAACAGCAGCGTGGATCCGCCGACTTATCCGACAGGTGACTGAAAATGCCCAGTATCACATCTTATTATTCGATCCTGATCGAGATTTGAAAGGCAATACGCATTGTTTGCGTTATTTTGAACGCCACGCAGCCGTATTTGCCTCTTTTCCTGGTGATACACCCTTCGTCCTCAGCATTTCCGAAGCTAACTCACTGTACGCATTAGGGCAGTATCTTGATCGTCTGATTGGCAGAATCCCAAAAATTCAGAAAGATCGATCATCGGTCATCCAAAGGTTAACAGCTGCCGCTGATCAGATCAGTGAGCAGATCAAAAAAGCAAAATGAATCCCCGGCGATCCGCAAAGATACACCGGGGATTGTTGATTGTATAGGTTGTTATTCTTATTCTTCGTCTTCTTCCATGCGTGCTTTGGCGTCAGCGATGACTTTTTCCGACACAACCTGCGGTGCCTGCTCATATCTGGCGAAATTGATTGTATACCAGCCACGTCCTTGTGTCATCGACTTTAAATCTGAAGCATACTTGCCCATTTCTGATGTCGGCACTTCCGCCTGGACGACCTGGCCTTCATCATCAGGATTGATCCCCATGATCCGGCCACGCCGCTTATTCAAATCGCCCATGATATCTCCAAGGTAATCATCGGGAATATGAATCTCGACTATGCTGATGGGTTCAAGCAAAACGGGAGAGGCCAGCGGTAACCCGGCTTTGTAAGCCAGACGGGCTGCTATTTTAAATGCCATTTCTGACGAATCAACATCATGGTACGAACCATCAACCAGCGTTGCCTTAAGATTTACGACCGGGTATCCTGCCAAAGAACCTTTACCAATCGCTTCCTGCAGGCCTTTTTCGACAGCCGGATGAAATGACTTGGGCACTGATCCACCGAAAATTTTCTGTTCGAAAACGAGATTTTCTTCTTCTCCCGGCTCGAACTCGATCCAGACATCTCCATACTGGCCATGACCACCGGTCTGTTTCTTATGGCGACCCTGAACCTTAACTTTTTTACGAATCGTTTCGCGATACGGAACGCGGGCTTCTTCGAGGCTTGCTTCAACATTGAATTTCGTTTTCAGTTTACTGCGTAAAACATCAAGCTGCTGCTCACCAAGACCTGAGATAATCATCTGATGCGTCTCAGCATCGTTGACGACATTGAAAACAGGGTCCTCGTCTTTCAGTTTGTTGAGGCCGGACATGATTTTATCTTCCTCACCTTTAACCTGCGGAAAGATCGCCATTGACAGGCACGGCACCGGAAAATTGATCTGCGGCAGCCTGATGATATGACTCCGCTCGCAGAGCGTATCATTGGTCGCAGTTAAGGAAAGTTTGGACACAGCACCGATATCTCCGGCTGTGATTTGATCCTGGGTGATCTGCTTTTTACCGATCATCAGGAAGACAGAGCTGATTCTTTCCTCTTTTTCGCGATCCGGATTGTATAAGGTACTGTTTGCTTTCAATGTTCCTGAGTATACTTTAAACAGGGAAATCCGACCGACGAACGGATCGGCAATCGTTTTAAACACAAATGCTGCCAAGGGTCCCTGTGGATCCGGTGTCAGCGATACCATCTCACCCTCAGCTGTTTTTGCCTCAACCGGCTGGCCTTCTGACGTTTTCGGCAAATACTGGATAAACTGGTCCATAATAAAGCGAACACCCCAGTTAGCTGTGGCTGATGCGGCAAACACAGGATAGAGTGACCCTTCACGGATCGCCGCTTTAACACCAGCAGTGACTTCAGCATCAGTAAAGGCTTCTCCGCTGAAAAACTTTTCCATCAACGCCTCATCGGTTTCAGCGACCATTTCATGAATCGCTTCACACAATGATCCAACAGCATCAACCTGATCAGTCGGCATGTCGACAGGTGTAGCAGTTCCCTTCTTGTGATCCAATGAATATGCCTGCTGCTTGATCACATCGATGATACCGGTCATTTCGTTATTGACAACAATCGGAAGAGCCAATGGAATGACGGTCTGCCCAATCGCGTCTTTCAGTGTTTCCAGTGCTTTGTCAAAGTTCGCATTGTTTTCGTCCATACGGCTGATCACAAAGGCAACCGGCAGTTTTTTCCTGCGGCACATGTTAAGCGCTTTTTCCGAGCCGACAGACAGCCCGTCTTTCGCACCAATCATGATCAGGCCGGCGTCTGCGATGTGGATGCCCTGCAAAACTTCACCGACAAAGTCAAAGTCACCTGGTGTATCAATCAGATTTATTTTGTACTGATCCCATTCACAGGCTGCTGTTGATGTGTTCAAAGAAATCTGCCGACGAATTTCTTCAGGATCAAAGTCCATGACTGTATTTCCATCATTCGACTTACCCATACGATCGATCACTTTAGCGTTGTAAAGAATCGCTTCAGCAAACGCCGTTTTCCCGGATCCTCCGTGACCCAGAAGAACCAGATTGCAGATCTTGTCAGCAGGATAGATTTTCATATGGCGAATTCCCCCTTATTTGATCATCTGCAGCATATTGAGTCGTGAACGTCAGACTGCAGACGCTGTGCGTTCCATTATACTATGCACATTGTACAAGTTCCATTATGAATTTCCACAATATTTCCCCTGACAAACCCGCCATTCTTCCAGTACGTTCAGAAGATCTTGTTCAGTCTGAACGGCTACCGCCAGCTGACGAAGTCGAGACGCGCATGAAGCTCCCTGAAAATAATGAGACAGATGGCGTCTCATTTCCAGCATTGCTTTTTGTTCGCCCAACAGGTCGCACAACCCGTGCCAGTGCTCCTTGATAATTTGCATCCGCGCGTCGATATCCGGAGCAACCATCATCGGAACGCCACCAAGTGATTGGATAATTTCGCTAAACAACCACGGACGCCCTTGAGCAGCGCGACCGATCATCAATCCATCGACGCCTGTTTCTCTAAGCATACGCAGTGCTGACGTCTGATCGACGACATCACCATTTCCATAGACTGGAATCTTGACTGCCCGCCTCACATCTGAGATAACAGACCAGTCCGCCCGCCCGCCATACATTTGATTACGGGTTCGTGCATGAATCGTAATAGCCGAAGCACCGGCGGCTTCGCACATCCTCGCGAAATCCGGCGCATTGATGCTCATCTCATCCCAACCGCTGCGAAATTTCACCGTGACAGATTTTCCAACCGAATGCGCAGCTTCAACAGCTGCCCGAATGATCTGTTCAGCGCGGTCAGGCTGCCGCATCAACGCACATCCGGCACCGGTCATAACCACTTTTTTCACAGGACAGCCCATGTTCAGGTCTATCAGTCTGCTGCTTGATAAAATCGGATGCGCGGCGATCCGTTCGATAGCCCTGGTAAAATCCACCGGATCAGATCCAAAGAGCTGAATGCTCTCAAACGGATAGTCGGGGTCAATGGCCAGATATCGCCAATTGCGATTCATTTTCCGATCGAAAATCAGGCCACGCGCACTGACCAGTTCTGTTACGGTCAGGCCCGCCCCGAATCGACGGCACAGCGCACGATAAACACGGTCGGTTGTTCCGGCCATCGGTGCCAGAGCCAGGTTGTTCGGTATCTGGACTGAACCAATCCTGACCGGATGAAGATCAGCTGCCATGCGATTGGTCATCCTGATCCGTCGGATCGCTCAGCTGACTTTGTATCAGTTCACAAACACGTTTCCGTTCGTCCGGATCTCGGGCATCACCCTGGAACAAAATCGGTTCCCTGACTTTAATGGTTGCTGTTTTGGCATCAGCAAAAATTGTCACAAAAGGGATATGCCGGCCTGTATCCCGGAAGTAAAGACGGTCGATCAGCAGAAAGCCTTCATACATGTCTGACATCCGGCCATCTTCACTGGTATAGGATCGTTCGGGAAAAATCAACAGGCTCTCTCCCTGCTTTAATGCTTTCAGACTCAATTGATAGGTTTGAATGACTTTCATTGAGTCGCGGTAAACCGGTATTGTACGGGATGAACGCATCAGTGCGCTGAGAAAAGGTGCGTACAGAGTTGCCATCATCTTCGCCTTCCATTTGGGGAAACCGTAGCGTTCTGTTAACGTATATTGAACCAGATGATCAAAACAGACGCGACGGTCGTGATAGACTGATAATGCCCAGATTCGAATGCGGCCGGGAAGCCAGGGGATTGTCATGAAAATGCCTTTTGAATTAAAATGACGGCTTAAATAAACGACGGGATCTTTCAAGCGTTCAGGATGATCAATCCGATATCTTGTATGAAAACAACGTATTAAAAATCGGCAAAAATAAAATAGGCGTCCATAGTACTTCATCAAACTCTTCCTATCCATTCCTTGATCATAAATCATGATTCAGCTTCAGACTGCCAAATCGATACTATCTTAATCAACCGGCTGTGGATTGTCAAAGAACCTCAATCAGCAGGACATAGCCTGATTTTATCCATTTAAGCGATCATAAGACAGACTTGACAATACTTTTTACAAATCATTCACAACTCTGCGTTATAATATTGTTAAGTTCATATTATTGTGCATATTTTCAGACATCTATTTTTTGAGGGGGGATTAACGTGTTGTTCGGAAATGCCGCTGACAAAATTGATGGTTTTGTCGCCAAAGGGAAGAGCCAAAAAGTCATTCCACTCCTGGAAACCAAGAACAAGGAAACCCGTCTGAGAGCCATTGAAGCACTTGGCAAAATTGCTGACGACCATTGTGTTCATGCGCTCATACCTCTATTATCGGACTCAGATCCTGAGATCAGAAAGCAAACAGCAATCAGCATGGGTGACATGAAGAAAGACGTCTGCAAAACACATTTGCAAAACAGGGTCCAGATTGAAAAAGACCACGATGTTCTGGACGCGATTCACGATGCAATCATGCGCATCACGAAGGAAGTCGGTCTGGTCAAGTAATAAGAAATCGTTTCACATTAAAAAATTGAGCCCCGCTGTATGACAGCGGGGCTTTTGGCGTCCCGGACAGGAATTGAACCCGTATCAGCAGCTCCGGAAACTGCTGCCTTATCCATTAGGCCACCGGGACACAGTATTTCATTATAGGGTATCATTATCCAAAAATCAATCAGTACGCAACGGGTAGCCAGCAGATTTTTGACTAAGATGCAGCTGTATCGCTGTTAACCGATTCAGGATCCATCGCAAAAAATAGATGTCTCAGTTTCCGGGTGATCTCCGATTTTTCTTTTGCAGCATGACGAAATAATACATAGGGCTGAGTCCCTGCATTAAACAGCAGCAGACCCTTGTACTGATCCTGATTGATGACCAGAGACAATGTTTTCATATCCGGCTTGACAGAGGTGTCATACTTCAAAAGAATATGTTGATGCTGTTGTTCAATTCGGACAAAACCATTTCGCCCTGCAGCATAGCGGATGTACGACACATCAACCAACATCATGACAGATTCCGGTAATTCACCATAGCGATCCAGACACTCATCCAATATATCCTGGTAATCAGCCCGGGAAGACAAACCGGCAATCCGTCGATACAGATCCATTCGCTGACCCTCATCCGGCACATAGGACGGTGGAATATAGGCATCTATCTTTAAGTCGACAACAGCTGAAATTCTTTGTTCCTGCGGCTGTCCCTGTAACTCACGAACAGCTTCGTCAAGCATACGGCAGTACAGATCATATCCGATTGATTCCAGGTGTCCATGCTGTTCAGCACCAAGCAAGTTTCCTGCGCCCCGAACCTCAAGATCGCGCAGAGCAATTTTGAATCCTGCGCCAAGCTCTGTAAAATCACGTATGGCTGTCAGACGTTTTTCGGCGATTTCTGTCAGTATCCTGTCTTTTCGATAGGTGACATAGGCGTAGGCCTGCCGATTGGAGCGGCCGACTCGTCCACGCAGCTGATATAACTGTGCCAGTCCCAGTCGATCCGCATTCTCAACAATAATGGTGTTTACATTGGGCATGTCGATACCGGATTCTATGATTGTGGTACAAACCAGAACATCATAGGCCTGATGAATAAATGAGCTGATCACATCCTCAAGCTGGCGTTCTCCCATTTTCCCATGTGCGCAGGCTATCCTGATTCCCGGCAGTTTTTGTTCGATTTCCGAAGCTTTCTCCAAAATCTTGCGTGTATCATTAAAGAGATAGAAAACTTGTCCATGGCGGGATACTTCGCGCAAGATCGCTTCCGTTACGATCTCCTCATCATATTCCATGACATATGTCTGCACAGGTCTGCGATCTAGGGGCGGCTCCTCAAGCACACTAATGTCACGAATACCCGACATAGCCATATGAAGCGTTCTTGGTATCGGTGTAGCACTCAGGGACAGGACGTCGACGGATGGCCATTCTGCCTTCAGCTTTTCTTTATGGTCTACTCCGAACCGTTGTTCTTCATCAACGATCAGCAAACCCGGCTTCTTTAAAACAATGTCGCTCGAAAGAATCCGATGAGTCCCGACAACAATATCAACAGACCCTTTTTTCAGGCCTTGGATGGTCGCATTTTGAGCCGATCGCGAAACAAAGCGGCTCAGCAGTCCCACGGTCACGGGGAACCCCTCCAGCCGCTGCACCAGATTATCGTAATGCTGCTGCGCCAGCACCGTTGTCGGTGCCAGAACGATCCCCTGATAACCACTCGTCACGCACTTGAACAGCGCGCGAAAGGCAACTTCTGTCTTGCCGTATCCGACATCACCGCATAAGAGGCGATCCATGATCCGGTCGGATTCCATGTCTGCCTTGATCTCCAAAATACTCTTAATCTGGTCCTGCGTTTCTTCGTAAGGAAACTGTTCTTCAAACTCCTGTTGCCAGATTGTATCCGACAAAAAAGACAACCCTTTGATCGCAGCACGTTCTGCATACAGTTTGATCAGATCAGTCGCCAGTTGGCGTATGGAGGTCCGTGCGCGTTCCTTCATTCGCCCCCATTCCTGACCGCCCAATTTTGACAGCTTTGGTTCATGCGCATCTGCACCGACATATTTTTGAATCTGGTCCAGACTTTCCATCGGGATGTACAACGTGTCATTTCCGGCGTATGTGATTTTCAGGTAGTCGCGGCGAATGCCCTGGTTGGCTATATTGACCAGCCCATCATATCGACCGATTCCATGATCATCGTGAACAACTCGCTCTCCTGGAACAAGATCACTGAAAAAATCAATTTTGAGACCTTTTTCTGAATGCCGTCTCCGATGCCTTTTTTCTGTTCCAAAAAGGTCCTGTGAGCCAATGACCAGAAGCCTGGCACCCGGCCAGGTAAATCCTCTGGGTAAGCTCTGTTGTAAAATGTCAGGCTCAACACCTTGCTCAGCGAATCGTTGAGTCAGTCTGGCCTCTCGAGGTTCAGATCCGGCAAAAAGGATCGCCCGGCCGCCTGATCGGATCCACTCGTCTACATCGGCAATCAGCTGCTGCTCCCGACCGCGGTAGCTGTCTGATGACCGGGACTGAATCGTCACCGATCGAGCGCCCGGAAAACCGTTTCCGGATGACAGAATCTGGCACATTGCTATCGACGGATGAATCTGATCCAGTTTACGACCGATATCAATACTTTGAAACATGATTGACCGGGTAGACGGAAAACTCTGTCCTTTCTCCAGCATCATGCGGATTCGCTCATGAAACTCAGCCTGTCCTGCATCTGATCGATGACGAAAACGTGCCGGTTCATCGACGATAACCAGCGCATTAAGATCTGCCGCATAATCCAGAATGCTTGAGGCGTCCGGATAGATGTACGATAGCCAGCGATCAAGAGCAGGAAAGCGCATCTGCTCCCGTACCCGTTCGGCATCATGCTGCATCACTCGTGTCAGGTGTTCAGTCAGGTTCCGGTCTGCACCCTTTTGGCGGGCATGCAGAACGGCCGACTGACCTTCATTCAGAATCTGGTCTGCCAACTGATCCGGATGGATCGCAGCGGTGAGAATTTCCCGGACCGGAGGAATAACGACCTCTGTCAACATTTCAATTGATCGCTGACTCTCGAGATCAAATCGCTTGATCGCATCAATTTCGCGATCGAAAAAAGAAATGCGGATACCTTCAGCAGGCTCATCATCAGCAACGGACGGAACAAAATCGACAATATCTCCTCGATGAGCAAATTGACCTGCGCCATCGGTCAATCGAACCGGCTCATAACCAACTGATGCCAGCTGATGTGTCAATGCAGCTACGTTCAGTTCCTGGCCAACTGATAACCGGATCATCTGACGAGATAGAAGCGAGACGGGCGGCAACTTCTGCAGCGTTGCTGAGGCAGGGATGATGATTGCCCCGAATTGATTTGACAGCATCCGGGTCAGGATGGCCATTCTCTGATATTCAGACTCGTGGCTGACCGCCTCAACATCAGTCAGATTCCACTCGCGCGGTCTGAAAATGAAAACCGGATCATCCATCAGTGCTTTTAAATCAGACGCGACGGCACGGGCTTTCAATTCGTCAGGCACGAGAAAACAGATGCGCCTATGCAAATCAGTTGACAGGCGCCAGGCCAGCCAGGATTTAAGCGGATCCGGTAAACCGGACACATTGATGGATTGTCCGCCCTTCGCCTCAAGCCATTTAACGAGTTGTGAATAAGCCGGATCAGCTGAATCGTCAGCGATCAACCTTTGTTTTCCGTCAGATATCATGATTGTAACAGCTCGCTGTCTTCAGATTCTTCATCCGTACGTTTGTTATATGTTTGCATAGCAGTTTCCAGACCTTTTTTGATGGTGATAATGGCTGCATCCGCAGCTTGATTGATGACCTGTTGCCAGTTTTCTCTGCGATCGCGAGGCACTTTGGAAAGCACGTAGTCGGCCAGATCCATCTGTTCATTTTTGGGTCCTATGCCAATCCGAATTCTCGGGAAAGATCGATCCTGCAGTTCGTCTATCACTGACCGCATGCCGTTGTGCGTGCCGGGGCCCCCGTTCGAGCGAATTCTCAGCGTACCGAACGGCAGGTCAATATCATCGTAAACAACCAAACATTGAGACAACGGTATATTGAAGTAGCGAACAGCAGACGCAACAGCTTCACCACTTCGATTCATATACGTCAATGGTTTTAATAAAAGACACCGACTGCCATCCAGCGAAATCTCAATGATCTGGCTGTTAAATCGTTCACGATTGAACGACAGTGAATAAGTTGAAGCAATCTGATCCAAAACCTGATATCCGGCATTGTGCCAGGTTTCCTGATAGGCTCGTCCTGGATTCCCGAGGCCTGTTATTAACCAACGTTGATGTGTCAAGGGCATCTCCTTTGTCTCAATGACATCCTTTTTTCGGTACACTATAAGCACACCAAACCGGCCGGTTTTTTCAAGTGACCGGCTGTTACCTGTTTCATTTTCACCTATTATAGCAAATGCATCGGGTATTGTGTGGAAAAAGGTATTTTTATCCTGTGGATAATGTGGATAACTCTGTGCATAAGTAATGATGATGTTTCACATGAAATCGACCCGTAATACGCCTGTAACAATGGTTTCACGGTATCGGGGTCTATGACCGGAACAATTGTTTTGATTGTTGCCCGATGCTGGTAATCTGCAGTATCAGGGCACTTGGCGGATTTTTTCATAGGATTGTTGATGCCCGTCTAGAACATTTTTTCTGCCTGTTTGATTGTGGATAATTAAGGCGGGACAGTCTATTTATGATAAGGCTCGCCATTGATAATTCTGAACGCCCGGTAACATTGCTCCAGTAGCAGCAGACGCGACATTTGATGAGTCCAAGTCAATTTGGATAAAGACAGATGCTCATTGGCCCTTGTTAGAACCGAACTGTCCAGTCCGTTCGCACCGCCGATAACAAAAACAATCTGACTACCGCCTTTTTCAAACCAGGTCATCATTTTCGAGGCAAATTGCTCAGACGACTTCGCCAGTCCCTTGAGATCCAGCGCGACAACAAAATCCTGTGGTTGAATCTGTTTCAGCAGTCGTTCTCCCTCACGTCTAAGTATCAGGTCCATCGGAATTGAATCCGGTTCATCAGCAACGATCTTCATTTGAACACGACAATAACGGCCAAGCCGTTTGACATACTCTTCGAGGCCGGCAACCAACCACGGTTCCTTGACCTTTCCGGGCGATAAGACGACCAGTTTCAAAGGCATATCGACTCGCTGACTGAGTAGCGTCTGGCTACCGTCACAGTTGCATCTTTGCCGGGAGCAGCCTGAATGGTGTTCAAGTGACGTCCGACCGTTAACAAAGCCAATTCAGGATAGTTATTCTCCGCACTCAAGTGAGACAGAATAAAGCGATTCGTTCCCAACTGCAGCAGATCTGCAATCGCCCGGGCACAATCATCATTCGACAAATGACCAACCGAACTGCTGACACGTTCTTTGAGAAAAGCAGGGTAGCGGCCGGCCTGCAGCATGGCCGGATCATAATTCGATTCGATCAGGACAACCTGACTACCGGCAGCCTGTTGCAGCAGCTGTCCGTTCATACAGCCGATATCAGTCATTAATGCCACATCGCCATCATCTGTTTTGATTCGATAGCCAACTGAGTCAGCAGCATCATGAGGTGTACTGAAAGGAGTAATATCAAAATCGCCAATCGTCAACGATCGGTCTGTTTCAAAGATATGAACCAGAGACTCGTCAACCGGCTCAACAGATGAACGCATGGCCTGCCAGGTTTTGTGATTCACGTAGAGCGGCAGGCGGTAACGTCTCATGAGAACACCAATACCTGAAATATGATCTGAATGCTCATGTGTGACCAGAAGGGCGCTGAGCTGATCAGGTTCATGATCCAGTTCCCGCATGGCGCGTTCTATCGTTCGACAGCTGACACCGGCATCGATCAGAATTTTCGTCGACCGGCCGGCAATCAACACCGAATTGCCGCTGCTTCCGCTGCGCAGCGGGCAGACAGTTGTTCGCAGCCTGCTCATCCTTCAATCCGTGTGATGTCAGCGCCAAGCTGCCGGAGCTTATTGACAAAATCCTCGTAACCGCGCTCTATTTTGTTGATATCCGTGACTTCGGTTTCGCCGTCAGCATTCAATCCCGCTAAAACCAATGCAGCTCCTGCCCGGAGGTCCCTTGCCGTAACCTTCGCGCCTGTCAGTGGATGGCCGCCGCTGATCAGGGCGGTATGTCCGGCCACCATAATATCCGCCCCCATCATTTTCAAATCATCAATGTACTGAAAGCGGTTTTCCCAGACATTTTCCACCATGCGGCTGTTTCCTTCAGCCGTGCAGAGCAATGCTGTCGTTTGAGGTTGAAGGTCTGTCGGAAATCCCGGATAAGGCATGGTTTTAAAACTGGCAGCCTGAAGAACCTGATCCGGTTCAAGCCGTACACGGATCCAGTCATCACCAACTTCGGTTGCCACACCCATTTCTTCCATTTTAGCCGTCAAAGGCTCCATATGTTTTGGTATGATATTGCGAACGGTTATGTCGCCGCGCGTGACACCTGCGGCAATCATATACGTACCTGCCTCAATCTGATCCGGTATGATGGAATACGTGGCATTTCCTTCCAGCCGAGGGGTACCTGTAATACGGATAACATCTGTACCAGCTCCGCGGATATTCGCGCCCATCGTATTGAGGAAGTTTGCAACGTCTACGATATGCGGTTCGCGGGCAGCGTTTTCAATAACTGTCACGCCATCCGCTTTGGCAGCAGCAATCATGATATTGATGGTCGCCCCGACACTGACAACATCCAAAAAGATATGGTTGCCTTTCAATTCATCAGCTTCGACAAAGATTTTCCCGTACTCAATCAGGACACGTGCACCTAAAGCTTCAAATCCCTTCATGTGCTGGTCAATCGGTCGAGTTCCGAAGTTACAACCGCCCGGCATAAACATGACCGCCTTGCGGAAACGCCCCAAAAGCGCACCGATCAGATAGTAAGATCCGCGGATGTGCCTGACCTTGTCCTGTGTCGCCTCCCACGAATTGATCATTCGGGGATCTATCATTAAAGAACCATCTGTTTCCCGCTTGATCTGGGCACCCAGGCCCTTGCAGATTTCGATCATTACGTTGAGGTCTGCGATGTCAGGTATGTTCTCTATCTTGCAGGGACCATCGAGCAGCATCGCTGCTGATAGAACCCCCAGCGAAGCATTTTTCGATCCGCTGATCATGATCTCACCGCTGAGACGATTACCGCCTCTTATTATATAGCTGGTCAAATTGATACCCCTTTCGGTAACCGGTTTTGTTTATGAACCTGGAGCCGGACGTCCTTCATCGGCATGTCCGGTGATAGATTCCATTTGCAGAAGCGTTTCTTCATCAATCACTTTATAGGCCTTCGTATCTTCACTGATGACCGGGTCGATACCGTCGCGCTCAAGGATTTTATCGATCAGCACATCAAGCTGTTCGTTGGCCAGGCGACTGGGATTTTTTTCTTTCCACCCCTGTGTCCGAGCCATTTCCGTTAATTCCTCAACAGCAGTTAAATGCAGTGCATCAGTCGGCGGAACATTCTGCTGACAGGCTCGTACCGTATCCCTGAATACTTTCCGTGCAATCGGAATCATGATCGTAAACTCTGTTCCTTTGCCCAGCGTACTCGAGACGCTGATTTTCCCATTATGCAATTCAACGAGCTCTTTGGCAATGGATAATCCAAGACCTGTTCCGCCAAACATGCGTGATCCTGTCATATCAACACGATAAAAGCGGTTAAAGATATGGGGTAAATGCTCCTGATCGATACCAAACCCTGTGTCAGAAACCTTTATATAGACGTCATTCAGCAGATAACTGATGAATATCTTGATCGATCCGCTTTTAGCTGTATATTTTATTGCATTGCTGATCAGGTTCGTCACCACACGCTCCATCGCCGAGCGATCAATCAAAACCAGCGGAATGTTCGACAGAACGTAACTGTTCATCTCAATCGATTTTTCCTGAGATTGAACCTGTAAACGATCAATAACCTGACGAACAAGCTGTGGCAGGTCAAGCAGTTCCGGCCTGATACGGATACCGCGACTGTCTATACTCGACAGCAGAAGAAGGTCTTCAACCAGCCGTTCCATCCGAAGAGAATCATCGTGGATCCGCCAAACATCTTTTCGGACGGCCTCTTCATTCTTTTCAGCAAGACCCCACTCCAGTAATGATTCGGAATATGTCTTGATGGTTGTCAGCGGTGTTTTCAGTTCATGCGAAACATTGGCGACAAACTCCTTGCGCTGCTTCTCTTCCCGTTCCTGATCGGTTATATCCTGCATGACAACAATTGTTCCGGCAGTCCGTCCTTCATCAAAACGAGACTCTTTTAAACGGATTCGCAGCATGCGGTCCTGATGCGTCAGCAAGCCGCTGATGGATGCATTCCCTAATAAAACAGCAGCTTGAATGCCGTTCTCCTGGCCATATAAGCTGTAAAAATCCGGTAGTGTATCCGGAACATGATCCGGATTGAGCATTTTTTCCGCGGCTGGATTTGCGTTTATTTTCAACCCATCACTGTTGTATGCGATGACGCCGACATCCAGATCAGCTAAAATGATCTCTGATTTATTACGTTCATCGATAAACTGGCCAACCATCGATGCCATTTCTTTTTCTTTCTTGACCTGAAATCGCCTGTTTGCAGATCGGCAGAATAAGAGGGACAGCACAACTGCCACAAGTGCAGTCGCACCCGCGTAGGCCGCAGGATGGATCTGGCTCAAATCAATAGAGACGGTTAATCGGGTGATTAACTGGGCAGTCATCAAAGAGATACATACAGTTTCACTCATTATGATGCGTGTCGGTCCTTCCTGTCATAATCATGCGCTTAGTCGTGATTGGTGTGTTTGTCAAAATAGTAGCCCACACCTCGTTTGGTTAGCAGATAACGGTATTGATTCTGATCCGGTTCAAGTTTCTCGCGTGTCCTCCGAACGGTTACATCAACGGTCCGGACATCGCCGAAATACTCGTATCCCCAAACTTTTTCGAGGAGTGCTTCGCGCGAAAATACCTGGCCGGCATTCTGTGCCAGAAAGCGAACCAGTTCAAACTCACGAAGTGTCAAAGGTATTTCAACGCCTGCGCGTCGTACCTGATAGGCCTCCTGATCAATTTCCAGATCACCAAAGACCATAATTTTCTGATGGTCAGCTAAATCAATATCAGCCAGACTGACTCGTCTCAGTTGAGCTTTGACGCGTGCCAAAACTTCCCGAACACTGAAGGGTTTTGTTATATAGTCGTCAGCACCCAGTTCCAGTCCGAGGACTTTATCGATCTCTTCACTTTTAGCCGTTAGCATCAGGATCGGTACCGTTATTTGCTGTCGAAGCCTGCGACAGACATCGAAGCCGTCCATTTTGGGAAGCATGCAGTCCAATAAAATCAGATCGGGCTTCATGGTTAATCCCATTTCAAGGGCTTGTGCGCCGTCGTATGCGACAATGGTTTGATAGCCTTCACGCTCTAAATTTGCTTTGAGAATGTCTACTATATTATCTTCATCATCGACAATCAGGATCTTGGCGCACATAGTTAGCTCCTCCATTTTGTTTGTGTGACGGACCCGGACTGGTACTGATCCGGGTTACCAGAACCATTATAACATGAGTTGCCGTAATACGCGCACGAAAAGAAACAGGGCCATCGGTGATTAACCGATGGCCCTGATAAAATCCGGCGAAGACCTATTTTCCCGGGCCGTTACCAGCCAAGTATCGTGGGCACCAGAGAGCTTAACTGCTGTGTTCGGGATGGGAACAGGTGTGACCTCTCTGTCATATTCACCGGAAAGGATGAGGGAACAATGCACCCTCAGGACTGCATAAGGGAAAACGAGAAGAAGTTGACGAAGGGGGGTGGCATGGAATGGAAGGTTCATACGGGTCAGAGATATCTGAATAGGATGAACCAAAGAACTTGTGGTCAAGTCCTCGACCGATTAGTACCGGTGAGCTGAACACATTGCTGTGCTTACACTTCCGGCCTATCAACCAAGTAGTCTACTTGGGGTCTTACCATTGCTGTGGGAAATCTCATCTTGGGGTGGGCTTCACACTTAGATGCTTTCAGCGTTTATCCCAGCCGAACTTAGCTACCCGGCGATGCCGCTGGCGCGACAACCGGTTCACCATCGGTTCGTCCATCCCGGTCCTCTCGTACTCGGGACAGC
>LSQX01085267.1_pt6 | contig 28059 bp, 24 predicted proteins | sample 654561 | NCBI WGS metagenome assembly LSQX01 (sample SAMN04489861, study PRJNA283612) | anaerobic digester metagenome | isolation source: 4 biogas reactors fed with cattle manure at either 37C or 55C with and... | place: Denmark: Kongens Lyngby | collected 2014
GTGGAATGCATTGCTACGCAATGCCCCGCCCGAGCGGCAAAGCCACTCGATACGATTTTAGTCAGAGGACTGCGCCCTCTGAAACTCCCCAGGAGTTAGTTTGTTTATAGTCTAAGGCGGCGCGATTGCGCCGCCTATTTAATCAGTCAGCCGCGTAGGGCATGACAGCGACAATCTCGTCCTCAATGTATACCAGGTAGTACAGGTTGCTGCCGGTATTTAGATAGTTGTTGGTAAACTCCGTCGCGTTGGCCGCGCGCACGGGGTTATTCTTTGTGCCATAGTAGAACAGGCAGTTGGGGGAGGTCTTGTACTTATACAGATACACCGTTTCGTTCACAAAGGTGGACAGGTTGGTTTTGTCCTGATACTTGATGCTGACCAGATCGGCGCTGATAGTCGCGATGCCGTCTGCCATATCAATGTTGGTGATATAGCCTGCGGACACACGCGTCCTACGCTCGCTGGGGCGGCGCTGCAGGTAGATGGTGTAGGTGTTTTGCGCTGTCAGCACATTGCCCTCACCATAGACGGATACCGTCACCTGCACAGCCTGCGGGTCGTTGGTCATCTGAATGATCTGGGATTTCTGCCCGCTGGCGACCACCTGGCCGTTCACAGTCACCACCGCATTGGGGGCGGAGGTGGTGGGGGTAAAGGTGATGCGTGACACCCAGCTGGCCACTGTCAGCAGGTAGGTGTTCTGGTAGGGGTCAAAGCGTTCTGGCAGCATTTTGCCGGTATTGGGCGCGTTGTGCTCCAGGTTGATTAAGCGCTCCGGCGGCAGCGCGGACTGCTGTGCCAGGGCCAAGGGTGCCAGGGAGAGCAATAACAGGGTTGCGAGCAAGAGACTGAATAATTTCTTCATCATTGCGACCTCCTTCATAAGTGTCTACCTATTAAACGCGCAAGGGTGTGGATTTCTTGCAGCGTGTGTGATTATTCCCTGATAAAAGCGTCATAGATGGCTTTGATAGCTGCCTCAAGGTGGTGCTCATCCACCCCGATGATGATGGACAGCTCGCTGGGCGCCTGGAACATCGTGCGGATGGTGATACCCTGCTCTGCCACCGCGGTAAATAAACGCGCGATGGTGCCATGCAGTTTGAACAAGCCGGCGCCCACGCAGGCGACCAGCGCGATGCCTTCCTGCACGCTGATGGCATCCGGATGGACGGCGTCCTCGATCTCCTCCATGATAACCTCGCGCTTGGAGTTAAGCGTATCCGTATTCACCATCACGCACAAGGCGTCAATGCCGGTGGGCAGGTGTTCAAAATTGACACGGTGTTTTTCCAGCACCGACAGCACCTTGCGTCCAAAGCCGATCTCATCATTCATCTTCATTTTTTCAAGGATGATGGTGGTAAACCCGCGTTTGCCGGCAATGCCTGTAACGGCCGGCAGTTTGCCGATTTGCCGCAGGGAGTGCACAATCAAGGTGCCGGGGTGGTGGGGGTTGGCGGTGTTTCTGATACTGGTGGGGATGCCCGCGTTGCGCACCGGGAATACCGCTTCCTCGTGCATGACGCTGGCGCCCATATAGCTCAGTTCCCGTAATTCGCGGTAAGTCAGGCTGCTGATATAGCTGGCATCCTCAATGATGCGCGGGTCGGCTGAGCGAAAGCCGGTGACATCCGTCCAGTTCTCATATAAATCCGCATCCATGGCAGCCGCGACCAAAGCGCCGCTCACGTCGCTGCCGCCTCTGGTGAACGTGCAGATGTTGCCCTCTTCGTCCGCGCCGTAAAAACCAGGGATGACCGCCTGCCTGTGCTTTTTGAGCGCTTCCTTGATGAGGCGCAGGGTGGCAGCCTGGTTCAGTTTACCCAGGCTGTCAAAGCGCACAATGTCCTTCGCGTCAACAAAGGGAAGATTCATCCATTTGGCGAACAGTTTGGCGCACAGGTATTCGCCGCGGCTGGCGACATAGGAGATGCTGGCGCCTGTCTGCAGGGCGCTTTTGACCTCCATCAACTCGCTGTCAATGATATGATCATCGATCTCAAGCTCCCGCGCGATATCCTGATAGCGCTCTGTCACCAGGGCAAATTCGGCGTCAAAGGAAGCGCCGCGCTGTGCCTTGTTGTGGCAGGTGAGCAACAGGTCTGTGATCTTCTGGTCTGTATCGCTGCGCTTGCCAGGCGCGCTGACGACGACATAGCGGCGCCTGGGCTCCAGTGCCAGAATGTCCTTGACCATATAGAAATGCGCGGCGTCCGCCAGGGAGGAACCCCCGAATTTTGCGACGATCATGTATGCCTCCAGTGATGCTGATGGACCACCTTCTATCATAAGCAGAGGGTGGCCAGGGATAGGTGCCGGGTGCGGCATTCCCTTCTGATTATCATAGCATATCCCGCAAACAGCCTTCAATCCCGCGGTTTTGGTGACAAGACGCGCTGTTGATGGTATAATCTGCGTACTGGCATTATACATTCAACGTGGAAAGGGCTTATGGCAAAGCTGAGCAAAGAAAAACGCGGCATGCTGCTGAATATTGGCTTCATTGTGCTCACGCTGCTGCTGATGCTGTATTTGGTCTCAAAAGCCGGGGATCCGCAGCTCATCCTGACGGCCTTTACCACCATCAACCCCTGGTGGCTGGCAGGCGCGGTGGGGTGCTTTGCGACACATGTGCTGCTGGAAGGCTTGATCCTTCGGGTATTTTTTTATTTTCAAAAGGTGCCCATCACCTGGGGCTCCTGTAACCTGGTTGGTTTGATTGGGATGTATTATTCTTCCATCACGCCTGCTGCCACCGGCGGCCAGCCCATGCAGGCCTTCGCGTTCAAAAAGCGCGGTGTGCCCTCCGGCATCGGGTATTCCTCCTTGGCGGTGAAGTTTTTTTGCTGGCAATGCGCCCTGCTGCTCATTGGCGCAGCGCTGTGGATCCTGAAGGGCAGCTACATCCACATGCTGCTGGGGCGGGGCGTATGGCTGGTGGCGCTGGGTTTCTTCTTCAACTCCCTGATGGTGTCCATCGTCATCCTGCTTGCCATCAACCGCAACCTGGTGCGGGCAATCATCATCTTTTTTGTCAACCTGGGCTACCGCCTGCGCCTGATCAAAAACAGGGAGCGGACCTCTTCCCGCCTGGATGCCGCCTTGACAGATTTTCATTCCAGCGTTGAAATCCTGACCAAAAAGCCCAAGCAGTTTTTGGTGCTGTTTATGATTTCCATGGTGCAGGTGACCGCGCTGATGAGCGTGCTGTACTTTATCTACCGCGGGTTCTCACTGACCAGCCACAGCTATGTGCAGGTGCTGGCAGTCCAGTTTTTGCTGTACATCACGGCGTCTTTCACCCCCTTGCCTGGGGCTTCCGGCGCGCAGGAGGGCGGGTTTTACCTGTTTTTCCGCAACTTTTTCCCGGACGCCTCCCTCTTTGCCGCCTTGTTGATCTGGCGCTTTGTCACCTATTACCTCTTCATCATCGTTGGCTTTTTCGCGGTATTTATTGACCAGACGCTCACCCTGCGCAGGAACAGGAAGAAACGCCTGGCGGAGGAAGCCCTGGCTGTGCTGGAAGAACCCATTGAATGACAGTTATTGAAAGAAGGACTTATGATGAAAACAAAGATTTACGCGCACCGGGGCGCCTCCGGCTACGCGCCGGAGAACACGCTGGAAGCGTTTCAGCTGGCGGTGGATCAGCAGGCGGAAGGGGTAGAGTTGGACGTCCACCTGACGCGCGACAAGCAGGTCATCGTCACCCATGATGAGCGCATTGACCGCGTCTCCACCGGCATCGGGCTGGTGTCCATGCTCACGGTGAAGGAGATCAAAAAGCATTTGTTCAATAAGCCGCATCCGCAGTATACGGAGGCCAAGGCGCCGCTGCTTGAAGAGGTGCTGGAGTTGCTCAAACCAACCGGGCTGCACATCAACATCGAGCTGAAAAACAGCCGTTTGCCCTATGAAGGCCTGGAATCAGCCTGCCTTGAATTGGTAGCGAAATATGGGATGGAAAAGCGGGTTTTGTACTCCTCCTTCAACCACCATTCCATGATCAGGCTCAAGCAAATGGATGCGTCCGTTGCCTGCGGCCTGCTGTATGACTGCTGCTTGCTCTCACCGGTTGATTATTTGAAAGCTTCCGGCATGGACGCGCTGCACCCGCATTTTTCGGATGTGCTGATGAACCCGGAGGCTTATGCAGAGGTGATGCGGCAACAAGGCGCGGTAAACGTGTGGACAGTGAACGATGAGCGGTACATGCGCCTGATCATGGAAGCAGGTGTGGACATCCTGATCACCAACCATCCCGACCGGGCAGTCGCGCTGCGGGAGACAATGTAAGGGGCTAAAAGCACACAGGTTTGACGCGAAAAAAGCGGAATGCTATGATACAAACACTTTAACGAGAGGAATGAGACACAATGGCAGGTCACTCTAAATGGGCAAACATCAAGCATAAAAAGGGCAAGGCGGACGCGGAGCGCGGCAAGATTTTTACAAAAATCGGCCGTGAGATCGCGCTGGCTGTGCGTGAGGGCGGCAGTGACCCCTCCACCAACGGCAAGCTGCGCGATGTTATCACCAAAGCCAAGGCCAACAACATGCCCAATGACAATATCACCCGCAGCATCAAAAAAGCAGCCGGTGAACTGGACAACGTGGTGTATGAAGAGATCACCTATGAAGGCTACGCGCCGGGCGGCATCGCGGTCATTGTGGAAGTGGTGACGGACAACCGCAACCGGACGGCGTCTGAAGTCCGCCACATCTTTGATAAAAACGGCGGCTCCCTGGGCACAACAGGTTCTGTGGGCTACCTGTTTGATTTCAAAGGCCTGATTATGATTGAAAGCAGCCCCAGCATTGATGAGGATGATTTGATGATGAAGGCTCTGGAAGCAGGGGCGGAGGATGTGCAGGTCTCAGAGGATGGCTATGAAATCTACACCGCGCCTACAGATTTCTCATCCGTCCGGGATACGCTGGAGAGCGATGGCTTCACCTTCCTGTCCGCCGAGCGGCAGAAGATCCCGCAGACCACAATGGACATTCCGGACGCGGAAACGCTGGAGAAAGTCCAGAAGCTGCTGGACATGCTGGATGACAACGACGACGTGATGGATGTCTACCACAACGCCGAGTTGCCCGAAGAGGACGAGGAAGACTGATCAACATCAGTTGAAGCTTAAACAATAAAAAGCTGCTCTTGCGGGCAGCTTTTTAGGTGGTGAAACGAAAGCTGTATCAGCGCTTGGGGTTTTGCTCGTTCATCCGGGTCCAGTCCTTGGTGGGCAGGTTCATAAGGGAGGCAGGGTAGCGGCCTTCTTGCTTGAGCACAAAGCCCAAGTCCGCGTTTAGGTTGCGGCCGCCGCTGGGCACCACTACATTTTGCGCGCGGGCGATGTTGCCATCCGCCTGCTCTAAAATGCTGGCGACAAGCGGGAACTGCGTCTGGCGCAGTGTCGGCTTGATTTCGTCTGGCATCTCCACCTCCAGCGTATAGCTGCCGGGGAAGAGCTGGTCAAACCGGTAGCGGCCATAAGCATCGGTGGTGGTCTGCGCGCTGAGCTGCCCATACTGGTACAATTTGATGACCAATTCCGGGATGCCCGGCTCATCGCGGTCTTGCATGCCGTCCTGGTCAAGGTCCAGCCAGGCGTAATCGCCCAGCTTGCCCATGGCGCCCATGCCAATGTCCTGGTTTTTCTTGTTTTCGCCCATGTTGACTTTGATTAACTCGCTGCGGCCGGCGGATTGGTCCATCCCCATCTGATCAGACAGAATGACGCTGGCTTTCTGTGTGGTGTCCACCTGCCTTGCAAAGCGGTAGCTTTCCGGCAGCTGTGTTTCAAGGCGGTAGGAGATGGGCATCAATTTTTCAAACCGGTATAAGCCGGACTCGCTGGTGAGGGTTTCCTGAAGTGTTCTGCCGGATTCATCGAGCAGTTTTACGGTCAACCCGGCGACGTTCTTGGTGCTGCCGTCCATGTTCCAGACGCTGCCTTCCAGACTGCCCAGGTGGACCACAGCCAGGTGCAAATTGGCGTTGTTTTCATCCAGCGTGATGGACTTGCTCCAGGTGTTTTGCTGGTTTACTGCGTCCTGTGGCGCGGTCAACAGGTGTAAATCCGGCAGGCTGGTCACCAGGTCATAGCTGCCCGGGAACATCTTTCCGCTGGTGAACTGGCCGTTTTCGTCCATCACCAGGTTGGTGATGATGCCCGTCCTTGCATGGGTCAGGCTGGCTTGAATCGCGTAGGGTGTGTCGCTACCGGCGTCAAAAACACCGTTTAGATTGTTGTCATAAAATGCCGTGGTCTGAAGGACGATGGGTTTGACTGCGGGCAGCAGGCTGTTTTCAACCCGGCTGCCCATTTTGATGGTGAGCTCCGCGGCGCTTGTGCCGTCGATGTTTGCAGGCACAATGCTGGCGTCGTTTTGATCCAGGCCAAAGCCCTCCGGCAAACTGACGGTAACATCATAGGTGCCGGGGCGCAGCATCTCTACCAGGTATTTGCCGTTGGCGTCTGTGCTTGCGGTATACACCTGCTGGGTGTTCTGGTCAGTGAGCGTCAATGAAACATTCCCAAGGGCCGTTTCCTGCTCGTTCATAAGGCCGTCATTGTTCTGGTCAACAAAGGCGGTTCCGGAAACAATCCCTGTTTTAACCGCGAACAGAGGGTTTAAGGTCAACTCGTCGCTGGCCTTGACGGTAATCAGGCTGCTTTTGATTTGCAGGTCATCCACCAAAGGCTGGCTGAACTTGGCATGGGGGGGCAGTTCAAACGTCAACACATAATCCCCAGGCAGCGCGCCTTTTAAGGAGAATTGCCCCTGTTCATCACTGATGGCGTTGGTGTATTCGGAAACAGGCGTGCCGTCTTCATTCAGCAGGTTGACGCGAACACCGGCAAGCCCGCCGGACGCGCCGTCAAAGCCAATGGTGTCATCCCCCAGCAGAATGCTGCCCTGAATCACAGCGGAGCGGAATGCGCCAGCGTCAATTTGCGCCGCGGTCATCCCAGGCGTCAAGGTGATGGGATTGATCTGGCCGTATTCCACAACCTGTTCGGCGATCTTGTTTTCGGTGCCTTGCCCGGTTTCAGACAGGGCGGAGAACACATAGGGGCTGACCAGCACAAAGCGCACACGGTAGTTGGCCGGCACCAGGTTGTCCAGGGTGTAGGCGCCTTCTGTGTCCGTGGTGGTTTCCGCGACCACGTCGCCCGCCTCATTGATTGCCTGCACCACAAAGCCCGCGATACCGGATTCGCTGCCGTCCCGGACGCCGGAGAGGTTGCTGTCATCAAACAGCACACCGGTTATACTGGAGGGCAAGGTGACGCCCGCATACAGCGTGCCTTGTTCGCCCGCCTGCAAGGGCAGGGTGACACTTTGGACGGATGCCGCGGTCTTGCTGTGGAAGGCATTGCCGTTTTCGCCGCCGGATACGCTGAAGATTTGTCCGTCCGGCAGGCTGACCCGAATGGTCGCCTCGCCATGGCGCACTCTGGGCAGCACGGCTGTACCCGCCGCGTCTGTCAGCGCGCTTACTTTTACCTGGTTATCTACCAACGCCTCCACCTGCGCGCCGGAGAAGGCCGGCTCGCCCTCTTCAGGCAGGCCGTTGACATTGCTGTCGTGGAAGGTATGGACAATGACGCTGGACGCGGGCATGACGCCAATGGGCTCCAGCTGCGTCGCGCCGTCCTCCCGCACGGTCAATTTCATGGACTGGCTGCTTGCGTAGCCATCCGTAAACAGCGACGGGCTGCCGGGCAGGGCAAACATGACACCCTCCGGCAAATCCGTCTGGATGCTGTATTCGCCCGCCTGGAGGTGTTCAAAGCTAAATTCCGCGTCCTGGGTGGTGGTGATGGTTCTGGTGACGTTCATCTCAAGGTGCGTCAGGGTGAGGACAATACCGGGGTAGCCGCCCTCGTTGTCATTGCGGGCGCCGTCCATGTTGCTGTCATGCCAGATGCTGCCGCGCAGCGTGCCAGCCTTGACGCCGCCAATGCCCATGCCGATGCTGCGTTCCAGCACGAAGGGCTCGGACACGCCGCGGTTATTCTCTGTGGGCGGGATTACATTGTAGAAGGGATTAACCTTCTGGCCGAGGGGGCCAATGATATAGGGATCGGGCATGGTAACCGCGATGCGGTAGGTTGCGGGTGTCAATTCCCTCAGCTGCAACTCGCCGTCCTTGTTGGTAGTGCCCTCAGTGATCACATAGGACTGGCCGTTGAACTCATACACCAGCTGTATCAACACATCCCGCAGCAAGGGCTCGCTTGACATCCTGCCGCCGTTCATGTTCAGGTCGCCAAAGGCAATCAGGTTGATGTAGGCGCTGTTTTTGATGCTGCCAATCACCTTGTTCACCTGTTCGCCCTCCGCAATCGTGAAAGCGGGGGATTTGCTGCTTTGGCCCCTGCCAGGCAGCGTGATGCTGCCGCCTTCTGCCGGCACGGTAAAGAAATGCCCCTTGGGCAGGCTGACCTGCAGGTAATAGTCACCGGCAGGCAGACCGGCAAATTGGTACTGCCCGTCCTGTCCGGAGGTGACCTGCGCGATGAGGCGCTCAGACTGATCGGATACGTTGATCAGGGAAACTTCCGCGTCCGCAACGGCCTTCTCGCCCGCGTCAAACAGGCCGTTCCCGTTCTGGTCCAAAAAGACGGTGCCGGAAAGCTGCGCCGTATTGGCCAGAGCCGGGATGGCGGCAACAAGCGCCAGGGCCAGCAGCAGGATGGTTACCAGGGCAGTTTTTTTCATCGGTGTAAGGCTCATATGTTCCTCCATTCCTAAATGAAAGGATGCTTAGTCAACAAAGCTGATTTTTTGATAGTCACGCACCGGCGCGTCTTTTTCATCGTCCGGATGGCCAACGGCGATGGCGATGGCAAACTCATAATTGTTGGGGAAGTGGAGCGCTTTTTCAAAGGCTTCCTTTTTATCCCCCTGGAAGGCGAAATTGGGCAGGCCTAAAATGACGCTGCCCAAGCCCAAACTTTGCGCCGCGATGGCAATGGACTGGACAGCGATGCCGCAATCCAGCTTTTTGCCCGGCTGGTTGATTGCGGAAATAAAAATCACGGCTGGCGCGTGATAAAAGATATGAAAGTCCGGGTCCACAAAGCGCGCGTTGCGCGAGGCTTCGGGCAGGCGCATGACATTGTTACACGCTTCCTGATTGATTTCATTTAACAGCTCCTGGTTTTTGACAACCGTGAAGTGCCAGGGCTGATGGTTGTTCGCAGACGGGGAGGAGATGCCGGCATAAACAAGCGCGTCTATCTGCTCATCCGTAAGCGGTGTCTTTTTGTACGCGCGGTGTGAGCGGCGCTGGTCCAAGAGTTCCAAAGTTTTGTTGATCATGTTTCCTCCTGTTTTAGGGTTCGTATGGTACACTGCAGGTAGGAGGGTGCTACCATGTCGGATGTTCGTTTCATGCGCAGGGCGCTGGCCCTGGCGCAGGCAGATCAAAACGAGGTGCCCGTGGGCGCTGTCATTGTGAAAGGGGACCAGGTGATTGCTGGCGCCCATAATGAGCAGTTTGCGCGCGGTGATGCGCTGGTCCACGCGGAGATGCTGGCCATCAGCCAGGCACAATCTGCGCTTGGCACGTCAAGGCTTAAGGGCTGTACAATCTATGTTACCCTGGAGCCTTGCCCCATGTGCGCGGGCGCCATTTTAATGTCCGGCATCGACCGCTGCGTCTATGCCGCCTTTGATACCCAGTACGGCTGCTGCGGCAGCGTATACGCCCTGCCGATGGACCCCGTTTTCCACAAGCGCACCCTGTGTGAGGGCGGGCTGCTGGAAGCGGAATCAAAGGCGCTGCTTGACCGGTTTTTCAAGGCCAGGCGGGATGAAAAACGCCAGGATACTTAGGTCAATTCAGCAAGTCAAAGTATATCACCCAGGCTGGGTGATGGCAAATCCTTGACATGGGTTTGGGAAAACGATAAAATGCAGTCACATTGTGATTGAGGTGATACGTATGAAGATCAAAACCCTTAAAACCCGTGACCTGAAAGCCAGCATGCGCCAGGGCGGCTGCGGCGAGTGCCAGACATCCTGTCAGTCCGCGTGCAAGACCTCCTGCGGTGTTGCCAACCAGCCCTGCGAACAGGACAAAAAATAAACTGCGGCAATACGCCAATACCAGTTTGTAAACCGCCTGATTTGGGCGGTTTTTTTGGAGGAACATGATCCACGTTTTTACAGTCAATGACTATTCCATCGCGCTGGATGTGTATTCTGGCGCTGTGCATGTGGCGGATAAGGTATCGCTGGAGGCGATTCGCCTGTATGAGCAGCACAGCCGGGAGGACACCATCAAACAGGTGCTTGAAACCTTCCCGGATGAGCCGGATTTGACTGAGGCTGCGCTTGATGAACTGCTGGATCAGCTGGACGCGCTCAAGCAAGCGGGGCAGTTGTACACAACGGACGAATACTTAAGCGCGATGGAACCCAGGAAGGATACCTCCACCATCAAGGCGCTTTGCCTGCATGTGGCGCACGCCTGCAACCTGGCCTGTAGCTACTGCTTTGCCGGGCAAGGCAAATATCAGGGCGAGGCAGCGCTGATGAGCGTAGAAACCGGCAAGCAGGCGCTTGATTTCCTGGTCGCGCATTCCGGGAAAAGGAAGCACCTGGAGGTGGACTTCTTTGGCGGGGAACCGCTCTTAAACTGGGAGATGATCAAGGAAGTGGTCGCCCATGGCAGGGCGCTTGAAAAAGAGCACAACAAGGTCTTCCGCTTCACGCTGACCACCAACGGTGTCCTGCTGGACGACGATGTGATGGATTTTTGCAACCGGGAGATGCAAAACGTGGTGCTGAGCCTGGATGGCCGGCAGGAAGTGCACGACCGCTTCCGGGTGGATCACCAGGGCAAGGGCAGCTACGAAACCATTGTGCCCAAATTTCAGGAGTTTGTAAAAAAACGGGGCGATCAGGGCTACTACATCCGCGGCACCTATACAAAAGGAAATCTGGATTTCCTTGAGGACATCATCCACATGGCAGACCTGGGCTTCACCCAGCTCTCCATGGAGCCGGTGGTGACAGCGCCCGATGACCCGGAAGCCTTGACGGAAGCAGATTTACACACACTGTTTGACCAGTATGAGCGCCTGGCGCTTGAAATGTTAAAGCGCAAGCGCGCAGGCCGCGGGTTTGATTTTTACCATTACAACATTGACCTGGAGCATGGTCCCTGCATCCACAAACGCTTAAGCGGCTGCGGTTCCGGCACGGAGTACCTGGCTGTGACACCGCAGGGAGATCTTTACCCCTGCCACCAGTTTGTGGGGGAGGAGCGCTTCAAATTGGGCACCCTGGATACGGGGATTACGAACCGGGAGATTCAGGAAGAGTTCAGCTGCAATACCATGCTTTCCCACCCGGAGTGCAAGGACTGCTGGGCGCAGCTGTACTGCGCCGGCGGGTGCGCTGCCAATGCCTACCACGCGACGGGGAGCATCAGCGGCTTATACCGCTATGGCTGCGAATTATTAAAAAAGCGCATCGAGTGCGCTTTGATGCTGCAGGCAGCATTGCTGGAAGAATAAATCAGCCTGATTGTTCGCCTGATCCCCGCTGTTTTTTAAGCCATACGGACAGTACAGCGATGTCTGCGGGGTTGACGCCGGGGATGCGGGACGCCTGGCCAAGGGAAACCGGGCGCTGGCGGGCCAGTTTTTGCCGGGCTTCGATTCGCAGGGATGAGATTATGTGATAGTCCGTATCCTCTGGAATTTTATGGTTCTCCATCGCGGAGGCTGCCTTGATCTGGGCGGCCTCTTTTTGCAGGTAGCCGTCATACTTAATCAGGATATCCGCCTGCTGTTTCGCTTCATCAGAGTATGCTGTATCAGCCGGATAGGGGACTGGCTCGCCCCGTTTTTTAGCATCCATCAGCCCTTCCTCGCGGAAGTAACGCAAAAGGGCGTCTGTCTGCCGCTGTTTTTCTTCCATCCGCTTCAGGCGCTCCTCACTGGCAAGCCCCACCTGGTGTCCAAGAGCGGTCAAGCGCAAATCAGCGTTGTCCTGCCGCAGGGAGAGGCGGTATTCCGCACGACCTGTCATCATGCGGTAGGGCTCATCCACGCCCTTGCTGCTCAAGTCATCCGTCATCACGCCGATGTAGGCAATATCCCGGGTAAGGATGAAGGGCGCCTGCTCTTTGATATACCGTGACGCGTTAATGCCCGCCATGATGCCCTGGGCTGCGGCCTCCTCATAGCCGGAGGTGCCGTTGATCTGCCCGGCCAGATACAGGCCTGGCACCTTACGTGCTGCCATGGCCGGGGTCAACTCTGTCGGGTCGATGCAATCATACTCAATCGCGTAGGCCAGGCGTGTCAGCACCGCGCGCTCCAGGCCCTTGATGCTGCGGTACATCGGCCGCTGTACGTCTTCCGGCAGGCTGGAGGACAAGCCCTGCGCATACCACTCCAGACCGTTTTGCGTTTCCGGCTCCAGGAAGACCTGGTGGCTGTCCTTGTTCGCGAAGCGATGGATTTTATCCTCGATAGAGGGGCAATACCGCGCGCCCGTGCCTTTGATCTCACCGGAGAACATGGGGGAGCGGTGCAGGTTTTCCTGGATGATCTCGTGGGTTTTCGGATTGGTCCAGGTCAAATAGCAGCTCATCAGGTTTTGCGGAATATCCCGCTTCAGATAGGAAAAGGCCTGTGTGGGTTCATCACCGGGTTGGGGAATCATCTGCTCAAAATCGATGCTGCGCTTGTCAATCCGGGCGGGCGTGCCTGTTTTAAAGCGCCGCAACTCAAAGCCCAGGTCCATCAGCGAGCGCGACAGATGCGTGGCTGGCAGCAAGCCCTGGGGGCCGGCCTGCACACTGGTTTCGCCAATAATCACCCGGCTGTTGAGGTAGACCCCGCTTGCGACGATGACCGCCTTGCAGGAAATGACCTCGCCTGTGTTGGTTTTGACCCCGCTGACTGCCCCGGCGTGGGTGCGGATTTCCGCGACCTCACCTTGCCGCAGTTCCAGGTTGTCCTGGGTGAGCAGCGTCTTTTTCATCAGGGCCTGGTATTGCAGTTTGTCCGCCTGCACGCGCAGGGAATGCACCGCCGGGCCTTTCGCGGTGTTCAGCATCCGGCTTTGCAGGGTGCATTGGTCAATGATCAGCGCCATCTGCCCGCCCAGCGCGTCCACTTCGCGCACCAGCTGGCTTTTGCCTGTTCCGCCAAGAGAGGGGTTGCAGGGCAAGAGGGCGACAGCGTCCAGATTGAGGGTTATCAGCAGCGTGTGCAGATGTAAGCGCGCCGTGGCCAGCGCCGCTTCACAGCCCGCGTGTCCGGCGCCGATCACCACTACATCAAAGGTGCCATTATTCATTCGTTTTGTGCCCGTTTCTTAAAGAACCGCATGCTTCTGGCGGTGGGTGTTTTGTCAAAATAGGTGATCAGGTTCTCATACCGCTCACAGGCCTGCTTGAGCACGTCCTCCCAGGGGATGGGGATGGTTTCATGCGCTTTTATGCCAATTTCACTGTTGCGCTCCCTGTCGCTTAGCGCGTGCCTGATCACCTGATACAGGCTGTCTGTGTCATCCTCACACAAGTAGCCGTTTACACCGTGCGTTATGCTTTCCGCAGCGCAACTGCCCCACACCGCGACAGAGGGCGTATCCATCGCCGCGGCTTCGCGGATGACCAGGGAGAAGGTGTCATACAAAGAGGGAAAGACAAACAGATCCGCGCGCTTGTAAAACGCGTCCAGCACCCGCATCTCCTGCACCATACCGGGCATGATCAACTGCTCAGCCAGCCCCAATTCCTCCGCCTTCTGGCGGATTTCCTTTTCATCCGGTCCCTGGCCAACCAAAACCAGCTTGAACGCCGGGGATTCCTGCTTATACAGGGCAGCGGATTCCAGGATGCGCAGGATATTTTTCTTCCAGTTGATCTGGCCGACAAACAAGAGTACAGGCAGGCCGTTTAACTGATATTTTTCCTCGATAAGCTGCAGGTCTTCCTCCGTGATGCTGCGCTGCTCGGTGCCGTTGGTCATCACATGGATTTCGCCTGTGTAGCCATACTCCTTCAGCACTTCACGGCTGGTTTGTGAGACGGTCCACACCTCATCACATTTTTCATAGTAGTTGACGATGTTTTGCACCATGGATTTGGCGATGGTCTCACTTTTGGTGACCTTTAAAAAATCGTCATAATACTTGGAGTGAAAGGTGCTGATCATGGGGATGTTGCGCTGCCGCGCGATCCTCAGCGCTTCCCTGCCCGCGGAAAAGGGGCTGTGGGAGTGCACCAGGTCCAGGTCAATCATGTCCATCCGCTTGCGGTAGTTGGAATCAAGCCCTGCGGAACCCATCTTGTATTGCGGTGTGGTGGGCACCTTAAACCCACTGTAATCCACCAGTTCAAAGGGATAGCCGCCCCGGTGGCCGGTGTTGTACAAGGGGGCGGATACGGTAACCTCATGGCCCAGTGTAGGCAGGATGTTGGCATAAGCCACAACCACCCTGCCTACCCCGTCCACTACTGGTAAAAATGTGTCTGTCATCAGACCAATTCGCATGAAAATGTCCTTTCAGCCGTCTCGTCTTTGAGCGGCTGCTTCATTATATGCATAGTGAATAAAAAGTACAATCTTTTGATTGACAAGTAGGGGTTGAAGGACTATTCTCATATTATCAGGTTTCGGAGGAGAAATATGCGAAAAACGCTGGTCCTTGGGGTCATCGGAGCAGATGTGCATGCCGTTGGAAATCAAATACTCAACTACGCGTTCACAGAGGCTGGCTTTCACGTAGTCAACCTGGGTGTCATGGTCTCCCAGGAAGAATTCATCGAAGCGGCCATCGAATCCGCCGCCGATGCCATCATCGTTTCATCCCTCTACGGCCATGGCGAGTTGGATTGCCAGGGCTTCCGCGAGAAATGCGACGAAGCGGGCTTAAAAGGCATCCTGCTGTATGTCGGCGGCAATATCGTTGTTGGCAAGCAACCCTTTGAAGAGGTCGAGAAGCGCTTCAAAGCCATGGGCTTTGACAGGGTCTTTGGCCCGGGAACCCCGCCGGAGGTAGACATCGCCTGCCTTCATGAAGACCTGGCAGATAAATAAGCATGCGCGCAGTTCTCCTGATCGATTTTGGGTCAACCTACACCAAGTTGACAGCGGTTGATCTTGATGCGCCGCGTGTGTTGGGGCATGCGCAGGCCTTCACCACCGCGTCAACAGATATATCCATCGGTTTACAAAACGCCATGGCAGCGCTTGAGGCTTCCTGTGGCGTTTATGAGTATGAGGCAAGGCTGGCCTGTTCCAGCGCCGCCGGTGGGCTCAATATGGTTGCCTGCGGCCTGGTACCCACCCTCACCAGCAATGCGGCCAAGCTGGCTGCCTTTGGCGCGGGCGCCAAGGTCATCAAAACCTTTGCCTATCAATTAACGCTTGGTGATATTGAGGACATCAACAAAATCAAGCCGGATATCCTGCTGCTCTCTGGCGGCATCGATGGCGGCAACAGCGAGGTCATCATCCACAACGCGGGCATGCTGAAGCAGGCCAAAGGCGATTTCCCCATCGTACTGGCCGGCAACCGCAGCGCGCAGGATGAGTGCGCAAGCCTGCTGAAGGGCAGTTCGCACCCGGTCTATCTGGCTGATAACGTGATGCCGGAGATGAACAAGCTGAATATCGAACCCGTTGCCAAGGTAATCCGGGAAATCTTTCTCAAGCGCATCATCCTGGCCAAGGGCTTAAACAAGGCTACCTCCATGGTGGACGGCATCCTGATGCCCACGCCGTCAGCCGTGCTGGACGCGCTGACGCTGCTTTCAAAAGGCGACAAAAAAACGCCAGGCGTGGGGGAATTAGTCGCTGTGGATTTGGGCGGCGCGACGACAGATGTCTATTCCATCGCAAAAGGCCATCCTACCAACCCAACCACCGTCCTGCGCGGGCTGCCGGAGCCCTTTGTCAAACGCACGGTGGAGGGCGATTTGGGCATGCGCTACAACGCCATTGGCATAAAGGAAGCGGTAGGGGAAGAGGTGCTGTCCCAGCTGAGTGGTCTGCCCGCGGATGCCATCAGCGAAACGGTACAAGCATATCACGAGAACCCCGCCAAGTTGCCGGAGGATGAGCAGGAAATTGCCATAGACAGGGCGCTGGCCTCTGCTGCCATCGCGACAGCGCTTGCGCGCCACGCCGGTATTCTTGAGCAAGTCTACACGCCTGTTGGCCCCATCTACCAGCAAACCGGCAAGGATCTAACCCAGGTGGAGCGCCTGGTTGTAACCGGTGGCGCCTTGATCTATTCAAAAAGCATCGACCAGATAATCGCGGACGCGCTGGGCTTGCAGGAGCCTTTCGCGCTGACGCCCAAGCAACTTCATGTATCGGCGGATAAGAATTATGTGTTATCCGCTTTGGGTTTATTGGCGGGGTATGAGCAATCAACCGCGTTGAACCTCCTCTTAGAATTTTTTGGAAGGGAAGAAGCAAATGCAGTTGTCTAACAAAAAATGGGATCTGGATTATTTCATGTCTCAGCGCGAGGAAGTCCTCAAAGCCTGGCCTACGGGGAGTGAGGTGGACCTGGATGAAGCGATCGCTTACCAGGCGCAAATCCCCAAGGAAAAGCGCTTCGTCACCAAGCTGAACGAAGCCATCAAGGCAGGCAAGACGCTGATCCAGCCGCGCGCGGGTGTGCCGCTGATCAACGAGCACATCGTCCTGCTCAATCACCTGGAGCAGGAGGGCGAGGCTGATTTGCTGCCCACCACCATTGACAGCTACACGCGCCTGAACCGCTATGAGGACGCGCAGCGCGGCATTGAGGAGTCCAAGACTTCCGGCAAAGCCATGCTCAACGGCTTCCCTGCTGTGAACCATGGCGTCTCTGGCTGCAGGATGGTCACCAGCGCGCTCAAGGCGCCTGTGCAGGTGCGCCACGGCACGCCGGATGCGCGCTTGCTGACGGAGATTACCATTGCCGGCGGCTTCACCAGCTATGAGGGCGGCGGCATCTCCTACAATATTCCCTATGCCAAAAACGCCACGCTGCAGGATACGCTCTTCTTCTGGCAGTACACCGACAGGCTGATTGGCCTGTATGAGGACGCGGGCATCAGCATCAACCGCGAGCCCTTTGGCCCCTTGACGGGCACCCTGGTGCCGCCCTGCGTATCCAACTCCGTCGCTATTTTAGAAGCGCTGCTGGCAGCGGAACAGGGCGTCAAGAACATCACCGTGGGCTATGGCCAGTGCGGCAACCTGATCCAGGACGTCGCGGCCATCCGCACCCTCAAGCAACAGACGGAGGAATACCTGCACCGCTTTGGCTACAAGGATGTCACGGTCAGCACTGTCTTGCACCAATGGATGGGCGGCTTCCCGGCGGACGAAGCCAAGGCCTTCGCGGTCATCTGCTGGGGCAGCGCGGTCGCGGCCCTGGCCAACGCGACCAAAGTGATTGTCAAAACACCGCATGAAGCCATGGGCGTGCCCACCAAGGAAGCCAACGCTGCCGGTCTGCGCGCCACCAAGCAGGTCATCATGATGCTGGCTGACCAGGCCATCGCAGACGGCGAACGGCTGGAGAAAGAAATGGCCATCATCCATGAGGAAACCGACTGCATCTTAAGCCGTACCCTTGAATTGGGTGAGGGCGACGCGGTGCTGGGCACCATCCGCGCCTTTGAAGCTGGTGTGATTGACGTGCCCTTCGCGCCCAGCCGCTTCAATGCCGGAAAAATCATGCCCGCCCGTGACAACAACGGCGCCATCCGCCTGCTGGATGTGGGCCGCCTGCCGCTGAATGACAAATTGGTAGCGTACCACAAGGACATGATCAAACAGCGCGCGGACGCTGAGCACCGCGGCGTTTCATTCCAGATGGTCATTGACGACATCTACGCGATTTCAAAAGGTCGCCTGGTTGGCAGACCTCAATAATAGGAGGAGGAAGACATCATGAAAATCACCAAAATCGTATGCTCCAAAGGACTCACAGGGTTCTACTTTGATGACCAGAAGGCCATCAGACAAGGGGCAAAATCCGATGGCGCAATGTATATTGGGGAGACGGCCACGCCCGGGTTCAGCCGGATAAGGCAAGCGGGTGAGTCCATCTCTGTGATGATATTCCTCGAAAACGGCCAGTATGGCTGGGGCGACTGCGCGGCGGTGCAATACTCCGGCGCCGGCGGGCGCGACCCGCTCTTTTTGGCGGACAATTTTATCCCGCTGATTGAGAACGAAGTGGCCGCCCACCTAATCGGCCAGCAGGCTGACAGTTTCAAGCGCCTGGCCAAAGAGATTGATGAGCTGACAGACGAAAGCGGCAAGAAGTTGCACACCGCCATTCGCTATGGCGTGTCCCAGGCCATCCTGGATGCCGTCGCCAAAGCCCAGGGGCTGAACATGTGTGACGTGATTGCCAAGGAATACGGCACCAAGGTATCCGAGAAGATGCTGCCCATCTTCACCCAGTCCGGTGATGACCGCTACAACAACGCGGATAAAATGATCATGAAGGCAGCCCCCGTCCTGCCACACGGGCTGTACAACAGCGTCGAAAAGCTGGGCGAGAAGGGCGAGCACCTGATGGAATACGCCAAGTGGCTCAAGCAGCGCGTGAAAGAGTTCGCGCCGTATGAAGGCTACCATCCCGTCTTCCATTTCGACTGCTATGGCACCATCGGCCAGGTGTTTGGCGCGTCCAACTATGTCGCGATGGCTGATTACCTGGAAGAGCTGGAAAAAGTAGCGGCGCCCTTCCATGTGCGCATAGAAGGCCCCATGGATTCTGACAACCGTGAAGCCCAGATGCGGGACATGCGCGGCCTGCGCGAGGAGATCGACAAGCGGGGCATCAACGTGGAGCTGGTCGCGGATGAATGGTGCAACACACTGGAGGACATCATCTATTTCGCCGACAACAAGGCGGGCCATATGATCCAGGTTAAAACGCCGGATCTGGGCTCCATCCACAACACCTGCGAAGCGGTGCTGTACTGCGAAAAAGTAGGTATCGGCGCCTACCAGGGCGGCACCTGCAACGAGACGGACCGCTCCACCCAGGTGTGCATCCATTGCGCCATGGCCACCAATGCCGAGCAAATCCTGGCCAAGCCAGGCATGGGCGTTGATGAAGCCTACATGATCTGCAACAACGAGATGCAGCGGATTTTGGCGGTGCGCAAGGCTGGCATCGGCGTGTACAACAAGGACTAAGGAGGCATCCTGATGGATGAGTTTCGGATTCTTTCAACCACAGCCATCCTGGGCTATGGTTTTCCCATCAGCTCGTTTGAGGCGGGCCTGGCGCGCAAGCCGCATCTGATTGCGGTGGACGCGGGCTCCACCGATCCGGGTCCCTATTACCTGGGGGCAGGCGTCTCCTTCACGGACCGGGACGCGGTCAAGCGGGATTTGGAATTGATGCTCAAGGCGGGGATTCCCGCCGGCATCCCCATTGTCATCGGCACAGCCGGCGGCAGCGGCGCGGACGCCCACCTGGAATGGAACCGCAAGATTATTGAGGAAATCGCGAAGGAGCAGGGCCTGCACTTCAAGATGGCGGTCATCCACGCGGAGATTCCTAAGGATGAGGTGCTCAAAAAACTAAAGGCTGGACAGATTCATCCCCTGCCGCCAGCAGGCCAGCTTGATGAAGAAAACCTGATGCAAACCGAGCGCGTTGTAGCGCAGATGGGTGTTGAGCCCATCATCAAGGCACTGGATGCAGGCGCGCAGGTGGTGCTGGCGGGCCGGTGCTATGACCCGGCTGTTTTCGCTGCGCCCGCCTTGCGAGCTGGTTTTGACAAGGGCCTGGCCATTCACCTGGGCAAGATTCTGGAATGCGCCTCCATCGCGGCTACACCCGGCTCCGGCTCTGACTGCATGTTTGGCTACCTGCGGCATGACCATTTTGATGTGGAGCCGCTCAACCCCATTCGGCAGTGTACACCGGTGTCTGTCGCCGCGCACACCCTGTATGAGAAGACCGATCCCTACATCCTGCCGGGACCTGGCGGGCATCTGGACCTGTATGCCTGCAGCTTCACGCAGGCCACAGACAGCATCACCCGTGTCAGCGGCAGCAAATACGTCAACACGGACAAATACACCATCAAGCTGGAAGGCGCCAAACGCATTGGGTACCGTACCGTATCGATCGCCGGCGCGAGGGACCCCATCCTGATTGCGCAGATTGACGAAATCATCGAAGGCGTCACTGAGCGCGTGAAGGACAACTTCAAAGACCGCGGCTTTGAGTATGAGCTTCTCTTTACCATCTACGGCCGTGACGGTGTCATGGGCGTGCTGGAGCCAAACCGGGTTGCCGAGGGGCATGAGATTGGCATCGTGATTGAAGCGGTGTCCGATACCCAGGCGCACGCGGATACCATCTGCGCCGCGGCCCGTTCCACCATGCTGCACTACGGCTATACCGGCCGCCGCGCCACGGCAGGCAACCTGGCCTTTCCCTACTCACCCAGTGATTTTCACGCTGGCGAGGTCTTTGTGTTCAGTGTGTATCACTTAATGGATGTGGAAGATCCAAGTGAGTGGTTCCCGATGGAGATGGTGGAGGTCTAAGATGACAAAAAACATTACAGAGTTGACGAACATCATCCGCAGCAAGAACAGCGGGCCCTATGAACTGACCATGGACTTGATGTTCAATTCTGCCGAGAATTATCATTACGTCAGCAAAAACAACATCATCAACGAAGAGCTGATCTGTAAGCTTTATCAGATCACGCCAGATAAGGTCATTGGCATTGTTCACTTTGAGCCGGCGCACGCCATCAAAGTGACCATTGTCCGCCCGATGTGCTCAGGCGACCTGGGGGAGACGGATGTCTACGGCGCGCAGCAACACGCGCCCCTGCTCTCCATCCAGGTTGAGATGCCGGATTAAGAAAGGGATTCAATGAACCAGCTGATCAGCCAGGAGCCTCTGTACAGCGTCTATTTCGCGCCGCGCGGCTACAACCGCATGGTGCAAATAGGCCGGGATATCGCCCAGCGCCACCTGAGCGCCTTTGACCGCCTAATCGGCATCATTGGCGACGCGGGCAGCGGGAAAAGCCTGCTGATCAAGGGCATGTTCCCGGGTTTGGAGTTGACCAACGACGACAACGGCGTCAACGTGCGCCCCCTGCCGCTGCTGGATATCGACACAACCGGGTTTTACCAGGCGCATACCTATCACATGGACGTGCGCTTTGAATCCGCCTTCACATCCCTGCCTCAGCTGGCGGAGGCGGTGCTGTTTGCCCTGGAAAAGGGCAAGCGCGTGGTGATTGAGCATTTTGAACTGATCTATCCATTGATCAACTTCAACGCCGCCCTGCTCATTGGCATCGGGGACGAGATCATCGTTACCCGGCCCACCGTCTTTGGGCCGGAGCCGGCTGACATCGCGAAGACCGTCTTTTCCTCCATCAAATACCGGCGCATGGCGCATACGGCGGAGGACCTGACAGAGCACGCCCTTATGAGCAGAAACGTGGGCAAATACACCCACGGCGATGTGCAGCGCGGGTTCTACCTGCGCTTTGACCGGGTGGAAAGCATCGACATCCCGGAGATCCAGGCAGAGGTCAATGAGATGATCACGCAGGATATGCCCATCACCTACAAGGACTCGCAGCACATCTACATCGGCACCATGCTGCACCACTGCACCGGGCCGCGCATGCACGTCAACTCCACCGGCCAGATTGAGAACTTCCGGTTTTTGAGCGATTTAAAATATGACGCCTTAAACGATACCTATTTGCTGGTGGGCCTGGTAGGGGAGCCGCATGACACCCTGGACAGGGAACTCAACCGGATGATTATCGGCTAAACCAGGCGGTGCAGCAGCCACTTGCCGCTTCTAAAACGGTGGATAAAAAAGGCGGAGCGCACAGCCCAATCCAGGTACATGGCGTACCAGATGCCGTGCACTTGCAAGCCCAGCAGATTGCCCAGCACCCATGAACCAAGCAACCTGAATACAACCACACTGAAAACCGCTGCGTACATTACGTAGCGGTTATCTCCTGCCGCGCGCAAGCTGTTGGGCAGGCCAAAGGCCGGCGTCCAGATGATGACAGACATCACACAATACACCAGCATAATCTGCCGTGTATGCTCAAAGGCTTCCGGGCTTAGTTTAAGCATGCCGATGATGGGGTTGATAAAAATGGCCACCAGCGCGCTGGTTACAGCCAGGGACGCGATGGTGCCGTACTGCAGCATTTTGCTGATGCGCTTGGCTTCCGCGCCACGCCCGGCGCCAACGCACTGGCTGATGATGGTAATGGTGACCAGGTTGATGGCATTGGCTGGCACGCTGATATAGGTGGAGATGGTGTTGGCGGCGGCATTGGCCGCGATCATCGCGCCGGAATAACCGGCAATCATCATGCCGATAATCAGCTTGCAGGTTAAAAAGATGATGTTCTCAAAGCCGCTGGGCAAGGCGACCGTCAGGATGCGTTTGATGGCAGACCAACGGAAACTGAGTTTAAACGGCCTTGTATAGTGGATGGGCGCGTGCTGATCCATCAAAAACCAGGTTACCATCACGGCACCAATCACACGGGAGAGGATGGTGGCAAGGCCCGCGCCCTGGATATCCATCTTCCACATCGTGATGAACACATAGTTCATCAGGATTTTGCCCGTGTTCATGGTGATGGAGGTCATCATGGACAGCTTGCTGAAGCCCTGCGCGTACAGCATGCTGGTGCCGCTGTTGTACAGCGCGAAGAAGGGATAGGAGATAGCCGTTAACAGCAGGTATTGCTGGGCAGGCTGCCTGATACCCATATCAATCTTGGGATACAGCAACTGCAGAATGGGGGTTTTGAGCAGCATAACTGGCACCGCAATCAAGGTGGATATCGCAAGCACCATCAAGGTGGCCTGGTTGGCAGTGTTTTCGGCTCCTTTTCTATCTTCACGCCCCAAATACTGCGCCGCGATGATGGCACCGCCCGCGCCAATAGCCAGGAAAAACTGTGTCAACAGCTGGTTGATGCTGTCCACCAAAGAAAAAGCGGCCAGGGAGGACTGGTTGACGCCGGACAGCAGCGCGGTATCCACCAGCCCAACCAGCACAATCATCAGTTGCTCAAACACAAGCGGGATGAGCATCCTTCGGATGGCCTTTGGCGCGAACAACCTGGTTTCAGTCAAATGTACACAATTCCTTTTTGTAATACTGGATCACTAATAATCATTTTTTCTTGATGAAGGTCATCACGTTTTCAACCTCAGCCGTCTGGCAGAACATGTCAAAGGGCTGGCAAGAAATGGCTTCATAGCCCATCCCCGTCAACAGCGCGGCGTCCCGCGCCTGGCTGGCGGGATGACAGCTGATATATACAATACGCTTCGGCTGCGCCTGCGCGATGGCCTTCAACACGTCCGCGTGCGCGCCTTTGCGCGGTGGGTCCAGGATGACAGCATCGGCTTTCAATCCCTGTTCAACCAGGGTGGGGAGAATCACCTCCGCGTCCCCTGCGTGGAAAACGACGTTTGTAATCTGGTTGTTGGACGCGTTTTGACGGGCATCCGTGACAGCCTGTTTGTTTCGCTCAATCCCAATCAGGGTCTGGCATCTCCTGGCCGCAATCAGGCTGATGGTGCCAACGCCGGAATACAGATCAATCAGGGTATTATTTTCACTTTGAATTACCTGTTTGAGCGCGTAGGTATACATCTTTTCGCACACCTCGTGATTGACCTGAAAGAAGGAGAAAGGGGAAAGCTGGAAATGAACATCCAGCAAACTTTCATGCAGCAAGGGTTTGCCAAACAGTGCCTGCACCTTGTTTGTGTCATCCACAGCGCAAACACAAACCAAGACTGGCACTGCTTGCTTGAGCACGTCAATCAGCGCATCCGCGCGCGGCACGTTTTTTGAAGTCAGGTGCAGGATGACGACCAATTCACCAGCCTGGTTGGTACGGGTGACGAACTGATATATTGGCAGATCCTGATGTAGTTCACCATGCAAAAGACCTTCATTAAGCCAATTCACCACCGCATTTTTGGCGCTGTTGGACGGGATGCTTGCAATCAGGCAGGTATCCACCTTCACCAGGTCATGGCTGGCTGGGGCGTAAAAACCTGCAGTAGCGGTACCATCAACCAGCCCAACTTTCCAGGTTGTTTTGTTGCGATAATGATAGGGCATGGCCATCCCGATGACGGGATTGGTTGGTAGATCAATGTTCGCAACCCGTTTCAGGTTGTCCTGGATGCCTTGCTGCTTAAAGCGCAGTTGCAGCTCATAGACCATATGCTGCGCCGCGCAGCCGCCGCACCCAAAGAAATGCGGGCACATGGGTTGCACCCGTTCAGGCGATGGTGTCAGCACCTTTATGTTCCTGGCGAAAGCGAAGTTTTTTCTGCGTTTGATGATCTGCACTTCCGCCTTCTCCCCGGGCAAGGCATGGGGCACAAAAACAACCTGGCCTTCATGCCGGCAAACTCCTTCGCCGGAAAAGCCCAGGCTTTCAATGGTGCAGACGAACGGTTGTTGGGTGTGTGTCACGCCTGTCTCCATGTGGTCATGCGGTGGGGCGGATCAAGTGGTGTCAGTATTCCTTGCCTTCAAATTGACGGCATAAGGTGTATTTGGAGATGGCGCTGCGCTGGGACCAGCCGGCCGCCAAACTCAGCACATCTTTTAAGTAGGCAGGCAGGTAGTTGTTGAACTTGACTTCCAGGATGACCTGGTCTGCGGACAAAGGCGAAATGGTGGGCAGGTTGGGGTTGAATAAATCGTGGGAGAATAGGCCTGTGCGCAGTTGCTTGTCAAAGGTGATGCGCACGTCCTCCACCGGGTGCAAATAGGCTTCCCGGATGTAATCCACAATCACAACCGGCCGCAGCAAATGCAGGCGCATTTCACGGAAGACCTCCCGCAACAGACCGCTTGAGGTATTCTCAAGCCCGGATGGGTCGCCGGTCATCAGCTGTTCGCACAAGTCGCGGCTGATATTGGCCTGGCGCTTGGCAATATAGTTGCCGTACTTGCTTTTGCACTCCATGCGGATAAAACTGTCTGAGCAATTATAAATGCGGATACGGTATTTGTTGCGGTTTTGCGTGCCCGCGATCTTCTCGTGCAGGGCGTCATCAAAAATGGTATCAAAATAAAGGGAGCGGATATGGTAGTTGCCATGCTCATCCGCGTGCTTGTCCTTGTCAAGCAGCGCGCGAAGCGTGCGCGACAGCACCTCATACTGCGCGGCAGTGATATAAAACTTCAGTTCATGGCGGACAGATGGCGGCATCGGTATCAGACAGCTGTCTCGTTTTGAACCGCGACCAAGGTGGCGTCATATACGCCCGGGATGTCCAGCATATGGCTGACAATGTCTACCCGCTGGCTGAGGCGTAGGTCGATGGTCATCTCGGCCCCGGAGCGGGTGATGGTCTTGCTGCGCACGCGGTAGTTCTTCACGCCGCGGTGCAATTCAGCGTCAATCTCCTGCTCGGCGCTGGGGTCATAGTGCAGCACCATCAGGTAGTTCTCATTGGTGCGCATGCGCACAAAGGACAGCGCGATCATCATCACGGTGATGACAGTTACCACAATGAGGGAAATGATGTACAGCTTTGAGCCAATCAAAATGCCCATGGTGATGGACCAGAACATATAGGCTGTGTCAATCGGGTCCTTGACCGCCGTCCTGAAGCGGACGATGGACAGGGCGCCCACCATGCCCATGGACAGGGCGACGTTTGAGCCAATGGCCATAACCACGGGAGACGTGACCAGCGTCAGCAAAATAAGGGTGGTTGAAAACGTGGGGTTATACAACACGCCACGGTATGTCTTGCGGTAAACCAATGAAATTACCACGCTGCTGATTAACGCGAAGACCAGCACTGTAATAACATCAATGGTTGTGATGCGGGAAAACTGGTCGGACCACCAGGTGCCCAGCGCGATGTCCGTTTTGCTCACATTCCCTGGCTGCGCCAGCTGTGCTAAAATGCCCATTCAATGACCTCCATGCGACAAATAGATACCTTTCGTATTATACATTAAAGCAGTGGTTTGGCAAACAAAAGCGCATCAGACCCGGAAAACGCGCTCACAAGACAAATCTCTTCTGGTGGATTATAATAGCAAGCATCATAGCCAACAGGTCTTGATTGATGGAGGATATCCCAATGACTGCCAGTCACGATGTAATAATAGATACCGTCTTGAAACAACGACAGTTTTTTGAATCCGGTACAACCAAAAGCCTGGCTTTCCAGTTGGAGCACCTGATGAAACTGCAGCGCGTCATCAAACAGATGGAGCAGGAGATTGCGGGCGCTCTGTTCGCGGATTTGCGCAAGTCCAGTGAGGAAGCCTACCTGACGGAAATCGGCATTGTGCTGCATGAATTGCGCCTGATGATCCGGAACCTGCCCAAATACGCGAAAAACAAACGGGTAAAAAGCGGCATCGCCCAAATGCCGGCTGTATCTTTTCTATCGCCGGAGCCTTATGGTGTTTGCCTCGTGATGTCCCCCTGGAACTACCCGTTTCAGCTGTCCATGGTGCCATTGATTGCGGCGGTTGCAGCGGGCAACTGTGTGGTGCTGAAGCCTTCCGCTGATGCTAAACACACTGCGGAAGTGATGCAAAAAATCATCAAGCAGGTGTTTGCGCCTGAACATGTGTCCATGGTCACCGGCGGCAGGGCGGAGAACACCGCGCTGTTGGAACAACGCTTTGATTATATTTTCTTCACAGGGTCCGTCCAGGTTGGAAAAGTAGTGATGGCCGCAGCCGCGAAGCACTTAACCCCGGTGACCCTGGAATTGGGCGGAAAATCCCCTGTGATTGTGGATGAAACGGCTGATATCGCGCTGGCTGCCAGGCGGATCGCCTTTGGCAAACTGTTGAACGCCGGCCAGACCTGCGTCGCGCCGGATTACCTGCTGGTGCAGGAGACGGTGAAAGACAACCTGATGGATGCGCTGAAGGCGGAAATCCGCAGCATGGTTGGGGATGGCAGTCATCTTGCGCACATCATCAATGAAAAGCATGCCAGCCGCATCAAAGCCCTGCTGGCAAAGGAAAGCAAGGTCTTGGGTGGGGAAACAGACGGCCTTTTTATTGCCCCGGCGCTTGTTGAACTGGATACGCTTGACAGCGATTTGATGAAAGAGGAAATCTTTGGCCCTGTGTTGCCTGTTATAAGTTATCGAAGCCTGAATGAAGCGATCCAGATCATCAAGACCTTTGAAAAACCGCTGGCTTTGTACCTGTTTAGCAACAGCAAGGACACGCAAGACAAGGTTTTGCGGGAGATATCCTTTGGCGGCGGCTGCATCAACGATACGGTGCTGCATTACAGCAATCCCAACCTGCCATTTGGCGGTGTGGGGGAAAGCGGGATGGGCAGTTACCACGGCAAGCGCAGCTTTGATACCTTTACCCATTACCGCGGCATCCTTAAAAAACATCCCTGGCCGGATATTTCTGCCAGGTACCTGCCCTACTCAAACTGGAAGACATGGCTGACCCGCCTGATTCTGCGATAAAGAGGTGTTATTTGCGCTTGACGGATGCCCGTTGGGGTGCTATTATCTCTATTGCACCCGGTCTGTTGGCTCAGTTGGTAGAGCACATCGTTCACATCGATGGGGTCACTGGTTCGAGTCCAGTACAGACCACCACAACCGCCGTCATGGCGGTTTTTTAAACAGTTTTTATCTTAGCTTATCTACAGGAGTTTTGTGAATTGATGAAGTATTTGACAGAGCGGGATGGCGTTGTTGTACGGGGTAAACAGGTTGGCCGCAAGCTGGGCGTGCCCACGGCCAATATTCCTTATGTGCCTGGCGAAACCAACCTGCCGGATGGGGTGTATGTCGCGGACCTTGTCCTGCTGGATCAAAACAACCGCGTGGTGCAGGGCGTGCTCAACCAGGGAGACCATCCCACGGTACCTGGCGGCTTGCCCACCATCGAGATTCACTTGTTTGATTTTGATGAGGAATTATATGACCAGCGCGTGCGCGTGCGCTATTTGCACTTCATCCGTCCGGAATTAACCTTTGATACCAAGGA
>LSQX01235255.1_pt2 | contig 28059 bp, 23 predicted proteins | sample 654561 | NCBI WGS metagenome assembly LSQX01 (sample SAMN04489861, study PRJNA283612) | anaerobic digester metagenome | isolation source: 4 biogas reactors fed with cattle manure at either 37C or 55C with and... | place: Denmark: Kongens Lyngby | collected 2014
AGGGGAATATCCCGGGGAGGAAATCCTTTCTGGGCATCCACATAGCAGTCAAATTCAAAATTCAGGCAGCACTTGAGCTTGCCGCACTGACCGGCAAGTTTCTGGGGATTAAGTGATAACTCCTGGTATTTTGCATGGGTGGTGGTAACCGAGTTGAAATTTGTGATATGGGTTGAACAGCAGAGTTCCCTGCCGCATGATCCTATTCCGCCTATCCGCCCCGCTTCCTGTCGGGCACCGATCTGCCGCATTTCTATCCTGACCCTGAACTCATCTGCCAGCACCTTGATAAGCTGACGGAAATCGACTCTTTCATCTGCAATATAATAGAATATTGCCTTGGTCTTATCACCCTGGTATTCAACATCCCCGATTTTCATGTTGAGATTGAGCTCTGCAGAGATCTTTCTTGACCGCAGCATGGTCGGAATCTCAAGCTTTTTTGCTTCTTCCCATTTCTGGATGTCAGCTGTCCTGGCCTTGCGGTACACCTTTTTGAGATCGTCAGGAGAAGGGGGTATCTTCAGTTCCCTGATCTGTTCCCTTACCAGTCTTCCGGTCATTGATACTCTTCCGATATCATGTCCGGGAGAAGCTTCAACCGCGACAACATCCCCGATTTCAAGCCGCAGGTTGTTGATATTCCTGTAAAAGCCCTTCCGGGTGTTCTTGAACCTTATTTCAACTATTTCATTTTCTGCGGCACATTCCGGCAGGTTGCTGAGCCAGTTGAAGGAGTCAAGTTTATTGCATCCGGGCTTGTATGTGGTATCGGGCAGGAGGAGTTCATCCCCTGCCTGATCCTGTAGTTCTTTATTTTCTGACATATGATGATCAACAGATACTCGGTTCAAAGCGCAAAAGTAGTCAATAAATGAATCAATGTCAATTATACTTTTGGTGTTCTTGATATGAGTCTGGTCACTTTAAGGGCAAGATCAAGAAAAATTATCCGGGGATTGCCGTTTGCTTCAACATGACTGAATGCCTGGTTGAATTCATCATTGAGGAAATAAATATTTGAGCGGTTGACAAAAGGGTGAAAATTTCCTGAAAAGGATGCTTCTTCACCTGCAAGGAAAACAATATTGTTTTCCTTCTGGCCCAGACTCAGCATCAGATTTTCCCTCAGCATAGCCAATGAATATGCAAGGAAATTTTTCTGTGCTTCCCTTCCTGTTGTGGAAATATCGTCGGACCAGTTCTGAAGGGATATGACATCGCGTTTCCAGGCAAACCGCATCAGATTCCTGAAACGATCGAGATTCTGAAGGGATGAGTCTTCGTTTTCAAATAGTTCGATTGCTTTTATAATATTGCCGTTGGCTACCCTGGCTGTTTCCTCTGCTTTTTGGCTGCCGGCAGCGTATCTGTCTGTCAGATAATCCCTGATCTCCTCGTTTGTGAATCCCGGCAGATGTACCTGCTGGCATCTTGAAAGGATTGTGGGAATGACCTTGCCCGGCTCATCTGATACAAGGAGAAATACTGTCTGGTCGGGCGGTTCCTCGATAAGTTTCAGAAGCTTGTTGGCTGCAGCCGGATGCATTTTCTCGGGAAGCCAGATGATCATTATCTTATAGTCGGACTCAAAGGTTTTAAGATTGAGTTTTCTGATGATCTCCTCAGCCTCGGATGAAAATATAAGTCCCTGGGCATTTCCTACCTCTATTGAATCAAGCCATCCGTTTATTGTGAAGTATGGCGATTTGCTGACAAACTCCCTCCATTCCCCGATAAATGTATCGCTGATGGGTTCGTAATCCTTTCTTCCCTTTTTTATCACGGGAAAAACAAAATGAAGATCAGGATGGATCATTTTTTCATATTTCACGCATGAACGGCAGATACCACATGAATCATCCTCATTCCTGTTTTCACAGCTGATATATTTCGCGAATGCCAGTGCCACGGCGAGAGAACCGCAGCCCTCAGGACCGGTAAATATCTGTGCATGACTGACCCGTTGTTCCCGGACGGACCGGATCAGCTTTGAAATTGTTTCTTTCTGGCCTGGTATTTGTAAAAAATTCATCCTGATTCCATTCCTGCCGGTCCTTCCCCGACAGATACTTTTGCTTTTTCCGGAGCCGGTTCCGGTCTTTCCGGTTTCGGGTCTTCCCGGCCTTGCGGAATTTATTTTCTGACTCCCTTCCTACAGGGCATTCAGGGCTGCGTCATAATCGGGTTCCTGTACAATTTCAGGTACCAGCTCATTGTATTTCACCACTCCGTTTTCATCAATGACAACAATGCTTCTGGCATATAAGCCCGCAAGAGGTCCGTCTTCAATTCCGATTCCGTATGATTTCCCGAAATCAGTATCGCGGAAGCCCGATAAAGTTAGCACATTATTTATTCCTTCCGTTGAACAAAAGCGTCCGTGTGCAAAAGGAAGGTCTTTTGAGATGGCCAGTACTCTGACACCGGGTTTTTCTGCAGCCAGTTCATTGAACTTCCTTACCGAATTAGCGCAAACCGGGGTGTCAAGACTGGGAAAGATGTTAAGTATCAGTTTTTCTCCCCTGAGATCAGAAAGCCTGAGGCTGTCAAGATCTGATTTTACGAGTGTGAAATCAGGTGCCTTGCTTCCCGGTCCGGGAAGACTGCCGGATGTGTTGACCGGATTTCCATGAAATGTAATTTTTGCCATAGCTTTTTTATTTCAAAATTAGTTAAACTTTTACATGCAGTTAACATTATCAGTGAATGAATTGTTCAATTACTTTTCACAGGTAATTATCTGTTTTTGATAAAAAAATACTAGGTTTGTATGCTTTAAAAATTCCGTGATAAAACCTAAAAAATACAGATATGAGAAAGATACAGGATTTCAATTTTAAAGACATAAAAGCAATTGTACGGGTTGATTTCAATGTGCCTCTTGACAAGGAAACACTTGAAGTGACTGATGATACAAGGATAAGGGGTGCTTTGCCAACTATAAGGAAAATAACGGGAGACGGGGGATCATGCATTCTGATGTCACATCTGGGAAGGCCGAAGGGAAGGATGGAGAAATTTTCCCTGAAGCCTGTATTGCCGGTTCTTGAAAAACATCTGGGCATGAAAGTCCTTTTTGCTGATGACTGTCTGGGTGATTCGGCGGTGAAGATGACTGCCGGACTGAAGCCGGGGGAAGTGCTTCTGCTGGAGAATGTCCGTTTTTATCCCGAGGAGGAAGGGAAGCCCGTTCTTCCGGAAACGGCCGGTGAGGAAGAGAAGAAGGCAGCAAAGGCTGAACTGAAAGCAAAGCAGAAAGAGATGGCCGGAAAACTTGCATCTTATGCCGGTGTTTATGTCAATGATGCATTCGGAACGGCACACAGGGCTCATGCAAGTACTGCCGTCATAGCCGGTTTTTTCCCGGACGACCGTAAGATGTTCGGATTTCTGATTGACAGTGAACTGGCAGCAATGGACAGGGTCCTGAAGGATGCAGGCAGGCCGTTCACGGCAGTGATGGGAGGCGCAAAGGTTTCTGACAAGATACTGATCATCGAAAACCTTCTCGACAGGGTTGACAACCTCATAATAGGAGGGGGAATGACATATACCTTTATCCGGGCGATGGGAGGAAGGATAGGTAATTCATTGTGTGAGGAGGATAAACTTGATCTGGCAAAAGCAATCATTGAAAAGGCCGGAACAAAGGGTGTGAATTTCCTGCTGCCGGTTGACGGAGTCAATGCTGACAGTTTTGATGCCGGAGCCGATACTTATGTGTCTGCCATTGATGATGTCCGTGACGGATGGATGGGACTGGATATTGGCGAAAAAACCATCAGTCTTTTTGAAGATGTGATAATGAAATCAAAAACCGTTCTCTGGAACGGTCCTATGGGTGTCTTTGAAATGGATAAGTTTGCTGCGGGAACAACAGCCATCGCCAGGGCAGTTGCCAGGGCAACGGAACAGGGTGCCTTCACTCTCATAGGCGGAGGAGATTCCGTTGCTGCAATAAACAAAAACGATCTGGCCGACAAGGTGAGTTATGTTTCCACGGGAGGCGGTGCAATGCTTGAATACATGGAAGGAAAGACATTGCCGGGAATTGCTGCCATCAGGGGGTGAACAGAAAGTCTCTCCCGGGAGGACTGCAGGAAATAGCTTATCTTTGTTGTTAAATGGGAAAAGCTGTATCAATATTGTTGCTGGCTGCAGTACTTCTGACAGCATGTGACAGGAAAAAAGAACCTGAACGCAGCGGAACAGCCACTATTGACAACGAGCTGGTTATGGATGAGAGCAGGGGGACATGGGTGAATTACGGATTCCTGTTTTCCGAAGCCAGACCGGCATCAAATGTCGATAGTCCGCGCCCTGACATCACGGTTTCCAGAGACGGGGACAACATATATCTTGATGCAAACAATCTGAAGGCTTCGTTTTTCAAATACGGTGAATATGCTGATCAGCAGAAAGCTGAAAATGCTTTCAGAAACCTCAGCTCTGCAAGTGCAGATCAGTGGGAAGAGCGGGCCGGCATACTCATGGAAAACCAGATATGGCTGTACCGTTCAAATACCGGAAATTATACAAAGATCAGGATAATTTCCGTCCTGAAGGAAGACAGAGCCTTGCAGGAATATGTAAGATGTACATTCGAGTGGGCTTATCAGCCTGACGGAACCTTAAGCTTTCCAGGCAAATGATGCCGGATCTGGCAAATAGGGTTTTTGGTATCTCTCAACAAACAGATTTTCAGAATATAGTCCTTGAGGTTTTTAAATTACAGTCAGAAAAGAATCAGGTTTACAGGGATTTTGTCAGATATCTCGGGATTGATCCGGCTGATGTGAGACGGACGGAAGATATTCCCTTCCTTCCTGCCGGCTTTTTCAGAAATCACAGGATAATAACCGGATCCCGGAGCGGGAAACTGGTTTTTGAAAGCAGCGGTACAGGCGGAGCTATGACCAGCCGGCATTATATTGCCGATCCGGAGGTTTATGAGATGAGTTATCTGGGGAGTTTCCGGCTTTTCTACGGAAATCCCTCAGAATATTTTATTGCAGCCCTTCTGCCGTCCTATACTGAAAGAGGAAATTCATCACTTGTTTATATGGCCGCCGGTTTAATAAAAAAAAGTGCTTTTTCACAGAGTGGTTTTTACGGGAAAAACATTGATGACCTGCTGGAAAATATCAGAAAAGCCCGTGCGGAGAAAAGGAAAATAATCCTGCTGGGAGTAAGTTTTGCGCTGCTTGATCTGGCTGAAAAATATTCACCTGATCTTTCAGGGGTCATTGTTATGGAAACAGGCGGAATGAAGGGCAGGAGAAGGGAGATGACGAGGGAGGAACTCCATGCGGTGCTGAAAAAAGGATTTAATGTGAAGAACATACATTCGGAATACGGGATGACCGAGCTTCTGAGTCAGGCATATTCGGGAGGCGATGGCCTGTTCCGTTGTCCGCCGTGGATGAGGATACTTATCAGGGATCCCCGCGATCCTCTATGTATCATGGAAGAGACGGGACAGTCCGGCGGAATAAATATTGTTGACCTTGCAAACATTCATTCCTGTTCTTTCATTGCAAGCGACGACCTGGGAAAGATTGATGACAGTGGCAGCTTTGAGGTTCTCGGCAGGTTTGACAACAGTGACATCCGCGGCTGTAACCTGCTGATGGAATAGTTGCCCTGACGGGCTGACCCGGCAAGCGGGAAGCACACAGTCTACAGGCCCAGTTTTGTTCTGACAGCCGGGGGTATCGCGTCCTTATGAACCATGATGAACAGTGTTTTTGCACGGACATAGCTTTCCGACATGTAAAGGTATCCGCCAAAGGCGTTCCTTTCTGTTCCCCATGAATTTTTGGTCTTGTAATATTTGGTACCGTTCTGGTCCTTTACTATTCCGGTGAGATGCATCAGGTGGTCATCGGTGGTGGTGAAATTCTCATAGCCGGCCTGTCTGATCTCCTGGCTTACATTCAGCTCCGGTCCGGGGGATTCGACTTCCGGTGATGCAGCAGTTCCGGTACGCTGAGCCGGACTCCTTTCAAACCTGTCCCTGTCTGTTACTGGTCCCCCCGCTGCCGGCAGACCGGCAGGTATCACAGCATATCCCTTCTGATGGGAAAATCCGCTTTCACTCACATCTCCGTCCCAGTTAACCGTATAGCCCTGGCTGAAGGAATAGTCCATTATCTCAATCAGTTCATCAAGGGGAACATTGTAAAAGCGTTCCATTGCCCAGTTGTCGGGCACTTCAAGGATACCCCTGGTATAAAAGGGAAAATGGGTGAATGATGTTATCTGGACATAGTCTGAACTGTTGATACCAAGGGAGGCAGCAAAGCTGAGGGGGGTATAGGTATTGCCCCTGTATGTAAAAGATTCCGGAATTTCTCCCAGGTAAGTGTCGAGGATGGAACCCAGTATTTTTTTGTACTGCTCACTTTCATTTCTTCTCTGAACGGGAACAGGTGCAACGGCATTTATGAATTCCTGTAATTCACTGTGATTATGTGTGGGTGATCCGTAGTTGAGACCGGAATAGATTTCGTCGGGAACAATGCCGTATTCAGTGAACACATTCATCCAGTCGTGTGAGAGACCTCCGGGACCGAGATTTCCTCTCCCTCTGCGAAGGTAATTGTCTCTCAGCCGGTTTTCATAATTTTTCCGTACAATGAACATTTCAGAAAGGTCATATTCACCTTTCCCCATGCGCAGTAATTCCGATTCAAAAAACGAGGTTGTTGCAAAACACCAGCATGTGCCGGTCGCTGCCTGGTTCTTCACGGGAGTTGCCTTCAGATCTGTCACGCTTGTGAATTGGTATCCCTCCTGAACGGGGGAAGCAGATGATTTATCTTTCCTTTGAGCCTGTACTGAAATAACAAGAACAAATGAAAGTGTCAGAAGCAGGATTTGTTTTTTCATGGGTTTATTGATTTTATTTTAAATTCGGATAATATGCATTTTCAATGTGTTCAATCTGATAGTGACTGCCTCTGCTGATGATGGTGATGATATCGAAGCGGCTGTCCTTATCGATGTTGTATCTTTTTATGTATCTCTCGGCTGCTAATATAAGAGATTTTTGTTTTCCGGGAGTTACAGCGGAGGCAGGATCAATCAGATAGTCTGCCGATCTGGTTTTCACTTCAGCAAAAACCATGAATTCTTCGGTTTCGGCAATTATATCAATTTCAAGTCTGCCGGATTTCCAGTTGCGGTACAGTATCCTGTATCCCTTTCCGGCAAGATATTTTGCTGCCTCTTCTTCGCCCCTCTGTCCCAGGTCGTGCGATTCAGCCATCTCAGATTTCGATAAGCTTGTTTTTTATTGCAAAAAGGATGAGGCTGGCGGTATTTTTTGAATTGGTTTTTCCAAGAAGATTTGCCCTGTGTTTATCGACAGTTCTCTTGCTGATGAATAACTCATCAGCGATTTCCTGATTGGACAGTCCCTCGCAGATTTTTGCCAGAATCTCCTTTTCTCTGCGGCTCAGGTTTGCTGACCTGCTTTCATGTTCCCGGTGCTTTATCCTCTGGATGACATGATGCAGCAGTTCCTGCGAAAAGTAAGTGCTGCCCTTCATCACGGCGTGAATGGCATCCCGGACCTCGGATATAGCTGAATCCTTGAGCAGAAAGCCTTTTACACCGGCGTCAACCATTCTGTAATAATAATCCTCCTCCCCGTACATCGAAAGAGCGATGACCCTCATATCCGGATTGATCCTGAGACCTTTTCTTGTTGCATCTATACCATCCATCTCAGGCATATTGATGTCCATCAGGGCAATATCTGCCCTTATTGACTGTATCAGTTTCAGAAATTCATATCCGTTTGATGCTTCCCCGGTTACTTCAAAATCTTCAAATGAATTGAGAAGGATCTTCAGTCCGTTCCGGAAAAGCTGATGATCATCAACTATGATTATGCTTGTCTTTTCCATCAGTATATCACGGTTCCATCAGTATATCACGGTGCGGAACCAGTCTGCCGTCAGACCGGTGACTCCGCCTGTTTTACCAGTCCATAATTCTGATCAGTGCGTTCGTCCCCTTGCCGGGAGAGCTTTCAAGAATAAAAACTCCTTCAACGGTCCTGACACGTGTTTCGATATTCGAAATTCCCATACCCTTTGTGTCTTCCCTGCTTAACTTTGAAGTGTCAAATCCTCTCCCGTTATCGGAAAACTGCAATGTAACAAATTTATCATGTTTATTCAGCTCAATTTCTATTTTTGAAGCCCCTGAGTGCCGGATGGCATTGTTAATAAGCTCACATACAGCGCGGTAAATTACAACTTCCTTATCTGAGTCAAGCCGGTAGTTTTCAAGATCCGACTTGAAATCTATTTCCACGGCCCTGGTCTGGTTTATCTTTGTGGCAAAAGCTCCTATCGCGCTGGAGAGACCGAAGTTTTCAAGAATATGGGGACTGAGGTTGTTGGATATGTCCTTTATGGTGCTTATCGCTTCATTGACAAGATGATTTGTGTTGTCGAGTATCTCCTTCCCCGACGGGTCGCCTATGCGCTGGGCCAGTGATGTGAGTGACATTTTTACTGTTGACAGTATCGGGCCCAGTCCGTCATGGAGATCCTTTGCAAAGCGCTTCCTTTCATTCTCTTCGGTGTTGATTATGGCATTCAGTACTCTCTTTTCAGTACGTGACCGGTCAATATCTGCCTTTTTGAGTGAATAAAAAATTTCCCTTATCAGTACAACTCCTATAATTATCATGAATGAGATAACCACACCCAGCCATTCATCTATCATCTGCCACATATAGGAGGGAGTTCCCCTCAGTAATTCTGAGAGCTGTATGAATTTGCGGACTGCCATCAGGACAAATGACAGGGAGAGAAGTATCCACGACAGCCTGTACCTGGTCATTTTCATGAATCCAAAAGCTATCGATGCTGCAATTATCTGCAATATTATTGAAATGATAAGGGCTATGAGTCGAACCATTCCGGCAGGGGGATTTTGTTACAAAAATAGAGGTATTTATTTAATTGCACCTTTTTTTTACCTTTGTCACTTCTGTAAAAGCCATGATACTTTTATACAGACTGGGAATATTATTTTATTCGGTCATTGCCATGCTGATTTCACCCTTCAGCAGCAAGGCGAAACTTCTTGTCAGGGGCCGGCGTAACTCCTTCAGGATCATAAGGAATAAGCTGAGGCCGGGCGACAGGTATGTCTGGATACACTGTGCCTCGCTTGGAGAATTTGAGCAGGGCAGACCGGTGATTGAAGCTATAAGGAAGGAGTATCCTGAATTCCGGATACTGCTTACATTTTTTTCTCCTTCCGGCTATGAAATCCGGAAGAACTATCCCGGGGCCGATATTGTCTGTTATCTTCCTTCGGACACGGAACGGAATGCTGCTAGACTTCTGGATGCAGTACAACCGGAACTTGTTCTTTTCGTGAAATACGAATACTGGAACTATTACCTGAAAGCCGTTGCCGGCAGGGGAATACCGCTTCTGCTTGTTTCAGCCCTTTTCAGGAGGGACCAGGTCTTTTTCCGGTGGTACGGGGGTTTCTTCAGGAAAATACTGGAACAATACAGTCATATATTTGTTCAGGACGAGGGCTCGGCAGAAAGGCTTGAAAGCCTGGGAATCACGAATGTTACGGTTTCCGGTGACACCAGGTTTGACAGGGTCCTGGAGATTGCTGCTGCAGCTAAATCCATTCCACAGATTGAGAGTTTCAGGGGAGATGAAAAACTGTTCCTTGCAGGAAGCAGCTGGAAGCCGGATGAGGAGATCATCGCAGGCTACATAAATGATAATCCCGGCAGGATGAAGTGGATTTTTGCCCCGCACGAGACCGATGATTCAAATATAGAAAGGCTGATTAAACTTTTCAGGGTGAAATGTGTTAAGTTTTCTGAGTACAGTGACAGGGAAAAGGACGCAAGAGTAATGGTAATTGATAATGTCGGCATGCTTTCATCAGCTTACAGGTATGCATTCATTGCAGCGGTAGGCGGAGGATTTGGCAGGGGTATTCATAATATCCTTGAAGCAGCCACCTGGGGTATTCCTGTATTGTTCGGTCCCAGGCATGAAAAATTCAGGGAAGCCCTCAGTCTCATTTACCTGGGAGGAGCAAGATCTTTCAAAAATTATGATGAATTCAAATCAGTTTTTGAAGATCTTTCTGATAATCCGGTATTATATGAAAGATCTGCCCTTGCAGCTTCAGAATATGTAAGGGAAAATGCAGGAGCCACGAAAAAAATCATGAAATGGATCAGCAGGGAAGTTATCAACAACACATGATGAAAACTTGTTTACAATTTGTTGATAGTTGCCATGTGCGAATTCCTCAAAGGGCCGTAAATTCGGGCCTTCCGCAGTTTGCTTACTGTTTATTTTAAAACAATGGAATCAGTTAACAATTATATTACAGTATTAAACCTAAACCACAATGAGATATGAACAAGCTTTTAAAACTTTTTTATTCAGCGTTGTTGTTACTGTTCATGACGATCGTCACCTACGGACAGGGGTCAACAACTTCCTTTCTTCAGGGAAAGATCACTGATGAAAGGCAGCAGGCCATGGCCGGGGCTACTATTGTTGCCACCCATGAACCCTCCGGAACGGTTTATGGTGCCAACACCAACAGCCAGGGCCTTTACAACATTGAGGGGATGCGTCCGGGAGGACCTTATAATGTTGAGATCAGCTTCGTGGGTTACGCTAAAAGAACATTTACTGAAATATACCTGATGCTGGGAGAGCATACCACACTCAATGCCGATCTGTCCCAGACGAGCACTGAACTCCGGGAGGTGACTGTCATAGGCAGCAGGACTTCAAAGTTCAGTACCACGAAAACCGGGGCGACCACAAATATTTCAGGTGAACAGATGATAACGCTGCCAACCATCACCCGCAGTATCAGCGATATCACGCGGGTATCCCCCTATACCAACGGAATGAGCTTTTCCGGTGGTGACGGGCGTTCAACGAATTTCACTGTTGACGGTTCAAATTTCAACAATAACTTCGGACTGGGCAGTAATCTTCCGGGTGGAGGAAATCCTATTTCACTGGATGCCATAGAGGAAGTACAGGTTGTAATTGCGCCTTTTGATCTCAGGCAAACTAATTTTATAGGAGGAGGCATTAATGCGATCACCAAATCGGGTACCAATAATATAAGAGGTACTGCCTATACCTATTATACAAATCAGAACATGAGGGGTAACAAGATCGGGGATCATAATTTCAGCAGGAGTGACAAGGAATCAAATTCAATATACGGTTTTACCCTGGGCGGTCCGATAGTAAAGAACAAACTGTTCTTTTTCGGAAACGTGGAATATGAAAAGAGCCCCAGACAGATTGTCCGCTGGCGTGCTTCCACGGATGGTGTCACCGACGAGCAGACTATATCGCGTGTTACGGAATCAGACCTTGAAACAGTGTCAGATTACCTCAAAACAAAGTATGGTTATGAAACCGGTTCTTTCAGCAGTTTTCCGGCCAGTGTGTCAAACCTGAAATATCTGGCACGCCTCGACTGGAATATAAACCGTGACAATAAGCTGAGTGTACGTTTTAACCATACAAAAAATGTTGAATGGTATGGGCCAAATGGTAACTCAACGGATGGAGCTTACCGCGACAACAAAAAAAATCGCATAGGTGAATATTCAATGTCTTATGCCAATTCAATGTATTCCCAGGATAATCTTGTCAATTCATGGTCTGTTGAACTGAACAGCCGTATTTCCGACCGGATATCCAATCAGTTGCTGATGACCTATTCGAATATTGAAGATATCCGCGGATCAAACTCGGCCCCCTTCCCTTTTATTGATATAATGAGCGGAGATATTGCAGATGGGGCGGCAGCGCTGGATCCGTATATTTCTGCAGGCTATGAACTGTTTACATGGAATAACGGCGTGAAAAACAGGATAATCAATGCAACTGATAATTTTACATATTCTCTTGATCTTCACAAGATAACTGCAGGGATAAGCTTTGAATACCAGATGGCTGACAATAATTACATGCGAAGCGGAACAGGATATTACCGTTATGCAAGCCTTAGTGATTTTCTTACGGGAGCTGCACCTGTGGACTTTGCCCTTACCTATGGCACCAATGGAATACTTGTGCCTTCTAATGCTGTAAAATTCAACCAGATAGGTGTTTATGTCCAGGATGAGTGGACTCCGGCTTACAATTTTAAGCTGACTTATGGTGTGCGTGCCGATAATATTACATTTATCCAGGATATTATGACCAATAATGCCATTCTGGAACTTGATTTTGCAGGCCGCAGTATTAATACCGGTAAATGGCCCACTCCAAAAGTCAATCTGTCACCGCGTATCGGATTTACCTGGGATATTGCCGGAGACAAATCGCTTGTACTTCGCGGAGGATCGGGTCTGTTTACAGGCAGGCTGCCACTGGTGTTCTTTACGAATATGCCATCGAATGCCGGTATGAACCAGATGCTGATGAAGGTACAGACAAAATTCAATGCTGATGGCAGTGTGGATACCCGTGATCCTCTTCTTGACAGGCTTGCGGGCGACATCATAACTGATGTCAATGAAATGATTGACAGACTCGATTTCCAGACTACCGTTACTCCCGAGGACGGAAGTCTTCCAAGTTCAATAGCAGGTGTTGATCCCGCCTTCAGAATGCCCCAGGTATGGAAAACATCTGCTGCAGTTGATTACAGGGCACCGGTTGATTTCCCCTTGTCCGTTACGGCTGAAGGTATTTTTACTAAGAATATAAATGCTGTCAGACTGGAAAATTATGCAGTAAAAAATCCCCAGGAGGGCTGGGAAAGATTTTCAGGAGCGGATGACCGTTATATTTTCCCTCCGGGATATTTGTATTTTTCCGATGTAAAGGATGCCTGCGTCCTGGTTAATACCAACAAGGGTTACGGTTATACTCTGAACCTGACTGTCAGTGCGGAACCGGTAAGGAATCTTGATCTGATGTTTGCATATACAAAGACAGAAATGAGGGAAGTGTCGGGTATGCCCGGCAGTAACGCCAATTCAGCATGGGTGGGGCTTATAACTGTCAATGGTCCCAACAATTCCACGGTACAGCGCTCGCAGTATGTGATTCCCGACAAGGTAATTGCTTCGGCATCATACAGTGTTCCTTACCTGAATGATCATATGGCATCACATTTCAGTATTTTCTTTACCGGACTCACACCCTATGGCAATACTTTCCGCTACAGCAACGATATGAACGGTGACGGTGTAAATAATGACCTGATTTACATTCCCAGGGAAAAAGGCGAAATTTCATTTGTCACACCCGCCGATGAAGATGCATTCTTTGCTTTTGTTGAACAGGATAAATACCTGAGAAAACATAAAGGAGAATATGCAGAAGCATATGCCGCACGCTCACCATGGGTGAACAGGATTGATCTCCGTTTTGTGCAGGATTTCACCGTTATGGCAGGACAGTCAAAAAATACTCTTCAGCTGAGTGTTGACCTGCTGAATGCCGGAAACCTGCTGAATTCAAAATGGGGGGTATATAGTAATAATAATATAAGCAACCAGGGAGCCATCCTGAAATATGAAGGAAAGGATGAAAACAATGTTCCGAGTTTTTCAATGGTTAAAACCGGTGATGAGTACCCGGTAAAAAGCTATTCCCATTATACCCATCTCAGTCAGATCTGGAGACTGCAGGTAGGATTGCGCTATATTTTCAATTAAACAGGAAAATTGATTTGACACAGATAAAAAAGCGCCGTTCTCCGGCGCTTTTTTTTGCCTGAGTTTTCGCCGGAAATTTTTCTGCCTGAGTTTTCGCCGGAAATTTCCCTTACGGAGTTTTTTCTGAATTTTTTCATCGGATCTCTCCGGAAAATTTTTTATTCCGATAATCTTCGGGGAGACAGTGCCTTTGAGCCTCCCGCAAGCTCCCGGGGAAAGGCACGATGTCATAACTATCACATAATAAGGAACATGTAAAAAGTTAATAACTCTGTCTTCAAATGTTAATAAACTTAAAAATTTTATCTTGTTTTCAGATTTTCACTTGGCTATTTTAGCAAATACCCGTTTTTAATGTCGACGGTTGTTTAATCTCAATTAAATCAGAGAATAACAAAATTTACACCTTGAATATGGAAGAACTATTTGTCCAGGGATCAACTATTGTTTCTGAAAACGTGAAAGACGAAAAAAAAATACCGGCAGCTCAGGATTTGAATAAGGAGAAAAAGAGCACAGAATCTGTTAAACAGGATATGAAAAAAGCAGAATTTTCTCATGACGAAGCCGTCAGGGCGAGTATCCGGTATTTCAGGGGTGATGAACTGGCAGCAAAGGTCTGGGCAAATAAGTATGCGTTGAAGGATTCTTTCGGAAAACTGTACGAGAAGACTCCGGATGACATGCATCGCAGACTGGCAAGGGAGATTCACCGTATTGAAAAAAAATACAGGAATCCTCTTTCCGAGGAACTTATCTACAGTGTGCTGAAGGATTTCAAATATATTATACCCCAGGGGGGACCGATGACGGGAATAGGGAATGACTACCAGATCGCAAGTCTGTCAAATTGTTTTGTCATAGGCAATGAAGGGGCATCTGATTCCTACGGAGGGATAATGAAGATTGACCAGGAGCAGGTACAGCTGATGAAAAGAAGGGGAGGAGTTGGTCATGATCTTTCGCATATACGGCCGAGGGGCACACCTGTTCTGAACAGTGCCCTGACCTCAACAGGCGTTGTCCCTTTCATGGAACGTTATTCAAACTCCACGCGCGAAGTGGCACAGGATGGCAGGAGAGGCGCCCTTATGCTTTCAATATCCGTCAAGCACCCTGATTCCGGTAAGTTTATTGACGCCAAAATGGAAAGCGGAAAAGTTACCGGAGCCAATGTGTCGGTTAAGGTCACTGATGAATTCATGAAGGCAGTTGAACAAAAAAGCGTATTCCGCCAGCAATACCCGATCGCTTCATCTGAACCGGCGTTCACCAGTGACGTGGATGCGGTCAGCCTGTGGAACAAGATAGTACATAATGCATGGAAATCCGCTGAACCGGGCGTTCTTTTCTGGGATACCATTATCAGGGAAAGTGTGCCTGACTGCTATTCCGACCTGGGTTATGCAACAGCTTCCACAAATCCCTGCGGGGAGATACCTCTCTGTCCCTATGACAGTTGCCGCCTGCTTGCAATCAACCTGTACAGCTATGTGAAGAAACCTTTCACCAGTGAAGCTGAGTTTGATTTTGAGCTGTTCAGGGAGCATGTGGGCCTGGCCCAGCGGATAATGGATGATATCATTGATCTGGAACTGGAAAAGATAGATGCTATCCTGGAAAAGGTAGCTTCCGATCCTGAGCCCGATGAACTGAAAAGAGTGGAGCGCAATCTCTGGAGGAATATTCGCAGTAAAACCGAGGAGGGGAGAAGAACGGGTATCGGAATAACTGCTGAAGGAGATATGCTGGCTGCCCTTGGACTGAGATACGGTACTGACAAGGCTACCGGTTTTTCGGTTGAAGTTCATAAAACGCTTGCTCTTGAAGCTTATAAGTCTTCTACTTATCTGGCCAGGGAAAGAGGACCCTTCAGTATTTACAATTCAGAAAGAGAAAAGGACAATCCTTTTATAATGAGGCTGAAGGAAGCGGATCCGGTTCTGTACAGCAATATGGTGAAATTCGGAAGAAGGAATATTGCCCTGCTGACCATTGCCCCGACAGGTACCACCAGCCTGATGACCCAGACCACTTCGGGTATTGAACCGGTGTTTTCCGTGTTTTACAAACGCAGACGGAAAGTGAATCCCAATGACAAGGGGGCCAGGGTCAGTTTCAGGGATGAGGTGGGGGATTCATGGGAGGAATTCAAGGTCTTTCATCACAAATTCATTGAATGGCTTAAGGTCAACGGTTATGATCCGGAAAAAGTAATGCAGATGAAGGATGGGGAGATAGAATCACTCATTGTAAAATCTCCGTATTACAAAGCAACTGCGAATGATGTTGACTGGATTGCAAAAGTGAAGATGCAGGGTGCAATACAGAAATGGGTTGACCATTCCATAAGTGTTACCATAAACCTTCCTTCGGATGTCAAAGAGGAGCTTGTCAGCGAATTATATCTCACTGCCTGGAAGTCGGGTTGTAAAGGTGCAACAGTGTATCGCGACGGATCGAGGGCAGGAGTTCTTGTAAACGGCAAACCGGAAACCAGGACGGAAAGGCCAAAACGTCCCAAAGTACTTAATTGTGATGTTATAAGATTCAATATCAATGAAGAAAAATGGGTGGCCTTTGTAGGACTAAAAGAAAATAAACCCTATGAGATATTTACCGGTATTGCCGATGAAGAAATATTTCCGATACCCAAAAGTATTGTCAGGGGCAAGATTATCAAGAACAAGTCGGAGGGGGGCAAGAGCCGCTATGATTTCCAGTATACTGATAAATACGGTTACAAAAAGACAATGGAAGGCCTGTCCCATATGTTTAAACCGGAGTTCTGGAACTATGCCAAGCTTATTTCCGGGGTACTCAGACATGGAATGCCGATTGCCGATGTGGTAAACCTGGTCCAGTCGCTGAAACTCGACAGTGAATCTATCAATAACTGGAAGAACGGGGTTGAAAGAGCTCTGAAGAAATATATACCCAACGGAACCAGGGCAAAGGGAAAATGCAGTGAATGCCATTCCGAGAACCTTGTTTATGAGGAAGGATGCCTTATCTGCAAGGATTGCGGATCATCAAAATGCGGATGATGAAATCCGGATAAGCCTATTTTAATACTCCCGTTTCCCTGCCGGTCTTTTCAAAAGCACTTACAGCAGCATCCAGATGTTCCCTTTCATGGGCAGCTGACAGCTGTACCCTGATCCTTGCTTCACCTCTAGGAACAACAGGATAGGAGAATCCGATAACATATATCCCTTCCTCAAGCAGCTTTGCAGCAAATTCCTGTGAGAGTTTTGCATCATAGAGCATAATTGCACAGATCGCGGATCTGGTGGGCCTGATATCGAAACCCAGATTGGATATTCTGCTTATAAAATATTCCGAATTACGGTGCAGCTTGTCCTGTAGTTCATTGTTCCGGGTCATCATTCCGATCATTTCGATTCCTGCTGCCGCCACAAGGGGGGGGATTGAATTGGAAAAGAGGTAGGGCCTTGATCTCTGCCGTAAAAGTTCAATGATCTCTTTTTTTCCCGTAGTAAATCCGCCTAATGCCCCTCCGAAGGCTTTTCCGAGAGTACCTGTGATTATCTCTGCCCGGCCCGGCATGCCAAAAAATTCGGTGACTCCCCTTCCTGTTTCACCGACCACACCGGCGGAATGAGATTCATCAACCATTATCATTGCATTGTAAAGGTCTGCAAGTTCAGCTATTCTCCTGAAAGGAGCCACATTGCCATCCATTGAAAAGACACCGTCAGTCACTATTAACCTGAATCTTTGTGACTGTGCCAGTTTGAGCTGTTCCTCCAGTTCATCCATGTCGGCATTTGCATAAATATACCTTTTTGCCTTGCACAGACGCACCCCGTCAATTATGGATGCATGATTCAGTGCATCCGAAATAATTGCATCCTCTTCAGTGAGAAGAGGTTCAAAAACACCTGCATTTGCATCGAAACAGGATGCATAAAGAATAGTATCTTCTGTCATAAAAAACCTGGAAATTTTTTCCTCAAGTTCTTTGTGAAGGTCGCTTGTCCCGCAGATAAACCGTACGGAAGACATTCCGTATCCGTGATCGTCAAGGGCTCTTTTTGCAGCTTTGATGAGCTCCGGATTATTTGAAAGTCCCAGGTAGTTGTTTGCACAGAAATTCAGGACCTTCCGGCCCGTGTTAAGTTCTATTTCAGCTCCCTGGGGGGATATGATTATCCGTTCACTCTTGTAGAGGCCGGATTCCTTTATTTCGTCAATAATTTTTTCGAGATGCTTCTGATAATCTGTATACATATCCTGTATTTTAGTTTAAGTGTTTTCATGTGAATGCGGAGAGTTCAGCAGGCACGGAAAGCAGGTGCTGCACAGGGAAAATTTCTCTTCAGTACCAGTTGAGGATAATCTTCCCGCAGTTAGCCTCTTCCATGATCCTGAATCCTTTCAGGAAATCATCAATATGGAAGTGGTGGGTTATCACGGGATCCAGGTTTATGCCTCCTATGATCATCTGCTCCATTTTATACCATGTCTCCCACATTTCCCTGCCATATATGCCTTTCAGGGTTATTGCCTTGAAAATTATTTCATCCCATGGAATCCTGAAATCTGAAGGAAGCAGGCCAAGCAGGGAAATATTTGATCCGTTGTACATGTTGGATATCATTTCAATGAAGGCCCGGGGTGATCCGGACATTTCCAGGCCGACATCAAAGCCTCTCATTCCAAGCTGCCTGACGGCGTCAGATATTTTTTCTCCCCTGGAAGGATTTATTGTAAGGCTTGCTCCCATTTTTTTTGCTATATCAAGTCTGAAATCGCTCAGGTCACTTGCCACGATGAACCTTGCTCCCGCATATCGTGCTATGGCCACTGCCATACTTCCGATAAGCCCGGTACCGGTTATCAGTACATCCTCCCCGAGAAGCGGAAATGAAAGAGCTGTATGGGCTGCATTTCCGAAAGGATCCATTATTGCTGCCCAGTCATCCGGTATGCGTTCGTCGAGAGGAACCACATTGGCAGCAGGGATTTTTACATATTCGGCAAATGATCCGTCCGTATGTACTCCGATACCTATGGAGTTTTCGCATACATGTTCTTTGCCCCGGCGGCAGTTCCTGCAATGGCCGCAGGCAAGATGACCCTCCCCGGTTACCCTGTCACCGGTTTTGAGATTGGTGACACCGGCACCCATCCTGTCAATATATCCCATATATTCATGACCGATGATCATCGGGGTTTTAATGGTTTTTGCTGCCCAGTCATCCCATTTGTAAATATGAAGGTCGGTGCCGCAGATAGAAGATTTTTTTACCTTTACAATGACATCATTAAGACCAGGTTCGGGAATTGGTACTTCCTGCATCCACAAACCTTTTTCGGGACGCACCTTGACAAGTGCTTTCATCTTTTTCATATCTTTTAAAATCAGAATGAAACCTTCATGTCACAGCCTGACCCGCCCTGCGTGATGTGCCCGGCGAAGCCGGCCGTTATAATATTTTCGTGTGAAACCTGATAGGACTACTCAAATGTAGTTGAAAAATTCCTATTAAGCCAAAGGCGGATAAAAATCAAAAATAAAAGGCTTTGGTTATCTTTGTGTGATTAATCTAACTAATTCAGGATGCAGGTACGAGTAAGATTTGCGCCCAGTCCGACAGGTCCTCTGCATATAGGGGGGATGAGAACGGCTCTTTACAATTATTTTTTTGCCAGGAAACACAAAGGTTCATTTATTCTGAGAATAGAGGACACGGACCAGTCGAGGCTGGTTCCGGGTGCCGAGGAATACATATTTGAATCACTTGACTGGTGCGGGATAGAAGTTGATGAAGGTATCCGTGAAGGCGGGGATTTCGGGCCATACAGGCAAAGTGACAGAAAGGAGCAGTACGGCAGATATTCGGATATGCTTGTTGAGGCAGGTGATGCCTATTATGCCTTTGATACTCCTTCTGAACTTGAACAGCTGAGAAGAGATGCAGAGAAAAAAGGTAAAACCTTTCTTTACAATGCATCTGTAAGGGATAAGCTGCAGAACTCCCTTGCCTTACCCGAAAAGGAATGGAAAGAAAGGATAGACAGGGGAGAACCCCATGTTATCCGCTACAAGATGCCGTCTGATGAGGATATACATTTTGACGACATGATACGTGGACATATTGTTGTAAACTCCGGAACCCTTGACGATAAGATACTTTTCAAATCCGACGGGATGCCCACCTATCATCTTGCAAACATTGTTGATGATCATCTGATGGAGATTAGCCATGTCATCAGGGGGGAAGAATGGCTGCCTTCACTGCCCCTTCATGTTTCGCTTTACCGCTCTTTCGGGTGGAAGGCACCGGAATTTGCACACCTGCCTCTGCTGCTCAAGCCCGATGGCAGGGGGAAACTCAGCAAACGCGACGGTGACAGAATGGGATTTCCCGTCTTTCCGATATTCTGGCCCTATGGCGAAACGGCAAAGGGGTACAGGGAAGAAGGATATTATCCCGATGCTTTTGTCAATATGCTGGCCTTGCTGGGATGGAACCCCGGCACGGAACAGGAAATGTTCAGCATGGAAGAGCTGATCAGTGCTTTTTCAATGGAAAGGGTCAATAAAGCAGGATCGAGGTTTGATCCTGACAAGGCCAGATGGTTCAATCACCAGTACCTGCAGCGCAGAAGCAACAGGGACCTTGCCCTGGAATACAGGGAAATACTAAGAACAAAAGGCCATCATCTTGATATTGCAGATATTGAAAAACTGGTGGGACTGGTAAAGGAAAGAGTGAACTTTGTTCAGGAGCTCTGGCAGGAAACGGATTTCTTTTTTATTAGTCCGCAAACCTATGATCCTGATGTCATAAGAAAGAGATGGAAGGCCGAAACACCCGGACAGCTGCTGGAGCTGCGCGGGCTGCTGGACGGAATGGATGAGCTCACACCGGATATTGCCGGACAAAAGGTGAAATCGTGGATTTCAGAGAAAGGATATAATACGGGTGCAGTGATGAATGCCTTCAGGCTGGTCATTGTGGGCACCTCCCGCGGTCCGGGTATTTTTGATATAATTTCCTGGATAGGGAAAAGGGAGACCCTTGAAAGAATTGACAGGGGACTGGCGCTTATAGGAAAAGAGACAGCATGAGCTTCCCGGATCCTGCTGATTATATTGATATTCATACCCATCACGGGGTCCTCCTGCCCGGCAGGGATGTTTTTTCCGTGATAAGCCTGATGGCACATGAAGAAGCACTACCTGTTCCCCTTCCGGGCATTGCCTATACCACCGGGATTCATCCCTGGTATCTCAGCGATTCATCTTATGGGGATCAGATTGCCGGAGTAGCTGAGGCTGCGGCTGAGGGATCGGTAATAGCAATAGGCGAAGCAGGATTTGATAGGATAAAGGGACCTGATCCGGCGTTTCAGCGAAAAGCATTTGAGGATCAGGTACGTATTGCGGGGGAGCATGACCTGCCTGTGGTGATCCATTGTGTGAGAGCATGGGATGAACTGCTGGGAGCCCATAAAAGACTCAGGCCGTCAAGGCCCTGGCTTGTTCATGGCTTCAGGGGAAACAGGGACCTTGCCGCCCAGCTGCTTTCAAAAGGAATGTACCTTTCATTCTGGTTCGCTTTTATCATCAGGCCTGAAGCCGGAAAGCTGATCCGGAGCCTTCCCCGGGAAAGGATCTTTCTTGAAACAGACGGGTCGGGGGCCGATATAAGGGATATATACGAAAAAGTCTCTGCCGATCTGGCTGTTACTGTTCCCGGGTTGAAAAATATTATCTATGGAAACTATATGGATCTTTTTGCAAAAGTATAATTCTCCGGAACGGTCTGTGCGGGCTGTTCTATATTTTTACAGAGGCTGAAATAATCATGTTGTTATTTTAAAATAATCATTATGTCGTCTCACTGGCTTGAACGGACTGAAATGCTTATCGGGACAGAAAGCCTGGGGAAGCTTCGGGAATCCCGGGTTCTTGTTGTCGGCCTGGGAGGAGTCGGGGCCTATGCTGCTGAAATGATCTGCAGGGCCGGTATCGGATCGATGACTATTGCTGATGGTGATACGGTTCATTCTTCAAATATCAACAGGCAGCTTCTGGCACTGAACAGCAGTGTGGGAAAATCAAAAGCCCTCCTGATGGGGGAAAGGCTGCTGGAAATAAACCCTGACCTTAAGCTTACCGTTATTGATGAATATGTGAGGGATGAAGGAATTCTGGCCGTTCTTGATAAGGGTTACGACTATGTTGTGGATGCCATAGACGCACTTTCCCCTAAGGCCTATCTCCTGTTGCACGTCCTTGCCGGAAATTGTCCCGTTGTCAGTTCAATGGGATCAGGCGGCAAGTTTGATCCGCTGAAGATACGGATCACTGACTTTTCAGAAACCACTGACTGTACGCTGGCCCGTCTTCTCAGGAAAAGACTCCACAAGCTGGGTGTGAGGGAAGGATTCAAGGCAGTATGGTCTCCCGAGGTGACGGATAAAAAGAAGATAATTCCGGTTTACGGAGAGCGTAACAAGGCTTCAATAGTTGGTACTGTCTCCTATATGCCTGCTGCATTCGGTATTGCATGTGCCTCGGTCGTCATCCGCGATCTTGCCGGAATAACATGACAGGGAATTACTATTCAATGATTTCTTTTCTCCCGGTATTGTTTCGCCTGAAGATGAAATATGCCGGAACTCCAACGGCTACGGTAAGCAGGGCAACCGATGATTCGACAGGTTTTTCCAGGAATGAGAGAATAAGTATAAGCAATCCGGATATTATATAGATAATCTGTGTGTACGGGAAGCCTGCCAGCCGCGGAGCCCCGGGGTTATCCCTCCGTAATTTCCAGATACCGATAACGGTCAGGATGGGGAATATTCCGAGGGCGAAGCCCATATAGGTCAGCACCTGTTCGAAGGTACCGGAGAAAGCCAGTATCACCGCTATAAGACATTGAAACAGGATTGAATTGGACGGCACTTTGAACTTTTCATGTATTCTGGCAGCCGACCTGAAGAAAAGACCGTCTTTTGCCATTGAATAATATACTCTCGGACCTATGATAATAAATGCGCTGAGGGAGGAAAACAGGGCAAAGGCAATAAGAAGTGAAGCAAGTATTTCTGCCGGTTTTCCAAACAGGTTACCCATTGCAAGACCGCCCACCGAGATCACATCTTTCATGTCGGAAGGTTTGATACTGTACACATACAGTACGTTTATTCCCAGGTAAAGCAGGATCACTATCCCGGTTCCGAAAATCAGGGAACGGGGCAGTGTCCGGGTGGGATTCTTTATTTCCGCACCCAGATATGTTGAAGCATTCCATCCGCTGTAGGAAAACATGATCCACATAAGTGAAAGGCCTATTGTTTTTAGTCCTGACAATCCTGACAGTACCTTTCCGCCTTCGCTGAAATTCCCGAAATCACCCTTGCCCGATCCGAATCCGGCTGCCAGTAATACAAGGATGAGGAGAACTTTCAGAATGGTGAGGACATTCTGAATTCGTGCACCGTATTTTATGCCCCTGTAATGGATAACGGTGAATATTATAATTATGCTTACGGCAAGCAGCTTTTTTGTCAGTTCCGGACCTATTATGCCTATATCCTGCATCCAGGTAAAAAAGCCGGGTACAGCTCTTGAAAAATACTCACTGAAGCCAAGGGCTGATGCGGCAATGGGAGCGGAGAAGCCCACTATGAAGGAGACCCATCCGCTTAAAAAGCCAAAGATGGGATGGTACAGTCTTGAAAGGAAGAGATATTCTCCTCCTGCGCCGGGCATTGCTGCTCCCAGCTCACCATATGAAAAAGCACCGCAGAGCGCTATAAAACCACCTATGACCCACAGGGCCAGCATTAGTAAAGGATCGTGAAGGCCCGCCATCAGAAGTCCTGATGTGGTAAAGATTCCTGCGCCGATCATGTTGGCTATAACAATGTTTGTAGCAGGGAAGAGTCCCAGCTTTCTCTGTAGTTTATCTTCCGTCATAATCAGCCCGGATTATTTATCAGATTTTTTATAACTTATTGAGACACCTCCGCCGTCGCTGTTGACTGTTGTTTCGTAATTATCAAGGCTCCTGACGTATTGGAGAAATTCCGCAGGACCTCCGTATGCTCCGTATCTTCGTCCTCTGTCATAAACGTTATGAGCTGTAAAACAACCACCGACAATCAGTTTGGGGTCAATATCAATGAAATAATTTTTATACCATTCTTTGTCTGCATCACTGAAAACAAAATCGAAAGGCCCTTTAAGCTCTTTTACAAGAACATGGGCATCAGCAAGCCGTGCATCAATATATCCGTCGAGTCCTGCTTTTCTGAAATTTTCAAGGGCTCTGCGGTGCCTGCCCTCATCAATATCAATTGTTATCAGCCTGCCCCCCGTCTTGCTTAGTGCCCAGGCTATCCAGATGGCTGAATGACCTGTGGATGTCCCTATTTCAAGAGCGGATTTGTATTTGTTTTTTATGATTATATCATACAGGAGCCTGCCATCCGTTTCCGGAACATTCATGTCATACCAACGGCGGGAATTCTCAGACAAAAATTTTCTTACTTTTTCATCAAGAACAGGATCTTCCTTTAAGGACTGGGAAGTCAGTGGCATCCCGGCAGAAATTAACAATGAGATGCACAGGGGAAAAAACAAAATGGTTTTTATTTTCATACTGATGATGTATATGTCTCTCTAACCATAGACCGCTAAATATACCTTTTTATTCCGGACCGTAACCGGGGAGACTTTTTATTATATTTTTTTAATAATTTTTTACTTGTTCCCGTTTTAGCGGAACATTCATATAAAATATGTCAGATGAAAATAATAGCATGTTTCCGGGGCAATAATCACTGCAGCTTTGAAACGGACCTGTTTCGCGGGTAATTTTATTGCAGAGATTTAATCCTGTTTCCGGATTTTTTGGTAACTTGTAATGAAATTACCTGATCAGTAACTTAAATCATTTCAGCAATGCGAATAATTATTGCAGGTTTACTGGCATTTGTGGCCTGGTGTGTTTTTTCGGCATGGATGTTCAATGATAATCTGCTTCCGGTTCTGAAAAAAGAGACTGTGGTGCCGGTACCTGCCGGCAATGAGGCCGGAACAGCAGCTTCCCCGGATCTGCCTGAAGCATCACTGCCCGCATCACTACTGGTTTATTTTGATTCCGGGAAATCGGATATCAAAGCGGATGCTCAGCTGGAAAGCAGGATTGCTCCTTTTTTGGCCTGGCTGCGGGACCATCCTGATTCGAAACTTCTGATAACCGGTCATACCGATCTTATCGGAACGCATGAATACAATATGCAGCTCGGCTTTGAAAGAGCTCAGGCTGTTACGGGTCTGGTCCTGAAGCTGGGAATTGAAAAGGACAGGATAATAACCGAATCAAAAGGTGAAACCCTGCCTGCAGCCGGATATATCAGCGAAGAAAACAGGGCAAAAAACAGAAGGACAGAAATAACAATTAAACTCCCGTGATATGACTCTATTATTAATGCCTCCCGCAATGTCTGTGGCCGGAGCCGTGATCCTGACTGTTATCCTTCTACTGGTCGCTGCAGCAATAGGTTCTGTTACGACATGGTTATATGCCAAATCAGTATATACTCCTGTCATCAAAAAACTTGAAGAGGAAAATTACGGTCTTCAGACGCAGGTTGAAAACCTGAATGATGATATCAGAAACCTTGAGAAAAAAATTGATTCCCTGAACAGTGATGTCAGTGGTCTTGAAAAACAGATAGAAGCCCTTGAGGCAAATACAGCAGGGCTGGAGAAGGCGGTAGCGGAAAAGGAAAGCCAGATAAAGGAACTGAAGAAAAAGCTGAAATAGTTGTACAGCTTATTTTTCTATTGACGCATGGTATTCCTGAATGGACCTTACAATATATGATCCGTTGAGCCTTTCCCTTATTCCCTCGGTAGCTGAAAGGGCTGCAGAAGTGGTGGTTATATAGGGCAGTTTATACCTGATGGCATTAGTCCTGATATATGAATCGTCATATTCACTCAGTCTTCCCGCGGGTGTGTTTATCAGAAGATCAATTTCCCCGTTCTTGATAGCATCAACTATATTTGGTCTGCCTTCATGAACTTTCAACACCAGTGTGGCAGGGATCCCATGTTCCTCAAGGAATTTCCTGGTCCCTGTGGTTGAGAGGATGGTGAAGCCCATTTTAATGAAATTTGCTGCTATTTCCAGTATCCGGTCCTTGTCGCGGTCTGCCACGGTGATAAGAACTGTTCCTGTGACGGGAAGGGGAAGCTGTGTTGCTTCCTGCGACTTGTAGAATGCCATTCCGAAAGTGTCGGCAATTCCCAGAACCTCCCCGGTGGAACGCATCTCGGGACCCAGCAGGGGATCGATGGCCGGAAACATGTTAAAAGGGAATACTGCTTCCTTTACTCCGTAATATTTTACCGGCATGTTTCTCAGACTGAATTCAGGCAGTTTCTTTCCGAGAAGGATATGTGTGGCAATACCGGCCATTGACACGTTGCATACCTTTGAAACAAGAGGTACCGTTCTGGAGGCCCGGGGATTGGCTTCCAGAATATATACATCATCTCCGTATATTGCGTACTGAATATTCATAAGCCCTACAACGTTCAGCTCCATCGCAATCCTTCGGGTATAATCATAAATCGTTTTTTTGTGTTCCCGGGATATTGTAACTGAAGGTATAACACAGGCCGAATCACCGGAATGGATACCGGCATACTCGATATGCTGCATCACTGCCGGAACAAATGCATCAGTCCCGTCAGATATTGCATCAGCTTCCGCTTCAACGGCATCTTCAAGGAATTTGTCGATAAGAAGAGGTCTGTCCGGAGACAGTTCCACTGCCCTGGTGACATATTCCTTCAGCATCTTTTCGTCCAGTATGATTTTCATGGCTCTTCCTCCCAGTACGTAGGAAGGTCTTACCATAAGAGGATAACCAATTCTTTCAGCAATTGTCCGGGCTTCCTGAAGGTTGCTTGCCATACCGGAATCAGGCTGGGGGATTCCCAGCTTTTCAATTATATGCCTGAACTGGTCACGGTCTTCCGCAAGATCAATGGTTTCGGGAGTGGTTCCCAGTATCCTTACGCCGGCTTCGCTGAGTTCACGGGCAAGGTTGAGGGGAGTCTGGCCTCCGAACTGAACAATAACCCCTTCGGGCTTTTCCTTTTCATAAATACTCAGGACATCCTCGGCGGTCAGAGGTTCAAAATACAGTCTGTCGGCTGTGTCATAATCAGTGGAAACGGTTTCGGGATTACAGTTTACCATTATTGACTCATAGCCTGCATCGCGGATGGCGAAGGCAGCATGTACGCAGCAGTAGTCAAATTCAATACCCTGGCCTATCCTGTTGGGGCCTCCTCCCAGGACCATTATTTTCTTCCTGTCAGTGGTCTCAACCTTGTCGGGACCATTGTAGGTGGAATAATAATAGGCTTCATTTTCAACTCCGCTGACTGGTACGGCTTTCCATGCCTCTGTGATATTCAGGGAAATACGTTTTGCCCTTATGTCTTTCTCGGGAATCTCCAGCAGCTGTGACAGGTATCTGTCGGCAAAGCCGTTCCTTTTTGCACTTGTCAGGACATCATCGGGCGGCATTGATCCCCTGTATTCAAGAATAGCTTCCTCTTCATCCACCAGCTCCTTCATCTGACGTATGAACCAGGAATTTATACAGGTCCTCCTTTGGAGATCATCCATGTCAGCTCCTTTACGCAGGGCTTCATACATGATGAACTGCCTTTCGCTGGACGGATATTTCAGCTTTTTGAGCAGTTCTTCCAGAGGTTTCCTGTTGAAGTTCCCGGCAAAGCCAAGACCGTAGCGACCGATTTCAAGGGATCTGATAGCTTTCTGTAATGCTTCCTTGTAAGTCCTGCCGATACTCATCACCTCACCCACCGCCTGCATCTGTGTTCCAAGCCTGTCCTCAAGGCCTTCAAACTTCTCAAAGGCCCAGCGGGCGAACTTTACCACCACATAATCAGCTGACGGGGTATATTTATCGAGAGTTCCTTCTTTCCAGTAAGGTATTTCATCAAGAGTCAGTCCGCCGGCAAGAAGGGAAGATACAAAGGCTATGGGGAAGCCGGTGGCTTTTGAGGCAAGAGCTGATGACCGCGAGGTACGCGGGTTTATTTCAATGACGACAACCCTGCCGGTTTTGGGATCGTGTGCAAACTGAACGTTGGTTCCTCCGATAACTTCAATGGCTTCAACGATATCCCGGGCATATTTCTGAAGACGTTGCTGAAGGGCCCCGCTGATTGTCAGCATCGGTACCACACAGAACGAATCGCCTGTATGGACTCCCATGGGATCTACATTTTCAATGAAGCAGACCGT
>LSQX01196086.1_pt3 | contig 28041 bp, 21 predicted proteins | sample 654561 | NCBI WGS metagenome assembly LSQX01 (sample SAMN04489861, study PRJNA283612) | anaerobic digester metagenome | isolation source: 4 biogas reactors fed with cattle manure at either 37C or 55C with and... | place: Denmark: Kongens Lyngby | collected 2014
CCCGGAATCGGTAATTTGTCCATAAAGGCCCGGATTTTCCGGGCTTTTATTGTGCCGCGAAGTCGTTGACACCGGTATGCGACAAGCCTATATTTTGTTCTTAATGAATGCTTGATATTATATTCGGGGGGATCGTCGGGGCGTATGCAACAGATATTCAATCCCAAGATTTTATCCACTATGAAGGGTTATACGCGCGAGCAGTTTGTGAAAGACGTGGTCGCGGGCATCATCGTCGCGATCATCGCCCTGCCGCTCTCAATCGCACTGGCGATCGCTTCCGGGGTTTCGCCCGAGAAAGGCATCTACACCGCTGTGATCGCCGGGTTCCTGACCTCTCTTCTGGGCGGGAGCCGCGTCCAAATCGGCGGACCGACGGCGGCGTTCATGGTCATCGTGTACGGAATCGTCGCCGAGCACGGAGTCGACGGACTGATGATCGCGACCCTGATGGCGGGTATCATGTTGATCCTTTTCGGAGTCGCAAAGCTCGGTTCGGTCATTAAGTATATTCCTTACCCGATCGTTACCGGCTTCACCGGCGGTATCGCCGTCAGTATCTTCACATCACAAATCAAGGATTTCACGGGAATGGACGCCGGAGCCCTGCCGCCCGAATTTATCGAGAAGTGGAAGGTGTATATCGAGAACATTTCAACCGTCCGATTCGAGGTCCTGGGCGTCGGCGCACTCGCGCTTCTGATCATGATCGTCTGGCCGAAGATCAACAAGAAGATCCCGGGTGCCTTGCTCGCTCTGGTGATCGCATCGGCGATCGTCGCCGTATTCAAATTGGATGTTCCGACCATCGGCAGTGTATACGAGAACATCTCGTCGTCTCTGCCGCCCTTTACGATTCCGTCGTCCTTTTCGATCGAAAAGATTTCGGCCCTGATCGGGCCGGCCTTTACGATTGCTTTTCTCGGCGCCGTCGAGTCTCTCTTGAGCGCTGTCGCTTCGGACGGAATGATCGGCAGTAAACACCGCTCGAACACCGAACTGATTGCGCAGGGCATCGCGAATGCTGCTTCCTCGCTCTTCGGAGGAATCCCCGCGACCGGCGCGATCGCCAGAACGGTCGCCAACATCAAGAACGGCGGGCGTACGCCCGTAGCCGGTATGGTGCACGCAGTGGTCCTTCTTCTTGTACTACTGTTTCTCATGCCTTTGGCCAAGCTGATCCCGCTTACCGCGCTCGCGGCCGTCCTCCTGATCGTCGCGTATAACATGAGCGAATGGAGGTCGTTCGCGGAGCTGATGAAAGCACCCAAGAGCGATATCCTGATCCTCTTGACCACGTTCACGCTTACTGTCTTTTTCGACCTGGTCATTGCGATCCAGGCCGGTATCGTTCTCGCCGCCATTCTGTTCATGAAGAGAATGGGCGATGTCTCGGAGGTTCGGGTCCGGAATATGGATGCCGGTGAGGAAGAGCTTTCCGGAAAGAAAGCGTCGACTGCGGAAGAGGAGGAGGGGCGTTTGCCGGAAGGCAAGCAGTATCGCCACATCCTGATCTACGAGATCAACGGCCCCTTTTTCTTTGGGGCCGCAGACAAATTTCTGGAAGCCTCGAGCCGGGTCGGCGAAAAGACGCGGGTACTGATCATCAAGATGAAGCACGTCGTCGCGATGGACGCGACCGCTCTTCAAGCTTTTCGAGGATTGATAAAGCGTTGCGAGAAGCAGTCGATCGACGTCATCCTGACAGGTGTACCCAAACAGCCCGCAGAGCTTCTCGAGCGGTCCGGCATTCTCGACAGGATCGGAAAAGACCGGGTATTCCCCGGCCTGACGCCCGCGATCAAATATGTGGAAGAGCAATATATTCAAGAGGAGTCCGCGAACCGAGCCTCATAGTCCGATCAAGGCGCCCGTTCAAGGGGCGGATCAGACCGGCGTCCGAAAATTCAACATCAGCACCTTGTCGATCCAGGCGTCCCAGTCCGGGTCCGGAACCTGAAGCTCCGGTCTCATCATTAATTCGCCGACGGACTGCCGGATCCCTTCGTCGAAGCGGATCGTTGCCGTGAAGCCGGGCACCAGACGCTTGATTTTTGAATTGTCGAAAACGACGCTGTGCGCCTTATCTCCGTTGAGCGGTCCGTCGAGAGACGAATCCAGACGAACGAGCATATCCGTCGAAATATGCGCGATCTTGGGCTCGACACCGAGCGCGTTACCGATACTCTTATAGATCTGATTCCACGTGAGCGACTCGTCGGAGGTGATATGCACCGTCTCGCCGATCGCGTGCGTATTCCCCATCAATCCGATAAAGCCCTTGGCGAAATCAACGCTGTGCGTTACGGTCCAAAGTGAGCTTCCGTCTCCGTGGAGGATCACGGCTTTCCCGTTTCTCATTCGCTCAATCTCGGTCCAGGGCCCCTTCGGGCTGTGAAACGAAAGAGGGATCGATCCGTCCGCATACGTATGACTGGGCCGGACGATCGTGATCGGGAAACCGTTCTGGCGGTATTGCGTGTTCAGATATTCCTCACAGGCGATCTTAGCCTGCGAGTATTTCCAATAGGGGTTACTGACCGGTGTACTCTCGGTGATGGCGTAATGTGAAAGCGGCTTCTGGTAGATCGACGCGGAGCTGATGAAAATATACTGACCGCATCGCCCCTCGAAAAGTCGCACATCGCGATGGACCTGTTCGGGCACAAAAGCAATAAAGTCCGCTACGACATCGAAACTTTCGTCGCGAATCAGAGAGAGTAATTCGTCTTCATTACCGATATCACAGGTGATCTGGCGAATGTCGGAGGGGACGTCATCCACATGATTTCCCCGGTTCACCAGAGTCAGCTCCCAGTCTGTCCGGGACAAGGCGCGCGTGATGGACATACTGATGGTCCCGGTACCGCCGATAAACAAAGCCTTCATAATGCACCTCAAATCAAATCAACACTGCGGAATCTTCATTGGGTAACAAGGACATTATAACACGAATAAATCCCGGGAATTCTCGGTGAAAGAAGCTTCCGATCCCACGAAGACCCCGTCGCCCAATAAATAAATGCTGTTATAAAGTAAGACTTGATTTATATCGCGGACGGACTTACAATCGGCATGTGATGTCTGTTCAAGGCCCCCTTAAACAGACAGGCATTTGTACGGGGGTACGTAAGGCAAGGGCGATGCGCATATGCGCATCGCCCTTGTCCGTTTTCTCGTAAGTTTCCGGCAAAAGAAGCTAAAGCAGAAAATTCATGAAGCCGAGGACTCCGTAAGAAATCGCGGTAACAATGACGCCTGCGATCATGACGCCGAGCGTGACGGCCAGCATCGCGTCCCGGAACCGCATCTCGAAAATCGATGCGATCCCCGCGCCTGTCCATGCTCCGGTTACCGGAAGCGGAATAGCGACAAAGAAAACCAGACTCCAGAACGTGACGCCCTTCATTTTCTCGGCTTTTCTGACGAAGCGTGCCTCAAATCGCTCGACGAGCTTCCTCGGCTTCTCATACTTGCGCATAAAATCAAAGACCTTTCGCACAAAAAGAAGTATGATCGGCACGGGCGCCAGATTTCCGGCGACGGCCAACAGATAGTTCTGCCAAAAGGCAAGTCCCAGCGGGAGCCCGACAAACGGAATCGCTCCGCGCAATTCCACGATCGGGATCATCGAAACGATGAAGACCGCAATCGGTCCGTACGGTTTAAAAAATTCTATGATCGCATCTTTCATGTCCGCCTCCGCGCTGCAAAACTGGAATTAGAATACCACATTTTCCGGTTTTCCCCTGATAAAAGCGCGCAAATTGGCATACGCGGTATCAATCAGTCGCGCGCGCGTTTCTTTGGGCGCCCAGGCAATGTGAGGCGTGATCACGCAGTTTGGCGCGTAAAGCAGCGGATTTTCAGGCTTGGCCGGCTCGACGGATAAGACATCGACCGCGACGCCCGCAAGCTTTCCGGATCGTAAAGCCTCCGCTACGGCCGTCTCGTCGAGAAGCGGACCGCGCGCCGCATTGATCAGGTATGCACCGTCCTTCATCCGGGCGATACTCCCGGCGGTGATAAGATTCCGTGTCTGCTCCGTCAACGGACAATGAAGGGACAGAAAATCAGATTTCGCGAAAAGCGCCTCCGCAGATACCAGTACGGGTCCCGCCGGATCTCCCTCTGGCAAAGGCTGTCCTTCGGTCCCGGGCCTTCCGGAGGCGATCACGGTCATCCCGAGTTCCCGCGCGATCCGCGCGACGCGTCCGGCGATCCTGCCGTAGCCGTACAGACCGAGTGTCTTCCCGAGAAGTTCCGTCAACGGCCCGTCCCAGAAACAAAAATGCGGCGTGCGCATCCATTGTCCGTCATGGACGAGACGGTCGTGGTGTCCGACGCGATTGGAAAGTTCCAAAAGCAGAGCTATCGTCGCCTGTGCCGTCGCCATCGTAGCGTATTCGGGGATGTTGGTGACGGTGATCCCGAGCTCCGCGGCACTTTTTACATCGATCACGTTGTACCCCGTCGCGAGAACACCGAGATACTTTAATCCGGGCAACGAAAGAAGTCGTTCCCGATCAAAAGAGACTTTGCTGGTCAAGACGATATCCGCATCGCCGATTCGTTCCCCGGCGAGCGGTTCCGGTGTGTGATCATAGACGGTCAGCGGACCGAACTCCTCAAAGGCGGACCACAAAAGGTCGCCGGGGTTCATCGTGTAACCGTCCAGGACCACTACTTTACTCATAAGCTTTTAATGTACTCGTCGATCGATTTTGCGGCGATCTTTCCCGCCCCCATCGCCAGGATAACCGTCGCAGCTCCGGTCGCCGCGTCTCCGCCCGCAAAAACGCCGGGACGCGAGGTGGCCATGTTCTCATCGGTGACGATCGTACCGGATTTGGAGGTTTCTAAGTCGGCGGTGCTCGTGTGAATCAAGGGATTCGGAGAGGTTCCGATGGCGACGATTACGGTATCGACCGCAAGGCGGCTCTCAGAGCCGATTTTCACGATCGGGCGACGGCGTCCGGAAGCATCCGGTTCACCGAGCTCCATCTCGACGACCTCCATCTCGCAGACCGCGCCGTGTTCATCTCCGATGATCCGCGTCGGTGCGCACAGATTCTTAAAAATGATGCCTTCTTCCTTGGCGTGATGCGCCTCCTCGGCACGGGCGGGCATTTCTTTATCCGAGCGCCGGTACACAACGTATACGGTCTCAGCACCCAAGCGGCGGGCGGTACGCGCCGCGTCCATCGCGACATTACCGCCGCCGATCACCGCAACGGTCTTGCTCCGGGAAATCGGTGTGTCGTAACGTTCGTCATATGCTTTCATCAGATTCGCGCGCGTCAGGAATTCATTAGCGGAATAGACGCCGTTCAGGTTCTCTCCCTCAATGTTCATGAAGGAGGGAAGGCCGGCACCGGACCCGATAAATACGGCTTCGTAGCCTTCCTCGAAAAGTTCGTCGACCGTGAGCGTCTTTCCGATCACCGTGTTGCAACGGATATTCACTCCGCGGGCGGTCAGCGCCTCGATTTCTTTCTCAACGATCGACTTCGGAAGGCGAAACTCAGGGATCCCGTAAACCAGGACACCGCCGGCTTTATGAAACGCCTCGAAAATCGTAACATCGTATCCGAGCCCCGCGAGGTCGCCCGCACAGGAAAGACCGGCCGGCCCGGAACCGATGATCGCGACCTTGTGCCCGTTGGAAGGAGCCGGAGTCGGCAGTGCCTTCTGGTTCGCAAAGTGGAAGTCGGCGACAAAACGCTCCAGGCGCCCGATCGAGACCGGCTCTCCCTTGTTTCCGCGTACGCAAACTGCTTCACACTGAGTCTCCTGCGGGCAAACGCGTCCGCAAACAGCCGGAAGACAATTCTTCCGGAGAATGACCTGATAGGCTTCTTCGAAATTCCCGGTGGCGACCAGACGAATGAATTCGGGGATAGGCACCTGGACCGGACAGCCGTCGACGCAGGGGCGATGCTTGCAATCGAGGCAACGCATCGCTTCCTCGACCGCCATCTTGGGAGTATAGCCGAAGGTCACCTCACTGAAATTCGTGACCCGCTCGTTGGGATCCTGTTCGGGGACCGGAACCTTGGTCGGCGACATATTGCGTTTGACGGGACGGTCCAAGCCGATGCGGCAGGTATGATCCCCGTCCTCTTGTTCTTGGTCACGGTAGAAGGATTTTCGACGAATTAACTCGTTAAAATCGACCTGATGGCCGTCAAAATCCGGACCGTCCACGCATGCGAACTTTACTTCGCCGCCGACGGTGACGCGGCATCCGCCGCACATTCCGGTACCGTCGATCATGATCGGATCGAGGCTGACGATCGTCTTGATCCCAAATTCACGGGTCAATTCGCAGACTTTTTTCATCATCATCAGAGGTCCGATCGTGACGACGAGATCATAGCCGGCACCGCTTTCGATTTGATTGCGTAAAACGTTGGTGACGAAGCCCTTATCACCGTAGCTGCCGTCGTCGGTCGCGATGATCAGCCGATCGGATGCCGCACGCATTTCCTCTTCGAGGAAAACATAGTCTCTTGTGCGGAACCCGGCGATCATATCGACCTGAGTGCCCAGAAGATGGAGGGCCTTTGCCGACGGGTAGGCGATCGCGCAACCGACACCGCCTCCGACTACACAGGCTTTCCGATATCCCTCCAGATCCGTCGGACGACCTAAGGGACCGACGAAGTCCAGGATCGAATCACCCGTCTCCTTTTCCGCAAGAAGCTTGGTGGAGCGGCCGACAGCCTGAAAAATGATCGTTACCGTCCCGCGGTCGGCATCGAAGTCCGCGATGGTCAGCGGGATCCGCTCTCCGAACTCGTCGACGCGGAAAATGATGAACTGACCGGCCTTCGCCTTGCGCGCAACGAGCGGAGCTTCGATCTCCATCATTGTAATCAGTTCATTCAGCCGTTTCTTGGAAATAATCTTGTACATTATGTGATTCCTTTCAACCGGACGGATAAATATTTGAATCGAAGCGTCTTTGCATCGAGTTCTTATGAATTTGCTATGGGGTGAATTATATCATCTTCTCCGTTGACTTAACAACAACGGAAGGTCCGCGTCCGCGGTGATTTTCGTCGGGAATGCCCGTTTCGCGTATCCGTTCCGTGACACGTGGTCAGATAACCGGCTTACGCACACACAGGACCGTGGTTTGTAAAATAAACGAAAACATACCGTAAAACTTTGAAGTCCCAAATCTTTGATTTCGCTGGATATCGACCGGAATGTTCGATATAATCAAAATTGATTAGTTCAAAATAGCCATGATGGCGGCTAATAACCGACGACGCGGGAGGCACAGTGAGCAGATTTGAGTGCATCAAGAAACATATAATCCGCTCTGCGGCCGTCTTTTCCATTACTCTTCCAATCGCTTTTTCCACCGGATTTTCCGCATCCTCTACCGATTCGATCCTCGAGATTGAACCCGCACAGTCTGTGCTTTGGGGGCTGGTCGCGTCGCTTTTCGCGATGACGGTCGTATCGTTGATCCTGATGATCAAGTTTATCGGAGAGAACCGACGACTCAAGAGGACACAGGCGGACCTCTTGCGCAGTAAGGCGGAGCTTTTCGAGTCAGCGTACAAAGATACCCTGACCCAGCTTCCGAACCGGTCCCATTTCTATCACAGAATTTCCGAATTGTCGAAGAAGGCGGATTCCGGCGAAAACGGGAGCGCTTTCCGTGAAGCCGCCATTATATATATTGACCTTGATGACTTCAAGTTGATTAACGAGTCCCGGGGTCACCGGGCCGGGGATGCTCTTCTCAAGATGATCGCCGCGGAACTTAGTAGGATCGGCGGAGAATTTGAGGGAGTTTATGTCGCCAGGATCGGTGGAGACGAATTTGCGGTCATGCTCGAGAATCCGTCGAGTCGAAAGAACACGGAGGACCTGACCGCAGCGGTTCAGGAAATTTTCAACCGGAAATATCTGGTCGGTGATTGCAGTATCTACCCGACGGCTTCGATCGGCATCGCCCGATTCCCGCAAGACACGGAGAATATGTTTGATCTGGTAACAAACGCCGACATGGCGTTGTACGAGGCCAAGCGTGACGGGAAGAATCGCTATATGTTCTATAATCCCTCAATGAACGAGATGATGAAGCAGACGACGCATATCCGTAATATGGTTCTGGAAGCATTACAGGAAGACCAATTGTATCTCCTTTATCAGCCTCAGATCGACTTTGCCAAGCATAAGCTTGTCGGGTACGAAGCGTTGATCCGCTGGATGGACCCAAATGAAGGGATGATCATGCCGTCCCATTTCATCCCGATCATCGAAAAGACGGGGCAGATCCTTTCCATCGGCAAGTGGGTCCTCGAAAAGGCTTGTGTTTTCGCGCGAAAGGTCAACGAGAAAAGCGAGGATGATATCATCGTTTCCGTGAATATTTCGGCGGTTCAGCTGATCCAGAAAGACTTTTTTGATTCCGTCGTCGAAATTATCGGAAGAGCCAATGTCCGTCCTTCTCTGATCGGACTGGAAATCACCGAGACGGCGATGGTCACGTCTTTGAAGCAAAACGCGAATGTTCTGTCGCGCCTTCAGCAAATGGGCTTTCATGTATACCTGGACGATTTCGGAACCGGCTACTCCTCAATACATTATTTACGTGAACTGCCCATCGAAACCGTCAAGATCGACCAGACCTTCGTCAATGCGGTCGGAGAGTCCGAAGACGACGACGATCTCTTGCGGCTGATCATCCATATCGCGCACATGATGAAGATGAACGTAATGGCCGAGGGCGTCGAGACGGTCGAACAGTTGAGTTTTCTGACCGAAAACAACTGCGACGGCTGTCAGGGATTTCTTTTCGGGATGCCGATTACCGAAGAAGAAGTGTTCAGCAGTCAATTCGTTCCGGATCCCAAATATCGGAGATAACAAAGATGAATCGAACGCACCGGGCGTCCTTGCGAGAGGAGGCTTTTTTGAGAAATATTCTCTTGCGCTAATAAAAATATGCGGGAATATGCGCAAATGATTTCGTAAGAATTTTCTCCGTTTTGTGCAACAAAATCCCTCCTTGTGTCGTCCATTATGGTGAAGCGCCTTTCTCGCGCTTATTGAAATATGCAAAGGTTCGTATACAATGATGATGTGTCGTAAAACAATTAATGCTGATATTTATATGAAGAAACGAGGAATGAATATGAATAACCTGGCAAAGAAAATCATCGGACTGACGCTTGTGGCCGCGATGCTCGTTCCGCTTGCGTCCTGCAAGCCGAAAAGCAAAGAGAAAGCGCGGATCATTTCTGCGGACGACCCGTATTTCTCGATCAAGGAAATCGACCTGTACAAGGCCGCGAATCAAAACACATCGGTTTCATACAATATGATCCCGATGGGTGACAAGGTCGCGGTCGTGTTGGATATTTACGAGTATGACGACGGCGGAATGATCGATCCGAGAAAATACGAGGAATATGCCGCAAGTGAGCCGAATGTCGCGGAAGATGAAACGAAGCCCGGGGACGGAGAATCCGATGATTCGGATACCCCGGAAACGGAACCTGTCGGAGACGAGCCTGTCGATACGGGAGACGACGGTATCGTTTATCCGGAATATCCGAGCCCGTATAATGATAATGTCCGGCGCGAATTGCTGGTTTACGACCTGGACGGAAATCGCCTCGGTTCTTCGGATATCACTTCGCTTTTCGGTGAGTCGTCATACTTCCAAAGTGTTAAATGGGACGGGAAAGACAATCTCGTGTTTGCGTTGGAGACTTACAGCGAAGAGAAAATGCAGTCGGAACAGACCTTGGTCACGATCGACCGGAACGGCAAAGAAGTAAAGCCCAGAATGAAGTTGGAACCCGGCACCAATCAGTGGTTTTCCTCTCTGATTTTCGATAATCAGGGGAATCTTTACATCAGCATGTACGGAGAAACGGGCACCTCGATTACGATTTACGACGCTCAGCGCACAAAAATGTTTACCATCGAAGAGAAGGGTATGGGCTCCTCTTTCTATAACGTTGACGGCACGATTTATATTGACAGCTACGGAACCGGAGATAAATATGAATACAATTTCTACCCCATCGATCTGACGACCCGAAAATTGGGGGCACCGATCGATATGATCGGTCTCTCCATCGGATCCTCCATGCCGGGCGGAAACGGCCTGTACCTCAATAAGGCAGGCGGCATCTTCGCCTATGATATAGAAACGAAGACGGAGACGGAGATTCTGGCGTGGAAGGATACGGACCTCGACCTTTCCAAATACGCATACGCAGGTTTCGTTCCTTTCTCGACCGATAAGTTTGTCACGGTGAACCAATACTACAACTATCTAGTTGATATGAGGGGACCGCAGGAGCCCGAGCCGATCAAAATGATCGTTCTGACGCGCGAGCAAACGAATCCCAACGCGGGCAAGAAAATTCTCGTTCTCGGCGGAATCGGGCTCATGTACGATCAGAATGTCACCGCGCAGGTTTATCAGTTTAACCGGGAGAATGCGGAATGTCGGATCGAACTGCGGGATTATGAGGACCAGATCAATTACGCTGATTTCATGGACAAGGAGTACACCGAATGGATGAAGGCGTATGCCGCGATCAGCGAAAAGATCTATCTTGAAATGATCAACGGAGAAGGTCCGGATATCATCGCTACCGGTTACTACCTGAGCTCTCTTGAGCGCTTCGAGGCGAAGGAGCTCCTGACCGACCTCTACGCACTCGCGAAGAAGGACGAGTCCTTCAACAAGGAGGACTATGTTCAAAGCGTTCTCTCGCTTTTCGAGCGAAAAGGCAAGCTCTATCAGTTCCCGGTCAGCTTTTCGCTTTCCGGATTGGTCGGGCCGACCCGTTTCATCGGAAGCCGTACCGGTTGGACCGTTGATGAATTCAATGAGATGGTCAACGGCTTACCCGAGGGAGTCTATACGCTGGTAAATATTACCAAGACCGATCTTCTGACTGCCTGTGTGTCGTCCTCAATGAATTATTTCGCCGACTACGCGGAAAACGAGGTTCGGTTTGACAGCCTGGATTTCCAGAAACTGCTGGAATTTGCCAAGACCTACGGACAGGACGAGAGCTCAAACGGACCGAGACCGATGGAGTATACAGAGTATGATGAGTCCGAGTATGTGGATGAGTATGCGCTGATGTCGCAGGGCAAACTGGCTCTGACCCGCACGTCCCTTTACGGACCGAGAACGGTTGCGGATATCCGGTATAATTTCGGTGAGCCCGTCACCTTCATCGGATATCCCTCCGGGAATAAATCCGGCCTGAGCTGTACGGTGACTCAAAGATTTGCGATCAGCGACTCTTGCGCGAGCAAAGACGCCGCATGGGATTTCGTTCGTCACTTCCTGTCCGAGGAAACCCAGAAGGAGATGGGAATCTATTCTGAATCTCCGATCAACAAGGCGGCGCTCGATCATCAGATCGATCAACTCCTGAATCCGCCGGAAGACGACGGAGAATTTATTCCGTATGATTACTACTACGGATACGGCGCGCAGATCACGCAGGAAGATGTTAATCAATATATGGCGATGATTGATGCGGTGACGATGGTTGAAGGCGAGGACGAGCAAATCCTGTCGATTATATTCGAAGAGACGCCGGACTTCTTTAAAGGGCTGAAATCCGCAGAAGACGTATCGAAAATCATCCAAGACCGGGTCAAGACTTTCGTCAGTGAGAGATCTTAATTAAGCAACGGAGGATTGACATGACGGTTTCCGAGATCCGCAGAGCCGAAGGAGCGACCGGCGGAAAGATAAAAAAGCGCAGAAAAGGGTTTCGTGAGCTTTTCGTGTTTATCGGATATCTCCTGCCCAGCCTTGCCGGAGTCTCGTTGTTCTTCTTTGGTCCGATGGTTCAGATACTGGTCAATTCGTTCCAGAAAAGCCCGACGAACGCGGAGTTCGTCGGGCTGCGGAACTACGAACGCGTGCTCACCAACGACGCGTTTCAGATGGCGGGCAAAAACACTCTGCTTTTTTCCCTGATGGCGGTTCCGCTGGCCGTCATATTGGCGCTGATCCTCGCGCTCCTCCTGAACACGAAACTGCCGGGGCGAAGTGTGTTCCGAAGCATGCTCCTGAATCCGATGATGGTCCCGGTCGCTTCGATCGTCCTGATTTGGCAGGTACTTTTCAGTTTCACCGGATCGATCAATACGTACCTTTCGGACTTCGGGATCGATAAGATCGACTGGATGAAGTCGGATTGGAGTCGCGTCGTCATTCTTTTGTTGTTTCTATGGAAGACCCTCGGGTACAATATGGTCCTTTTTTTGGCGGCGCTGAACAATGTTCCGTCCGAGTTGATCGACACATCCAAGATCGACGGCGCGGGAAGCGGGCGACGATTCTTTTCGATCAGCCTTGTCTACCTCTATCCGACGATCTTTTTTGTAGGCATCATGTCGCTGATCAGCTCTTTTAAGATTTTCCGGGAGGTCTATCTGCTGACCGGAGATTACCCGTTCTCATCGCTTTACGTTCTTCAGCATTTTATGAATAACGCGTTCCGTAATCTCGATTATCAGAAGTTGTGTGCGGGAGCGATCATTATGGCGCTCGTGATGATCCTGATCGTCGGTATTCTGTTCCTCGCCGAATTCAAATTGGGTAAAGAGGTGGAGGAATAGAATGAGAAGGGAAGAGGGACGACACGACGATCTGGACTTTTTTTCGGCGTTGTCCGATGCCGAATCGATTCGGAAACACTCCGACGCAAGGGATGCCGCGGTTGATAAGCTCATCAGAGCGACAGGAGATCCCGCGGGTCCGTCCGACACTCCGGTACGGGCGTTGTCTGCCCGGGAGGTCTATTTTACAAGTGATCCGGAGGATGCCGAAAAGATGTCGGACATGAAGCCGGAGCCTGCACGATCGATACCCGATCTGCCTGAAACCGAATCTGTGAAAGATGAGTTGGAGTCCGATGCATCTTTCGGGGCCGAAAATACCGCGACGTTCGCCGGCACGGCCCGGGAGTCGTCCGATGAGGCGGAGGCCTCGGTTTTTGACGAACTGAACGAGAAGGCGCAGGGAAAGCACCGGGTATGGCGTTTCGCGAAAGCCAACAGGACAAGGATAGTCAACAAATTTGTTGTCGGTGTCTTTTTCACGATCGTTTTGTTTGCGTCCGTACTGGCGCTTCTGCCGATCGTGCTGACGATTCTCAATTCGTTCATGTCCTCCGAGGAGATTCAGCACCACTACGGGGCGATATATCAGAGTCTTTCGGGGTATACCGGAAACAAAGCCGGATTTGTCGCTGAGCCGAAGCTTCGTTTCATCCCGGATATGGTCAGCGTCGATCAATACGCGACGCTGTTGGTCAAGACGCCGGCGTATCTTTTGAAGTTTTGGAATTCTGTGCTGATCGTTGTGCCGATCGTTATCGGACAAATGGCGGTCGGTTCACTTGCCGCATTCGCATTCGCGCGTTATCGTAAGAAGTGGTCCGAAGCCTTGTTTTTCGCGTATATCATTCTGATGCTCATGCCGCATCAGGTGACATTGGTTCCCAATCTTTTTATTGCGGATTCTCTCGGGATTCTGGATTCGTGGTGGGCGATCATTCTGCCCGGTGTATTTTCCACCTTCAGCGTTTTCCTTCTGAGTAAATATATGCGCCAGATCCCGGCATCATATATCGAAGCCGCGAAGCTTGACGGAGCCGGGGAATGGCATATCTTCTACGCGATTTGTATTCCCATGTGCAAAAGCGCGTTGTATGCTATGAGTATTCTACTCTTCATCGACTATTGGAACATGGTCGAACAACCCCTGCTGATGCTCAAGAACACCGATCTATATCCGATGTCGGTTTTCCTGTCACAGATCAATCAGAAGGAGTTGGGCGTGGCATTCGCGGCGTCGACAATATTTATGATCCCGCCGCTTCTGATGTTTTTTAACGGCGAGGAATATCTCGTCGAAGGGATATCCCGCTCAGGCATTAAGTAAACAGGGAAGACGGCGACAAGGCCGGTAGGAGGAACATATGGACAATACGGAAACAAAGGGTCGAAACGGCAAGCGCAAGTGGGTGATCACGGCCGCCGTCGTGTTTGTTGTGATCATATTCCTGCTGACGTTCTTTTCGAACACAATTATGAATTATTCGCTCCCCAAGGTGTCGTCGCAATATCCGAGTTGGGCGATTATTTCGACAAGCAATAAATCGACCGGTACGATCGAGGCCTCCGTTATCGAAGAAGTCAAGGCGTTTGACAGTCGAAAAGTAACCGGAGTGTACGTCTATGAATACAACATGGTAACTGCCGGTGATGTGCTGATGACACTGGAGCCGGCTGTCGAATCCGATGAACTCAAGATGTTACAGGATCAGTTGGAGGAAATCGAACTGCGGCGTTATTACGAGGGGAAACTCCCGGTCAATAAACCGGATTACACATATATGGAAGAAGCAATAGCGGAAGCGTTGACGGTTTACAATCAGTCCAAAGTCGACCTCAGCAATTCCAAGAACAAAAGCTCAATTATCACGACCGCACAGAATACGATCTCCGAATCGAATGCACTGATTATTACGTTGACGGCCGAAATCGATTCACTGGCGGATATCAAGACAAGTCTGGAAATTGAATTGGTCGCGGCAGAGGAAGCACTGGCTGCCGTTCCCGAAGGTGACGACGACAGCGCGGAACAGGCGGAGGTGGATCGACTCACGGCAGAAATAGCCACGGTTGACACACAGCAATCCGCGAAGGCCACTCAAGTGGTCACGGAGCAGGATAAAATCACAGCCGCCGAGGCGATTCTGGATGAGACAGAGGCATTCCTTCCCGTCGCCGATGCCGAAAAGGCGCTGAAGAGAGCGGAAAAATCTCTTTCTGATGCCAGAAAAGCTCTCTCGGATCAGAAGAAGATCGATGCGGTTGAAGCGGAAAAAGCCAAGAGAGCCAGACAGGAAGAAGACGAGCTCATCGAGGAGCTGAAGACGAAGATCAAAGGGCTCGAAAGCGTCATGAACATCACCGAGATCAAAGCGCCGATCAGCGGGTTGCCGGTCGGATTCACATATTCTCCCGGCGACGAGATCGCCAAGGATCAGGTCCTCGGCAGGATCATCGATCCGACCGGCGGATATTGGGCAGATTTTATCTTCACCGCGCAGCAGGCGCGGGGTATATATCCCGGCATGAACCTTCAGGTCAATCAGTATGATGCCCAGCGTGTCACCGTAACAAAAATCCGGCCAAACCCTTCGGATCCGAGAAATTCCCGGATCGTGAGCACCTACGTTGAGGGTGAAAACCTGTGGGCCGGGAATCCGATCGAGGTGAGTTTTGACGATTACAATCAACAGTTTGAGTGTGTCGTGCCCAACAGCGCGATCCACGAGGACGGATCGGGAACCTTCGTGTATTTGTTGACACGCAAATCAGGCCCGTTGGGCGAACGCTATGTCGTCAACAAGGTCACGGTCAGTATATTGGCGACCGACGGCAAGAAATCCGCACTGGATCCTACCCCGATCCAGGGAAGGGAAATCATTATTCGAAGCGAAAAGCCGATCAAAGACGGCGACCAAGTGCGCCTCGAATACATACAACAGGAGGCATAATCGGTGAAAGTGAAAGCAAACGCGCTTCGCATTACAACCGAAGCCGGACTCAAAACAAGCGGTTTTTTTCGGAAAGTTTTCCGAACCCTGCCGTTTGTATTTGCCGCGGCTGCCCTTTTGGGGATTATTCTTTCTTCCATACAAATCTCGCTTCTCACGGAACCGCAATATGACCAATTCGCGGCGGAGCGATGGGAAGGCGACACAGGAAAATCATATCGACAGGTCAGCGTGATCAGTCGCGGCCAACATCGGACGGACGGCGCGCCTCCGCTGTTTCTGGACGCCGGATCCAGTTTAAACAAAAACTCGGTCATCGAGATTCGAGGGGCACTCGACACATTGATCTCCGCATCCGCGATTCAAGGAGATCGAACGATCCAACCGACGATTCCAGCCGAGCCATCCGACATCCGCACTTGGGTCGATGCATATTATTCGGAAGCCAGAATGTCGATCCGTGCAATCGTGAACGAAACGGAAATGAGCGAAACGGTCAACAGCGAAGTGACGGGCGTGGCGGGGAATTATTACCTCTTCCATCCGAGACGGATTCTCTCCGGAAGCTTTCTGTCCGAGGAACGGTTCGATCCCCAGTCAATCGTTTTGAACGAGCAGTTGGCGTGGCTACTTTTTAAATCCAACGATATCGAAGGACGAACGGTTCTGATCGGATCCCGGAAATACAATGTGGTCGGTGTCGTCGCGGAACCGGACGCGAAGATCGATATCGCCGCGGGCTTTGATTCGCCCAGGGCGTACATCTATTTTGACGAACTCGCATTCATCGGTGCTTCTCCGTCGGATAACGGTTCGTTTACGGACCGGGAAAACTTCGACTTCATGCCCGGGAAGGGCGAAGGTGAAATCACCGCGGACAGTTTGCTCGTATTTTGCTATGAAGCGGTGCTCCCGGACCCGATCGACGGGATTGCGCTGAATGATCTGAAGGACGCTTTGACGACCTATTCTCCGAACGATGAGAATTTCTATTTTGTAGATCATACCGGTCGATTCGGCGTGATCAGCCTCGCGAAGCACTTATTTTCGAATGATGAGGACTTGATCCTGCGTTCGAAATACGCTTATCCGCCTTCCGAGATATCTGCTCAAATCACCGAAAAGCATCTTACCTCATGGTGGATTGTGCTCTTGATCGCGACGCTTTTTGCGATCATATCGGCACTGGCGTCCGTATTGACCATTCTGCGTCTGCGATCGGATTCGTCGAAGTCCGGCAATCCGGATTTGACCGTCACGGAGGAAGAGTCGCAACCGACGATCGCGAAGGGATCGGTCCCGATCATCCGAAGAGTATGACAATGAATCATCGAGCCGGAGGAAATTGCCTTGATTGATAAACTCGGTTCGCGACATTCCCGGCTAGTCCGAAATGTCGCGCTGATTTGCGCGTTTTGCCTGGTCGCGATGACGGTCGCATGCGCACGGGAGTCCGGAGCCCCGAAAAATGACCGGTCGATCGCGGAATTCTTCGCGATGAATACCCTGATGCGAATCGAAGTTCGCGGAAAAGAAGCGGAATCAGCCATCGAGGCCGGGCGAGCCGAAATATATCGGTTGGAGCGGCTTTTTTCGCGCACCGACCCCCAAAGCGAGGTGTCGGCGATCAATAATGCCGCAGGCAAGACGTGGACGACGGTTTCGGACGAAACCTATTTCCTGATCCGGACGGCGGAGGAGATCCGGGTTCGCACAGGCGGCGCGTTTGATATCACGGTTGCTCCGGTTATGGATATGTGGGGGTTTACCGACGGACTTCATCGTATTCCCGGGGACCGGGAGATCAAAGATGTGCTCGCGCTTGTCGGCGGAGACCGGATTGTGCTGGAAGAGGACGGAAATCGGGTGATGCTGAAAAGCGCGGGTATGAGTCTGGATCTCGGAGGGATCGCCAAGGGGTATGCCGGCGACCGGGTCCTCTCGATCCTTCACGATTACGATATCGAGTCCGCCCTCATCAACCTCGGCGGAAACATCTCGACCATCGGCCGCAGGCCGAGCGGATCGGCCTTTCGAATCGCGATCATGGATCCGGAGGACCGCTCTAAGTATCTCGGGACGCTGGCCGGAGCCGACAATCACATCGTGACCTCTGGCGGGTATGAACGGTTTTTCGAAAAGGACGGAGAGGTGTATATTCATATTATGGATCCCCAAACCGCCCGGCCGGCCGAATCCGATCTTCTTTCGGTCACTGTCGTCGGTGGCAAAGGTATCGAATGCGATATTCTGTCGACCGCGCTTTTCGTGATGGGCAAGGATCGGGCGATCGAGTACTGGAGCGCACACCGCAACTTCGGGCTTGTCCTTGCCGATTCGACCGGCGCGCTTTATGTAAGCGAAGATTTGGAGAAGGCATTTACCCCGACGGAAGGGAAGGTCGTGACTTTTTTTGATTGACGAATCCTCGAAAAGCCCGAAAACAAATGTCTGCGGCGCGCACGGGCTCAAATTCTGCCGTGCCGACTTTATCCTGATCGTCGTGCTTATACTGGCCGGACTGATTCCTTTTGCGATCGGGGGACTGATTCGTTCACGCGACGGTGCCGACGGGACGGCAGCCGTTCTGACCGTGGCCGGCACGGAACGCTTTCGTTGCCCGATACGCGAGGAGATGGAACCCGTCGTCTATACCGCGGAGATCGACGGCCTTGAGATCACGGTATCGGTCGATTCGTCGGGTGCCCGGATCACGCATTCGGACTGTCCGGACCAAATCTGCGTGAGAACCGGGAAGATTTCCGAAGCGGGACAATCGGCGGTTTGCGTTCCTCTGCGTGCGATCCTCCGCATCGAAACCGACGGAACACCGGCGGGGTCGGCGCGGGTAAATGAGTCCGACACAATCGACGCGGTGGCGGAATAGACAAACGGATTTCGCGCGGGATGCGCACAGTCGGAGGACGAACGATTGAAAGAAGCGGTAACAGGATGAGAAACAAAACGATGAAATGGGCAATGTGGAGTGCGATGACCGCAATCTCACTTGCGTTGTCCGTGGTCGAAACGGTGCTGATCCCCGCAGGCTTCTTCCCCGTGCCGGGATTTCGGATCGGGTTTTCGAATATTGTGACTCTGATTTCGGTTTATCTTTTCGGGGCACTTCCGACAGCCGGGATCGTCATAATGAGGACATTTATGGTCTTTGCTTTCGGAGGGAATGTTATCGCGTTTCTTTTTTCGTTGTTCGGCGGGATTTTAGCGGTGGCCGCAATGGTCGCCCTGAAGCGGGCGCGATGCTTTTCGATGTTCGGCGTCAGTGCGGGGGGGGCGGCGGCGCATTCGACGGGTCAGATCCTCGCCGCCGCTTTTTTGACCGGAAGTAAGGCCCTCTTCCTGTACCTGCCGTTATTGCTTTGGTTATCGATACCGGCCGGCTTACTGATCGCCTTGCTTTCAACTCCGATCGTACGCGCGTTGGAAGGATTTTCGCGTTCACCCCGAATCGATTGAATCTGTTTATCAATATCTTGACGATATGCTAAAATGGGTAAGTAGCGGGGAGTGTATCGATATGGATATGAGGGTTTTATGAAACAGCCGGACAATCCCTTTTGGCCTCAAAAGAGCATTCTCAATCCGGCTCCGCCCAAGGAACCGTTCATTCCGGTTCGATGTGTTCGGAACACGCTGACGAGAGAAGAGCAAAGATCCGTCGACCGGGTGGCCGTGAAAAAGTTTGAGGTCCCGCTCGTGATCCTGATGGAGCATGCGGGGCTGGCTGTCGCGGATATCAGTTCGTTTGTCGCCGGAGCGACGACTACACCGATCCACATTTTTGCCGGAAGAGGAAATAACGGCGGCGATGCTTATGTGTGCGCGCGCCTTTTGCATTCACGGGGGTTTTCGGTGATCGTTTGGGACTGTTTCCCCGGGGTGGAGCATACGGGAGCGGTTCAGATCATGCGCGAATCCGTAAGGCTTCTGGGGATCCGGATATTGCCGGCGGATGCCTTTGATCCGCAAAAACTGCGAAGCGGCGTTTCAAGAATGATCGACGAGAAGGTGTCGGGGATCCCGTGTGTCATTGTCGACGGCATACTCGGAACCGGGTATGAATACACACGACCTCTTCCCCCGTATTTGCAGGCGATTACCGCCAAGATTGAAGAAGCTCATACCCGCGGAGCGCGCGTGGTTGCCGTTGACATTCCGACCGGTGTTGATGCGGACACCGCGGAAGCGGATCCGCATGCCGTTGCGGCTGACTGTACCGTGACCTTTATTTTGCCGAAGTACGGGATGACACGGGGAAAAGGAAAAGAAATGTCCGGACAGATCCGCATATTCCCGCTCGGACTTCCGATTAATTTTGCGGATATCGCTCTGGGTACGCCGAGGTGAAAGATGAAAATTGCTTTTTATGACGCAAAACCATACGACAAGGTATGGTTTGACGCGCTTGCGCCGGGTTACGGCTTTTCGATCCGGTATATCGAAGGACGTTTGACGACGGAAAATTACGTCTTGGCCGACGGCTGTGAGGCGGTGTGTGTGTTTGTGAACGATCGGGTCAGCGAACAGGTGATCGATCTTTTATATTCGATCGGAGTCCAAGCCGTTTTATTGCGTTGTACCGGTTACAACAACGTCGATTTTCGCGCGGCATACAAGAAACTGCACATCATGCGTGTGCCTGCGTATTCACCGTACGCGGTGGCGGAGTATTCCTGCGCGTTGCTTTTATCGGTCAATCGGAAGACGCATCGCGCGTATTCCCGTACGCGCGACTATAACTTTTCGATCAACGGACTGATGGGGACGGACCTGCACGGCAAAATTGCCGGTGTTGTCGGCACCGGCAAGATCGGCCGTATCATGGCCGGGATCCTTACCGGATTCGGTATGGAGGTCATTGCTTATGATCCGTATCCGCCCGCGGACGGGTCCATCCGGATGGTCGGACTCGAAGAACTGTGGCGTCGATCCGACGTGATCTCGCTTCATTGTCCGCTGACACCGGAAACTACGCATATCATCAATAAGGACTCTCTTGCGATGATGAAGAACGGGGTGATCCTGATCAACTCGTCGCGCGGAGCGTTGGTGGATACATCGTCGTTGATCGAGGCCGTAATGAGCCGCAAGGTCGGCGGGGTCGGGTTGGATGTTTACGAAGAAGAAGATGAGTATTTCTTTGAGGATCGTTCCAATGATATTTTGGAAGATGAAGAACTCGTTCGCCTGATGAGTTTCCCGAATGTTCTGGTCACGTCGCATCAGGCGTTCTTTACGGCGGAAGCGATGGAGGCGATCGCGCGTACGACACTTCAGAATCTGGATCTTCTTCGTAAAAACGAGTTTCTTGAGAACGAAATCTGCTACCGTTGCGGTAAAGAGGGCATCTGCGGACGCGAGACGAAACGCGAGAATTGCTTCTGAACGGAGGAAACGAGATGAAATTACCTGGATTTTTGAAGGGACTGCGGCGCAAATCGGAAGACCAACCCGATACGGAATTGGAATATCCGGGAAACGCGGCCGATGAATTTACGCAGTCGCACGAGGAAAATCCGTCTCGCTCGACCGCCGAGAGTCTTCCATCGCCGGAGCCCGCTCAGCCGGCTGACCCGGAGCAGAAAGCAGAAACGGTTTCCTTAAGGGAGGCCGACGCATCGGGAACTGAATCCGAGGTGCCTGCCGCTAATGTTGTGTCCGGGATCAAGCTCGAACCCGATGCGCCCGCATCGAAAGATGCGCACCGACAGACCGAAAGGGCACAGGCACCCGCAAAGTCCGCACCCGCCAAATCAAAGGAGCCGGCGATCCAAAGAGAACCGGACAGCGTCGAGAGCATTTGGTTCTCGCTGATCGATAATCCCAACAACGAGAAGAACCTCAATCTTCTAATTCGGTACTGTCAGTCCCGAAAAGGGCCCGCGGCCGTGAATGCCGCCCTGAGCGAGCTGGCCATGGAGGAAGATAGTTTTCTGCCGCAATTGATCCTTGCGTCCCGCGCGTTGGAGCGCAAAGAGCCGAAAGAAGCCCTGCTTCTTTATGAGGGATTACTCTCCCGCGGAACTCCCAATGATTACACTCTCCTCCGGATGTCTGCGGATTTGGGCAGACACGGCTATCCCGGGGAGTTGATCCGCCTGATAATGTCCTCCTATATACCGGAAAAACACAATGTCTACATCGGAATGAACTTGTTGCAGGCATGCAAGGAGAGCGGCAAAACCCCGGAAGGTCGTCGGATCCTGGAGAAGCTTAACGCAATAAAGCATCCTTCGATTGCGGCGGATCTGCAAGCGTTCGAGGCCGTATTCCGGGATGAGGAAGTCCGGCACGATACGGAATCGTATTCGGAATCGATATCGGATCCCGTCGAGGATGCGTCAACGACAGCCGGCCCGACTTCCGAAGCTTCGGCTCCCGCCGAGCAGAGATCAGCGGATATGCCGATTCCGGAAGGATCGACGAGTTTAACTGATTCTTATGAGGCATCCTCGGTGATTTCGGATGAGCCCGAGCATCGCGACGGCCGGCCTTATCTCATGGAGGTTCCGATTTGGAAGCTCTGGGTTCCGACGATTCGGGATATTCTTCCGGTTCCGGAAACAACGACGCGCGTCGGGCTGTTTCTGTACTCGGATACAACCTTGATTTCCGCAGAGGAGGAAAGGGCTTCCTCGAAGGCCTTATCGATCGGACTGCCGATATTGCTGTCGGAACAATTGCTGTTTGGCGCTCCGGTCAATCCGATTATGCTTATGCCGCTTTCTTTCTCGAAAGGCCCGGATACAAGTGCCGCGGAGCCTGATGTTGAAGACCTTTTTTCGCTGTGCGCGAAGGAATCGCTGAACTTTCTGATTGCCGGAACGATCGGCGCCGACGGGAACAAACGGACGATCCGTTCATGGATCCTGGACCGCGCTCAGAATACGGCCCGCGTGATTTCTCACGATGCCGAAGCGGAGAATTTCGGAGCGGCGATCGTCGCGCATATCGGAGAGATCATCGCTCCGTTTTTGGATAAAGGTTACGCCTTTGAAGCGAAACGCATGGGATTTACGTATTCGGCTCCGAGCGCATCGTTGATCGAATCGCACCTGGACGCCCTGATGCGGCTCGGACTTCGCGCGCTTGTCGATTCCGGGCTGTGCTCGTCCGACATATTGTGCCCTCAGAAAGCGTTTCTGGAATCACTCGCGATTCTGTGCCGTGCCAAGCCTTTCAGCCAGAATTATCTTATGATGCTTCTAAGCGGTATGGTTTCGGATCGCGAAAACGGCGGGGATGAATTTGTAGAATACCGGGAACTGCTGTACGAAACCGCGCATAAGCTCCAGTATACTCCGTGTGTGACGAACGCGCGAAGGTCGATCGACAAGGTGCTAATGTTGTAAATTCTTTCATATCATCATCAATCAAACACCGAGGGAAGGTGATTTCTGTGAAAAAAACCCTAATCATCCTTATCGTAGTTCTCTTGCTCTGTCTTTCCGGCTGTCTGGATCTGACGATCCGAAGGGAAAGAGAGGACCCCGAGGAGACGAATCCAAAGCAGACAGAAGAAACGACCCCTGCGCCGGCGACCATACCGGTGATCGAGACGACGCCGGTTCCCGAGACGACGCCCGAGCCGACCCCAGATCCGAACGCGATCGTTTTCGACGGTATAACCGTTCGGTATGATGTTTTTGAGGAAGAATACCGGCATCCGGATGACGATGCCGTTCTTCTGTTGGTGGCTCAGGTTCAAAACGCGACTGTTGAAATTCCGGCCTATCCGGCTGCGGCCGCTCTGATTAACGATACCCTGAATATCATACGAACCCAGGATATGAACTCTGTGGAAGCGATGCGCGTCGAATCCAAGGGAGAGTATGACGAGTGGGGGGACGAGTATTTTTACGCTCCTTATGAGTGGCAATCGGCGGTCGAACCGATCTATGTCAGCGGTCGGGTGATCTGTTTTCGAGTTTACGATTATATGTACTACGGTGGCGCTCACGGCGGTGTGGCGCTCGAGTCATATGCCTTCGATACGAGGACCGGTGATTATCTGACGCTCGATGATCTGTGCTCCGACGCAGAACTGTTCAGAGACTATTTACAGACCCGGATCATTGATCAGATCGAGGCGGTGCCGATCGGGGATCGAATGTTTTTCGAGGATTACGCAATGTCTGTTGTTTCGGAGTTTTCCGGCGCCGCGTGGATTTTTCAGAACTCGGACGGCGACGAGGTTTTGATCGTGAATTACCAGGAATACGCGATTGCTCCTTATGCCGCTGGACTTCCGGAGTTTATCATCCCGATTGCGGATTGCATCCCGTACTTCAACGCTTACGGGCAGTCGCTGTTTCAGGGATCGTGATCCCTGAAACGATTGCGCGGGGAATCAGATAATTATGATCTAAAAGGAGGCTGCGTCGCGACCTCTTTTTGCGCTATGAACATTGCGGACTATCCCCGCCGTTTTCGTCCGGATCGGCGACTCGTTTGCGAACGGAGTCAAATCCGATTATTCCAGATCCATGATATTCATCCTGTTGTTATTTGAATTTCGTTATTATGAAACGGTCACTTGAAAAACGATCCGTCGCCATTTAGGTGATCGCCGAACATCGAAAAGCACCGGAAACCGCCGGAACGAAACACAGGGATAAACTTGCGAAAACCGAAAACTACGCGAAATGCTGGACCCAGTAATACACTCCCTCATAGAGGTAACAGGAAACGCCGATCTTTGTGTAGCCCGGGCTCATGATATTCTTCCGATGGCCGTCGGAATTCATCCAGGCCGAAACGACGCTTGCCGCGGAAGTCTGACCCTTAGCCATGTTTTCGGCCATTTGTGCTCCGGGTGGTGCGGTATACCATGGAGTCCCGTCCGGACGGGTATGCTGTATATTCCAACAAACTACGATCTCCGGAGAACGAACATTGGCCGATGAGGTTAGTGAAGAATTCTTGGTAAGCGGATCCAGTCCTTCTGCGGCGCGCTCCTCATTGACCAACGTGATTACCGCGTCCGCCATCGAGGTCTGATAGGTACCGGTGGTCGGCACCGGCATCGGCGTCGGGGTAACCGTCGGAGTCGGAGATAAGGTCGGGGTCGGGGTAACCGTCGGAGTCGGAGATAAGGTCGGGGTCGGTTGCCGGGTCGGAGTCGGAGTTAAGGTCGGGGTCGAAGTGGGCGCCGATGTAGTTATGGGTGCGGAGGTCGGCACCGGTGCGGATGTTGCCGTTGGTCCGGGGGTGGCTACCGTTACATCGGTCGAATCACCTGCGGACGGCTCGGTCGGAGTTTCCGAAGATTCTCCGACATCCAAATCGGACGTCGAATCGATGATTTCGTTCTCTCGATCCTCCGCAAAGATTCGCAAATCGAACAGATCGGAAAATCCCTGACAGCCGGATGCTGTCAAAGAGAAAACCATCAGAAGCGCTGCGAAAGCCCGAAGAAACATTCTTCGGTCTGATGTGTGCGGCTCTCCGTTCCGGTATTGGGTCGGTTTGCTCATCTGTAATCTCCGTTGATGCCGTTATCCGGTTAGATCCTTCTTATTTTGATTATATACGATTCTACACAGAAAAACCGTCAATGATTCAATCGAGTTTCGGACTTCCGCGCTCCGGCAGAATCGGACGGGAACAGAACATAAAGGGTGAACGGGGTGTTCAATACGGGAGATGCGTGCAGTATTTGCGAGGCGGTTTTCGATCGAAATCCTTTCGATTCTTCGGTGGAATGCGTTACAATGGTTCTGACTTCAATCCGGCCTGACGAATCGAGAAACCATGAGACTGATCAAACGAATCATCGGCAAAATCATTTACGGCCTTGCGGTCGCGAACCGCTTTCTTTTGCGCGGGCTGGTATACCTGATCGAGTCCGGTATTCTCTTAGCCAAAAGTTTCCTGAAGGGTTGTTTTCTCCTTTTCAGCATGGGTGGCTGTCTTTTCGTTCTTCTCCTGATCGGTCCGCTCGGTGCCCGGCTTTTATCCCATCCGGTCGTACTTTTGGTCCTGATCCTGATCGTTGCCTTTCCGATCCTCGGTGCCGTTCTTCTCACGAAGCTCAGCGACTATCAGGAGATCAGTTCGAGATTTCTTTTCGGGCTGGCCGATTATTTGAAAAGCCCCGAGGGCAAGGCCCGTCGTTCGTATCGTTACCACGCTCAGGCGTACCGCACCGAGAAGGAAGAGCAGGCCCGAAGGGAACGGGAGCGCCGCGCGCGTCAGCAACGCATGTGGGAGGAGCGCTTTCGTCAATGGCAGGGCGGATTCGGAGCCGGTTTCGGGACAGGATACGGCGCCGGATATGGTACGGGTTACGGCGGATCCGGATCGGCAGCGGCGAATCCGTATGTGGACTTCAAATCCCAATATGAAAAAAGTTGCGCCGTTCTCGGGATCCCGGTGACCACCGATGAGGCCCGAATCAAGCTTGCCTACCGCAAGAAGGCGAAACAATATCATCCGGACATCAATCAATCACCGGACGCGACCGAGAAATTTCAGGAAATCAGCAGTGCCTATGAATTTTTGAATGAGGATAATATTCGAAGATACAAGGGGATGGCGGGGTGACGTTGCTGTTTCGGCAGGGAGTCGGAGCCGTGAGACCGAAGAGGGGGGAGCGTGCATGAGTAAGGCGCAGACGCCGGATCGACGAGAATTGATTTCCGCCTTCGCGCTCTTTTTTGTATGCTCGCTGGCGGCGATGTTTTTTTGCGGTGCACACTCGCCGTTTTACCGCTATTTTTCGGCCGTCGATTCCGGAGTGTATCTGTCGGTTGCCCGAGCGATGCAAAACGGTCTTTTTCCCTATCGGGATGTTTTCGATCACAAGGGGATCCTTTTGTACTTGCTCTATTTCATTGCCGGAGTGATTTCTCCGCGAGGAACGACCGGTGTATATCTCTTGTCCGGTGTGAGCTTCTCGATTTTTCTTTTTTTTGAGTATCGGATTGCACGGATTTTTCTCTCCCGGTACTCGGCGTTTGCGGCTGCTCTTATTCTGTTTCTGCCGTCGGTTTTCTATATTGTTCTTCTGAACGGTGACGGTTCGACGGAAGCGCTTTTTATGCCCTGTCTTGCCGGATGCCTATATTACCTGATTCGATCGGCGCGTTTTGTGGGAGACGAGTCGGGGGAGGATACCAAGGCGCTCTTCTCCGGGGCGATCGTGACCGGATTTTTGAACGGCGCGATGCTTTGGATCAAATTTTCGCTTGTCCCGGCCGTCGCCGCGGCATTCATTGTTCTCCTCGCGGTGCTTTTCGCGCGCAAAAAGGCGCGTGCGATCCCCATCCTGATCTTTGGCGTCCTGATCGGTGTCTTATTGGTGTCGATCCCGTGCCTGTTATATCTTTTTCGGCACGACCTGTGGTCGGAAATGTGGGCGGCCTACGTTGTATTTAATTATCAGTATTCGGGTGACGCGGCGGCATCGGATCACAGCCGGAGAAATGTCGGGTTTCTGATCTCCGCTCTTCCGATGGTCGTCTTCTCGATCGCCGGCATTGTCGCTCTTTTTCGAAAAACGGACCGCACTTCGCGCGCCGGTCTCTTTTTCGCGGCGCTTCTTCTGACACTCACGGCGACTTCTCTTCTGATCGCCGGCCGCTATTACCCGTACTATTTTCTCGTGCTTCTGCCGTTCCTGATTTTTGCCGTAATCCCCCTCGTACCCTTCCTGATCGGGAAATTTCCTCTCAGCGGATCGGATCCCCGCAGGAAGAGAAGGCGACTTGTCGTCTTGATCGTCGCGGTTTTGCTCGGCTCGGTACTCGTCTCGACGATCCGCTGGCCGAACGGATCGTCGCTTTTCCCGAAGACGGAAACCGAGCGCGCAGCGGAGGCGATCCTTGCGTATCGGGAGGCGCGAGGTGAAGAAGATCCGGCGAAACTGCTGAGTCTTTTCACGCAGGAAACGGCACTCGGAGAGCTTTGCGAAACCTATCCTCAATTGCGGTACTTTTACCGGCCGGTCATGACCGGAGACCGGGGAGAACAAATCGAGAACGAACAAATCCGATACGTCGCGGAAGGCTCGGCCGAGTTCATCCTGATTTATGAGGGAGCGGAAGCCGTCTCGTGGGTGACGATCATGAACCCGGATTATCATCTGATATTTTCCGGCGAAAAGGATTCGTTTCGAATCTATGCGTTGGAGAAGGAGTAGGGTGACACCCGTCTTCAGATTTAGGATTTCGTAAACGAAATGATCCCGATTACACCAATCGTCCCGTGGGGCATGAACAAGCGGTATGGAAAACAAAAATCCCGACCCATGGAAGGCCGGGATTTCCTGTGTGGTGGAGAATATGGGGCTCGAACCCACGACCTTTGCACTGCCAGTGAAACGCTCTCCTAGCTGAGCGAATCCCCCGAATAACAGACGCATTTTATTTTACAGGGGCGGGGTTTGTCAATGCGGGATTGTTGAGGGATGGTTATTCTCGAGGTTTTACACTAGTCCGAA
>LSQX01265508.1_pt1 | contig 28039 bp, 23 predicted proteins | sample 654561 | NCBI WGS metagenome assembly LSQX01 (sample SAMN04489861, study PRJNA283612) | anaerobic digester metagenome | isolation source: 4 biogas reactors fed with cattle manure at either 37C or 55C with and... | place: Denmark: Kongens Lyngby | collected 2014
CCAAGCCGCCCAGGCGGTAAGCAGAATCGGATGTCAAGGGGCAGCTGGCGACTTCCTGATTATGCGCATCAAAGGCGATGACCCGAACCTCCATATCGGGGGCTGACGTCCAGATACTGTTGTCAGGTTTTTTTACCGACCCCTCAATATCCGGTCCGCCCAGCGCAAGGGTGGGCGGGCTCGTCATCTGCTGGTTGACCACCTTTACTCCCACCCAGCGAGAATCGAAGTAGGTCTGAATGTCGGTTGCCCACACCCGGGCCTGCAGCTGATAGTCACCGTCAGCAATGCCGCCAAAAGAATAATCGGCATTTTCATAGCAGTAGTAGGTGGCCAATTCCTTGCCGTCCAGCGTGGCCAGCACCACATCGACGTTATGAATGTTGTCATTGACAAAAGGCGTTTTGCCATCCGGTTGCAGCACCGTTCCATGGATGACTGATGTCGTCAGCACCAAATCACAGGTGACGGTTTGCCCGGTCAGCAACGCAACTTCTTCCGTCGGGGAATCGAAAAAGCCGTCATTGCCAAAGCTGATTACCGCTGCTTTGACCAGATAACTTCCCGCCGGCACCCCGCCGATAATGTAATTTCCCTCGTAATCTACACTGGCTGAAGTGATAAGTTTGCCATCCAGATCGGTGAGTTTGACCTCGATTGAATAATAATTATTCAAGTGGCTGTCGTCCGGATTGCTGACCTTGCCCTGCAGCATCGGGGTCGCAATCGTGAGGTCAAGAGTCTTGCTCCCAGTGGTAAGGGTGACATCCTGGGGTAATGAATTGACATACTGGTTGGTGTCGCTGACTTCGACTTGAATCACATAGTCCCCGGGCTCGATTCCGCCCAGCTTATATTTGCCGTCTGAGGCCAAATTCAGGCTGGTTACTTCCATTCCTTGGCTGTCGCCCAAGACCACACAGTAAAAACCCTGAACCAAAGACGTAATCGGGGTCTGACCGTCGGGCAGATAAACCGTGCCCTGCAGCTGGGGATCGGTCAGACTGAGATCCTTTTCCAAGGTAGCATCGTTTGATAACTCAATAACCGTCGGGATCGAAGCGGTATAGGGATGGTCTGCTCCGCTGGGCTCCACTTTGACCCGGTAGCTGCCCTCCGCGATTCCGCCCAACACATAGCTGCCGTCTTCCGCAACGTCAGCTTCACCTGCCTCATAATTCTCCTCATCCAGCAACACCACCCGGGCGCCGTTCGTTAAAGTGGGAATAAAAGTATCTCCCTCCGGCGTCCTGACGGATCCCTTTAGCTGTGGGTTGGTTAACTGCAGATCGATGGTTTGGGGATTATTTTCCGTCACCACCAGGGGGAGCGGCGGAGGAGCAAAATACGTTTGATTTGTTTGGTTGTACTCGATTCTCAAGGTATAGTTGCCGGGCACAATGCCGCCCAGGCGATAGGTTCCGTCCGCCGCCACAGAGGTAGAGGCCACCTGCACCGGAGCGAACTCACCGGGTTTTTCTACGATAATCTGTATATCTTCATATTCATTAGGAAAATAGTCCTGACCGTCCGGCGCCAGAATCTTGCCCGTCACCGCCGGATAGGTCAACCAAATAGATTGGTCTGTAAGATCGCCACTAAAAATCGTAAAGGTTTGCGGAATGGAATTGGTATAGGGGCACTCATCCGTCGTGACGACCCAAATTTTAAAGGTTCCCGGGCCTGAGGTATCCACCATATAGTGAATACCAATCTCGTCCGAATAAATCGTGCCATACCCGGATACAGTCCAGTCTTCGCTTTCGCACTCCAGGTAGAGCATCTGCTCCATCTCAGCCGACAAAGGGTTGTCACCGGGATCTAGGATATCGCCGGTAATTGTCTCGGCGCCGGCGACGCTGGCCGGCAGCAAGAACAAGAGCATCAACCCGATCAACAACCACAGCTTTCCTTTCATTGCCATCTCCCGCCTTTCTATTTCCGCTGTTTTATCGCCAACTAGCAATGCTTCGAATTATTTCCATAATCAAACATTTTTTAGGAAGTGTCTTACATCTTCGACACCCAATTAAAAATTCCTTTTTGTTGCACTGGAACGGAATCTTGGCCAATGGCACATCTAAAACTCAACTGCAAGATTTGTTCTGGAAAAGAGATATTTAAAACTGGATTGATACGATAAAAGTACAGTCTGAAATCGCAAGGAAATGATAAAATGCATTTCAATAAGGAGTGAGGGACGATGACAAATATACAGTGAAGAAGAGCGAATAGGGGTTTTAATGGGTCTTAGTCAGAAACTAGAGAAATAAATATGAAATTTATTAAATCAAAAAATGTATTCTGATTGTAAAACAAAGGGCGGCTATCTAAGATAGTCGCCCTTTTGATATAGTGCGTTGGCCGTAGAATTTCTCTGCTGCCCCCCCTTCCCCAGGATTTTCTTCCTCGGTTGGTTCCGGCTGGGCAGGCGCTGACAGACCGGAGTCTGGCTCACTGATATTGATGGAAGCGTTCTCTCCTACCATCTGCATAAGAGGGAAGGCCGCCTCATTCTTAGCCATTTCATTTTTTGTGGAATTTTCATAAACTCTGATGATATAATCCTTGCCGTATTCTGCGCTGACATTGATGGCTTTAAAATCAACCGATACTCTTCCCTGCGTGCCACCCTGTCGGACCACTGAAATTTCTAAAGACGGAATGTTTCGACTAAATTAAAGATTTTCCTTTAAAAATTTGGGGGAGGCGGGTAAAAAGATACAATAAGTGTATCGTGGGTGGGAATGATGGCAAGGCAGGCAATTAAGTAACACAGGCGTTTATCACGTCATGTTTCGGGGGAATGAGCGTAAGAACGTATTCCAAGATGACGAGTATAAACAGCGGTTTTTAGATGGAATAGAGGCAAAAGAACCGTCCCCGTGCCTGAAATCTTAAATCTTACTGGCAAGAGAAGATTATTCATGGTAAATTTAAGTTGTTTTTAGCATCTATTCCTGGAAAAAGGGGTAAAAAGGGGTGGAGTGATGGCTGTTTTTTCAAGCATTTTATTGGGCATAACAATCCTGTTTGGCATTTGTGCCCAGATGCTTCTTTTAGATATCCGTTTCAAAAACCTCAAAGGTACCCGACGCATATTTTTCGGGGTGGGAAATCTGCTGGTTCTGGCAGCGAATACGGCACTTTTTCTGGTTTTGCCGACGGATCAGTACACGAAACTCTATGTACTGGTCATTCACGTTCCTATCTTTTTTATTTTTTGGATTACAGCCCAAACCTCCGCTATAAAAGTGATTTTTGCCTTATTTACCGCAGTTTTTTTGATTTACCCGGCCAATGTGGTGCTGACCATCGTTTCACAAACTGCGAAATGGCTTGATCCGGCAGGATTTTTGATTTCATACATTGCCGCGTGCGCGGTTATACTGCTGGCTATTCACCGCTTTTTCAAAACAAATTTCAACTATTTAATCAAAAATTATAGCGAACCTAGTCTTATAAAGCTTTGCCTGCTTCCGTTAACGTATTATATAATCAACTATTGGCTGGGACTATATAACTATGCCGTTGACAAGTCTGCAGGAGTTTTTACGCTGCGCACACTTTTTTTTATAATCACCCTTACCGCGTATGTTCTGATTTTGGATATCGCAAAATCCGCTCGTGAAAAGGACGCCCTGCAGGGAGTGAAGATAGCTTTATCCTTGCGGCTGGAGAGTGCAGAACGTCAGTTGTCCGCCCTGCAGGCTACGCAGGAGCAAGCCGTCGTATATCGCCACGACATGAGGCATCATCTGGCTTTGATTGGCGGGTATCTTACTGATGGAGACATTGAAAAGGCGGATAAATATGTAAGGCTTGCGCAGGCGGATATCGAGGATATCACCCCCAATCGCTATTGTGAGAACAACACGGTCAATCTGATTTTGTCCTCCTTTGCGTCGAAAGCGAAAAAACATGGCGTTCTTTTTTCAGTGGATGCCCAGCTGCCACAGGCTCTTTCCATTTCCGAAACCGAGCTGTGCGCCCTGCTGTCAAATGGCTTGGAAAACGCCATAGAGGCCGCTGCACAGGCTGTCGATGAACAGTTCAGAAAAGCAAGAATCAGCTGCCAAACCCACAAGGGCAATTTATTGATTTTTATAGAGAACAGCTTCACGGGTGAGGTGAAAATTGAGAACGGCTTACCGGAAAGCCTCCGGGAGGGTCATGGCTTTGGGGTTAAAAGCATGGCCATGATTACTGAAAAATATAACGGCTACTGCTCCTTTGAGGTCATGGGTGAGATATTTACCCTGAGGATTGTGCTGCCACTGTGACGCTGGGCCCATTAAACTAGGATGTAGGTCAATATTTGGCGAGCCATGCTCCGCCTCCACTATGTGAAACCTCGATCACTTCTACAGTGGTCGTTTTTTGTTCCAGTTCCATTTCCTGTTGCCCCAGTTTACGGTATTGGAAAACGTCCTGATCTGCGATTTTTTATTGCACTGTAGATGGTTTAAGAGTATAATTGATTTATAATGATTACAGATTTGTTATAATTATTAAATTGTTTTTATTACTTATAAATAGGTGGTGAGTTTATGAAATCATCGTTGGAAGAATTGGAGAAAGAATTAAAGATAAGAAATATAAATATTTCATATCAGAGGTTGAAAGTTTTAGAATGTCTTACCCTGAATCACTGTCATCCAACTGTTGATCAGATCTTCACTGCCCTTCATAAGGATATACCTACATTATCAAAAACAACAGTCTATAACACTTTGAGGATTTTGGTAGATGCTGGTATGGTAAGGGTAATTACCATAGAAGAGCATGAAACCAGATACGATATTGATATGGAAAACCATGGACATTTTAAATGTGAATCCTGCGGAATGATATATGATTTTAGTATTGATATTGATTTGTTGACTTGTGATGAATTAAGTAACTTCGAGGTTAATGACCAAAACGTATATTTTAAAGGTATCTGTCCCGGATGCCTGTCAAATATAAATCAAAACAAGTGAAGGAGGGTTTAATCATGGAAGAAATGAAAGGCCAGACAGCTAAGACAAACCCAGTCATATCGGGCGGTGGCACATCAAACAGAGATTGGTGGCCTAAGCAATTGAACTTAAAGATTCTCCATCAAAATTCGAACTTGAGCAATCCAATGGGCCCAGACTTCAAATATTCTGAAGAGTTTAAGAAACTCGACCTTGATGCAATAAAGGAAGACCTCTATGCTTTAATGACCGACTCTCAGGATTGGTGGCCGGCAGATTACGGTCACTATGGTCCCCTTTTTATCCGTATGGCATGGCATAGTGCAGGCACTTATAGAATGGGAGATGGTAGAGGCGGTGCGGGAGACGGTACTCAACGCTTTGCTCCCCTCAATAGCTGGCCTGATAATGTTAATTTGGACAAAGCCCGCCGTTTACTTTGGCCAATAAAAAAGAAATACGGAAAGAAAATCTCCTGGGCAGATCTAATGATCCTGGCCGGAAACTGCGCTTTTGAGTCCATGGGATTAAAGACTTTTGGGTTTGCAGGGGGGCGTGAAGATGTTTGGGAGCCGCAGGAGGACGTTTATTGGGGTTCTGAAGCCGAGTGGCTGGACGACCAACGATATTCAGGGGACCGTGATCTTGAAAACCCTCTGGCCGCTGTGCAGATGGGCTTGATCTATGTAAATCCAGAAGGGCCCAATGGTCAGCCCATGGTGATTCCATCCGGTCGCGATGTTAGAGAAACCTTTGCCCGAATGGCTATGAACGATGAAGAAACCGTAGCCCTTATAGCAGGGGGCCATACCTTTGGCAAATGCCACGGCGCAGGACCAGCGACCCATGTAGGCCCGGAACCCGAAGCTGCCTCCATTGAAGAACAGGGGCTGGGCTGGAAAAGCAGCTTCGGCAGTGGCAAAGGCGGGGATACGATAGGCAGCGGCATTGAAGGAGCATGGAAGCCAAATCCGACCAACTGGGATATGGGCTATTTGGACACCCTGTTCAAATATGATTGGGATTTGATTAAAAGCCCTGCTGGAGCCTGGCAGTGGATACCAACTGACCCCACCGCAGCAAATACGGTTCAGGATGCTCACGATCCTTCAAAGAGGCATGCACCTATGATGACCACAGCAGATCTATCCCTCAGGATGGACCCCATCTATGGACCGATTGCCAAGCACTTCCGTGAAAACCCAGAGGAATTCGCGGATGCTTTCTCCCGGGCCTGGTTCAAACTTACCCACCGCGATATGGGGCCGCGTTCACGCTATCTGGGCCCAGAGGTTCCTGCTGAAGAACTGATCTGGCAGGATCCAGTGCCATCAGTGGATCATGAGCTGATTGATAAAACAGATATAGCAGATCTCAAGAGAAAAATATTGGCTTCGGGATTGTCGGTTTCCCAGCTTGTGTCAACCGCCTGGGCATCAGCCTCAACATTTAGGGGTTCTGACAAGCGCGGCGGGGCAAACGGAGCCCGTATCCGTTTGGCGCCTCAAAAGCATTGGGAAGTCAATCAACCTGAACAACTAAGCAAGGTGTTGAAGATTTTGGAAAATATTCAATGCGAGTTCAACGGCAGCCAGCCTAGCAATAAGAAGGTATCACTTGCCGACCTGATCGTTTTAGGAGGATGTGCGGGTATCGAACAAGCAGCCAAAAATGCCGGCTGCGATTTGCTGGTTCCTTTTACGCCGGGACGCACGGATGCATCGCAAGAGCAGACAGACGTTCAATCATTTGCAGTGCTGGAACCGAAAGCAGATGGGTTTCGCAATTACCTGCAAAGCAGATTTTCCGTGCCAGCAGAGGAACTCTTGGTTGATCGTGCGCAACTATTAACCTTGACCGCTCCGGAAATGACAGTTCTGGTTGGTGCTATGCGAGTTCTGAATACCAATTATGGTCAGTCTCAGCATGGAGTTTTTACCAAGAGACCGGAAGTCCTGACCAACGACTTCTTCGTGAATCTTCTCGATATGGACACAGTATGGCAGGTTTCTGAAGATGGAGAGGTGTTTGAGGGTCGTGATCGGGCGACCGGTGATCTCAAATGGACTGGAACCCGAGTCGACCTTATTTTTGGTTCAAATTCTGAGCTCCGTGCCATGGCGGAAGTCTATGCAAGTGACGAAGCTCAGGACAAGTTTATCCAGGATTTCGTATCTGCTTGGAATAAGGTTATGAATGCAGATCGTTTTGATATTGATTGATCTGCCAAATTAAAGAGCAAGATCAACCAAGCCTGGAGGACATATATAATGCCCTCCAGGTCTTTGCCAAAGGCTTGCCCACTCAGGAAGGATGTTTTATTATGCATGAGCTTTTTGAGCAGGAAGCACGCGTGAAAAAAGAGTGGTTTTCGCATAACCCCAATAAACGAGGTTTATGAATTAGGAGTAAATGTAGTATTAGGCATAAGATTAAGCAATGTAGTGCAAATTAATCAAGCCAAGAAAAAGGAGCGAAAAAAATGAGTGAAAACAAGACACTTGAAAACTTGATGGAGGCATTTGCTGGAGAATCTCAGGCAAACAGAAAGTATCTGGCTTATTCTAAGAAAGCAGAGAAAGAGGGAAAGATTAATGCAGCCAAACTGTTCAAGGCTGCATCTGATGCTGAAACTCTGCATGCCTTAAAACATTTTGAAGTTGCAGGAAAAACTGGTTCAACAGCGGATAACCTTAAAGATGCAGTTGCAGGAGAAACCCACGAGTATAAGGATATGTATCCTGACTTTGTCAAGGAAGCTGAAGCCGCAGGAAATAAAGCTGCAGCACTGTCTTTCAAATTTGCCATGAAAGCTGAAGAGGTTCATGCGAGACTTTATCAGGAGGCATTAGACAACCTTGACCAGAGTGAAGAAGTATTCTATTATCTCTGCCCCGTCTGCGGAAATATTGAAAAATTCGTTCCAGAAAAATGTAGCATCTGTGGTGTTCCGGGGACAAAATTTATCAAATACTAATATGGTCAATAATCACAAAAATAATTTATAGAAATCATTAAGTGGGTAACAAGGATGCTATGCCTTTGGACATGCTTTGCATAACTACAACCGGGGAATGCAGGGTCGCTGCTACAAAAAGTAATAAGACATCAGTAAATATTCCTGCTTATATTTCTCCGCTAACCTAAAAAGGAAGCGTTTTACTGGAGCAATAGCCCCGTCATTTTCTTGGTAGCGTTGCAATAGACTAAAGAAACGTTTCCTTTCTTCATTATTGGCCAGGTTCTTAAAATATCCCCAAATATGTAAGGCGGCATTGACGATGTTCCCTTGAAAAAGCCCTTGCCCATATGCATGGTCGATAGTACGGTAAAAGTCCACTGCTGGGTAAGTGGACTTATCTTTAAGCAGTTCCCTGATGTTTTTGTAATCTTTGGGCGATTTCTCCAGAATAGCGTATTTATACTTGCTCCACTCCAACTCCAGAACCTTTATATTTCTCTTTTGTGTCGTGCAATTGATACATTTAAGGGCCGAAAGGTTCTTATCCTTGACTTCCAGCATGATGTCCGGTTGACTTTCGCCCAACCTTAAGTAAAAATCCAGAAATTCATCTATAGCAATACTCTCGGAATGAGAACCAGCGCTTTTTAATGGATTTTGCTGGGAATAATGCACTTTTTGCTTGCCGTCTCTTGGCTTCCATGACGATCTGCATTGTGAGATCCAATAAAAATCGTCTTTTCTTTGATCGCAATAATTAATCTGGTTGTGAAGATTGTCATAAACCACTGGGACTCCAAGGCTGAAACCCAGCTCCAGAACATCTCCGATGTGGTAAGTTTTATCGTCGTTTTCAATTACCAGTCGCCGCTGAATACATTCATCCAGATCTTTATAGCGCTGGGCAAAGCGCTTTATGGCTACTTTTTTGTCGCCGTAAGCTCCACCGATGTGGAGAATAATCTTACTCGTTCCATCGACTCCCAAAGAATCCAAAAAGTCAGAATGATACATCAAATCATCAACTGCCCGCTTGGCCACTCCTTGGTCTGGAGAATTCAACACTGTATATTGTCCTGGATGCATTGAAACGCGAATACCGGCTCTTTTGACACTTTCTCCAATGATTTGGAGCTCCTGCTGAAAGAGATTTTTCCATGGAAGGGTATTGACCGGGCTTGAACCAAAGGGTATGATGTCGGAGCTGATCCGGAAAAGAAGGATTTCATTTGCAACATTATAATTAATTATGTGTTGTAGAGCCGATAAATTATGCTCAATGAGTTGGGTTAGTTTTTCTTCATCGGCGTTTTTAAGCAAACAGTTTTTCATATCAGTGTTGGGCACACCAACGGTTAGACAAGCATATCCAATACTCATTTTTCACCTCATAAAAATATCATAGCAAACTAGCATATAGGCGCATGGCCAGATCGGCGTCTACCTACAGAGGTATAAAAGACTGTCATAGCCTGACAGCCTTTTACTTCATTTTAACGGGATTAATATTCATCGCCGTAGAAATGACCCTAAAACACCCCGGACTAGTTCTCGAGCAACTTGCCTTCCCACCGTATTAACCGCAGTTTTTGTTACTGACGTTAAAAGGGAATCGGGTTGTCGGCCAGGTTTTTTGCGGGTTCTAGGTTTATCCTGCTTGCTTTCTTCATCTTGCTGAACAACTTTTTTCTGTAACTGCTCATAGGCAGAATCTCTATCTACCAGCTTCTCATAATGAATGCCAACGGTAGATTGTTTCATTAACTCCTCTTTGCGTGGTGCTGATGCAGGTCCTATATGGCTACGAGGAGGAAGAACAAAGGCTTGTTCCACTACATTGGGTCGTCCTTTTTCATCCAGGAAGGAAATTAGGGCTTCTCCAACACCTAATTGAGTGATGGCGTCTTCCACTTTAAATTGGGGGTTTTGCCGAAAAGTTTCGGCAGCTGCTTTGATAGCCTTTTGGTCTTTGGGAGTATAAGCCCGCAGAGCATGCTGAACCCGGTTGCCCAGTTGACCAAGTACATTCTCGGGGATATCCACCGGGTTTTGGGTTATAAAGTATACTCCGACTCCTTTTGACCTTATGAGACGAACAACCTGCTCTACCTGAGTCAGCAAAGCTTTTGGAGCATCAGCAAACAGGAGATGGGCTTCATCAAAAAAGAAGACCATTTTGGGCTGATCCAAATCGCCTACCTCCGGAAGTTCCTCGAAGAGCTCTGACAGAAGCCAGAGCAAGAAGGTTGAGTACAAGGCTGGATTTTGGAATAATTTTTCACAAGCCAGTATGTTGATCATACCCAAACCACGGGAGTCTGTTCTAATGAAATCCTTTATATCCAGTGCCGGCTCTCCAAAAAAGCGATCGCCGCCCTGTTCCTCAAGGACTAGGATCCTACGCTGTATTGCCCCTACAGATTGCTTGGAAACATTTCCATACTCAACTGTATACTGAGAGGAATTTTCCGCTACATGTACCAGCATAGCCTTTAAGTCTTTTAAATCCAGCAAGAGCAAACCCTGGTCATCAGCGACCCGAAAGACCAGATGAAGAACCCCGCTTTGGGTATCATTTAAATCCATCAGACGAGATAAAAGCAATGGACCCATTTCAGATACGGTAGTTCTTATGGGGAAGCCCTGTTCCGCAAATACATCCCAAAACTGTACCGGAAATGACTGGTACTCAAAGTTCTTCAGATCTAGCTGTTCCACTCGATCTTGGATCTTGGAGTTATTTCCGCCGGGTTCACAAAGACCTGAAAGGTCACCTTTGATATCTGACAAAAAAACAGGGACCCCCAAAGAACTGAATGATTCCGCAATTCCTTGAAGGGTTACAGTTTTCCCGGTACCTGTAGCACCTGTTATTAATCCGTGTCGGTTAGCCATTTTGGGAAGTAGAAATAGATCTTTATCCCCTTTGGCCACTAAGATCGAATTATCCAAATACAAACACTCCCATCGCCTAGATATTATTTAAGGCATATACACTTGATTTCTACATCTAATAACAAATTCCTACTGAATACATTATTGCCAATATAATATTGATAAACAAGTATAAAGTATGCTAATTTTGTATTATTAGATATTAAAGCATGCAGATTTAAAGGTATTACCGTAGAATATGCAGAACTCTTGACAGCAGCTGGGATTAAGACCGTGCCGGATTAAGCAAGCCCGGACTGGAAGACTCTGGGTCAAGTTATCTAAACTACTATTATCATAAGGAGTTACAATGAAAAACAAAATTCTGTTATTGCTGTTGTTTTTATTAACCCTACTATTTATTACAAATGGTTGCGGTAATTCAAGTACACCAAATGATACTAATTCAACAGAAGAAACCAGATCCATTCAGATTGAAAAAGAGGGTAGATACTCTAAGCCAGATGAGGTAGCTCTGTATATTAATAAGTACCAGCAGCTGCCTAAAAACTACTTAACTAAAAAGGAAGCTTCAGACCTGGGTTGGGAAAGCAGTGAGGGAAATCTGTGGGATGTAAGTGATAAAATGAGTATCGGTGGAGACATTTTCGGAAACCGGGAGGGTAAGCTACCAAATGCCCAAGGGAGGATTTGGTATGAATGTGATGTGAATTATGATGGGGGATTTAGAGGCGCAGAGCGCTTAGTCTTTTCCAATGACGGGCTAATTTACTACACTCAGGACCATTACAAGACGTTTTCCCGAATTTCTTTCTCGGAGGAGTAATAATGAGAATCATCACTTTGGATGGCCAAAAAATGACCAGCATGGAAACAAGCCATATATATATAGCCTCGGAGCTAAATTTACCTGATTATTACGGGAGGAACCTGGATGCTCTGTGGGATATCCTGAGCAGCATAAGTGAACCTATTCAGGTAACCATAATCAACAGAAAACAGCTTGATGGCTACCTTGGAGAATATGCCCAGTCACTCTTGAATGTCTTTTTGGAGGCCGAGCTAGTTAACGAAAAGTTTTCTGTTAAAGTATTATAAACAGTGCATTTAATGGCATTGAAGATCCGTTGGGCCAGAATCTATTGGCCCTCCTTAATTCCTGCTAAGCACAATGGGCAGCAAATCAGTAATCTTTTCCAAATTATAATGAGCCAGATTATAGCTGGTCCCGTTTCCATAGGCCGCACAATCCATTTTAGCGGCCAGGGCTGCTTCTATACCGGATTTGGCATCTTCGACTACTAGACAGAATTCAGGTGCAATAGCCAGATATTCACTGGCTTTTAAAAACACTTCTGGATCTGGTTTGGAGCGGCTTATGTTGGTTCCGTCCGATACTGCATGGAAATAATTCTCCAGTCCCAGCTGCTTTAAGATAGGCCGAGCGTTTTTACTGGAGGAACCTATAGCCAAAAGAATGCCTTGAGATTTGAGTCTATCCATAGTCTCTTTTACCTCGGCACTCAGGTCGGCAGGTGACATCTGCTTAAGCAGCCCCCGGTATAAATCGTTCTTTTTATTTAAATAATACTCTTTTTCAGCCTCATTAAGTTTCGGGGAATGGGATTCCAGAATTATATCCAGACTCTCCTTGCGACTAACTCCCCGCAGGCGGTTATTAATATTCTCATCGAAGTGAACCCCAATTTCATCAGCTATTTGCTGCCAGGCCCAGTAGTGGAATTGATCGGTATTACAAATTACTCCGTCCAAATCAAATAAGATGGCTTTATATTTCATTGCAGATTCCTTTCATTCATTAGGCTTTCCGGTATAAGCAGTTGATCATTTAATAGATATTCTTTTCCATATACCAGTATATTTTTCTCACTACCGCACTCCAGAGTGAAAATACATTGCTGTTTATTAACATGAACTAATATGCGGCTGTCTTCGAAGCATATCTTAAAACTATAAGCAGTCCATGGTTGGGGTATAATGGGGGCGAAGGATATTCCCTTTTCTTTAAGCCTAAACCCTCCAAAACCATAGACTATGGCCATATAACTGCCGCCCATATTGGCGGTATGAATACCGTCCGGAGTGTTTTTGTGCATATTATCAAGATCCAATCGAGCGGTAGTTTTAAAATAATTGAAGGCCAGGTCTTCCATTCCCAGTCGAGCAGCCATAATACTATAAACGCAAGGGGAAAGTGAAGAATCATGGGTGGTGATTTTATCATAATATTTAAAAGAGTTTAGCATGGTTTCCTCAGATTGAGCGTCCTCTAGGATGAAATGTGCCATAACCGTATCTGCCTGTTTACATATTTGATGACGATACAAATGCAGCGGATGGTAATATAAGAGCAAAGGAAAATTATCTTTAGGAATGCTGTCTAAGTCCCACACCTTCTTCTGCAGAAAAGAATCATCCTGGGGATTGATTTTCAGGTTTTGGTCATAAGGCAGGTACATGTTTTCGGCCGCCTGCTGGAATTCTTTAATTTCCCATAGTTCTATTTGAATTTTCGCTTCCAATTCCCTTAAGCATTGGGAGCTTTCCAATAAATAATAGAATTTTACCGCCCAGTTCAAGTGGTATTGGGCCAGAACATTGGTATAATAGTTGTTATTTACGATACAGGTGTATTCATCAGGCCCAGTAACTCCATTAATATGGAATTGCCCTTTATGAAAATTGCCCACATCCAGCCACAAACGAGCGGTTTCCCAAATAATTTCCGCCCCAGCCTGCGCAATGAAAGCTATATCTTTGGTGACCAGATAATAAGCGATAATAGAATAAGCAACATCGCCATTAATATGGTATTGAGCTGAACCGGCCGGGAAAAAGCCGGAAGACTCACGGCCCATAATAGTTCGCCAGGGATATAGGGCTCCCTTTTTATGCCCCATAATTCTAGCGTTTTCCCGGGCCATATCCAGGGTAGCATAACGGTATTGGATAAGGGCCCTGGAAATCGAAGGATTGGTAATGGTGAAAAAAGGATGAATAAACATTTCGGAATCCCAGAAATAATGGCCCTCATAGCCATCTCCGCTTAAACCCTTGGGTGCAATATTACTGTACGGGTCTTTGCCTACAGATTGAATCAATTGGTATAAATTAAAGTGAATAGCATTATTCAATGCTATATCACCCTGGATTTCAACCATGCAATTATGCCAAAAAGCGCTTAGATAGTCGGTTTGTTTTTGATACAGATATTCCAGCGGCATAGAAAGAGCTTGCTTTATCTCTAGTTCTGCTTGTTGTTTACAGTTGGGGTAACGAATAGAATCGCAGAATACCGCATATTTTACCAGCCTGATTTTTTTGCCTGCTTGGGCCTTGATTTCATATTTGCAAACAGCTTCATCATTATTTACTATAAACTCTTGCTGGTGTTCATTAAAAAGCTGGTTCTTCACGCAAGTGCAAAGCTCTAAGCCTGAGCTGGAGGTTCTAGAGGTAATATAAGATGCTCCATCCTTGATTTCGCAGCTCACCGGAGTGAGATACTGGATACATTCATCAGCTATTCGAGGATCGGCAGGATTGACATAGTTTAGAACCGCTCCATCATGAATCGATTCAATAACTAAGGGAGCGGAAAAATTTAAAGGTTCCACTTCATATTCAATAGTGAACAGGGGAAGTTGATGAAAAGAAGTCATACGAGTAACCCTTAAGGCTATTTCTTTCCCGGATTCAGAACGCCACTTGACCTGTCTCAGGGTTAGGCCTCGTTCCATATCCAGGGAAAGCTTGCTTTCCAATAAGGTTCCGCTAAACATGCTGAAATATTCCCCAGCCCAACTTATCTTGATAGTTTGGGTATTGGCTATGTTTAATATACTTTGCTTTTCGTCGGCCAGACCATATAATTTTTCGGCCTGGGGCAGTATGGCATAGTCATAAAAACCATTAATATATTGACTGGGGGTAAAGTTATATTCCTCCGGATAACCTTCTTCGAAATCGTATCGAATTCCTATATAACCATTAGCATTGTGGAAGAGGACCTCATTTAGATTCAAGTGATATCTATCTAAAGGGTAATTGACCAACTCGTAAAACGAGGCTGTATTTTGCATATAATCACCTACTGTACCTGATTGATTTTACTTATATTTACCAATTTGTTTAGCAGCCTGCGCATAGACTGCCAGGATCTTAACTGGTATTTGGCGTTGGTACTATTTATTCCAATTTTAATCGAAAAAGAACCTGGGGGCAGGGATAAGAACAAATCCTCATCGGTATAATCGTCTCCAGTTCCCAGTACAAAATCAAAATCACTATGCTGAATAAACAAGGAGGATACATATCCCTTATTGACCCGACTGTCTTTAACTTCCAGCACTTTGTTGCCTTCCTGAAGCCCCAGGGTGGTAGAACGGGTCAGACCCATAAGATTCTCCCTTATCTCACCCAATTTAACTGCCAGCATATCCGGTTCACATTTTCGATAATGCCAGGCCATGGAATAGTCTTTTTCTTCAATAAAGGAACCAGGGGTGCGATCAGTGTACAATGCTAATATAGGCCGAACCGATTCTTTCCAGTCATTATCCAAAGCTGTGGTCATGATCCACTCTTTCTCCTGGGGATGACGCAGCCACAATCCATGCGAGGCTAAAATATGTAGATCAAGATCTCCAAACCATTCTTCCAGGATATATTTATCCCGTCCAGAAACAATCACCACCGTGTTTTTCGGATCATTGGCCAAATCAGACAGCAATTTTAGTAGTTCCTGATCTGGCTTGGCCTGATCAGGAATGGATTTAAAACCCACCAGAGTACCGTCATAATCTAAAAACAGGACTCGCTTTTGCGAATATCGATAGGCATGCTCGATTCTATTACTGTCTCTTTCTAAATCCTTAGCCAATATACTTTGATTCGAATCGGCTACGATGGCCTTTAAGGTGCTCAGAAACTCACGAGCCCAGAATTTTACGTTATAACGCTGTAAACGTTTATGCATCATCTGGTTTCTGGCCTTCTTTTCATCCGGAGGCATTTCCAGAGCATTTTTGATAGCCTCAGCTATAGCATCCAAATTATGCACATTGACTATAAGGGCTTCAGATAATTCACTGGCTGCCCCGGCAGTTTCACTGATTATCAGCATGCCCTGGTAATCAGTTCGGGATGCAATGTATTCTTTGGCCACTAGATTCATGCCATCCCGCAGGGGTGTAACCAACATAACATCGGCATGGCGATAAAAATAGATCAGGTGTTCTTGACTGAAAGAGCGGAAGAAAAACCAGATCGGCATCCAGTTAAGGGTTCCATATTTGCCATTTATCTTACTAATCAATTCTTGAATTTCTTTTAGTAATTCAATATACGAATCCGCCTCTTCCCGGGATGGGGCCACAATAAGATAAAACCTTATTTTCTCATGATACTCCGGATACTGCTCGAGAAAAACCCCAAAGGCTTTTATTCTTTCCCGAATTCCTTTAGTATAATCCAGTCTATCCACTGACAAAACTATTTTGGAATCTAATTGAAAGGCAATCTCTGCGATTTCATGTCCCACATATTCAGTGTAATCCTGGGTAAAATAGTCATAATCAATGCCCATAGGAAAGGCATCAACCAAAATGGATCTTCCCTCATAATCTATTTTATTAAAATTATGCTCCAATCCCAATAGTCTGCGTACACTACTCAAAAAGTGACGTACGTATTCATAGGTGTGAAAACCTATCAAATCTGCTCCTAAAAGGCCCAATAATATTTCTTCACGCCATACCAATAATCTGAAGATTTCAAAAGAAGGGAAAGGTATATGGAGAAAAAAGCCTACTTGGGTCTGGGGATACTTTTCTTTAATCAGCTGAGGTAATAACATCAACTGATAATCATGTATCCAAATGATGTCGTTTTCTTCAATAATAGTTTCAAGTACTGCAAAGAATTTCTGGTTAACCTGCTGATAGGATTGCCAGGTTAGCATGTCGTTTTCGCTTTTATCGGTGAAATAATGAAAAAGAGGCCAGATGGTGTTATTGCAGAATCCATAATAATACTCATCAATTTCTTGCTTGGATATAAAAACAGGTAAGCATTTATACTCATCTTTAAGCTGCTGGTGAATAAGCTTGCTGTCCTCGGGGGTAATTTCATCATCGGCCAAACCCATCCATCCGATCCAAATACTGCCCGACTGTTGGTGATAGTTTTTTAAGCCGGTGGCCAGTCCGCCTATACTCTCATGATACTCAAAGCCATTTTCTCCTGTTTTAACCGTTATTGGTAAGCGATTGGAAATAAATATGATCCTATTCATCATATAAATCTCACCTCACTATTATATTCTAGATAATCTGGCCCAAAAGGTCAACAATCAAGGGGGCAAGGGTATTTGGGTTGCATAGCTTTATGATTACTAAAGCCTGGGGCCTGGTTCAAAAGCGGATATAGCAAAAAACAGCGCAATTTGTCCGTGAAGAAATCAAAGGGGGATTACTTCACTGCTGTTTTCAGCCAGTCCCTGGAAAGGATTTGCTTTTTTCGACGCACCTACTCCAAATCCGAATTCAGCCCATAGAGAAACGTTTTCACCGGTAACACATAACTGACCGCCGCTGTTAAAGCCAGCATAGGCAGAACTAGCGATACATAAAAATCCCTTAAAATAATTATGATAAAATGATTACAATCAACCCAATCTATTGTACTGGATATTATTTGATGATACTGTAAATAAAAGTTTAAGTCCCATCTAAGCCGAACATAAAATAATTAAGTACTACATAAAGGTTCCAATGAAAGGAAGGATTATGATGAGTAAACCCGTTCTGTTTACCGGTTCAGCGGTAGCTATTATTACACCATTCAAAAATGATACATTAGATTTCGATAAACTGGAAGAACTTATTGAATTCCAGATCACCAATGGCAGTGATGCCATAGTTATTTGCGGAACTACCGGTGAGGTTAGTACCTTGCCAGACCAGGAACATGTAGCTGCGGTAAAATTTGCGGTTGAAAAAGTAGGCCATAGAGTGCCAGTTATTGCAGGGGCTGGCAGCAACCATACCCAACATGGCATTGAATTATCCCAGGCCGTGGAAGCAGCTGGAGCTGATGGTATTCTATCGGTTACTCCTTATTATAACAAAACTACCCAAAAGGGGCTTTACGAGCACTATAGACTTATAGCGGGCAGTGTTAAAATCCCCATAATTATCTATAACGTACCCGGCCGAACCAGTCTTAATATAAATCCTGAGACAATCCGAGATCTGTCTTTGATTGATAATATTGTTGCCATAAAGGAATGTAATTTCAGTCAGGTTGGAGATATTGTAAATTTATGTGAAAAAGATTTCACCATTTACTCCGGTGATGATGGAATTGTGGTACCTATGATGTCATTGGGGGCCCAAGGGGTTATTTCAACCACCGCCAATTTGATTCCCCGGGATTTTCATGAAATGACAGCAAGCTATTTAGCCGGTAATGTAGAAGGGGCCAGGAAAATTCAGCTTCGTGCCCTGAACCTAATCAAAGCTCTCTTTATTGAAGTTAGCCCCATTCCCATTAAGGCAGCCCTTAACTTAATCGGAATGAATGTGGGTATTTGCCGCCTGCCTTTGGTAGAAATGAGTGAAAATAATCTGGCCATCCTTAAGCAGGCCATGGTTGATTACCGATTAATATAACATAAACAGTGGGAACGGTTCTCTTGTGTCCAGGCCTAGCCTTTTTTAACTACTGCCAGTACTTTTTAGCCGTAAACCCCGGGCGCGGGCGACCACAGGTCGTCCCTACGAGCCATAGTTTTTGGCTGCAGTAGGCAAATGGGCTGATGCTGAAGTGGGAGGCGAGTTTGAAGAATAAACCAGTGATTGACAAAACCCAGCGAAATGTTTATATTTATTAATAATTTAAAATTCAAAGGCCTTGACGGAGAGAGTAGGTTTTAGCTGAAAGTCCCAGCGAGCCGGGGAGGGTGCAAGCCCGGTATCAGTAATCTGAAATCAAAAATCACTCCTGAGCTGCGGACCGAACGAGCAATCCAGTAGGCTTCGACGGTTTTCCCCCGTCATAGGGAACGCATATGATGGTATGTTGTATTAACGGGTGGTACAGCGAATGTCTTTTCAGGCTTTCGTCCCTTTATGGGATGAAAGCCTTTTTACTTTAAGAAAATATTTTTATCAAAACGCAATCAATTCACAATGATTGGAGGAAAAAACAATGCCAAGCAGTAATATGGTAGAAATTCGCTGGCATGGCCGAGGCGGACAGGGAGCCAAGATGGCGTGCCTGTTGCTGGCGGATGTGGCTGCTTTAGAAGGAAAATTTGTCCAGGGATTCCCCGAATACGGACCGGAACGTATGGGAGCTCCCATAACCGCTTATAACCGAATTAGTGAAAAACGCTGTACTGTTCACTCCAATATCTATCACCCGGATTATGTGGTGGTGGTGGATGAAAGCTTATTGGACAGCGTCCATGTTACCGGAGGCCTGAGAGAGGGAGGGGCCATTATCATTAACACTCCCCTTTCTCCCCGGGAGATTGTGCCCCGGCTGCGAGGCTGGCAGGGCAGGGTCTGTACCATAGATGCCCGGCGGATTTCCGAAGAAATTCTGGGGCGCAACTTTCCCAATACCCCTATGCTGGCGGCGGCGGTTAGGGTCAGCGGGGTTTTGGAACCCAATCGTTTCTTAGCGAGTATTGAAGAATCCTTTAAAAATAAGTTTGCTGCTAAGCCTCAGCTTATTGAGGGCAACATGGCAACTTTACAAAGATCCATGGAGGAGGTGCAGTTAGGATGATTTATGCCAAGGATATCAACGAAAGTACTCCCTGGCAAGATTTGACCCCGGGCGGGGAGATCTACGAAAGAGGAACCGCACGGGCTTTCAATACTGGAGCCTGGCGGACCAATACCCCGATTCTTAATGCGGATGCTTGCAAACACTGTATGCTTTGTGTTCCCTTCTGCCCGGACAGTGCTATTCCGGTGCAGAATGGGAAAAGGCTGGATTTCAATTATATGCATTGTAAAGGTTGCGGTATCTGTGCCGAAGTGTGTCCTTTTCCGGCCATAACTATGGTAAGTGGAGGTGTGGTCAAATGAAAAGCCGGCTATCAGGCAATGAGGCGGTAGCTTATGCCCTACAGCAATTAAATCCTGATGTTATGGGAGCTTTCCCAATCACCCCCTCTACAGAAATTCCGGAATACTTTGCCCAGTATGTAGCGGATGGCCAGGTAAATACTGAGTTTGTAACCGTAGAGTCTGAACACAGTTCCATGTCCGTGTGCATTGCAGCCCAAGCGGCAGGAGCCAGATCCGTCTGTGCAACTTCATCCTGTGGGCTGGCACTCATGTATGAGCTTCTGTATGTAGCAGCTTCATGCCGACTGCCCATTACCCTGGCCTGTGTCAACCGGGCTCTTACCGGGCCCATAAACATAAACAACGACCACTCTGACTCTATGGGAGCTCGTGATTCAGGCTGGATTCAAATCTATGCGGAAAATAACCAGGAGGCCTACGATAATATTATCATGGCCATGCCTATCGGCGAGACACCAGGAGTTCGCTTGCCGGTAATGAGCTGTATGGATGGCTTCATTACTAGTCATGCGGTGGAGAACATAGAGCTTTTGGACAGCGATGTGGTACAGGGGTTCATCGGGGAATACCAGCCGGAAAACTATCTGCTCAAAAAGGAAAACCCCTTGGCAGTGGGACCTTATGACGTGAGTGCCTATTACATGGAACACAAGGTCATGCAGGCTGAGGCCATGAAGGCGGCCAAAAATCGTATATTGGAAGTGGCAGCCGATTTCGAAAAAATTTCCGGCCGCCGCTATGGATTGTTGGAAGAATACAGGATGGAGGATGCAGAACTGGCTCTGGTTCTAATTGGATCCACGGCTGGAACTGCCAAAGCTGCTGTCGATCAGCTGCGGGCCAAGGGAGAAAAAGCAGGTTTGGTTAAAATAAGGGTATTTCGTCCTTTCCCGGGCCAGGAGCTGGCTAAGGTTCTGGCCGGCACCAAGGCGGTAGCGATTATGGATAAGTCCGAAGGCTTGGCAGGAGGAGGGGGACCCTTGTTTGCCGAGACCCGCAGTGCTTTGTATGATCTGCCGGAACGTCCCTATCTGATTAGTATCGTTTACGGTCTGGGAGGCCGTGACGTAAAAACCGATGATATTGAGACAGTATTTTCCCGGCTGGCCCATATCAGTAGCAGCAGCCAGATTGGACCGGTATATACCCATATGGGACAAAGGTCAAAGGAGGAGACAGTGTGAGCAAAGTATATAACCTAAAAAGGGAAGTGGAAAAGCCGGCCCGTCTTACGGGAGGGCATCGGCTTTGTGCCGGTTGCGGAGCCGGGGTGGTGGTATCAGGAGTTCTGCGAGCTCTGGACCAAGAAGATCGGGCAGTGGTGGTTAACGCTACCAGCTGTCTGGAAGTCTCCACCTTTATGTATCCTTACACTGCCTATATGGACAGCTATATTCATTCTGCTTTCGAAAACTCAGCAGCTACTTGTTCCGGGGTGGAAGCAGCCTATAAGGCTCTGCAACGGCGGGGCCAGGTGGAAGGAACGGTGAAGTTCATTACTTTTGCCGGTGACGGCGGCACCTATGATATAGGGTTTCAATCCCTGTCCGGTGCTATGGAACGTGGTCATGACATGGTCTATGTATGCTATGATAATGAGGCCTATATGAATACCGGGATCCAGCGTTCTTCTTCAACCCCGGCCTTTGCTCGTACCACTACCACGCCGGTAGGTTCGGCAGTAAAGGGTAAAAAACAAAACAAAAAAGATTTGACCGAGATTCTGGTGGCCCATAACATCCCTTATGTGGCTCAGACTGCACCTATTGGCAATTTCAAGGATCTGCATACCAAGTCCCATAAAGCCATTTATACCGAAGGTCCTTGCTTTTTAAACATATTGTCCCCCTGTCCCCGGGGATGGGACTACCCTATGGAAAAGCTGGCCCAAATTACTAAACTTGCGGTAGATACCTGTGTTTGGCCCCTTTACGAAGTAGAGGAGGGGGTCTGGCATCTCAGCTATAGACCCAAGAAAAAGCTGGCGGTGGATGAATTCCTACGCCCTCAAGGCAGGTTTAGCCATATGTTCCAAAAAGGCAATGAATGGATGATTGAAGAAGCCCAAGCCTACGTAGATCAGAAGTGGGAACGCTTGCTGGAGCATACTGGTGCTTAAACTCAAGCAAAAATTGGGAATAGAAGCAAAAAATATGTTATGATAAATTTTGAAAAGGAGGTTTTGCCAATGGAACAGACCCTATTTACTAATGAGGTGATTTTATCCTGGCTCCAGTATTTTTCCAACCACGCCCCCATCAAGCTGGCAAAACTCAAGATACTGGACATTACAGGTAAGAATAAGAATTTAATACCCAGCGTTATGAGCAACCGAGCGGTACTGGTATTTACCGACGCTGGGCATCCTGATATTTTTTATGACATGTGGAATGCGGAACTGGGGGACTGCGACATTTGGTATAATGAGGGCTCAGAACCATCTGGTCCCATCAAGCACGACAAGGTTTCAGACATGATCAACCGCGATATCAATGCCTCGTCTGCTATGTTGATTTTAAATCCCACTGCTGCCACCAATTATCAGATAGGGATGGAGAACAGCCGTTTCGCCTGCGGTTCGGTCCAGTATGTATGCCGGGAAGTTCGAGCCATTATAATGAGTAAGCTCAATCTGGGGGACCAGGATAATATATGTATAATCTCAGGTGAGAGTATAGCGGTGGAGGCGGCCATAATTGCAGCTGAAGGCAATGTAATAGCGGTGGAATACGACCGCAGAGATAGGGATACCATGAAATGCAATGTTGAGAAATTTGGTCTGAACAACGTAAGTGTCGTGGAGTCTCTGGAAGATGAGGTCATGAATATTCTGCCGATTCCGGACATGGCCTTTATAGTAGCTAGTCCAAGGATTGAAAGTGAAATAAAGATTCTCTTGGCCATCAATCCGGCCATGGATTTTGTAATCTATACATTGGATTTTGAAGTACTGACTTCACTTCCTGCTTTGTTAAAAAGAAATGGCTTGGAGCGAACTGAAGCTATTCATATAGAGGTATCGCGAGTCAATAGTAAGAAAATGGTAGAGCCCTTTCCGGCTCCCTGGCTGATTTCTGCTCGCCCTGCGGAAAGATAACAAAGTTTAGGGTCTTAATAAATAGGCTTAATATTTAGTCAAAGTTGCATGACTAAAAAACACTACGTTTAGCACTCGCCCAATATAATAAAATAAAAACGGGTAATTTGGAGGCTGGGCTCTTGGATAGGGATATTCGAGAAGAATACTATCGATTTATATTTGAAAAAAGTCTGGATGCTATACTGCTGACTAGCCCGGATGGGAAAATCTATAGAGCCAATCCTGCTGCATGCATAATCCTGCAAAGAAGCGAAGAAGAAATCCTTAAACTAGGCAGAGACGGTATCGTAGATGTAGATGATCCCAGGCTGATACCGGCTTTAAGAGAACGTGCGGAAAAGGGCATAATTAAAACAGAATTATCAATGCTGCGCCAGGATGGCTCTACATTTCCAGTATGTTTGACCTCGGCCCTGTTTACAGATGAGCAAGGAAATACTTGGACAGCCATAATATTCCGAGATATTACCCAGGAAAAACTCGCGGAACAGGCTCTGAGGCTATTACAAGAAGAAACAGCTTACATAGCCACATATGACTATCTAACCGGAGCGCTGAATCGCAGAGGATTTATTGGCAACCTGGAGCTTGAAATGCTGCGGGTAAAAAGCAATAATGCCAGTCTGAGTCTGATTATGCTGGACATTGATAGATTTAAGGATATTAATGATACTTATGGACATTTAAACGGGGATAAGATATTAAGCTTGTTGGCTGACAGATTAGCAACTAAATTACGGTCATACGATCTTCTGGGAAGATATGGCGGAGATGAATTTATTATTGCTTTGCCTCATAGCAATTATGATCAAGCTAAAGAAGTAGCAGAAAGACTAAGAAAAGAAATTGAAGAAATAGATTTTGAATTGAATGATATATCCATAAAAATAACTGCCAGCTTGGGCATTGCAGTTTATGACCCGGGCTCCAAGGAAGATATTAATACATTAATATCCCGGGTCGATGACAATATGTATAAAGCCAAAAAAACACGGAATTGCGTATACGATTTCTCCGGCAGTGATAATAACCGGTAAAGAATATAAGGTAATCCATTAAATCACTAAATATTGCCCATTCCATCTCCGTGCAGGGGTGTCAAATCACCTGGCGAAACCACCTTTCCTTCTACTGTTTAATTTGCTAACATAGTATAATGACGGTCAGGGTACTGCGGGTTATCCTCAGTGGCTTGGCTCGCTTAGCTGCCTCCCTATGATCAAAGCCCTGAATTATACTATAAACACAATACCATCGTCTTCATGGAATGCATAATATTTACTATAATTTAACAATATGGTAATCTATCAATAGCTCATCTTTATTGGCATTTTTTATGCTAGCCAGTTTATCTATTTAAACCTGGTCGGTAATTTGTTTACAGATTAACACCTTATGGTATTTTTTAGGTTCATTAAGGATAGCCTTGACTACGTTTGAATAGGATGGTAGTTATGACTAATTGGCTGACACCTGGCATAGTTCTGTTATCAGCCTTCTGTTTCGCTAGTTACCACTTTTTAAACCATCATCATGGTGGGTATTCACTTCCTTTGCTCATAAGTTATCTAAGTCACTATATTATCAAGCCATAAAGAGGTGAATGCTCTCAATTCTTCGTAATAAACACTAGTTTTTAGTAATAAAAATAGAAGGGGAATAAAGCTTTCTTATTGCTCTGTAAGCTAAAAGGGATTTCTATATTCAACTATAGCTGAAACACTGCTAATTTAGGAGTGTATGGGCGGACAGCTGAATTCTGGAAACAATGGTGGAAGACTTATAAATACTTGGTCCTTTTAATGTTTCAATTGATGAATGCAGAGGTTGAAGCATAAAGGTTTGATGATGAAATCTCCTGCGGGAGGGAATTTAGCAAAAGGAGGGGTCTAGGTTATGAGCAATACTGTTGTAGCAGGTACCAAAATTCCTGGTAGAGTTAGCCGGACACTTGATGTGGGGGACTTTTCTATTTTGCATCAACTAACTTGGTTCAATATGGCAGTTCACAGCAACTCAGAGTATGCAAAAAATACCTGGTTTACAGAACGGTCCCTGGCTGCTCCGGTAATATTTGTGGTGGCAGATGGTCTAATCCATCATGCCGATACCATAGCTTATTTATTGGAAGCAGATGGCTATGAGATCTATGCTTATGTAGGAGTCGATAATGTAAAAATCACCAACCCGGTTCTGTTCGGTGATACCCTCACAGCCGAGGCAGAAGTAGTTGATTTTCGACCCACCAAGAATCCTGATATGAACTTGTTCATTTATAAAAACAAATGCTTTAATCAGCGTGGTCAGCAGGTTATTGAGTACCAAAGCTCTATGTTGGCCAAGAAAAAGGAGTAAAGACTTTCAAGTGAGACCGGCCTCCAAATTTGTTTATCAAATTAGGGGCCGGTATCTTTGTAACGATTCAATTATATCACCGTCAACAAAGTCAAAACCGTTCCCAGGGTTGGATCATAGATAGATTCTTCCAGCACAAAGGCACCAGGTCGGCCATCCTTAAACCAGATGGATTCATCCAGTTTGGTGGTGCGGATTTCGCTTTTGTTGGGCAGGGTTCTATAAAAACCGGCGGCCAGACTTCTGGGATCGATCACCTTTTTTATCGGTCTTTGCCCCTGGAAGGTCTTCATAATATTGTTGCCGTCACTCTGTACTACCGCAAAGCGGTCCGGATAGAGATCCACTAAGGAGTTGGCCATGGCGAACACGGAAACGTCATATTTCTCAACCGCCAGTATCTGCAAGACTTCCAATGATACCGAGGAAGCCTGCAGGTCTCTTTTCAATATATCCCGAGGCATGAGTAGACAGGCCGCAAAGTGAGTGGCTTCCATGGCTAGGGTATCACGGGTTTTAAAGGAGGAGCCGGAACGGGCATAATAGACCGTATCCATATGCCAGGGAATAAGCAAATGTCCGATTAAAGTGGCTGTGGTGAAGCGCCGCCGTTGGAGATTCTGCTGCTTGGGATCCAGAATTATCATTCTCTGCTGCCCTTTAACCAAGAGACCTTCTCCCTGTTCCAGTTCAGCCTCATAGACCTGGACCTGAAATTGCTCCAAGATCCGGTCCAGATTAACGGGCAACTCTCCATCACTTTCTTGCCCAAAGGCATAATCGGCATAGGAGCGGACATCGGTATAATAAGGAACATTTAAACGCTTCTTGCCCCCTTCCAAAAGTAAAAGGGCATAATCCAGCAGCACTTCCCGTTTGTCAAAGGTCAACAGGCCGGCAATATGAGTAATCAGCTTGCTTAAGGCATCGCCTCCTTCAGAACTGGCAATTTCCTCACCCTTTAACAGGTAGTCGCTGGGGATACCCAGGGCACTGGAGAGCTTGAGTAGGGATTCAAAACTGGGGGAACGCTGGCCAGATTCATACTGAGAGATAGCCGGGGCCTTCAATCCCGCCCGCTGTGCCAGTTCAGCCTGGCTCATATTCCTTTCTCTCCGCAGTTTAAAAATCCGTTGGCCGATACTCATATTATCCTCATCCCTTCGTAAATCTACAGACCAATATTAACACATGCAATAACACGTTGACAACATATATAACGAATGTTAGGTTGAACATAACAACAATTGTATAATTCGCTAATCTAATTAGAGCGGCGAAGACTGCTGGACCAGGGGAAGGCAGACTTTGGCCCAAGCTGTAGGATGATCGCTGATTTTGGCTCTAGATTTAAGGCCGTAGTACATGATAAACTAGTATTGGGAGATATTATCTACTTTGTAATTACTCAGGCTTTATGGAATATTTTTCTATAGCTTTAAAGTGGAAAGAGGTGTGTATTTATGGATTTCAAGCTTTCGGAAGAACAGGAATTGATTAGATCCAATGTTCGCGAGTTTGCCCTGAAGTACATCGAACCGGTGGCCGCAGAAATTGACTCCAACAGTCGCCAACCGTCAGAAATATTAGAAAAGCTGGGAGAGTTGGGCATGATGGGTATCTCCTATCCCACCCAATACGGTGGTGGGGGAGCCGAATTCCTTACTACTATGTTGGTTACTGAAGAGTTGGGCCGCTCCTGTGCTACTACCAGTTTTCTCCATTCATATAGCTATGGCTTGGTGGGACATCCCATCTTAACTTATGCTAATGAGGAACAAAAAGAGAGGTGGATGCCGGGGCTGGCGGCTGGCCAGGTGGTGGGTGCCTTTGCATTGACCGAACCGGGAGCAGGGACCGATGTTAGTTCTGCTACCACCACCGCAGTAAAAAAAGGCGATGAATATATCTTGAATGGAACCAAGACTTTTATCACCAATGCTATTCTGGCCGATGTCTTTGTGGCTTTCGCCTACACCGACCGTTCGGCAGGCCCTAAAGGGATGAGCGCTTTCCTGATTCCTAAAGGAACCCCGGGTCTGGAATTGGGCCAGCACTTTGAAAAAATGGGGGTAAGGGGTTCCCAGACCTCGGAAGTGGTGTTCAAAGATTGCGTGGTACCGGATGATAGTCTCTTGGGCCAGGAGGGACAAGGTTTTAAGATCGCCATGAGCGCTTTGGATGTTGGCCGTATAGGGATTGCTGCCATGTCCACCGGCATGGCTCAGGGATGTTTGGATGAATCGATTAAATACTCCAAGGAACGGGTACAGTTTAAAAAGCCTATTGCCAGTCAACAAGCTATTCAGTGGTTTATCGCCAACATGGCGGTTGATATTGATGCCGCCCGTTTCCTGTATATGAACGCAGCCTGGATCAAAGACCAGGGCTGGCCATTTAGCGTAGCGGCCTCCAAAGCTAAACTGTTTTGCTCAGAATGCGCGGCCCGGCATGCTACCAAGGCGGTGCAGATTCTAGGCGGTTACGGTTTCGTTAAGGGGTCCAGGGCAGAACGTTTCTATCGGGACGTAAAATTGGCTGAAATCGGGGAAGGTACTTCTGAAGCCCAGCGGATGATAATTGCAGGTTCGGTTCTGCGCTAGACTGGAGTTGACAAGTAGGACAGGGGGCTGGGGTAAGA